>QWCQ01000124.1_pt1 | contig 127967 bp, 101 predicted proteins | sample 1972701 | NCBI WGS metagenome assembly QWCQ01 (sample SAMN09866704, study PRJNA288562) | Human gut metagenome isolate pre4_stool, whole genome shotgun sequencing...
TAAACAACAGACCTCGTAAAAACCTAAACTATAAGACACCCAATGAAGTCATCAAAAACATCATTCTTGAGAAATTGCATTAGCGGGTGGAATGTACGTCCCGAAAGCAACACAGCGATTCGCCTTTATGCAACAGTCTCTCTTCGGGAAGAAGGTGTAATCAGAGAGGTCCCGTAGCCACTCTCTAGTGATGCTCGCGCCCTCTGTAGCGATGGCCGAACAGCACATTCCTAGTTATTCATCATGCGCAGTCCCTAGACGACTGGTTATCATGCTCCAACCCTGTTTCCGATAGCACCCCAGTAGCGAAATCTGCAAATATTCTGTACCTTTGGAGGAAAAGTAATCAAACCACACAGCAACGATGAGGCAATACTATATCATCTACAATGACAAGCAGGCTGGTCCCTACACGATCGAGGAGCTTGAGAGGCTAGCGCTTACGCCTGAAACGATGGTCTGGACGGAGGGTATGAGCGACTGGGCACCCGCCCGTGAGGTGCGCGAGCTGGACGTGCTCTTTATCCCCTCTACACCGACAGTTCCTAGCTACAGCGCCCCCACCTATGAAGCGCCACAAGACCACAATGCGTCACAGTATGCTAGTGCTCCTCAGCACGACACAGCCTCGGGGATCCCGCCCATACCACCCAGCTACCTCGTATGGAGTATCCTTGTCACCCTTTTCTGCTGTAATTTAGGAGGTATCATCGCAATCATCTACTCATCACGGGTCTCCTCACGCTATCTAGCTGGCGACTACGAGAGAGCCGCCTACGCTAGTCGACAAGCACGGAATTGGATCATTGCCTCTGCATGCGTTGGCCTTTTCGTGCTGATATGTTACGCTGTCTGGTTTTTTAGTTACAACACCGGACAGACAATGCTTGCAATATAGCTTCGTCTAGCGCACCTTCGGGGGCAGGGCTCATTCCTATTTGGACAAGTCCTCCTGAGGATTTTTTCGGTAACTCGTGAACTCGTGCCACAAAGCATCAAAAGCACAAGTATCACTAGGAGCTTCCAGTCTAAATCTCGCAAACCTCTCAAGTAGCCACCTGTCAGGACGCACGGTGAGCTGCTCGAGAGGTTTGCGGGATCTAGGGCTCGACAAGATAAGACTGTTGCATAAAGGCGAATCGCTGCGTTGCTTTCAGAATTCGGCTTCGGTCACATACGGAGGTATGCTCCCTTCAGACCTCCCCCTCAGCGCCTTGCGTTTCATCCTTTCTGCAAAGTCTGGACAATCTTGCTTGCAAGATTGTCCAGACTGTTGACTTTTGCAACAGTCTCAAGATAGGTATCGAGTTATTCCGTATCTTTGTGCCAACGTCGTAAATATCGTATGAAACAACTCGCTCACTCCCTACTCGCGCTACTTCTCGTCGGCTCCCTGACATTGGCTCCGATGAGTCTGGTGGCTCAAGAGACCTCTACGTCACGCCCTACCAATGATTTTACCACCACTATGGCGGTGATGGGGAGCGTACTGAGCAATGTGCGCAACTTCTTTGTTGACACGGTCGATCTGACCACGCTCTACGACGGAGCGCTCACCTACATGCTACAGCAGCTGGACCCCTACACGGTTTACTTCAACGAGGAGGAGACGAAGGCCTTTGAGGAGAGTACGACGGGCCTCTACGGTGGCATCGGCGCGATCCTACGACAGCATCAAGACTCGGTCGTCATCATTGGCTCGCTCATGCAGGGCAAAGCGGCCGACAAGGCGGGGCTACGCCCGGCCGACGTCATATGGCGAATCAATGGCAAGGACTTCTCTCACACGAAGGTGGTCGACGTGCGCAATGAGCTCCGTGGCGAGCCGGGCACGCCTATCACACTGGTGGTGCGCCGACCAGGCTACGCTCTAGACTCGCTGACGGTGGTCTTCAACCGTGAGCGCATCGACCTGAGTCCTATCTCCTATGCGGAGCTACTCGATGGTCGTGTGGCCTTTATCTCGCTCAATACCTTCTCCACCTCCACCTGCCAAGAGTTTCTCAAGGCCTACGACCGCTTACAGAAGGAGGCTGGGGGTAAGCTAGGCGGCCTGATCCTAGACCTTCGTGACAATGGCGGCGGGCTGATGGAGCAGGCGATACAGTTGGTCAATCTATTTATCCCCAAGGGACAACCGGTCGTTTCGCTCAAGGGGCGCTACCCGCAGCAGAGCAACAGTTACAAGACGACCAAAGAGCCTCTGGATACGAAGATACCACTCGTCGTACTGATCAACGAGGGCTCAGCCTCCGCCTCGGAGATCGTGGCGGGAGCTCTGCAGGACTATGATCGTGCGGTGATCGTGGGGCGCAAGAGCTTTGGCAAGGGACTGGTACAAGGCACCCTCGAGCTGCCCGATGGGGGACTGCTCAAGCTGACTACGGCTCGCTACTATATACCTAGTGGACGCTCTATACAGAAGCTCTCCTACAACCATCGTGGTGGCTCTGAGCAGGTCAATGCGACCGATTCGCTCGGTACTCCCTACACGACTACGGGGGGACGCACCGTCTACGCTGCCGGTGGCATCATGCCCGACATCGTCTGTCCGTCGGACTCGATTCCTTCGTTGCTAGGGACCTTGCTCTTTGATGCAATCACCTATGACTTTGTCACCGACTACCTACTAACGCACCGAGCTCCCGAGCGGAGTACGCTCAGGAGCTTCGACCTAGGGGATGAGGCTTATGCAGCTTATCAGAAGAAGGTGATAGAGAGTGGCTTTACCTTTAAGTCTATTGCCGACGAACTGGTCAAGAAGGTGGAGGAGGCGCTCAAGGGGGAGCAGCGCTACGACGAGGTGGCCGGAGAGTTTGCCGCATTTCAGAAAAGCCTCAAGGCCGACACGCCTCGGCTGATGAAGACGTATGAGGGCTTCATCCGGGACTACCTCAACATGGAGATCATCTCACGCTGCTACTACGACGAGGGACGGCAGGAGTACTATATGTCACGAGACAAGGTGGCGCAGCGTGCTGTGTCGCTCCTCGGGGACCCGACCACTTATCACCAATTACTCAAAGGGAAGTAACCCCACGCTCTCTTACCTAGAGGCTTCTTGTAACGCACACATCTTATTATTACATACTCTACATCACATCAAGTAAAAAGCTTATTGTACAATGAATTGGTTTGAAAACTTATTTGTCGGCTCGGGGATAGCCCATTCGGTCTTCCTGATAGCCCTAGTCATCGCCGTGGGGATGCTCCTAGGACGCATCAAGATCGGCAAAGTCTCCCTAGGGGTCACGCTGGTACTCTTCGTGGGGATCTTCTTTGGTGCTCTAGGGATGCAGATTGACCCAGGCGTCTTGCACTTTGTCAAGGAATTTGGGCTCATACTCTTTATCTATGCGGTCGGTCTGCAGGTAGGACCGGGCTTCTTCCCCTCACTGAAGAAGGGCGGCCTGAAGCTCAACCTACTAGCCGTCCTAGTCGTCATGCTCGGTGTGGGCGTGACCATCGTCATCAAGTACCTCTCGGATCTGCCCATGTCGACCATGGTGGGTATCCTCTCGGGAGCTGTGACAAATACGCCTGGTCTAGGTGCTGCTGAGCAGACCTACTCAGACATCATGGGGGCGTCTGACCCCTCGATAGCAATGGGTTATGCTGTGGCCTACCCGCTCGGTGTGATCGGTATCATCCTCTCTATGATGGTCGTGCGCGCCGTCTTGCGGATTAACATACGCAAGGAGGAGCAGGACTTCGTCTCTCAAGACGATGCCTTGGAGCATACGGCTCGGGCGGCTTCCTTTGTTGTGGCAAACCCCGCTATCTTTGGCAAGTCCATCATGGATCTACTCTCGAGCTACTTCGAGCATGGCGACATCGTCGTGTCACGACACTATAATCATGAGACGCAGGAGATCACGGTCGCTACGGGGAGCACTATCCTCGAGGAGCATGACCGCGTCTTCGTCATCGGTCAGCCTCACGAGCTAGATCACTCAGAGGCAATCTTCGGGCAGCGCATCGAGATAGACCGTAAGAAGTGGATCCCCACGGGGTCAAACCTCATCAGCAACAAATACACAATTACTAAGAAAACGCTCAACGGTAAGCGCCTCGGCGAGCTACAGCTACGTCAGATCTACGGTGTCAACGTAACCCGTGTGACGCGTGCTGGTGTAGACCTAGTCGCACATCCTAGTATGCGCCTGCAGATGGGCGACCAAATACGTGTCGTAGGCTCTGATGCCTCTGTCAACAAGGTGCGTGAGCTGGTCGGAGACTCCCAGAAGCATCTCAACGAGCCGAACCTGATCGGTATCTTCATCGGTATCGCACTCGGTGTGCTCCTCGGCTCTATTCCCTTTATCTTCCCTGGCATCCCGCAGCCTATCAAGCTGGGCCTAGCGGGTGGTCCGCTTATCATTGCTATCCTACTGAGCAACTTCGGTCCTAAGTTTGGGATCGTAACCTATACGACACAGAGCGCCAACCTGATGATCCGTGAGATCGGCATCGCGCTCTTCCTCACCTGCGTCGGCATCGGCGCTGGTGACGGCTTCGTCGATACGATCATCAATGGCGGCTATCACTGGGTCGGCTACGGATTTATCATCACGATCATACCGATGCTCATCGTGGGCTTCCTCGGCAAGAAGCTCTTTAAGGTCAACTACCTCACGCTCTCAGGACTGATGGCCGGTAGTATGACCGATCCCCCTGCACTGGCCTATGCCAACGGACTCACCGAAGAGGATGCGCCCGCCGTGGGCTATGCGACAGTCTACCCACTGACGATGTTCCTCCGTGTCTTGACGGCACAGATGCTCATCATATTTTTCGTAAGCTAATAACCAACTAATCAATCAAACTATGGCAAGTCGTAGAAACCTAAAGAAAACAATCCATACAGACGTCGAGGAGATGCTCTTTGACCTATCTATCCTACATGCAGTAGCTTCTGAGGAGCGCAAGCCCTCCATCGAGAAGCTGATCAGCAAGGTGATCGACAGCGAGAATGACTTCATCGCTCGCATCTCACATACAGACGGCCGTGGCGAGTCTAAGCTCGTTCGCAACTACTACAACAAGCTCCATGAGGAGTACCTCCACTTCGCCAAGGAGATCGAGGACGAGGTCAACAAGCTCGGTGACGAGCTACTAACTCCAGAGGCTTAGTCGTCGCATGAAGCTAGCACGTCTCATACTGCGCTGGTGTGGCTGGCAGCTCATCGAGCCTGCCTCCTATCCACAGCAGAGCGTCATCTGTGTAGCGCCCCATACGAGCAATATGGACTTCATATGGGGCAAGCTATACTACTGGGCGGTGGGGCAGAAGGCGCACTTCTTGATGAAGAGCGAACTCTTTGTCCCGCCTCTCGGATGGCTCTTCAAAGCGATGGGAGGAATCCCGATAGATCGTCGCCATAAGGGCAATACGGTCGAGCAGGTCGCAGCGCGCTTTCGTGCTAAGGACGACTTCGCCGTGGCGATCACGCCTGAGGGTTCGCGCAAAGCTCGGGACAGATGGAAGACAGGCTTCTATCACATCGCTGAGGAGGCGGGCGTACCCATACAGCTGGCGGTCATAGACTACAAGCGTAAGTGCGTCGGCATCTTCGAGCAGTTTGTCCCAACGGGTGACCTCGACAAGGACATACTATATATAAGGAGTAAGTACCACGCCGACCAGGCGAAGAAGCCTGAGCTCTTTAGCGAGCAGACTCTATAAGCTGATGGAGCAGGAGACACTGCGGGTGATTCTCGCACAGCGCCCGATCGTCTGGACAGATCCCGAGGCAAACCTTCGCCTCATGGCGGAGGACATACGCACGGCTGCCGAGGAGGGAGCGCACTTAGTTGTCTTCCCCGAAGTGATGCTCACGGGCTTTAACCTCAAGGTGGCTCAGTCGGCCCGTCCCTGGCGGGGTGCTGAGCTAGAGCGTCTGCGAGCCTTGGCGCAGGAGCATCAGATAGCGATCGCCTCCTCCGCCTTCGTCTGGGACGACGAGGCGCAGCCGACGCACTACTACAACCGTGCCTACATGGCGCTCCCCGACGGATCGCTCTATGCGCAGGACAAGCGGCACCTCTTCTCCATAGCTGGCGAAGACCGCCTCCTCACGCCAGGCAAGGACTACGACATCGTCACCTATCGTGGCTGGCGCATACGACTGATCACCTGCTACGACCTACGCTTCCCCGTATGGTGTCGCAATCGTACCGATACGGACGGCTCGCTCGACTACGACCTCCTGCTCGTCGTCGCCAATTGGCCTCGTCCCCGCATCACCGCTTGGCGCACACTCCTACAAGCTCGCGCCGTCGAGAATGTCGCCTACGTCATCGGCGTCAACCGCATCGGCTCCGATCCCTTTGGCACCGACTACTCAGGCGAAAGCTTAGCCTACGACTATCTCGGCAGCCCGCTCATCGAAGCGAAACCTTACGCAGACCAACTCTTGAGCGCCACGCTAGAGCCGGAGCCTCTGGCAGCCTTTCGGCAGAAGTTCCCCGTATGGCGCGACAGTGACCCCTTTACCCTTCACTCCTAACGTACTATGACCGCTCTAACCCATTCCTTCCGCAGACCGCTTCTGCGCTTCCTTCCGCTCCTACTTCTGCTCCCCCTCTTGGTCGGTTGCCACAAGGCGAGCCAGCAAGAAGACGAGACGCAAGCGCCACGCATCGTCTCGCTCGTTCCCTCCGTGACTGACCAACTCTACGACCTCGGATGCGACTCGCTCCTCGTCGGCTGCACCTCTTACTGTAGCCGAGCCGTTGCCGATAGCGTCACCGTCGTTGGCTCCGCCATACAGACCAATCTCGAGCTCCTCATAGCACAGCGTCCGACCCTTGTCTTCGCCTCCGACTTCACCGCTCCGCAGACCATCTCCGCACTGGAGAACGCTGGCATCAAGGTCATTCAGTTTACCAATCCCGCCAGCTACGACGCCATACAGGCGCAGTATCGCCAGATTGCCACACTCGTCGGCGCGAGCGACCGTGCCGAGTCTCAGCTCGCAAAGATTAACCAGCGCGTCGACTGGCTCAAGCAGCTCAATGCGACACGCCCCTGGCATCCTCGTGCCTTCATGCAGATAGCTTTTGACCCGCTCTTTGGTGCCTCCACCTCGACCTATATGAATGACCTAATCACCTTCAGCGGTTGTACGAACATCGTCACCGTGGCGGGCAATGGTCAGCTCAGCCTAGAGTATGTCGTAGAGCAAGACCCCGAGGTGCTCTTCCTCATCACCAATCATGGCAGCGAGAGCGGATCAGAAGAGTCGTGGCACACGCTGCGCTCGGTCACAGCTGTGCAGCAAAGCAACTACTGCCCGCTCCCAGGAGAAGTCGTCAGCCAGCCCACGCCACAGCACTTTGTCGAGGCACTGCAGCTGATGACCGACTACCTTAGTGAGTAAAAGCTTCTTCCCCGCACCATGCCCCACCGACCGACCCTCGCTAAGTCCTACTGGACGCTCCCTCTGATGGTGCTGCTGCTCCTAGTCGTCGCCATCCTATCGCTACATGTCGGGGCGCATCCCATCTCCCTCTGGCAGCTCTCGGAGATCCTCTCAGACACCACCTCTGTCGAGTATACCATCCTGACGCAGCTTCGTCTGCCACGTATCATCAACGCCATCTCTATCGGTGGCGGGCTAAGCCTCTGCGGAGCTATCCTGCAGGGGCTTTTTCGCAACCCGCTCGTCGAGCCCTACACCCTCGGCATCTCAGGCGGTGCTTCGCTCGGTGTCACGCTCGCCATCGTCTTAGGCTTGTCCACCGCCTTCTTGACGCTCCCCGCCTTCGGCTTCATCGGTGCCTTGGTCACCATCTTACTGGTCTATGCCAATAGCTACCAGCGCCACGGGCTAAGCGTACAGCGCATGCTCCTCGTCGGTGTGATGGTCAGCTTCATGGCTTCGTCAGGCGTCATGCTCCTTCTCTCCGTGGCTCGTGCCGAGCAACTCTCCCGCATCATCTTCTGGACGATGGGTTCGCTACAAGAGAGCAAGCCGTTTATCGTCTGGGGCATGCTCCTCTTCACCCTGCTCCTCCTAGGGGTGAGCTACCTCTTCGTACAGTCGCTCAATGCGCTCCGTCTGGGCGAACTCAAAGCGCAGCAGCTCGGCATCAACACACGACGAGTCGTGCTGTGGCTCTTCGTCCTCAGCTCGCTGCTGACCAGTGCCTGCGTCTCCGTAGCTGGCGTCATCGGCTTCGTCGGGCTAGTCATTCCGCAGGCGACACGTATCCTCCTCGGCAATGACTACCGCGTCCTCCTCGTCGGGAGCTTCATCAATGGGGGCATCTTCCTCATCCTCTGCGATATGTTGGCCCGCACCATCCTTTCGCCCATTGAGCTCCCGATAGGTGTCATCACCGGATTGATCGGTGGCGTCGCCTTCCTCTACCTCATTCACCGCACCAGACGCTCGCACCAAATATGACCAGTCAGACGATCCTACGTGCCGAGCAGCTCATCTGTGGCTATGGTCGCAAGGCGGTCATCGGTCCTCTCGACCTCACCATCGCTCGTGGCTCCCTGACCGCTATCATCGGGCCTAATGGGGCTGGCAAAAGTACCTGCTTCAAAACCCTCACGGGCGTCCTGCCCCCGCTCTCTGGAAAGGTAAGCCTACTAGACAAACCCCTCAGCAACTACACCCTCCGTGAGCGTGCTCGCCTCGTCTCGATGGTCAATCAACAGATCATCCCTCAGCCACTCAGGGTCTACGACTACGTTCTGATGGGACGACTCCCCTACTTCAAGCGCTTTCAGATCGGATACAGCGAAGAGGACCACGCGCGCTGCGACCACTACCTCGAGCGCACCGGCATCGCACGACTAGCCGACAAGCGACTCGACGAACTGAGCGGTGGCGAACAGCAGATGGTCGCCATAGCACAGGCACTCACGCAGGAGCCTCAGCTCCTCCTCCTCGACGAACCGATCTCGCACCTAGACATCGGCTACACGACCGAGATCATGCAGCTCCTCGAGACGCTCCACGCAGAAGGGCTGACGATCCTGATGATCCTCCACGATATCAACATAGCCTCCGAGTACTGCGAGGAGCTCATCCTCTTCGGTCCCGACGGCTTGCTGGCTCACGGCACCCCCCAGATGGTTCTCACCGAGGCGCACCTGCAGGCGGCCTACCACACCACCGTCCTCGTGCAGCCCGCCCCCGCTTCTGGCCGACCCTACATCTATCCCCAGCGTCGCTAGCCAGCCCCCTCACATCGTCTGTCTATAGCGATACCGCTAGCAAGCTCTCACCTATACGCTGTATCTCCTCTTGTATCTGCTCCATACGCTCTCTCGATGGAGTTTTGCGCCCACTGATATACTGCGCAAAGAGACTCTGCGAGATGCCTAGCCTGCGGGCTACGGCTGATGCGTTTAGCTCAGGGTTCGCTTGGAAGAATCGATATAAGCTGGTAAACTCCTTCGTATCGAAGAAGCCCTCAAAGCTTAAGTCCTCGTTAATACTCTCCCAGTGAATGCCCTCTGCGCTTAGTTCGTATGCCTCCCGCTCTTCGGGCGTGGCATACCTTAGTCGGGGGTAGTCGGCAAAGTTTGCAGACCTCTGATTACCCTCCTTATCCTCGACCCATATAGCGGTCGGAGTCGTCCATACTCGTTTAATCTCTCTCATATCGTCTGTCACTGTTGAAGTAAATGAGCCACTGCTCGATGATATGCACCCTATTCTCCACAATAATCTGCTCCAATAGTCTCAACTCGTGAGCCTTGACACCGCTACTAGACACTAGTGCCACCGTGGGGAAGAGGTCAAACTTGGCTCTACTGTTGCCCTTGATGGCGTGAACGTGTATCGGCTCGTGGTCGTTTGAGTAAAACATAAAGCGGTACCCATATAGCGTGAAGATCGTTGGCATCTCTTTGTCATTTGCTACTGCAAAGGTAGGTAATAGTTTTATTACCTGCAAGCGATCAGAGCAATGGCAGTGAGCGGGCTATCATTTCATCCATCTTACCTCGGCTAGGGGTATAGAATCGGCCAGTATCGTCTAAGCATACCCTCCGATACGCCTGAGACATTGGTGCCAATAGGGTGGAACTAGAGTACCCTCCTGTTGGCACTCCAGTTTCTTACCTAGGAAACTCTAGTTTCTTACCTAGGAAACTCCAGTTTCTTCCGTAGGAAACTCTAGTTTCTTACCCAGGAAACTATTTGCGGGTAGGCTACGACCGAGTTAATCTCTCAGATTTCGGTATCTTTGTACAGCAACTTTGCGAAGGTGATGCCACAAAGAGGGCTTTGCTCACCTCGCTAGCACAAGCAGAACAACAAATTCATCTATACAAATACTACTCTATGACACAAGAATCATTCATTCGCTTAGATGGCAAGACCACTGCGACTGAAATCAAGAAGGAGATTGCCCAAGAGGTACAGCAGATGGTCGCTGCAGGGCAGCGTCCACCCTGTCTAGGCGCTATCATCGTGGGGCATGACGGTGCCAGTGAGACCTACATAGCGAGCAAGATCAAGGCTTGCGAGGAGGTCGGCTTCATCTCCTTGACGAAGCGCTTCGATGAGTCCATCACGCAGGAAGAACTCATCGCCGAGATCGAGCAGCTCAACAAAGATCCCGAGGTCGATGGCTTCATCGTCCAGCTCCCGCTACCGAAGCATATTGACGAGCAGGCGGTCATTCACGCTGTGGACTACCGCAAGGATGTGGATGGATTCCACCCGATCAACGTGGGACTCCTAAGTCTCGGCGAGCCGTGCCTCGTACCAGCCACGCCGAAGGGGGTTATCGAGCTCCTCAAGCACTATAACCTCAGCACGGAGGGTAAGCATGTGGTGGTCCTCGGACGTAGCAACATCGTCGGCAAGCCGATCGCGCAGCTTTTCCTTCAGAAGGGTGCGCAGGGCAATGCGACCGTAACGATCTGCCACAGCCGTACGAAAGACATCGCCTCCATTTGCCGTCAGGCTGACATCGTTGTCGCTGCTATCGGCATCCCGCTCTTTGTCAAGAAGGAGATGGTCAAGGAGGGTGCCATCGTCATCGACGTGGGCATCACACGTGTCCCCGACGCAACGAAGAAGAGTGGCTCGCGCATCGTAGGCGACGTTGACTTTGACGAGGTAGCTCCGCACTGCTCTTACATCACGCCTGTGCCTGGCGGTGTAGGTCCTATGACCATCATCACGCTGATGCGCAATACGATCCTGGCTCGCCAACTGCGCCAGAAGTAATCTCTCCCCTATGTCCCTCCTTGATCTCTGGCACGATCATCCGCGCATCGTAGAGCTTCGCCAAGCCCTACAGCAGGATCATTGTGTAGAGCTCGAGGGGGTGACCGCTTCGGCACCCGCCTTTATCCTCGCCACCTTGGCGCGTGAGCATCCTTATCTAGTGATTGCCGAGGATGACGACAGTGCGGGCTATATGCTGGGCGACTTAGAGGCTCTGGGTGTCAAAGCTTACTACTACCCCTCAGCCTTCAATAGACATATTAAATATGGTCAGCGAGAGCCGGCGCAGGAGGTCTTGCGTGCCGAATTGCTCGCCTGCCTTGCTGCGGGCGATACACCGCTGATCGTCTCTTACCCCGAAGCTCTTGCCGAGGCGATACCCTCCCAGCAGGAGGTAGCGCAGAGCTGCTTCACGCTTAGTGTGGGCGATGTGATCTCTCGAGATACGCTACGAGAGCGACTACTCGAGGAGGGCTTCGAAGAGGTGGACTACGTCTACAGTCCTGGTCAAGTGGTCTACCGTGGTAGTCTTGTGGACATCTTCTCTTACGGGAGCACCTACCCGTACCGCATTGACTTCTTTGACGATGAGATCGATAGCATACGTCGCTTTGACATCGAGAGCCAGCTCTCTGTGGATCAGTGCGAGCGAGCTGAGATAGCCCCCGCACTACAGGTCAAAGGCGATGCCGCAGGCGGAGAGACTTCGCTCCTGTCGCTCCTATCCCCTGACTACCAACTCTGGATCAGTCGCTACGAGTCGCTAGCTGAGCAGTGGAAAGGGCTTTACGATGCGGAGCTAGCGGTAGAGTACGAAGGGGCTTTTACCACACAGGAGGAGATGCGCGAGCTGCTACTTCCTCCAGACAAACTCTCGGCTGAGGTGGCGCAGCGCACGAAGATCCTAGGCACCCCGACGAAAGGACTGTCAATCGTCGACCAGCGGATCACCTTTGCGACGAAGCCACAAATCCTCATCCATCGCCACTTTGACCTATTGGTCGAGGAGCTGCAAGTGCGCAAGCGGGGCTTCTTCAAGAGCTTCTTCCTCTCCGAGTCGTCCGCACAGGCGCAGCGTCTCAAGGAGATACTCATTGAGCGCGAAGCCGAGGAGCTCCTCCCCGAGTGGGTGCCACTAGTCGTTCACGAGGGCTTTGAGGACAAGGACTTGGACGTCTTACTCCTGACCGATCATCAGGTCTTCGACCGCTACCACCACTACCAGCTCAAGAGCGACCGCATACGCAATGCCGATGCGGCGATCTCGCTCAAGGAGCTACACGCCATCTCGCCTGGCGACTACATCGTCCACAGCGACCACGGCGTGGGGCAGTTTGACGGGCTCCTCACCACGGAGGTAGACGGCAAGCCACGTGAGGTGGTCAAGCTGGTTTACCAAAACAAAGATGTGCTCCTCGTCAGCATCCACAGCCTGCACAAGCTCTCGAAGTACCAAGCACAAGAGGAGGGTTCGCCACAACTCAGCAAACTAGGCACGGGAGCCTGGACAAAGCTCAAGGAGCGTGCGAAGACTAAGATCAAGTCGATCGCTCGTGACCTCATTGCACTCTATGCAGCGCGCAAAGAGCAGCCAGGCTTTGCCTTTTCGCCCGATAGTTACCTGCAGCACGAGATGGAGGCTTCCTTTGCTTATGAGGAGACGCCCGACCAACTGAAAGCGATCGAGCAGATCAAGGCGGACATGGAGAGTAACCGTCCGATGGATCGATTGGTCTGCGGTGACGTGGGCTTTGGCAAGACGGAGGTAGCGATACGAGCTGCCTTCAAGGCGGTCGCCGACAGCAAGCAGGTGGCTGTCCTAGTGCCGACGACGATTCTTGCTTACCAGCACTACCAGACCTTTAGCCAGAGACTCGAGGGTTTGCCTTGCCGTATCGAATACCTCTCAAGAGCTAAGAGCGATAAGCAGACGAAAGCCATCCTAGCGGACCTAGCCGAGGGACGAGTCGACATATTGATCGGCACGCACCGACTGCTGGGCAAAGGGGTCACCTTCAAGTCGCTCGGACTGCTCATCATAGACGAGGAGCAGAAGTTTGGCGTCAAGGCTAAGGAGCAGCTCCGCAAGCTACAGGTCAACGTGGATACGCTCACGCTCTCGGCGACGCCGATACCCCGTACCCTGCAGTTCTCCCTGATGGGCGCTCGTGACCTCTCCAATATCAATACGCCTCCGCGCAATCGTCAGCCCGTCACGACACGCCTCATTCGCTGGTCGCAAGAGACCATCGCCGACGCTATCGGTTACGAGCTAGCACGCCACGGGCAAGTCTTCTTCGTCCATAACCGCATTGAGTCGATCCACGGCGTGGCGGGACAGATCCAGGAGTGTGTCCCCGGCATCCGCATAGCGATTGCTCACGGGCGCTTGACCCCGAGCGAGACGGAGCGGATACTGCTAGACTTTGCCGAGCGCAAGTACGACCTGCTCCTAGCCACGACGATCATCGAGAACGGCATCGACATGCCCAATGTCAATACGATCATCATCAACTCCGCTCATCGTTACGGACTGAGCGACCTGCACCAACTCCGTGGCCGTGTGGGGCGTGGTAGCCAGCGGGCATACTGCTACCTGATCACTCCTCCCCTGGGCACCCTCACGGAGGCTGCCGCACGGCGTGTCAAGGCGATCGAGAGTCTCTCCGACCTAGGCAGTGGTATGCGTATCGCCCTGCAGGATCTGGACATACGAGGTGCTGGTAATATATTAGGTACCGAGCAAAGTGGCTTCATCGCGGATCTAGGCTTCGAGACTTACCGCAAAGTCTTTGAGGAAGCAGTCCGCGAGGTCAAGCAGGAGGACTTTGCTGCGCTCTTCGCCGCTCAGACGGAGCAACAGGCGGAGCTGGGCAATGCCCTCACAGACACCACGATCGATACCGACCTCGACCTCTCCCTACCTCACGAATACATACCGCAAGATAGCGAGCGCATCTTGCTCTACCGTGAGCTGGACGAGCTGGCGAGCGACCGCGAACTAAAAGAATTTGCCGATCGCTTGCGAGACCGCTTTGGCGCCCTGCCACCGCAGACCCAAGGGCTTCTCATGGTGCCACGTCTGCGACGGTTGGCCAGCCACCTTGGCATCGTCAAGGTATCGCTGCGTCGTGAGCAGATGATCCTCTTCCTCCCGCCCAGTGGCTCGGCGTACTATCAGAGCAAAGCCTTCGACATACTCCTCAAGAGCGTGGCCAGCTACGGCAAAGCGTGCGAAGTGCGCGAGACCCGTGAGGGACACCGCAGCGTCAAGTGGCACCACGTCACCACCGTCTACCAAGCCGACAAAATCCTCTCCACGCTCTACAAAACGCTCTTCGCCCATCCCGACAAGTAAATCAATAAGTCATGTATGTAGGCAACTACACAGCTCTCTATTATCACATTGTTTTCTCAACGAAGGGGAGAAAGCCTTTGCTCCCTCCTGATGTTCAGCAGAGACTATACGCCTATCTACAGCATTGCTCGAAGTCTAAGAGCCATTCCATAATCAAGGTAAATGGCATGAGCGATCATATCCACATACTATTGATTGCTTACTCAGGGGACTTTGTCATCTCCAACTTCGTAAGAGAGATAAAGAAGTCCACAAACAAGTTTCTCAATACTGCGATGGGTATGAATGGCTCTTTTGCTTGGCAAGATGGGTACTTTGTTAGTACGGTTAGCAAGCGAGATGTTGCAGCTATATGCAGGTACATTGAAATGCAACAAGAACATCACAGCAAGTTTGATATTGCACAAGAACTAGAGATCATCTTCAGACTAAATGATGATGAGCTCAGATAGGCATTGGTCCGACCCACAAGGGGTCGATAAACTACTGTCGTCTTGCCCCCATCGGTCGTTCGGGGCTGTAGCCCCTCCGACCGACGGCTACGATGCGTCGGACCTCTCACGAGGTCCTTTTTTATAAGAGCCATCGGAGGGTTTAGAGATTAGAGATTAGAGGGGACGAGTAACGGTTGTAGGGACGCTCGGTCGAGCGTCCGTTGGGTAAAAGCGAGACGTATAACCCGTCATCGTAAAAACTGGACATCGTATCGCTTTAACGGGGACGGACGCACGACCGTGAGTCCCTACAAGGGTTACACGTCCCGTGCGTCTGTACATACTGTTACACGTCTCGCTTTGACACAACGGATGCCATCCGACTAGAGACATCCGTGCGTCCCTACACGGGGCTACCCGTCCTCAGCATCTTTACGGAGAGCAGACGACCGCTTGCGGTCGGACGCTTCGTAGCCGTCGGTCGGAGGGGCTACGGCCCCGAACGACCGATGGAAAGGCGGACGTGGTAGATGGTCGACCCCTCGCGGGTCGGACTAGACGAAGCTCACCCAGTCAGAACGCTAATATTGTCGAACTTCCCAGTTTTTCTTCCTTGCAGTAGCTACGTGAGCAGCACTATACTTGTTTTTATCCCTTCTCTCAGAGTAGCGATCTACTAGAAAAATAGTACCACTCTTCTTTTTCCTTCGATTGGAAAGACTATTCACCAACTTGGTCATAGCCTTGCCATTGATACAATTACTGTAGCAATAAAGAGTAACCAACCTAGTACACTCAGATAGGTTCAAGCTGGTCAGCTTATTGTTGCAGCAGTCAAGCAGTGTTAAAGCGATGTTCTTTGACACGTCTAAGCTCGTCAGTCGATTGTAGGAGCACCTAAGCTCTGTCAAGGCGATGTTCTTTGACACGTCCAAGCTGGTCAGTTGATTCCATGAGCAGGCAAGCGTTGTCAAGGCGGCATTCTTTGACACGTCCAAGCTGGTCAGTAGATTCTCTCTGCAGTCAAGCTCTGTCAAGGCAATGTTCTTTGACACGTCCAAACTGGTCAGTTGATTGCAGCAGCAGTCAAGCTTTCTCAAGGCGGTGGTCTTTGACACATCCAAGCTCGTCAGTTGATTGGAGGAGCACACAAGCGTTGTCAAGGCGGTGTTCTTTGACACATCCAAGCTCGTCAGTTCATTCTCGAAGCAGTAAAGCTTTGTCAAGGCGGTGTTCTTTGACACGTCTAAGCTGATCAGTTGATTGAAGGAGCAGTTAAGCTCTGTTACATCGCCACGGATGGTGATCGTTTGGCTAGTGAGTCTGTAGGACTTGCGATCGAATTTGTCCGTTTTCCCAGTCTCTTGAGCCCCCTCGATGGTGACGTTGCCATTGGCTTTGATACTCAGACCAATTTCCTCACCAACTCTTTCGGAGGTGGTCATGGTGATGACGCCTTGGGCGAGGAGGGAGGTGAAAGTGAGGAGCGTGCCGAGGAGAACGAAGAGCCAGATGCGTAGATGTTTGCTCATAGTGTAGCTAAAGATTAGATGTTAGAGCTTAGAAGTTAGAGACTAGAGGTTAGAAGTTACGGGGAGCTGTGAGGGCTCTGCCGTACGAACTGTGTTTTCTGCGAAGTTATACCTTTATTGCGAGTTGAGCAAGAGGAGGGAGAAGTAGAGGTTAGAAATTAGAGGTTAGAGGGGAGAGGGGAGACGTGTAACGGGTGTAGGGACGCACGGTGAGTGTTTAGCGGGAGGGCGTCCGCTGTGCCAAGAGTTACAGTGTCAGGGCTTTAACGGGGACGGACGCCCTCCGGCTGGACACTCCCGTGCGTCCCTACAGGGTGACGTCTCGCTGTACTACAACGGACGGTTCCTACGGAGGAATTTGCGGATAGCTCGGGAGGAAACGAAATTTCCCCACGGAAGGGCGAAATGAAAGTTCGGAAGAATGAAATGAAACTTCGGAAGAAGCAAATCAAAGTTCCGAAGAATTTTTTCGCTCCTCCGTGGAGGATTTCCGTTTTCTACCGAGGCATTTTCGATTTCCTCGGGGGTGTGGGGTCAGGATCATCGGAAGGCGTCGAGGTGCTTCGGAGGAGCTAGAGGGAGAGGTACTCGAGCCAGACGGGAAGGTCGGCGAGGTGGGTAGCGAGAGGGGAGGTGGACGAGAGGGGATTGTCGGCGAAGAGGGCGAAGAGGGCGGTGCCAGAGCCGGACATGGCAGCGTAGAGAGCGCCGTGGTGGTAGAGCCTGTCTCGCAGAGCGACTAGCTCGGGGTAGTGCGCGAAGACTACGGGCTCGAAGTCGTTGACGATGAGATCTCGCCACTCCCCTATCGGTCGCTCTAGTAGTGCAGCGAGCTTGCCCTCCGCCTCGGGGTGGCGTGTCACCTGTCGGTACGCCTCGGCGGTGCTCATGCCGATGGGGGGCTTGACGACGAGGAGCCATTTGCCGTGCAGTGCGGACGGCATCGTGAGCGGCGTGAGCACTTCGCCACGGCCTGTGACCAGCACGGGGCGCGACTGTATGAAGAAGGGGCAGTCGCTGCCGAGCTCTCCCGCCAACGTTTCTAGCTGTGCCGTGGCAAGTCCTAAGTGGCACAGTTCGTTGATCGCTAGGAGCGTGTAGGCGGCATCGGCCGAGCCACCACCGAGACCAGCTTCTGACGGGATCCGCTTCTCGAGCTTGAGCCGTAGCGGAGGTATCTCGTGGTGATGCGCCCGGAGTAGCTGCACCGCTTTGTAGATGAGATTGCGCTCGATGGGCAGTTCACCCGCTAGGCCAGCGATCTCGTACGAGTCCTCCGTAGCTCCTGTAGCTATCTCTACCGTGAGCTGGTCCGCCCAGCCGATGGGGAGCATACAGCTCTCGATGTCGTGGTAGCCGTCGGGGCGACGGCGTAGGATACGCAGCCCGAGGTTGATCTTAGCGTGTGGGTGTAGGATCATATCGTGGTGACTCTTTCAATTACTTATTCTTATATAGGTGTACCCCGTCGGTACGGTAGCGGTCGTCCTCCTCGAGGAGCTGCTGCAGGATCGGGAGCAAAGCTTTCGTCTTAACCCCTAGCCTCTTGGCTAACTCCCGCAAAGTAGGCGACGGCTCCTCCAATTGCTCTAGAAAAGCTTTGAGTCGCGTCTCCAGAGTCCCTTCGCTACGCTGAGAGCGCGCTTTACGAGCTAGGCAAAGGTCACAGCGTCCGCACGGCTCAGCGAGCTCCTCGCCAAAGTAGTGTAGGAGCATCGCCTGTCGGCAGCCCTGCTGACTGTCGAGGTATGCGATCGTAGCGGCGAGTCGCTTGGTCATCGCCTCCTTGCGCAGCTCGTACACTTCGGGGGGTATGAGGAAGTGATGCTTGCGCTCCCGCCGTGTGTAGAAAAGGATACGGGGCAAGCGCTTTCGCGGAATATAGTGAATGATGCCTCGCTGGCTCATCCGGACCAAGCTCTCGTAAACCGCCTCCCCCGTCAGACGGGTCTGTATGGAGAGGGTACGCTCGTCGATGAAGACGTAATCGGAAAAGAGTCCCGAGTAGTTTCTCAAGACAGCCCGTAGCACCTTGTCATCTTGGGCAGACAAGCCTCGGATGTAGTATAGCTCCTCTCTAGAGACCTCCACGATGAGTCGTGAGCGTGCCTCGTCGAGGAGTAGCTCCCAGGCGCCGGCCAACTCGAGGATATGCAGGGCACTCAAGCTCCGTATCGGATGCAGATGTTCTGTCCGCACAAACGCCTCTAGATCTATCTCATAGCTACGCTCCATGCCCTCGCCGAGACCAATGCCAAGGTAGCTGTAAAGGGTGTCGTATAGATCACGAATGTAAGCTTTGTCGGGAAATTCGTTTTGCACCCGCTGCAGGAGCATACCACGATCCCGGCGCTCATACAGCACCACAGCAAAGGCACGCTGTCCGTCACGTCCCGCGCGTCCCGCCTCTTGGAAGTATTCCTCCAGAGCCACGGGCATACTCCAGTGCACGACAAGACGCACATCAGGTTTGTCTATGCCCATGCCGAAAGCATTGGTGCAAACCATCACGCGCACCTCGCCAGCCATCCAAGCGTTTTGCTTGATCTCTCGCTCTGCGTGGGTCAGCCCCGCATGGTAGTAGTGTGCTGAGATGCCAGTCTCCTGCAGCATCTCAGCCAGCTCTTGCGTTTTCTTGCGATTGCGACAGTAGACGATCGCGCTACCGCTCGTCGAGGCGAGGATATGGAGGAGCTCCGTCGCCTTGTCCGTCGTAGGACGTACGATATACTGCAGGTTGTCCCGTGCGAAAGAGCTACTGATGACATGCGGCTCACGAAAGTTCAGGCGCGCCATCACGTCGGCGACCACCTCTGGCGTAGCGGTCGCTGTGAGCGCTAGGAGCGGCACGGCGGGGTAGTAGCGTCGTATCTCTGCAATCTTTAGATAACTGGGGCGGAAGTCGTAGCCCCACTGCGAGATACAGTGACACTCGTCCACAACAATCAGCCGTATCGGCAGCTCGGGCAGACAAGCGAGGAAGAGTGGCGACGCCAGACGCTCGGGCGATAGGTAGAGAAACTTGCATCCACCGTACAAGCAATTGTCCAAGGCGCGCTGTATCTCCTTGTACTCCATACCCGAGTGAATAGCCACGGCAGACATGCCCCGCTTGTTGAGACCGTCCACCTGATCCTTCATGAGCGCAATGAGTGGCGTGACGACGAGTGTCAGCCCGTCGTGTAGCATCGTCGGCACCTGAAAGGTGATGCTCTTGCCTCCGCCCGTAGGTAGCAGTCCAAGCGTGTCTCGTCCCGCCAAGACGCTCTCGATGATCTCCGCCTGCTTGAGTCGGAAGGTCGGGTAACCCCAGTAGCGATGGAGTACTCCTAGCGGGGTAGCTTCATCGTCCGCAGAGCTGGTGCCAGCCTTTTCTGGTCGATCGTCCGTCGGCTGGGAAGGCTTTTCGCCTAGCCCCTCACGCTCGGTCTCAGCTCGCGGATAGATCGCTGCATCACGCCACAGGTCATCCTGCTCCTCCAGGAGCAAGTCCCAGTCGACAGCTTCGCCACGTCCAGAAGGGGTGCCAGCCGTCTCATCGCTGGGAGGCAAAGAGGTCCTCTCCAGGTCGTTGTGGCTTGACATCCTTGACTAGTAACTGTAGGGAAACAACTCCGTTAAAGTGGTTTTCATCTATCTGGTAGACAAGGGCAAAGGGTGCACTTGCCCTTCCTGCCGAAGACTTCTTGATAAAGCGGAAGGCGGGGGCTTGGTTGAAGGCTATCCCTGGGCAGTGCTTCCTAGATCCTAGTGACGGTATCGCATCTACCTTAAAGTGCTCGCCGTTGCGCCCCACGGTCTTACTACCACCGCCATCATAGAGTTGCTGTCGTGTATAGTCTTTGCGACACCTCGCGAAGCTCTATCTCGGCATCGACCTCTATCGGTGTGGACTGTGCGCGATCACTATCAGCTACCGCATTGACGCTCTGTATGTAGGCTCTAAAGTCGGGCAACTTGTCGGGCAAGAGGGTTAGTCCAGCGGCATAGGTGTGGCCACCGAAGTTCAGGAGCAGATCTCTCGCCTCCTCGATGATGCTGTAGATGTCTATGCCACCCACACTGCGCGCCGAACCGACGATACGATCGCTCGTGCCAGTCAGCACGATCGTCGGTCTATTGGTATACTCCGCCACACGAGAGGCGACGATCCCTATGACCCCTTTGTGCCAGTCTGGCTGGTAGAGGACTACGATGGGCTGATGCGCCAGCTCAGGATTGACCTGTAGGAGCTGCATCGCCTCATCGGTCGTCGAGCGGTCCAGCTCACGACGACGGACGTTGTACTCGTCGATCAGCTCGCTCATGCGGGCCGTCGTCTTCGCATCATTGCTCAGAAGGAGATCGACCGCTTCGCGGCCATTCATCATACGCCCCGAGGCGTTGATCCTCGGGCCGATTTTATAGATAATGTCGGCCATCGTGATCTTACGCCCCTCGAGCCCACAAGTCTTGATGATCCCCTTGAGTCCCATCGATGGATTGCGATTGAGCTGACGCAAGCCGTAGTGCGCCAGGATCCTATTCTCATCCATCACAGAGACGAGGTCGGCAGCGATACTCACAGCGACCAAGTCTAGGAGCTTAAAGAGCGAAGCGGAGGGGAAGCCATTGTCCATGCCAAAGGCCTGCATAAACTTAAACGCCACACCACACCCACAGAGCTCCTCAAAGGGGTAGTGACAGTCTGGTCGCTTAGGGTCCAGGACGGCCGCAGCATCGGGCAACTGGTCGTCTGGGTGGTGGTGATCGCAGATGATGAAGTCTATCCCCAGCGTCTTAGCATAGGCTATCTCGTTGATAGCCTTGATGCCACAGTCCACCACAATGATTAGCGTCGCACCTATCTCGTGGGCATGGTCCACGCCCCGATAAGATACGCCGTACCCCTCATCGTCCCGTCCTGGGATATAGTAGCTCAGGAGGTGCTCGCTACAGCCCGCCGAGCGGAGGTACTTATAGATTAGTGATACAGCCGTCGTGCCATCTACATCGTAGTCGCCGTATATCATGATATGCTCCTTGCGCCCGAGCGCCTTGTTGAGACGCTTGACCGCCAGATCCATATCTTGCATCAGAAAGGGGTCGTGCAGATCCTCCAGCGATGGATGAAAGAATCGCTGAGCTTCTGCTTCCGTACGGATACCGCGACGATAGAGTAGGCGTCCCGCCACAGCGGGTATTCTCAAGGCATGCGCCAGTTGAGAGCCACCCACCTCCTCCTCTGGGGTGAAGGGAGTGTATTGCCATTCGTTCGTCATTATGTTGTTTTATTTTTTTTGTCATAGGGAGATTGTATAGGCTAGGAGCAGACCAAGGCGCCAGACCCGCCAAGTGGGCGGTCCAGACAACGTGGGTATAAAACGGTTTACAGCTCATTACTAGCACATTATATAGTCAATGCCTAGAGCGAAGCTTACGATAAGGTCGCATCTCCGCATTTTAGGCTCTGTAAATGTACAAAATAATCTTGATATGGCAAGTGACCAGGAAAGGCTGACGCATGATAGCCCACCGGCTAGGAGTGGCGCATGGCGATAACTAGGAATGTGCCGCTCGACCGCTGCCACAGAGGATTCGAGCATCATTACAGAGGGGCTGCGAGACCTCTCTGATTACACCGTCCTCCCGAGGAATTGAATTCCTACCTAGGAATTTGCCCAATAGCTACCTAGGAATTGCCCCAATTCCTACGTAGGAAATAAAAAATTCTTCGGAGGAATCAAATGAAACTTCGGAGGAATCAAAAAATAAGTCCGAAGAATTTGACCATTTCCTAGGTAGCAAATCAAAAATATCTACGACGGGATGGGTGTGCGGCTCGCTGGTCACTTCTCTAGAGTAATCAGGTTACGATCCTTGTCGTAGATCCTGCAGTCTAGGAGTGCTACATCTTGATCTTCGATCAGCTTGATGTTTTTGGAGTATTTCTTCTTCCACTTAGTAAAGAGAGAGGACCCCAAGAGTGGAGCCTTCTTGATATAGGCCACTACATATGGGTGTAGGTGCATGGCGAAGTTGCAGATGGGCTTGTCGCCCGTGGTCAGCTGGGCTATCATCTCCTCCAGGTCATCGGTAAAGGTGATGGAGGTCTTGATCTTGCCCGTGCCTTGACAGGTAGGGCAGGTCTCCTCGGTGCGTATGATGGTCGCCTGACGTACACGCTGTCGTGTGATCTGCATGAGACCGAACTTGCTCAGCGGTAGTATCTTGTGTGTGGCTCGATCATTTGCCATGAGCTTCACCATATGCTCGTATAGCTCCTTGTTGTGAGCAGCTTCATTCATATCGATGAAGTCGATTACGATGATACCTCCGAGATCTCTCAGTCGGATCTGACGTGCGATGAGGTCTGCGACAGCCATATTGACATCAAAGGCGGTCTCCTCCTGTCCGGAGGTCCTGCGAGCCTTCTTACTACTATTGACATCGATGACGTGCATCGCTTCGGTCTGCTCGATGATGATATTGGCACCATTGCGCAGGGTGACTTTACGCCCGAAGAGGGTCTTCTTTTGCTTTGTCACACCGCAAGCGTCAAAGAGGGGTCGCTTAGCATCGTCCTCATAGAGCGTGACGATCTGCTCTCTGCCAGGGTCGATATCAGCTACGTAGCCTCTGAGCTCCTTGTAGTAGTCAGGATCGTTGACGACGATCTTGGTAAAGCTCTTGTTGTAGGAGTCTCGGATGAGGTTGATAGCACGGTTTCGCTCCTCGTAAATCTGCGTAGGCGCCTTGGCACGGACGAGCTTCTTGATGCTTGTCTCAAATCGATCTATCAGATCGACCATCTCCTCGACGAGCTCTTGGGTCTTCTTGCCCGCAGCTTGCGTCCGGATGATGGCTCCATAGCCACTCTTGATGACGCTCTGCACGATGGTCTTGAGCCTCGTACGCTCCTCCATAGAGCGTATCTCGCTAGAGATGGCTACCTGATCGCTAAAAGGTACTAAGACTAGAAATCGGCCCGCTATGGAAAGCTCTGCGGAGAGGCTAGGTCCTTTGGTTCCGAAGGCTTCGCGTGTTACCTTGACGAGGATCTTGTCTCCCTTCTTGAGTCCCGAGTTGATGATGTTACCATCCTTAGGAAGGGGCTCCCCTTCTTTGACTTTGTCGATGGGGGGTACCTTCTTCTTTTCCGCTATCTCTTCTAATAAGTGGGTGGTCGCTCCAAATACTTTGCCTAGATCATTGTAGTGTAGGAAGCCGTTTTTCATGGGGCCTATATTGACGAAGGCGGCATTGTTGCCTCTTACGACATTGTCTACCTCTCCGAGCAGGATGTCTCCGACAGCGTAGCGGATATTTCTATTCTCCGTCCGTAGCTCTACGAGCTCGCCGTCTTCGAGCACTGCCATAGACACCTCTTTGGGCTTTACATCGATGATTAGTTCACTATTCACGGTGTCTCAAATAATCTGTGCATTAATAGATTGGAAACGTGTAGAGGTCTAGTATGACCGAGCCTCTTCTCTCCTCCGTCTCACAGCTACGCCGTGCCACTGCACTGACCCGAGCTGGTGAGCTATCGAAGTACCTAGTCGCTACACCTCTACTGGAGTAGCTGGTCTCTATGTGTATCTCTCTCGTCTCTAGCGAGTCTCTGGATGCACAGAGAGGGGCGGTCTACAGGTGCTGCCGTAGTACTCGTGACCTCGGGCTGATGCAGGGTGCCTGCGAATTGTTGCGACAGGCTCTAGTCTGGTCAGCGTGTGAGGGACTACTGCAGGGTGATAGGATGAGTTGCTATGCAACGAAGCCAGCCACAACCGGCCTCTCGTCTATGAGAGGTCGGTCATGACGGCTTACTTGATACGTTTCGTGCGTTAAGATTAGATCGCCACACATATACGATGGCTCTCTAGTGTGTAGACTGTGCGACTCCGTAGGATGACTTGCTAGTCTAGGTGGGTCACACACGGTCGCCCAGGGGCGCTCGTCTACTTCTTGCTCTTATGACGATTCTTACGTAGTCTCTTCTTACGCTTGTGCGTCGACATCTTGCGACGCTTGTGCTTCTTACCGTTTGGCATAATTGTTTCTTTTGAATTGGTCTATACTGATCCAAGGTGATGAGGTCTGTAGCTAGGTGTCTTGCAGGAGTCTTTGCGTTGTCGTCCTAGGGTCTAGCCACCTCGGCTCACTCCCTGGTATACTACTTGATCATGCTGGTGAAGGCCTTCGAAGGCTTGAACGTGGGAACCTTGCGAGCGGGCACGATGATCGTCGTCTGCTTGGATATGTTGCGAGCAGTCTTCTCTGCGCGCTCCTTGACAACGAAGCTGCCGAAGCCTCTTAGATAGACATTGTCGCCCTGGCTCATGGCGTTCTTGACTGTATCCATAAAAGCCTCTACGACCTGCAGGACCTCCTGTCGGTCTACGCCTGTCGCATCGGCGATACTCTTTACAACTTCTGCTTTAGTCATGTATTCTTCGTAATGGGTCTTATAATGATTTCCGATGATGCGTCTGCTACAATGCAGAGATGTGGACAAGTGTACATAAAGCAACCCACACCGATCTGCTCTAGTGCAAATGAATAGAGGAGTGCTCTCGATCTGGTCCAAGAACACTCCTCTTCTTTGTGGTATATGCTCGCTTGTGGTATCAGCCTAGCGTGGTGAGACGGCTTAGAGGAAAGGGAGGTGGCTGGCAAGGCTCTCTGTGTAGCCCCTAGGGGAGTCGAACCCCTCTTTCCAGGATGAAAACCTGGCGTCCTAACCGATAGACGAAAGGGCCAAATCGTGCGCCAGTATCCTTAATATCGTATTATATCCTCAGCGAACTGATACAGTGTTGCGATACGTCGTTGTAGACTAGAGAGATTTGAGATGAAGAGCCATCTTAGACTTCAGATTGGCAGCCTTATTGCGATGGATGATATTCTTACGAGCTAGACGATCTAGTGTAGAATACACCTTCGGCAAAGCCTGCTCAGCTTCCTGACGATCAGTCATCGCACGAAACTGCTTGACCATCGTACGCGACGTCTTGCTCGCATAGCGATTGCGAAGGCGACGAGTGGAACTCTGACGGATTCTCTTCAGCGTTGATTTATGATTTGCCATTCTTGTGATACTTAATTACTAGGTATACTCAACATACAAGACGCTCCAAGCGGAGCGCTTCATATCTATTTGTAGCCCCTAGGGGAATCGAACCCCTATTTTCAGAATGAGAATCTGACGTCCTAACCGTTAGACGAAAGGGCCAGCTACTACTTGTCAATCACCCCTCGAACGTTCAGCTCTCGGGCAATTGTGATGCAAAGGTACTACAAATTTTTCTTCCGACAAAAGATTCTCGCAAGAAAATCTTCCAAAAGGAGCCCGACCTTGCCAAAAACACGCCGCAGGGTGCTGATTAACAAACAGTTAAGAGACTATCCGGCTCAGGCAATCTTTTTTACCTCAAGTCACGTCCCCAGAGGAGCTTCTCGCGGATTACCTGTGCATACGGCTTGTGCGAGAGGCGTAGCAGGTGGGCTCGCTTGTCACTCTTGCGGGCAACGATCTCGACGCCACAGTCGTAGACCCGCAGATCGCCATCTATCACAACGGAGAAGGTGGGGTGCAGCGAGGAGACTCTCATCGTCAGCACACTGGTATCGGGGAAGATGAGTGGAGCCATATTGAGCGTGTGAGGCGCTATCGGTACCAGTAGCAGAGTCTGACACTGAGGCGTCACAATGGGGCCCCCTAGGCTAAGCGCATAAGCGGTCGACCCTGAGGGCGTGCTCATGACCAAGCCATCGGCAGCGTACTCGGCAAGCAAGTCACCGTCCAGGTCGACTCGTATCTTGATGATAGAACCTGTCTCGCGCTTCTGCACTGCCAGATCGTTGAGTGCAGTGCCCACATGCTCACCCGCCACACTCACATCAATCAGCGTGCGGGTCTCTATATTATATTGTCCAGCCAGCAGATCGTCCAGATGATGCCGAGCCTCCTGTGGCTCCATCTCAGTCATGAAGCCGAGGTGCCCACAGTTGATCGCCCATATAGGCAGCTCCACGTCTCGTAGCTTGTGTACAGCCCGCAGCAACGTGCCATCGCCTCCGAGGCTCAGCGCTATGTCGCCATAGGGTGTCTCCCCACCCAGTCGCATCTGCGGATACCCCTTCGGGATACCCGCCTGCGAGAGCGCCTCCCAGAGCGGGGTCTCTATATATAGGTCTACGCCGTGCTCCGCCAGCGCAGTCAGGAGCGCCGCCACATCGTCCGTGAGACGCATCGTAGCGTGGCTTCCATACACGGCTATCGTATTTATCTTATGCCTATCCATCGGGGCTGTCTGCTTGCATCGCTACAAAAGTAACGAAAAGCGAGCAGACCCCAAACTTTCCCAGCAAACCCTCAACGACAAGATCCCTAACTTCTAATCTCTAATCCCCATTTCCTCGCTGGGGACATCAGACGAGCCTTCGATTACGATACGTTAGCTTTGCTGTTTCTTACGTTTGGAGCTGGGATTTTCGTCCTTTACTACCCAGAAGAGGAGGGGGCAATACCTAGTATTAGGTATCCGCTAATGCAGGTCACTCAGTCAGCTTTCGCTATCTTTGTGGCGCATGAAATTGTCGGAGTTACATAATGGCGACCGAGCTCGCATCTTATCGGTAGGCGGTCATGGCGCCTTTCGCAAGCGTATCCTAGAGATGGGCTTTGTGCAGGGACAGGTGGTGGAGGTGATACAAGCAGCTCCACTCAAGGATCCTATCTACTATCGACTGATGGACTACAACGTCTCGCTGCGGCGCAAGGAAGCGGGACTCATCACGGTCGAGCTCATCGACCAGTCCTCCTCCGCGGAGGAGCTGCCACCACTGACTCATGCGTTCGTACATGAAGGCTCCGGAGAGCCACTGGCAGAGACCGCAGCCTCCGACCGTGTCGCCATCTCCCGCTCACTACGGGTAGCGCTCATTGGCAATCCGAATAGTGGCAAGACGACCCTCTTCAACCATGCCAGCGGAGCGCATGAGCGTGTCGGCAATTACAGCGGGGTCACTGTCGAGGCTAAGGAGGCACACTTCGATTATCAAGGCATTCGCTACGAACTGATCGACCTTCCAGGGACCTATTCGCTATCTCCCTATTCGCCTGAGGAGCTTTACATCCGCGACTATCTGACCAATGAGGAGACGCGTCCCGATGTGGTCATCGATGTACTCGATGCGACTAACTTAGAGCGACAGCTATACCTCGCCGTGCAGGTGCGTGAGATGGGCATCCCGATGGTTACGGCGCTCAACATGTGGGATGAGTTCGAGCAGAAGAAGAACCAGCTCGACGTACAGCAGCTATCCCATCTCCTAGGTACGCCGATGGTGCCGACCATCTGCCGTAAAGGGGTGGGCGTCTTCGAACTCTTTGACAAGGTGCGTCAGCTCGTTGACGAAAACCTCTATGCGGATCGTCGCTTCCTGCAGATCAACTACGGGACAGATCTCGAGCAGAGCATCTCAATCCTTCAGACGAAGCTCACCGAGCATGCGACCTTCCCCGACCACCTATCCCCTCGCTACTTAGCGGTCAAGCTCCTCGAGGGAGACCCGCACACGCAACGCTTTATCAAGCAGCAACCGAAGGGCGACTACCTTCTCACCGCTACAGCTTACGAGGAGAACAGACTGCGCAAGAATCACTCCAACGAGGAGGATCTAGAAAACTATATCATCAATCAGCGTTACGGCTTCATCGCTGGTGCGCTCAGAGAGACCTACCGTCCGAACAAACGGCGCATACGCACCATGACGGATCGTATAGACAACCTCCTCATACACCCCATCTGGGGCTATCCGATCTTTCTCGCCTTCCTCTTTATCATGTTTGAGGCTACCTTCGCGCTGGGAGCCTTCCCGATGGACTGGATCGAGCAGGGCGTGGACGTTTTTGGAAAATGGATCTATGGGCTGATGTCGCCTGGTCCTCTACGCGACCTATTGGTGACGGGTGTCATAGGCGGTGTAGGCGGTGTCCTCGTCTTCCTGCCCAACATCCTCATCCTCTACCTCTTCATATCTATCATGGAGGACACGGGCTATATGGCGCGAGCTACCTTCCTGATGGATAAACTAATGCACCGCATGGGACTGCACGGCAAGTCCTTCATACCGCTCATCATGGGCTTCGGGTGCAACGTCCCCGCTGTGATGGCTTCTCGCACGATCGAGAGCCGACAGAGTCGTATCATCACGGTGCTAGTGACTTCGCTGATGAGCTGTAGCGCCAGACTGCCAGTCTACATCCTCATTGCGGGTACCTTCTTTCCACAGAGTGCTGGGCTGGTACTCTTCGGACTTTACGCTCTTGGTGTGCTGCTGGCTTTCCTACTGGCGAAGCTTTTCCGCCGGGTGCTCTTCAAGTCGGAGGATCTTCCATTTGTCATGGAGCTACCACCCTACCGCATCCCGATGGCGCGTGCCGTGGGCATACATATGTGGGACAAGGCGCGCGAATATCTGCATAAGATGGGATCGGTCATCCTCGTTGCTTCGATCATCATCTGGGCGCTGGGCTACTATCCTCGTGAGGAGGTGATGGCTCGTGCTGAGGAGCAGATAGCTCAGGTGCAGCAGCAGAGCACACTCTCTGAGAGCGAGCGCAACGAGCAGGTCGCTGAGATAGAGCGACAAGCGCATATAGAGCAGCAAGAAGACTCTTACCTGGGACGCATAGGACAGACGGTGCAGCCCGTCCTAGCTCCGCTCGGCTTCGACTGGAAGCTCAGCGTGGCGCTTGTGGCAGGACTACCGGCCAAAGAGGTGGTCGTCAGCTCCCTCAGCGTCATCTACACGGGCAGTGAGACCGTGGACGAGGATAGCGAAGACTTTGCCGTGGGTAGCTCGGCGCTCTCCCAACAGCTGCGCCAAGAGAAAGACCCCGTCACGGGCGAGCCACTCTACACACCACTGATAGCCATCTGCTTCCTCATCTTCGTACTCATCTATATGCCTTGCGTCGCCACGGTTGTAGCCGTTTCTAAGGAACTCAACAGTGGCTGGTGGGGACTCTTTGTAGTCGTCTACACCTGCGTCCTAGCCTGGATCGTCGCTTATCTGGCACGACTGATAGGACTACTCATTATATAAGTAATAGGTGTCGCCATGGATCTGCAAACCATCGTCGTACTACTCATACTGCTTGTCGCGCTACTCTACATCATTCGTAGCGTGTGGCGACTGATCCGCCGACCGCGAGGAGCCTCAGGCTGCGCTGGTTGCTCCGCTTGCCACCATAGCAAGGTCGCTACGCCAAAGAAGTCGAGAGGCTAGCGGTGCGCTCTACAGAGGACGCCCTTGACGTGTAGCCCTTTGTAGGGACGCACGATCTGTGCGTCCGTCCCCGTTAAAACCACGACGCTGTAACCTTTGACACAACGGACGCCCTCCCGCTAGACACTTCCGTGCGTCCCTACAAAGGGTTACACGTTTCTAATCTCTAACCTCTATTTCCGTGAGGAAATACCGATTATGTCAAAAGAAATACCGATTATGTCAAGCAGCTCAAGGAAGAGTTCGCTACATTATACTTAACTTTGCACGAATGTCCTCAATCACTGCGTACACTTTATGAAGCGACACACTATACACCATATAATCCTGCTGCCTCTCATCGTCTTATCACTCATAAGCTGTGATAAGTTCGTATACGATCGAGGCGAGTGCCCTACGATACTGGTCTTCACACCCTATATGCAGACGCCCTGTATGTCTGACTCGGCTTACATAGGCAAGGCTGCAGAGCTACACTTAGTCATCAGTGACCCTACATCAGGAGAGATCATCGCCTATAAGCATCTAGAGTCTGTCGATCTGACGGCAGCCTCTAGCATAGAGATCCCCGTACCAAACGAGTGCGGCGAGACCTATCGATACACTATCTGGGTAGGAGCTACCCCCCAGCACTATACTATGAGTGACCTAGCACCAGCCTCGGGCAATAAGCACACATAAGCCTTACCGAGTTGCCTCGCAACGTGATCTATCCGCTCCATATGGAGATCGAGGATAACAACGCTGCTTACGACTTCATGGGTCAGCTGACCAATCCTACGAAGCATGTCATCTACCAGGCGCCACTACCCAACGAGGGTACGACGCGCAGCACGCGTCTGAGCACACTGCGACTGGATGATCCGAAGACCCTTCCTCAGCTGAGCCTCGTGCGCTCCGATACGGGTGCTAAGATCTTTACCTATGATCTCAAGAAGCTGCTCGCTAAGAAGCCAGACTACCGACCCGAGTGCCAGTTTGAGTACGACGTAGAGATACGCCTCAAGACGCTTCCCGACAACACGCACTACGCTGTCGATATCTTTGTCGATGGCTGGATGGTACACTCCTACGAGATAGAACTTTAAGCATTTCCCCCTAATCAACGCTGTCACATCACTATGAATAGACTACCACATACCAACATATATACGCTCCTCCTCATCTTGGGGGCGCTCTTCATCTGCACCAGCTGTGTGCGGGACTGCAATAGTCTTGAGGAGGATGAGACTGGTTATGTATCGATTCAGTTTGACTTACTTCATGCCCTGTACGCCAACGGTCTCAGAGGGAACTCGATGGAGGAGCTAGATAACAAGCTCCAGGAGCTCCGTATGATCGTCTTCCCTGAGGGAGAGAATGCCTCGGTTATCAATCTTCTGGCGACCGACCAGCAACGAGACAACAAGCGCATTATCTTCAAGCTGAGCAAGCTACAGAAGTATGACTTCTACTTCATCGCCAATGAGTCTGCCTCAGGACAGAAGGGCTCTGACCTGGCATTCCTCGACAATCAGGAGGTGATACTGCGTAGTCAACTCGAAGGGATGAAGACGGTAAAAGCGCCCAACATTGTCTCCGAAGAGGAGATGACTGGTATCGGGGCTTCGATTATGATGACGGCACTGTATAAAGGGGTTCTCATCTCGGAGTCTCTGCAAGGAGATGGTACTCAGAGCTCTCCCTATATTATTGACCTGACTAAATTCAATAAAGAGCAGCGTCCCAATCTTACCGCCACAAATAGAGCCCCGGCCGAGCTGATGCGCTCCCTAGCTAAAGTGGAGCTAACACTTAAGGGGATCGTAGCTATCCGTACTAAGCCAGGCTCCACAGCCAGCAACCCTCAGTACAACTACTCTTGGGTACTCCCATACGGCTACAAAGACAGTTCGAAGCTCCTTATCGAGATCCTCAATATGCCGAAGAGCTACACGCTCTTCCCGAGCAATCGGCTGACTGACATAGCGACGGTGGGTACACTGCCTCCTTATCAGTTTAGCTTCAGTAAAGACCCCAATCCAGCATATATCGTTCCACCTACTATGACAGGCCCCTCTATCGGAGGTATCTATATGGGCGACTACAAGATCACACTCTATCTACCCGAGTATCTAGCCTCTTCACAACTCGCAGAGGTACAGAGGCCCGCCATCAAGATCACCTATCAGGTGGCAGGCTCCGACGATAAGCTGAGCAAGATCTACCCCATTCAAAACGGCGCCCCCGCTTCTACCGACTACGAGACGGTGCTGTCTGGATTGACTGATCGACCCGATTGGTGCGTCTACCGCAATCGCTTCTACCAGATTCAGGTCAATATAGTGGGCAAGCAGTTCTAAGTCGCCCATATCTCTAACACCTATGTTCGCTTGTACTATGATTATGAATACCCCTTCACCACATAATATTACGCTCAGTGCTGTAGCTAGACGCTTTAGTCTAGTCTGGCTGATGCTCCTCTTGGGTACGCTCTCCATCTTTGCGCAGAGAGCCTCCGACTTTTCCGTTACGGTGGTCTCGACTCCGTCTACCTGCGTACAAAATGGTCAGGTCGAGATAAAGGTAAGCAAAGTCCCTGGGGCTCCTACCAACTATACTTACAAAGCTTACTACGATCTCCTCAATTCTAAGGAGACCTCGGTTACGACACCTCAGGGCTATGTTGCAAACAATGTTGTCGCGAACCTCTACCCAGGCACCTATACGGCTCTCGTACGGATCGAGGTCCAGGAGACAGGCCTTAAGATAGATTTGCCGCCTAAAACGATTACTATCACCTCCACTTACAAGAATCCAACCGTCAAGGTTCGTGAAGTGCGTAAGTCTCTCAACAACTATCGTCCCAAGGGTAGTAGTGCGCCCGTTCCTACAGGCATCCTCTCCGTCACGGTGCTGGATGGCAATGGGCCCTATACGCTCACGATTGAAGCGGCACCGACGGCTTATAAGGGGAAAAAGGAGTTCTCCTTGGAGAAGGGTAAGGAGCTCTTTCTCTACGAGGTCCCCTCAGGTCAGTATCGTCTCAAGGTCACTGACGCTTGTGGAGTCGCTCCTGTTCAGACGCTTGAGATGACGAACGTTCGTAGAGACCTGCCCAACTCCAACATAAGCGTAGACAATATGCCATTCAGGAAATGGTTTACTATGACATCCGATATGCGTATGCGTCAGTGCGGATGGTTGAGACTTAACTATGAGAGTACGGAGAGTTATACGAATGAGCCTGACCTAAAGCCTTATTTTGATCATAAAGACACCTTGGCACGCTACTATGAATACGCTTGGCAGACTAGGTCTGACGGGAATGCGAACAAGCCGAGAGTGTATCATGAGTTCTTTAAGACAGCTCCCTTTGGTTCAACCAACTACGGCTCTGATAAAGATGGCATCTACTATAAGCTTCCCGATGGTGTAACCTATAAGATGATGGGACAACAATCTAGTTTATACCATCCTCTAGCATTCATTCGTGTTAAGGGTTCTTCAGAGGAGCTGCCTAGTGGTTATTCTGCAACTAATTATGACTGGAATTCGCTTGACGTTGATTATGAGAGAAACAATTCAGACCCTTGTAGTCCTACTTATGTGCTTCAAGTAAAACCTCGTAGGGATCATGATGTACTCTTATGTCTTCCCATCACCGTTCGTGTAGTCTCTAATACAAATCCTAATGATAAGCAAGAGATCACGCTGACCGAAGATGCTTCTTCCTATACCAATTTTCCTCACCCTCTGAAGTATAGAGAAAACTATACATTGACTACGATTGCTGGTAATGGACAGACCAAGACTAAAACCTTAGAAGCTTTGACGTACAGCTATTACCTCAGCGTGTCTAGAACACAAGATAAGTGTACAGGGGAGGAAAAGCGTCAACTCTACATATATAGGTCTAATAATAGCATTTCACTAGCAGGATATACGATTCGATTTGTATCAGCACCAGCAGAATTTACACCAGTAGAGGGAGCCCTAGCTGTGGGGGAGGAGTATACAATACCTGAAAATATGAAGGGTACTAATGTTTATCCATTCTCACCCAAAGCAGAGATAAATAGAAGCCTTTACTACGATGTGCCTAAGGGAGAGTATCGTTTTGTGTTTACGGATCCTTGTGGCAAGAGTTATAATCTTAACCAGACTATAACTCTGAATAAAATACACTATGTCGGAGATATAAGTCGTTTTGTACCACGCACTGTCAAAGAGGAGTGTGGTCGTGTACGTATCTATCCATTTGCAAGTGGATCGGAGGGCATACTTACCCTCAATGGAGTTCCTGTGCAGCCTTACTTTAGAATCACAAAGCTCCCAAAAGGGGTCTCATACAATGATATTAGGACCAACATTCCAGATAATAATTCTGAGTGGCGTGACTACAAGATATTTACCTCTTCCTATAAAGAGATAGCTGATCCGAAGTCGATCTATATAGACTTCCCTGCTACGGATGGAAATGTAGACATTCAATTGTACTACAATAAAAGCTCTTCTGGCTCATTGTCTTGTCTACCAACGACACAGCTGTCGCTAGAAAATCCTCCTCTGACGTATGATCGAGACTCCTATATCGGTTATAGCTGTCCGTCTGGCACTTCAGGCTTGTTGCATATCGTCCCAGTAAACTGCGTAGGAAATGCGACCATCGAGATCTACGATACTGAGACCGGAGAGCTGAAGTATACGTTTAACAACGTGGATAAGACTGCGGGAATCACCCAAGAGCTCAAGGGTACTACCGAGAACCCTGTTCCATCAAGTTACCGCATTAAGATTACCGATCAGCAGTGTGGCAATACCTCAGAAGAGGTTATCGCCATATACTCTCTAGCATCGCCATCAGCCATACGCTCTAAAGAGCAGCAGCGTAAGTTCTGCGTGGGCGATCGGATAGAGCTAGAGGTCATCAACTTAGGCGATAAAGTTTACACGTGGACCTTGCCTAATGGTGAGCAGAGGACTGGTCGTAAGCTCGTCATAGATCAGGCTGAGCTAAAGCATACTGGTACGTATACAGTCTCTGTATCAACGGTCGTATGTGATGGCAAAGCAACTGTAATAAATCTTACCACCGAAGTCTCTGTCTCTCCTCGTGAGTTGTGGTGGAGACAAGATGCTGAGGATCAGAACTGGAACAATCCCAACAACTGGTCTCAAGCTGATGGCAGACTCATCCAGGCTGTTCCTACCTCCTGTACTGACGTTCATATCCCAGCACAGGTAGACAATGGCTATCCCGATTTATCAGCTCAGGGCACTATTAGAGATGTCTTTGGTGATCCAGTATGTAGTGATATCTACTTCCACTATGGAGCACAGCTAGGTAGTCCTCAGCTACTCACCTATGAGCGAGCTTTCGTTGACTACAACTTTGGTAAGATGAATAATGGTGGCACGGCCGTAGCGCATCAACAAACCGGTCATACGACTGCCGATAGCAAGCTCCTGGCTCGTGATCGCTGGTACATGGTAGCCACCCCGCTAAACAATATGGTCTCTGGAGACTTCTCTCTAGCAGGCTACCCGAAGACCTATCAGCGTTACTTTGTCGCATCACAGAGTCCTAATAGTGCTACGGACGTAGCTTTTACACAGACCTTTAATACTATGACGCAGACCTTTGCTCCCACTGCATATTACCACGGATTCGCACTCAAGGTTGCTGGCTGGGAGTCTGGACGTAAGGGCTATGATGATCATAAGTATCTGAATCAGATCAATGGTATCATACGCGTCCCCTTCTTCGCAGACGCTAGTCGTGCTGCCGCTTATCCGCTGCACAGCTACGATGCGGCGACAGGTCGTAGCACCTTCCGTTACTACAACGAGGAGACGCTTGCTCCACTAGCTTATACAGAGCAGGCCAATCGAGGCAAGGGAGTCTATCCCTACCGCTTCGTATATGAGCGCTACAATGCGGCGAAGCCTACATCCAGCCAGATTGCCACGATCACTGATGGTGGCGTGACGATGCAGGGATATGCGTTGCCAATCAGTGGCGTCGCTGCTGGATCTTACTTTATGGTAGGTAATCCCTTTATGACGCCAGTAGACTTTGACAAGCTTTGGGAGTTCAATAAGGATGTCATCTATCCTTACTACTACGTATTTGAGGATAATCAGTGGCGGGTCTATAGCCTCGAGGCTTCTATCGCCTCGACTCGCGGTAAGATCATAGCTCCACTGCAGGCCGTCCTACTACGCAGCAAGTCTGGTAGCTCATCACAGCTACGCTTCCCCACGTCAGGAGACAAGTCCGTACTACTCGCTTCGTGGAGTCTTGGTCGTGGAGATCTAGTCTCCGTACAGAGTGCAGAGATGCCTCACAAGAGTACCACGCTGCCTATACACCTCCAGATGGGACATGGTGGCGATGCGCCACTAGCCTCAGCCTATGTCATATGGGATGCCGAGGGCGACAATGTCCCAGCACTAGGCAATAATGAGTATAGTGAGTCTCCTCTTGTGTACGTTGTCGACGCAGACTGCGGTGAGGGTGAGATGGTTCTCTATCCCAAGAGAGAGACCGGGCGACTAGATGTCGGTGTACGCGCTAGTTACGCATCTGAGATGGTTCTAGACTTCAGTGATATGGACAGGAGCCTCTACGAGTATATGACACTGACCGACCGCAAGAGTGGTCGTGAGCAAGACCTCTTGCGTCAGCCTCAGTACCGCTTCGTGCACGAGCTGGGCGTCGCCGATCCTCGCTTCAGCTTGCAGCTCAAGCGCTATGGCGTACCTACGGCTGTAGAGGAGCCAGCTCATGCAGTTGTCACGCCAGAGATCTCTATCCACGCAGTCGAGGAGAGCTGTCTAGTCCAGGCCAATCAGCCTATTGCGCTCATCGAGGTGTACGATCTCTCAGGGCAGCAAGTCTACCGCTATGCCTCAGCGGCCAATGCGCAGACCCTCGAGCATGCGATCTCACTACGTGAGTTGCCGCGCTCTATGGTGGTCAAGGTGTATCTGGAGAATGGATTTATGGATATCCGTAAAGTCCAGTTCTAGCCGACTGAGACCTCAATAGATGCTAGCCTCAAACGGTTTCATTACACTCCGATAGCAGTTATAGAGCTAGAAAAGTCTATGGATCTACAGACCATCGTCGTACTACTCATACTGCTTGTCGCGCTACTCTACATCATTCGTAGCGTGTGGCGACTGATACGCCGACCGCGAGGAGCCTCAGGCTGCGCTGGTTGCTCTGCCTGCGATCACAAGCCGATAGCGAAGTCGAAAGGCAAGTCGCAAGACTAGCAGAGAGTGTAAGCTCTCGTTAAAGCGAGACGAGTATACTCGTCAAGGTCGTTACACGTCATAACTCGTGAGCCTTGTGAAGTATAGCTGGTATGGGATTATAGTCGTAACTTTAACCTCACGATGTAATCAGACAGCCTAGCAGGTCAACTACTAGACTGAACTCTAGTAGCATAAGCAGTGGCAAGGCAACAAAGAAAGATAGGCTTACGGAATAGCTCTCCTGCGCTCACGATCGTGCTCCTCTTTGGTGTGATCAGCATGCTGGGAGATCTCGTGCATGAGTCCGCTCGCAGTGTCAACGGGCAGTACCTCAGCTTGGTGGGGCTCTCGGCAACGCAGGTGGGGCTAGTCTTCGGGTTGGGCGAATTCCTCGGCTATGCGCTACGCTTGCTCTCAGGTGCCTGGCTGGACAAGAGCAAGCGCTACTGGCTCTTCCTCTTTGTGGGCTATGGGGTGCATCTAGTGATCCCGTTGATGGGCTTGACCACTTCGTGGGGGTGGCTCTACACCTTTATCCTACTCGAGCGAATAGGCAAAGCTTTGCGCAGCCCAGCTAAAGACACGATTCTCTCAGCCGTCGCAGAGAATCAGATCGGCCTGGGGTACGCTTTCGGCATTCAGGAGGCTCTCGATCAGCTGGGTGCATTCCTAGGGCCTTTGATCTTTACCGCACTCTTTTACTTCATGGGGCGCAGTGGCCTAGAGGTCTTTCAGCTAGGCTACCAGATACTGGTCATCCCCTTTATCATCTTGATGGTGTTCCTCGCCTTAGTGCATCGCAAGTTCGTACGAGAGGCGCTCACCCCGCAGGTAGACACCTCACAAAAGCCACCACGCCTACAACCGATCTTCTGGATCTACTCGGCATTTACCTTTTTCGTAGCCTTCGGACTGATCAACTTCAGCCTTATCGGCTATCATCTTAAGACGCAGCAGATCGTCTCTGATGAGATGGTGCCGATCCTCTATGCTGTCGCCATGGCGGTGGATGCCCTCGTCGCGATCTTCATCGGAAAAGGGTACGATCGCCTCAAGCGCCAGCTGGGGCACAAGACGGGTGGCGTGCTAATCCTGCTCATTGTCCCTATCTTGACAGCCTTTGTGCCACTGCTAACCTTGTCTCACTCTATGGGAATGCTCTGGGTGGGGATGATTCTGATGGGGGTCGTGCTGGGAGCGCACGAGACGGTTATGAGATCTGCCATTGCCGACATCACACCATTCAGCAAGCGTGGCATAGGGTTCGGTATCTTTAACACGATCTACGGTCTGTCGCTACTCCTTGGCTCCTTCCTCATGGGATGGCTCTACGATTTAGAGCAGCAACCGATCATCGTCGCTATGACGATCGGCTCTGAGGGTGTAGCGGTCGCTCTATACGTCGTCCTTTACAAGCGGATCCAGAGGGAGCGCCTCAACAACTAGTCTTTTCGTACCTTTGCGCTTACTATGACCGAGAGAGTAGAGCAAGAAAGCAAGCGGGTCTACATCGAGACCTATGGCTGTCAGATGAATGTGGCTGACAGCGAGATTATAGCTGCACAGATGCAACTGGCGGGCTACCAGCTCACCGATCAGATCGACGAGGCGGACGCCGTCCTCATCAATACCTGCTCGGTGCGGGACAATGCGGAGCTACGTATCATACGTCGTCTGGACAATCTCAACGGTCAGCGCAGACGCTCGGGGCATCCGCAGATCGTCGGTGTGCTCGGCTGCATGGCGGAGCGTGTGCAGGAGACCCTCATACAGGATCATGGAGTGGATCTGGTGGCAGGTCCTGACGCTTATACGGACCTCCCTAACCTGATAGCGGCTGCCGAGGCGGGCGAGCCAGCTATTAGCATTGAGCTCTCCAAGAGTGAGACCTACAGCGATGTGATCCCCGTGCGACTGCCAGGACTACACATCAGTGGCTTCGTATCGATCATGCGTGGGTGCGACAACTTCTGCACCTACTGCATCGTCCCCTACACACGAGGTCGTGAGCGTAGCCGTGACCCCGAGAGCATCATTCGTGAGGTGCAGCGCATGGCGCAGGAGGGCTACCGTGAGGTGACCCTCTTAGGGCAAAATGTCAACTCCTACTGCTGGCAGACTGAGACAGGCGCTAGCTACACTTTCGCCGATCTGCTACGAAGCGTCGCTGAGGCGGTGCCGACGATGCGCATTCGCTTTACCTCGCCTCACCCCAAAGATATGAAGGACGAGACGCTCGAGGTGATGAGCCGTTACCATAATATCTGTAATCATATCCACTTCCCCCTGCAGAGTGGCAGCAATCGTATCCTAGAGCGCATGCGTCGTCGCTATACGCGTGAGTGGTACCTAGAGCGTGTGGAGCGCATCCGTGACTATATGCCTGACTGCGGGCTGAGTACCGACGTCTTCTGCGGCTTCTCGGGCGAGACGGAGGAGGACTTTCAGGAGACGCTGGAGGTGATGAGGCTGGCACGGCTGGACAGCGCCTTCATGTTTAAGTACTCCGAGCGTCCCGGTACCTACGCTTCGCGTCATCTCGTCGACGATGTGCCTGAGGAGGTCAAGGTGGAGCGACTCAATCGTATGATCGCTCTGCAAAACGAGCTGAGCCTCGAGAGCAATGAGCGTGACGTGGGCAAGAGCTTTGAGGTGCTCATCGAGGGTTACAGCAAGCGCTCGCACGATGACTTCTTCGGGCGCACGGAGCAAAACAAAGTGATCGTCTTCCCCAAGGGCAATAATCAGATCGGCAAGCTGGTCACCGTACGTGTAGAGCGTGTCACCTCGGCAACGATGATCGGTAGCGAGGTGAAGTCCCAGGAATAGCCCCAGAGTTCTATCCCAACAAGCAGGTATCAGCGAGCTACTTCGCTACCTATTTCTGCTCCTTACGAAGAAAAAAAACAGCATTCCAATACCTAGAAGTAGGTATTCTCAGAAGTTTGTTGTATCTTTGCACTACCAAAGCATGAGAGACACCCTATTTAGTCTCTCCAAGCGGTGGTAACACCATAGATAATCTTAATACTCAACTTAAAAACCAATAGAATTATGGCACACGTAATCACTGACAGCTGTGTAGCTTGTGGTACTTGCATCGATGAGTGCCCCGTAGGCGCAATCTCTGAGGGCGATATCTACTCTATCGACGCTGATACTTGCATCGATTGTGGCGCATGCGCTGCTGCTTGCCCTGCAGGCGCTATCGAGGGTTAAGAAACAGACGGAGCTGTCGCCCCTAGGGCTTCGCTACCTCCACACCCTCTAGCATGTAGCCATCGCACACGGTCGCTACACACTTAAACAAGACAGAAGCCGTCCCCCATCTGAGTGCTATGCACTTGGGTGGGGGACGCTCCGTATGGGAGGTTGACATCATCACGTCCCCGACCTCCTCATCCTCTCCGGTTTCCTTTTCACAGCGTGCTACGCCTTCCATCTAGGTGCCCGATTAGCAAATCTAACGCTGCGACCAAGGGGTGACACATGATGAAAATGAGCTTGTCTGATTTCCTACCTAGGAATTTCCAAAATTCCTACCTAGAAATTTGCCCAATAAGTACCTAGGAAATAAAAAATACTTCGGAGGAATCAAATGAAACTTCGGAGGAATCAAAAAATAAGTCCGAAGAATTTTTTATTTCCTAGGTAGGAATTGGGGCAATTTCTAGGTACCTATTTGGCAAATTCCTAGGTAGGAATTCCATCCTTCGGGAGGAAGCTGTAATCGGTGAGGTCCCGCAGCCCCTCTGTAATGATGCTCGAGCCCTCTGTAGCGGCGGTCGAACTGCACATCCCTAGTTATCCATATGCAGCTTCTAGACGACTGGTTATCATGCGTCATCCCTGCCCTGGACTATGAGGTGTTGTCGCATATTAGTATCTTTGCATAAGATAAGAAGAGTAGGCATCTATAATAAGTCGGCAACGACCGATGCGGAGGAGCCACCCTTCATATAGATACACGACATCATGAACGCTAGCGACTACCCTATACTATCGCATATTGATACGCCCCAGCAGTTACGTCAGCTCTCTCTCGCGCAGCTTCCTCAGCTGTGTCAGGAGCTCCGTCGCTATGAGCTGGAGGTGCTCTCGCACGTACCAGGTCACCTGGGATCTAGTCTGGGTGCGGTGGAACTCACGGTAGCGCTCCACTACGTCTGTCGCACCCCTTACGACCGCATCGTCTGGGATGTGGGGCATCAAGCTTATGGGCATAAGATCTTGACAGGAAGACGAGATCGCTTTGAGTCTCTACGACAGTGGGGCGGGCTCTCGGGCTTTCCGCTCCCTAGCGAGAGCGAGTACGATACTTTTCCCGCAGGGCACGCCTCAAACTCGATCTCCGCTGCGCTCGGCATGGCGATTGCGGCCAAGCTCAAGCAAGAGGAGCGTCACGTCGTGGCGGTCATTGGCGATGGATCGATGACGGGCGGGCTCGCCTTCGAGGGGTTAAACAATGTGAGCTCCTACCCCAACGATCTGCTCATCGTGGTCAATGACAACAACATGTCCATCGATGCTAATGTAGGTGGACTAAACAAATACCTCGTCGACCTCAACACCAGTCACGCATACAATACGATCCGCTACGACCTCTACCGTGGTCTGCGACAGATGAATCTAATGAGTGATCGTCGCAAGAAAAACATTCAGCGGATCAACAACAGTGTCAAGTCGCTCCTGACGCAAAACCACTCCTCCTTCTTCGACGGCTTGGGGATTCGCTACTTTGGTCCAGTTGATGGGCATGACATAGAGCATCTCGTGGAGACGCTCCGACGCATCCTCCCGATGCGAGGACCGAAGATACTACACCTCAGGACGATCAAGGGGAAGGGCTACAAGCCTGCCGAGGAGAATGCGACCGTATGGCATGCGCCTGGTTGTTTTGATGTAAAGACGGGAGAGCGTGTCAAGAGCGAGCGAGGAGCGCATCCACCGAAGTTCCAAGAGGTCTTCGGAGAGACCGTCACCGAGCTGGCGACTGAGGACAAGCGCATCGTGGGGATCACACCCGCCATGCCGTCAGGTAGTTCGCTGAATGTGATGATGCGAGCCTTCCCCGAGCGAAGCTACGATGTGGGGATTGCGGAGGCGCACGCAGTTACCTTTAGCGCAGGGATGGCGCGTGAGGGGATGATCCCGTTTTGTGTTATTTACTCCTCCTTCTTACAGCGCGCTTATGACCAGATCATCCATGATGTCGCTCTGCCAGGCTACCACGTAGTCCTCTGCATCGACCGTGCTGGCTTGGTCGGTCAGGATGGAGCGACGCATCAGGGAGCCTTTGACCTAGCTTACCTCTGCACGGTCCCGAATATGACGGTTGCAGCTCCGATGAATGAGCACTACCTGCGCCACTTGATGCGCACGGCTTACGAGGGGCAGGAGGGTCCGATGGCGATCCGCTACCCACGTGGTGAGGGGTCGCTGGTGGACTGGCGCTGTCCAGCGGAGATCCTCCCGATAGGCAAGGGACGCGCACTACATGAGGGCGGACGCATCGCATTGTTCTCCATCGGCACCATCGGTGTGACCGCCGAGGAGGTGCGGGAGCGCCTACTCGCTGAGGGTGTCGAGGTGGCGCACTACGACTTGATCTTTGCGAAGCCCCTAGACGAAGAGCTGATCACGACGGCTCTGGAGCGCTACGACCGCATTGCCACGCTTGAGGAGGGCACGCTCATCGGAGGCGTGGGCGAGCGGATTGCAGCCCTGGCTCAGCGTCAGGGCTTCCGAGGACGGATGATACACTTTGGCCTGCCCGATGCTTTTATCGAGCAAGGCACTGTCGCCGAGCAACGACGCTACTGTGGCGTCGATGCCGACACTATATATAATAGAATCAAAGCTGAGCTATGCGAATAGTTATTGCTGGAGCTGGCGAAGTGGGCACCCACCTAGCCTATAGGTTGTCGGGAGAGGAGCAGCAGTCCACGACTCTCATTGACTCTGACAAGGAGTTGCTACGTCGTGTGCAGCGCAAGTTTGACGCTTACACGATCGTGGGTGATCCGACAAAGCTGGAGGATCTGCAGCTGACGGAGGTGCACGACTGCGACCTCTTCGTCAGCGTGATGCCGGGTGAGGCGGAGAATCTACTGGCCTGCATGCTCGCTGCGCAGCTTGGTGCCAAGCGCACCATCGCTCGTATCAACAACCACCGCTATCTGGCGGATCACTACCGCCGCTTCTTCGGGAGCCTAGGCGTGGACCAGCTCATCTACCCTGAGGAGCTGGCCGCTGAGGAGATTGCTAACAGCTTCAAGCATCCCTGGGCGAGAGTCTATGTGGAGCTGCTCAACGGTGCTTTCGTCCTCGTAGGCGTCAAGGTGCGCCAGGGGAGCATCCTCGTGGGGCGTCCGCTGAGCTGGACTAAGGAGCTGGGCGATAAAGCTTTTCACGTGGTCTCTATCAAGCGTGGCGAGGAGACGCTCATACCTGATGGTCAGACGATCATAGAGCACGGCGACGTGGTCTTCTTCACCTGTCTCAACAAAGACATCGACCTCGTTCGTCAGTACTGCGACAAGAATCTGCGCCCTGTCAAGCGTGTGGTCATCCTCGGCGGAAGTCTCATTGCGCTACGCACCGTTTCGAAGGCTCCGAGCAATATTGACTTTCACCTTATCGAGCGCGATCTAGAGCGTATCAAGGAGATCGAGGACGAGATACCCTCCAATGTCAAGCTCTACGACGGCGATGGCCGTGACCTCAATCTCATCTCCGAGATAGGACTGGACGAGGAGAGCATCTTCGTGGCTCTAACGGAGAACTCGGAGACGAACATCCTCGCCTGCCTCGCAGCCAAGCGTTTTCAAGTGGCCAAGACGATTGCCAAAGAGGAAAACATCGACTACATCCCCCTGGCGGAGAAGCTGGACATCGGCACGATCATCAATAAGAAGGTGATCGCCGCGGGCAACATCTTCCACGCACTCCTCGGCTCCGACACGAAGACTGTCAAGTCGCTCACCATCGCTCACACGGACGTGGCGGAGCTACAGGCTAAGAGTGGCTCGACGATCACCGAGTGCCCCGTCAAGGAGCTAGACATACCGCAGGGCATCACCCTCGGCGGTCTGGTACGCAACGGTGTGCCGATGCTGATCGACGGTAATATGGAGATCCAGCCCTACGACAGCGTCGTGGTCTTCTGTACCAATACGCCTATGGAGCAGCTCTCTAAGCTCTTTAACTAAAGCCCTGGTGCTTTCTAATTTCACTACTTCTATATTGACTCAATCAAGCTCATGAGACGTATCAATCTACCCTTCGTGGGGAGCATCGTGGGGGGGATCTGTCTGATCGAGTGCATCTTCCTTTTCCTCAGCATCGTCGTATCGCTCATAATGCGGGACTACACCATAGCACCACTCCTAGTCACGCTAGGTATATCACTGGTGGTAGGCATAGCGCTACTCCTATGTGGACGGCTGCAACATAGCGACAAACTCGGTCGTCGTGAGGCTATGCTCGCCGTATCGATGACGTGGCTGGTGGTGGCACTGATAGGTATGATTCCCTTCCTCGTGGGGGGCTATCTACCACGCTTTAGTAATGCGCTCTTTGAGTCGGTCTCGGGCTTTACCACTACGGGTGCCTCGACCTTTACCTCTGTGGAGCATCTCCCCAAGGGGATCCTCTTCTGGCGCTCTATCATGCAGTGGCAAGGCGGTATCGGGATCGTTGTTTTCTCCCTCGCCCTGAGCCCTGTGCTGGGCAAAGACATCGGCCTCCTCTACCAAGCCGAGGTAACGGGCGTGGATCATGACCGCTTTATGCCTCGTATCAAGGAGGTAGCCATACGACTGGCGGCTGTCTACAGTCTTCTGACGGTGGTGCTCATCGTACTGCTACGCCTCACGCCGATACCTCTCTTCGACGCTACCTGTATGGCTTTTACCTGCCTCTCGACAGGTGGATTCTCAATCTATGATCAGCCTTTTGAGGTGATCAATAGTCCGTACTTCGAGACGATCCTGATGATCTTTATGGTGATCGGGGGCCTAAACATGACGCTCATCTACTTTGCCTTCAAGGGGCAGGTCAAGCAACTCTTCCGAGACGAGCAGACCCGTTGGTTCCTCGGCATCATCTTCGTCACAGCCTCTCTCGTGACCCTGCACCTTGTCCTCAACAGCATACAGCCTCACCTGGGGAAAGCACTGCGTGACTCCTTCTTTCAGATCGTCTCACTCATCTCCACCACGGGATATCTCTATGCGGACTATGGTAGCTGGGGTCCCTTCTTCATGCTGTGCGGAATCTTCGTCATGCTCATCTGTGGCTGTGCGGGGTCCACGGCGGGAGGTCTCAAGGTGATTCGCTTCGTCATCATGTCCAAGACACTCCCCAAGGAGATCGCTCACCGCGTCTCTCCGAGCCTCGTAGCTCCGCTGCGCATCAATGGTAAGAGCGTCCCCGACGAAGCGGTTTACAAGGTGATGGGCTTCTTCTTTGGTTACATCGCGCTCATCTTCCTAGGCACCTTCTGTCTCACCTTTACGGGCAATGACTTCATCTCTGCCAGCACAGCCTCCGTATCGGCTATCGGTAACGTGGGTCCAGCCTTTGGCAACTACGTTTTCAACTTCTCGAGTGCCTCTTCTTTTGATCTACTTGTGCTGAGCTTCCTCATGCTGGCTGGGCGTCTCGAGCTCTTCACCGTGCTGAGCCTCTTCGCTCCAGCATTCTGGCGTCGCTAGGCTTTATCTAGCGAGGCGCTAGACGGTAGAGCACGAAGGAGATGCCGAGGTAAACCAAGTTCGGCAGCCACGCTGCGACCACTGGAGCCATAGCTCCTGTCACTGCATAGGAGGCAGTGACCGTCATAAAGAGGATATAGAGGAAGCTGAGCGAAAGCCCTACAGCGAGGGCCAGACCCATGCCCCCCTTGCGCTTGCGAGCCGAGAGCGAGACGCCCATGAGCGTTAGGATAAACGAGGCGGGGATCATCGCTATGCGCTTGTGTAGCTCGATAGCGTAGAGCTGTGTAGCTGCGCCTCTCATGCGTTGCTTCTGGATGGAGTGGTATAGCTGTGGCGTGGTGAGCATCTCGACATCTCCCTCAGTGACGAGAAAGTCCCGCGGCGTGATCGGTATGATCGTGTCGAGCTGATTCCCTCTAAGGAGCGAGTCTTGTCGCTCGCCGAAGTAAGTGATCGTGTAGTCCTGTAGCTGCCAGTTGTAGAGCGTGTCGTAGATGATACTGTTCGCCATCACACGACTCTTGAGATCTTTGCCCTCAAAGCGATCCATCGAGAAGGTGTACCCGACCTTGCTCTCATCATTATAATAGGACATAAACATAAAGGTCTCAGGCGCCACCTGCATCTGGATCGTATTGGCGTAGGTGATACGCTTGTCCTTGATATACTGATTCTGAAAGTCGATCCTGATGCGATTGCCTGGCGGTATGACGAAGCTACTCAAGAGGAAAGTCAAAATCGCAATCACGGCAGCGCCCAGCATGTACGGCTTGAGGAGCCTACGAAAGCTCACGCCGCAGCTCAGGATAGCGATGATCTCACTATTCTCTGCTAAGCGAGAGGTGACGTAGATGACCGCTATGAAGACAAAGAGCGGACTAAAGAGATTCGCGTAGTAAGGGACGAAGTTAGCGTAGTAGTCCCATATGATAGCTCGTAGCGGGACGTCAGGCTGTAGGAGCTTGTCCAGCTTTTCGGTCACGTCAAAGGCTATCGCCACTGCCAGGATCAGGACAATGGAGAAGAAGTAGGTCGCCAGAAACTGGGTAAAGATGTACCTATCGACCGTGGAGATTACCTTGCGACGCATCTGTATCTCTAGATGTTAAGCTTTACACCGTAGCTTGCGCCCTCGGGAGGAGCCCCTGCCGAGAGCTTGTGCTTAGGGATGGATCTGCTATCCGACTACTTAGCATAGCTCACAGCGCGTGTCTCACGGATGACCGTAATCTTGACCTGCCCTGGGTAAGTCATCTCAGTCTGTATCTTGTGAGCGATATCTGCCGAGAGCGTCTCGGTAGCCTGATCGTCTATCTCGTCAGCACCGACGATGACACGTAGCTCACGACCCGCCTGGATCGCATAGGTCTTGACCACACCTGGGTAAGAGAGCGCCAGCTGCTCGAGGTCCTTGAGACGCTTGATATACGCCTCGACGATCTCATGACGAGCCCCCGGTCTAGCACCACTTATGGAGTCACATATCTGGACAATAGGCGCTATGATCGTCTCCATCTCTATCTCCTCATGGTGAGCACCGACAGCGTTGCAGATGTCGGGCTTCTCCTTGTACTTCTCGCAGAGCTTCATACCCAGTATAGCGTGTGGTAGCTCGGGCTCCTCGTCAGACACCTTGCCGATATCGTGTAGGAGGCCCGCACGACGCGCCTTCTTAGCATTGAGCCCCAGCTCAGATGCCATCGTGGCACAGAGATTGGCCGTCTCACGTGCATGCTGCAGGAGGTTCTGTCCATACGAGGAGCGATACTTCATCTTGCCCACCAGACGCACCAGCTCAGGGTGCATACCGTGGATTCCGAGGTCAATGATCGTCCGCTTGCCCGTCTCGATGATCTCCTCCTCGATCTGCTTGCTGACACGATCTACCACCTCCTCAATGCGAGCCGGGTGGATACGTCCGTCCTGTACCAACTGATGTAGTGCTAGGCGAGCTATCTCACGGCGCACAGGGTCAAAGGCTGAGAGCACGATAGCCTCTGGCGTATCGTCCACGATGATCTCCACGCCCGTGGCAGCCTCTAGAGCGCGAATGTTACGACCCTCACGGCCGATAATGCGTCCCTTGACCTCGTCATTGTCTATGTGAAAGACTGAGACAGAGTTCTCCACAGCCGTCTCAGTAGCGACACGCTGTATCGTTGCCACGATCAGTCGTCGTGCCTCTTGCGAAGCATTCATCTTAGCCTCCTCGATCACCTCAGCCGTGTAAGCGGCCGCCTGATCACGAGCCTCTAGGCGCAGGGACTCGATGAGCTGCTCCTTGGCTTGTGCAGCCGACAGGCCACCTATCTCCTCCAGCTTAGCTTGCTGTGTGCGGATCGCTTGGGTTAGCTCCTCTTGCTTCTGAGCGACTAGCTGCTCCTGCTGAGTCATCTGCTTGCGCTCACGCTCTAGCTCTGTCGAGGCATCCTCCAGTTGCTTAGTACGTGCTGTGAGCGTCTGCTCGAGTTGCTGCAGGGTAGTCTCTCGGCTCTGTACCTGTGCCGTACGATCGGCCAAGCGCTCCTCCAGCTCACTCTTGAGCTGCAGTGCGTACTCCTTAGCCTCAATCACCTTTTGTTGTTTCAGTATCTCAGCATCCTGCTTAGCTTTCTCAAGGATGCCGTCAGCCTCACGTAGTTCTTTCTTTTTTGTCTTATGAGCCTCGAGGATAACCTTCTCTGCGCGCTCCTCAGCCTCCTTGACGACGCGCTCCGCTCGTTGCTTGTGGAGTCGCATCACAGTGAGCCATACGACTCCTCCGCCTACGACTAGGGCTAATAATATGAATAGAATCAGTAGGTATATGCTAATCTCCATAAATCGTTCTGCCTAAAGTGTGTATATCTAATCTGCCTCAATGTCTCTGATATGATCGGTAGAGATACAGAATCGCCCTACTGAGAGGTGTCCCAGTGGTCAAACGATCGGTCTTAGCTATATATTCCAGCCCTTCTGAGTAAAAAGGTGGGGGCACGACACCCCGCACACACCTCGTCTACAGCTTTCGCTCCAGTAGACTGTTTACCTCAGAGAGACGCTTCAGGAGATCAGTCGTGTCCTGGCTCTCCTTGAGCACCTCACACTGTACGGCAATATCCACAGCCGCCATGAGCCAGTGAAGCTGTTCATCGCTCTCTGCTGGCTGTGGGTAAGCTGTACGATACTTCTTGACGAGAGCCGATATCGTATGCTGTGCACGACGATAGTAAGGCTCCTCGCTACGTGGCACATCAATGGGGATAGCGATACCGTCGACAAGTAGCGTGATACTCTGCATCTCGTCCCGATGATCCTCCAGGGTTTTGTCGCCCTCGTGCTCCATCCGTGCCATTAGTGAGGCTGAGTTGTATCTATACTATGCTGTAGCTCTAGGAGAGCTATGCTTTGGTCCATTCGTTTGATCATCTGGGTCATTCGCTCCTTAGCGATACCCATATCTGCACCACTGACGATTAGGGCGCGCGCCATCAGGAGTTGCCGGTTGCGACTCTTCAGCTCCTCCAGTTCGTCACACAGTTCACCGAGCCGTCCCTTGAGATCTGCTATCTCTAGACGTTGCGTCTCCACCTCTTGTCGTAGCGAGTCACGCTGCTCGAGGAGTCGCATAGCGTTTCGGTAGAGTGCGTCCACCTGTAGTTGCTCGTCGTGCGTCATTTCGTCAACATGTACATTGCAAAGATACTGAAAAATGGCTCATCTCCCAAAATCTGTCAACCCCTAGACTCTGCGCAAACCCCACGAGTAACGAAATGTAGGGACGCTCGGGACGAGTAACGAAATGTAGGGACGCACGGTCGTGCGTCCGTTGTAGTACAACAAGACGTGTAGCCCCGTGTGGGGACGCACGAAAGTGTCCAGTCGGAGGGCGTCCGTTGTGTCAAAGCAAGACGAGTAACGGCTGTAGGGACGCTCGGTCGAGCGTCCGTTGTGTCAAAGGTTACAGCAACCATTGGTTTTAACGGGGACGGACGCACGACCGTGCGTCCCTACATTTCGCTACACGTCTCGCTTTGACACAACGGACGCCCTCCCACTAAATACTCACCGTGCGTCCCTACTTTTCGTTACTCGTCCAAGGAGCCCTTTCCCCCCCGAGGAACTCGAATTGCCTCGGAAATGTCGGAAAAACTGGAAGGAGTCTGAGCGACGAGATGGTGGAGTTTCGTTGGGGCGTTGGTTTGTTCGGGAATATTATGTACCTTTGCACCGTCTAAGAGAGGTAACCCCCCTCTGTGGATGGCGAGGTAGCTCAGCTGGTTAGAGCGTCGGATTCATAATCCGGAGGTCGAGGGATCGTGACCCTCTCTCGCTACTTACTAAATCAAAACAGCACCCTGACTGCGGTCAAGGTGCTGTTTTGCTATTATTTACTTGGGGACGACTACTTGTGTGCGATCACTTCGATCTCGACGAGTCCGCCCTTGGGAAGGGTCTTGACAGCTACTGCTGAGCGTGCGGGGAAGGCGCCTGAGAAGTGCTTCTCATAGACAGCATTCATCGCAGCAAAGTCGCCCATATCGGCGAGGAAGCAGGTGGTCTTGACGACCTGATCGAAGGTAAAGCCAGCCTCGTCGAGGATAGCCTTGAGATTGCGAAAGACTTGCTCCGTCTGTGCTGAGACATCCTCCGAGACGAAAGCGCCAGACTGGGGATCGAGCCCGAGCTGACCAGAGGTGATGAGCATGTCGCCGAAGGCTATTGCCTGGCTGTAAGGACCAATAGCTGCAGGAGCATTGGGAGTGGAGATTACTTTTTTCATAGTATACTTCTGATTGTATTGTGAACTTTTTATAGTGTTGCGCCTTGCTGACGGACAACTTCGTAGAGCATGATGCCGGTGGCGACCGATACGTTGAGCGAGGAGATCTGTCCTAGCTGCGGTATGGAGACGCGGTCGGTGAGCTGCTTGAGAACGCCCGTGGAGATGCCTTTTTGCTCCGAACCCATGACGATGCCGAGGGGTGGCGTCATCGGGAGGGAGGTGTAGTTTGTCGTGGCATCCACATCGGCTCCGACGAGCTGCAGCCCGCTATCGCGGAGGAAACGGCAAGCGGTCACGAGGTCACGCTCACGGCAAACGGGAATGCGCATGAGCGCTCCAGCGGAAGCATTGACCGCATCGGCTGTGACGGAGACGCTGTCGCGCTCGGGGATGACGATAGCGTGGACTCCCGCGCACTCGCAGGTACGAGCGATGGCGCCGAAGTTGCGCACGTCGGTGACTCCGTCGAGCAGTACGATGAAAGGCATCTGCCCCTCGTCATAAAGCATCGGTATGAGCGACTCTAGACGGGTGTAAGTGATCGGCGAGATGAGCGCGACAACCCCTTGGTGGGCACCTCGTGTGAAGCGGTTGAGACGCTCGGCAGGGACCTCCATGACGGGGATGCCCTGGGCACGTGCGGTGCGTTTGATCTCTAGGAGTTCGCCCGTGGCGGCTCCTTTTTTCATATAGATCTTGTCTATGTCGCTATGGGAGGCGAGGCTCTCGTTGAGAGCGTGGATGCCGTAGATGAGTTTTTGCTTAATCATGAGCTGTGAGTAATGTGTGTGCGGCAGCGATGGCTTCGGGGGTTATCTGGTCGCCACTCTGGAGGCGCGCTATCTCGCTGATGCGCTCTTCGGGGGTGAGGAGGCGGAGGTGCGAGTGGGTCTCGCCGTTGGTCTCCTCCTTATAAATGAGTATATGCTGGGTGGCTGCCGAGGCGATCTGCGGGAGGTGTGTGATGACGAAGATCTGCTGGCGCTCGCCCATCGTGTGGAGCATGTCGCCTATGCGGGAGGCGGCGATGCCGGAGGTGCCGGTGTCGATCTCGTCAAAGACGATGGCGGGCGAGCTGGCTAGCTCGGCGGAGCTTGTGGTGGCTTGACTGCGCAACGCTTTGAGCGCTAGCATCAGTCGGGCTATCTCACCGCCCGAAGCGATGTCGGTGACGGGGCGGAGTGGCTGATCGCTGTTGGCTGAGAGGAGGAAGTCAACCTGATCCATGCCTCGCTCGGTAGGCTTGTCAAGGAGCTGCAGGGCTATGTCAAAGCGTGCGTGTGGCATCTCCAGCTGGCAGAGCGTCTCGGTGACGCTTCGTGCAATGGCTTTAGCAGCTTTGGCGCGTGCCTCGTGAAGTTGCTTGCCTAGGGTGAGCACTTCAGTGCGCTGCTGGAGGACTTCGGTGCGTAGCTCGGCTAACTCTTGCTCGTACTGAGCGGTGTGAGCGAGCTTAGCGCCAAGCTCTTGGCTGTACTCGATGAGCTCTTCAGGGGATAAGAGGTTATGCTTTTTGAGTAAAGCATTGACCCCGCCTAGGATGGTGTTGATTTCCTCTAGGCGTGAGGGATTGTAAGCGACCTCTCCCTGCAGACGGCTCAGGTCGCTCTCGATGTCGTCTAGCTCGATGACGAGGCTCCGCATGCGCTCGGTATAGTTGCTGAGCTCGGGGAGGTAAGTGGCGGTCTGCTCCATCTGCTCCTGCGCCGTGGTGAGCTGATCGACGATACTGTGAGGCCTGTTGAGGAGCGCAAGGATACTCTGCAGACCTTCCTGTATCTCCTGCGTGTGGGTGAGTCGCTCGGCCTCGTCGGTGAGGTCGGTGAGCGAGTACTGCTCGAGCTTGAGCGCTGAGATCTCTTCGTAGGCTCGGCTGTTGATCTCGTACTCCGCCTCGGCTTGCTGCGCCTCTGTGCGAAGCTTCTTAAGTCGTATGGCGTTGTCGTGGTAGCGCTGGTAGGATCGGTGGTAAGCCTCGACGAGATCGGCCTCGGCGCCTAGCTGCGAGTCGATGAGCACGATCTGATAAGCGCCTTCACGGAGCAAAAGATTGCGATGCTGCGAGTGAACGTCTAGAAGGAGTGCGCCTAGCTCCTCCAGCTGAGCGAGGGTTACGGGGGTATCGTTGACAAAAATGCGACTACGTCCCGTCTGTCGTATCTCACGTCGTACGAGACAGCTCTCTTCGACCTCCAGCTCCTGCGCTTGCATCCATTCGAGGACCTGAGGGCTGAGCTGAGTGAACTCGCCTTCGATGACGGCTTTCGCACAACTCTGACGAATGGTCGACATGTCGGCACGACCTCCCGCTAGCAGTTGCAGGGCTGATACGAAGATACTCTTGCCCGCTCCCGTTTCGCCAGTGACCGCTATGAGTCCCGTGGGGAAGGTGCAGGTGAGCTCCTTGATGAGTATGTAGTCCCGTATGTATAAGCTGTGCAGCATGTGGCGGATTACTTCTTTAAGGCTGAGAGCTTGCTCCCTTCTGTCGGGAAGATCTTGGAGAGTGTCTTGTAAGCTGCCGTACGGCTCTCCTGCGAAGCGCCTTCTACCAGAAGAGGTAGCTCGTCTAGCTTGGTCTGCGCGAAGATCTGTAGGAGCGGCGACAGACTATTCGCCTGCCATGTCTCCTCGAGGAGGGAGAGTTGGTCAAGTATATTGGTATATCCACGCCGTAAGTTGCTCGTAAGGAGGTCTAGTCCCTGGCGGTGGTACTGATACCAGTAGTTTCGCCACGATTGGTGCGCCGGATCGTTGTAAGCTTGGCTGATAGCGTAGCGATTGTTGTCGCTGGCGTAAGCTTTCCAGCCCGACCAGTCCATCATCTGCTGAGCTGTCGCCACTAGTTGCTGCATCTGCCGTGCGGCGTAGTCGCCTCCTAGTGGCGCAAAGGAGTCAAAGTCCAAGGCTAAGATGAGATAAGCGTAGAAAGCGACCGTCGCCACGAGGTTATTGTCAATCTGTGTCGGCGAATAGACCAGCTGCTGATAGGGAGCGTACTGAAAGTTGAGCTCACGGTCCAGATGTACCACCAGAGGAGTCGTATAGGAGGCACCGTAGACGGGACGCTGTGCGGAGATGCTCAGCTCGGCCGTGTAGAGTCCGTCGTCAGAAGCGGTCAAAAGGTTCAGCCCCCAGGCGCATTCGATGCGCTCTACGGGTGAAAAGGTGGCATTTGTCCAGCGCGTTTGGTTGATCATGTCGGTCAATTGCTGGGTTAAGTCGGACACGATCGCCTGATCAGCGGAGGAGCCGAGGCGATCTGCATTGACCGTGACACGAGCATTCAGCTCTTGCGCCAGACTTTGCTGAGGAAGCCACAGAAGTAGTGCCACAAGGGCGAGGAGTAGACGCTTCATCTGGTGGAGGTTCATAAGACTAAACGAGCTGCGTGCGATGCTTTAAGACGAAGTCCACGATCTGCTTCGCCACAACCGCCTTACTCTCCAGAGGCAAGTCGCAACGAGCGCCCGCTTTGTCCAGGATTAGCACCTTATTCGTCGAGACTCCAAAGCCGGCTCCCGCATCGCTCGTCGAGTTAAGCACGATTGCGTCGAGATGCTTGCTACGTAGTTTGCCTTCGGCTGCCGAAGTGTCCACGGAAGTCTCTAGAGCGAAGCCAACTAAGTACTGTCCCGCACGACGCTTCGCCCCAAGAGTCGCTGCGATGTCAGGATTTTGCGTCAGCGTGAGCTGCATCTGCTCACCGCCACGACGCTCCTTCTTGATCTTTCCTTGGACACGTTCCTCGGGTCGGTAGTCAGCCACCGCTGCTGCAAAGACCGCTACCGAGCTACGCCCGAAGGTCTCCTCAGCCGCCGCCAGCATCTCCTCGGCAGTCATCACAGAGTGTACGACAATGTGCGAGTTGGTCGGCCGTAGATGCGTTGGTCCCAAGACCAAATGCACCTCAGCGCCCTGCTGCGCAAAAGCTTCCGCCAGCGAGATGCCCATCAGTCCCGACGAATGGTTGCCAATGAAGCGTACATCGTCGATCGGCTCGTAAGTAGGCCCCGCCGTGATCGTGACGCACTCCCCCGCTAAGGGTAGCTTCGCCTTTGTATCCGAGAGCATCGCGACCGCCTGCTCTAAGATCTCCTCCGGCTCCTGCATACGTCCACGACCCGTCAGACCACTCGCGAGAAAGCCCTCAGCGGGCAACGCTTGCGCCACACCGTCCTGCGCCAGTATCTCCAGATTGCGGGCAGTCGTCGGGTGAGACCACATATCTAGATCCATCGCTGGCGCGATCAGCACCGGTGCGCGCATCGCTAGGTAAGTGGTCACGAGGATATTGTCGGCAATGCCGTGAGCCATCTTGCCGATCGTGCTAGCCGTAGCTGGAGCTATGATCATCAGATCAGCCCACGTGCCCAGCGTCACGTGACTATGCCACGAGCCGTCACGGCGATCGAAGAAGTCTGAGACCACCGCATGCTGTGAGAGCGTGGCGAGCGTCAGCGGCGTGATGAACTCCTTAGCCGCAGGCGTCATAACCACCTGCACCTCGGCACCCTCCTTGACCAGCAGGCGTACGAGCGAGGCGCTCTTGTAGGCAGCTATCCCGCCCGTGATCCCTACGACTATATGCTTATTCTGTAAGCGCATGGCTATCTCTCGTGTAGCGTGAGGGCTCGCTCTAAGGCTTCATCTGCTCCTTGATCAGGAGGAACTGGCGCTTCGTGTCTCGCGAGAAGTCCGCCTGCATGAGCCAGCTCAGGTAGCCTGGCTCTTGGCGAAAGACCTCCTCGACGGAGCGCCCCTTATGCTTGCCAAAGTTAAAGACTGGCACGTCGTTGTCGTCTAAGACGATGCGTCCCGAAAGGTCTACATTGCGATGGTAAGTAGTCAGGTCGGACAGCTCCTTGACACTTTGTGGAAGCTCATCGCCATACTTATCCAGCTGCGCCATCAGCACATCGAGCGTAGCGATCGTGTCCGCCTCTGCACCGTGCGCTCCGATATGCTCACGATGACAATAGAAGCGTACAGCCCCCTCGAGGGTACGTGGTTCCATCTTGTGAAAGATCGTCTGCACGTCAATATGCTGCCTAGAGAGCAGATCCACCTCTACGCCGGCACGGAGAAACTCCTCCCCGAGCATCGGCAGGTCAAAGCGCTGCGAGTTGTAGCCCGCTAGGTCGCACCCGTCGATCAGCTCCGCTAAGCTCTTGGCACAAGCTCTAAAGGGAGGGCAGTCACGCACATCTTCGTCCGTGATACCATGTATCGCCGTGCTTTCGGCGGGGATAGGCATCTCAGGGTTGAAGCGTCGCGTCCGTACAATCCGCTCGCCATCGGGCATCAGCTTCAGAATGGTCAACTCAATGATGCGGTCATTCGTAATATCCAGTCCCGTAGCCTCTATGTCAAAGAAGATTAGCGGACGTTCCAGCTGTAACTTCATAGTTTATCTGATTCGATGTTCTTAGATACGTACAGGAGCCGTGATACCTCGCAGATCCGTCTGGTCAGCCACCTTAGTCGGTGTGATCATGATCGGCTGCGTAGCATTGGTAATGTGTAGCTGTAGGCTCTCAGCATTGAACGCCTTGAGGAACTTGATGAAGGTGTTCGTCTTAAAGGTGATCTGCATCCCTTCCATCTGCTCAGGATAGTCCACCGGTATACGCTCCTCGACATCGACTCCAGGCGTGTTGGCGCCCTGTGCGTAGAAGCCCCCCTTCATCACCATCGCATGCTCCTCGAAGGTGATACAGAGCAAGCTCGAGTCAGCGCCCAGCCCCACGATATTGCTCAGATAGTTGACACGCGTCGTAGCGCGCTGGAGGACTTGACCGTCTATCTCGATCATGTAGGTCATGGCGTCAGGGAGCAACCCGTTGTAGTTGGGGAAGTCCAGCACACTCACCTGCGAAACCACATTGTAAGTGCCAAAGCGTACTTCAACTTGCTTATTATTGAAAATGACTAGCGCCTCCTCATTGGCAAAGTTTGGTAGGATAGACTGGAGGAAGCTAGAGACCTTGATCGGGAGTGTGAAGCTTGGGTCCTTGAGCGAAGCTTGTGCTACCTCGCCCTCTTTCTCGACGATCCGCGCATCGTAGTCTATGTAGCGTACGAGCTGTACATTGTCCGTCGCGCAGAGCTCTAGACGATCCGAGAGCATGACAAAGTGCACGCCATGTAGCTGTTCGCGCGACGTGTCAGGGTAAGCCGCAGGTAGCACGGCCGATATACCAGAGAGGAGGCTAGAGCTATTCATACTCATCATCGCAGCCCCCTCACTATCCTCGGGAGACTCACGAGAGACATAGAGCTCGGCGTCTCCGATGGGTATATCAAGGTATCCCGTCGAGTGGATCAAGTGGATAAATCTCGCCCCTTCCTCGGTCGTCTGCATCTCCAGCGTCAGCGGCTGTACGGGCAGCGACTTGATATAGTCTAGTAGTGGCGTAGGAGCTATCAGGAAGTGCATATCGCCATCACACTCTAGCGGAGCGATCACACCAGTCGAGCGCATCATCGTATCCCCACCCGTCACGGAGATCCGCTCGGGAGTCACCTCAAAGAGGTAGTTAGCCAGCGCTGGCATAGAGACATTGCTCGCAGGGACAAGGCGTCCCACATTTTGCAAGAGCGTGGAGAGCTCGTTGCTATTGACGGTAAACTTCATATATGATTCCTATCTACTGATTATACCACAAAGATAATAAAAACTCTCTCCACGACAAAGGGGAAGCTGGAGTTGAGAGGTTAGAGGTTAGAGATTAGAAGCTAGTCTTAGAAGCACTAGTGCCACTAGTAGCTAGGAGCTAGCCTCTAATCTCTAACTTCTAACCTCTAACCTCTAATCTCTAACTTCTTTTTCGTATCTTTGGCAGAGCAAAGTAGCGACGACGCTCGAGCAGCCGCAAAGGATGCCGGCGTAGCTACCGTAAACCTCATGAATCTCTAACGCTTTTAACTATACAACCTCTATGACAAGAGTGATCATCATCGGAGCTGGTGGCGTAGGCACCGTAGTAGCTCACAAGGTGGCTCAGAATGCTGAGACCTTTACCGATATTATGCTGGCGAGCCGCACTAAGTCTAAGTGTGACGCCATCGCAGCACAAATAAAGAACGTCAAGATCCAGACCGCTCAGGTGGATGCTGACGATGTGGAGCAACTGGTACGACTCTTCGAGAGCTTCCGCCCAGACATCTGTATCAACGTGGCGCTCCCTTACCAAGACCTGACCATCATGGAGGCATGTCTCAAGGCGGGCGTTAACTACCTTGACACGGCAAACTACGAGCCCCTCGATGAGGCTAAGTATCAGTACAGTTGGCAGTGGGCGTATCACGACCGCTTTAAGGAAGCTGGTCTGACCGCTGTCCTAGGGTGTGGCTTTGACCCAGGCGTGACCAGTATCTTCACCGCTTATGCGGCTAAGCATCACTTTGACGAGATGCACTACCTCGACATCGTGGACTGCAACGGTGGTGACCACCACAAGGCGTTTGCAACCAACTTCAACCCAGAGATCAATATCCGTGAGATCACCCAAAAGGGTAAGTACTACCACGAGGGCGAGTGGATCGAAACGGAGCCTCAAGAGATACATCGTCCGCTACACTACCCAGGTATCGGCGTGCGCGAGTCTTATCTGCTCTACCACGAGGAGCTGGAGTCGCTCGTCAAGCACTTCCCCACGATACGTCGGGCGCGCTTCTGGATGACCTTCGGGGAGGAGTATCTCAAGTACCTAGAGGTGATCCAAAACATTGGCATGGCAAGCATCGAGCCGATCAACTACAACGGTCAGGAGATCGTGCCGATCCAATTCCTCAAGGCTGTCCTGCCCAATCCTAAGGAGCTGGGCGAGAACTATACGGGCGAGACCTCTATCGGCTGTCGCATCCGTGGTGTCAAGGGCGGCAAGGAGCGTACCTACTATATATGGAACAACTGCTCTCACCAAGCAGCCTACCGTGAGACTGGCACGCAGGGTGTCAGCTACACGACGGGTGTCCCCGCTACGACAGGCGCACTGATGCTCGCCAAGGGCATATGGGGAGGCGCTGGCGTCTTCAACGTCGAGCAGTTTGATCCAGATCCCTTCCTCGAGGAGGTGGCTCGTCAGGGACTGCCGTGGCATGAGTCCTTCGACATCGACATCGAGTTTGAGAAGTAAGACTGACACATATAAATAACGAGTAACGACTTGTAGGGACGCACGGTCGTGCGTCCGTTGTCGAACGAAAGTTACAGCATCGTAACCTTGGACACAACGGACGCTCGACCGAGCGTCCCTACAAATCGTTACTCGTATTGTTTTGCCACTATTACCGCCTGCGCTGGTAGACTTGCGCTGAGCGGGAGGGCAGATAGAGTCGTAGCTCGATGCCTCCCTCGGCGGTGGCGCGGGTGTGGTGCGTGACGCTGGCATCGATACGTCCGAAGCCTCCGCAGGCGACCGCATCGCTGTCGAGGAGCAGCTCGTATTGCCCTGCTGGCACGCCCTCGATGAGGTAGTCGGTGTAGCTCTCCGTGGGGCTAAAGTTGAAGGCAAAGAGGTAGCCGTCACCTCGCATGAAGACGATCACCTGTCGCCCCGTATGGCTATGGTAGCAGTAGTCCGAGAGCTCCGCAAAGCGAGGCGTCAGACGGCAGAGCGAGAGCATCCCTTTGTCAAAGTGTGCCAGCTGCTTGTAGCGCAGTAAGTCATTAGCCTGTAGCGACCACTGACGACGAGCGTACTGGTAGGAGTAGCCATTGCCCTCACGAGGGAAGTCGATCCACTCGGGGTGACCAAACTCGTTGCCCATGAAGGTGAGATAACCGCCGCACATCGTGGCGAAGGTCATCAGACGGATCATATTGCAGAGCGCTATGCCACGCATCACCCGATCGTTGTAGTCGCTCTGCTGCATGTGCCAGTACATGTCGCTGTCGATGAGTCGGAAGATGATGGTCTTGTCTCCGACGAGTGCCTGGTCGTGGCTCTCAGCGTAGGAGATAGTTCTCTCCGAGGGGCGATGATTGCGCAGTTCGTACCACATATTCTCAGGATTCCACGCTTCGTCGGGCTGCTCTTTGATCAGCTTGATCCAGTAATCTGGCACATTCATCGCCAGGCGGTAGTCAAAGCCGTAGCCTTCGGTGGCTTGGCTTTCGCACAGTCCTGGCAGTCCGCTCACTTCCTCGGCGATAGTCGTCGCCGAGGGCTTGACAGAGTGGATTAGTTCGTTGGCAAGCGTCAGATAGGTCAGCGCATCTCGGTCTACATTGCCATTGTAGTAGTCCTCATAGGTGAGGAAAGGTCGCCCCAAGCCGTGATCCTCGTAAAGCATCGAGGTGACCCCGTCGAAGCGGAAGCCGTCGAAGCCGTACTCCGTGAGCCAGTAGTGGCAATTGGAGAGGAGGAAGTGGACCACCTCGCCACGGCCGTAGTCGAAGCAGAGCGAGTCCCACTGCGGGTGCTCGCCACGGCTCCCCTCGTGGAAGAAGAGGGTCCGTGTGCCATCGTAGCGGGCTAAGCCCTCGGCCTCGTTGCGCACGGCGTGCGAGTGGACCAAGTCCATAATGACGTACAGCCCTAAGGCGTGCGCCTCATCGACTAAGCGCTTGAGATCGTCGGGCGTGCCGAAGCGACTGGACGGAGCGAAGAAGTTGGAGACGTGATAGCCGTACGAACCGTAGTACGGGTGCTCCTGAACCGCCATGATCTGGAGCGTGTTGTACCCTGCCGAGACGATGTAGGGCAGTCGCTCCGTGCGAAACTGCTCGTAGCTCGCCACGCCCATCTCCTCGCCACTCATCCCTATGTGGCACTCATAGATGAGCAACGTGTCGGGACGCTGAGGTGCTGGCGCCTGGGTAAGGTACGGCTCTTCGGGAGCCCAGACACGAGCGCAGAAGGTGTAGTCTCGCGGGTCCTGCACCACATAATGGGCATAGGCGGGGATGCGCTCTAGCTCCTCATCGTCCGTGCAGATGAGTAGCTTGTAGTAGTCTAGATGGTGTAGCGCTGTGGCGGGTAGCTCGAGGAGCCATTCGCCTGGTCGCTCCTCATTGGCAACAAATCGATAGTTTGGATCTTTACGCCACTGGTTAGCGTCGCAGAGCAGGTAGACCGCCTGAGCCGCTGGCGCATATTCGCGCGCTGTCCAGCCAGCGTCGGTGCGATGTAGTCCAAAGTAAAGGTGTCCGCACGCCCAGCTCGAGAGACTTTGCGAGCCAACGAAGAGCTGCCGACGCATTGCGATGTAGCTTTGCCACGCTTCTATCGTCTCGTAGTAGGGAGCGAGCCACGGATCTTGCCGAGCCCAGAGCGGAGTGCTCGGTTTTGGCTTAGCTTGGCGAGGAGAGCCTTTCTCACGTTTCATAGTTAAGACGCTTTACCAAGGTAAGAGACGGCCTCTGTAGTCGGACGATGTATCGTCGGCAGCTCAATGGTCGCCTCGTCAATGTCTAGAATAAGGTACGAGGGCAGCTGCTGTAGCAACTCTTGCTGTGCCGGCGTGAGGGCAGCCCACGCATCGTAAGCGATGAATGCGAAGTCGTAAGCGCTCAGGTCGACCTGCTCAGCAAAAGTCTCTCTGCTCCACGACACACGAGCCGAGAGCTCTGTCATAGGCTTGGCGAGATGCGACGAGAGCGGCATCAGCGTGATCGGACTATCCGCACTTTGCGTCACCTGCTCGGCAACGAGTAGTAGCTTTTGGTCCTCCGCTCGCTGCATCAGCACGAGCGGATGCGCTATCGGCGTCTGACCATTGTCCACATAAATGCCCACAGAGCAAGGCGCCTCCTGAGCAAAGGTAGCGATCAGCTCCTCAAAGGAGTGCGAGCTCTGCTCTTTCTTAGCTTTGCGACGGCGACCAGTCAGCAGATCCCACCTACGGGTCAACTTATTGCTATAGGCGACTAGGTCGCGGTCTTTCTTGTCTTGCGAAAGGTTGACACTCGCTCCGAGGAGGAGCAGGTTGCTCTGGATGTGATTAGCGTGCGAAAGGACCGCCTCAGGGACCGATTCGGCGATCTCATACTTACGCTCCACCGTCAGGTCTAGCTGCTTGGCCATCTCCATCGGAGCTTCGAAGCTACTGGCGTAGTAGTGGTCCGCATCGATGGTGCTAATGTCCGTGTCGGTGGTGACGTGCATCAGCGTACAGGCCACCTGTGGAGCGGTACCGCCGCACAACCTATGGAAGAACTCGAGGAGCGTGACACCCGTCTCGGCACGACCGAAGGAGATGAGCACTTGCCCCGTTGCATGCTCTAGACTCTGTGGCGTTTTCTTCTTCTTGAGGAGCCAGTCGATCAGTTGCAGCGTCGGAGCCGTCATGATCGTCGTCACGAGCGTCATCATCACGAGAATCGTAAAGAGGACCGTCGAGAGGACTCCTAGGTCCAGTCCGATGCGTAGCACGACCAGCTCCATCAGCCCTCGGGTGTTCATGTAAGCTCCTAGGTAAAGGCTTTCGCGGCGCTGTATGCCACAGCTTCGCGCAGCGAGGTAAGTGCCACCCATTTTGCCAATAACTGCCACAAGGGTAAAGATGCCGAAGAGCGCCCACAGCTCAGGTGTATTGACCAATCCCAGCTCCGTGCGCAAGCCTGAGCTCACGAAGAAGAGTGGCAAGAGGAGCAAAAGGGCGAGGTCCTCGACCTTCTCCTTGACAATCACTCGGAAGTCTAGGTTCTCCGGCATGACCAGTCCCAGCATGAAGGCGCCAAAGAGCGCGTGCATACTCATGATCTCGGTGAAGTAGGCGCTCGCCATGAGGAGGATGAAGATGAGTCCCATGAGCGACTTGGAGAGTACCTCACGATGTCTCACACGCCGACCGAGGAGTCCGAAGAGTGGTCGCAAGATGCCAAAGATGACCGCCAAGTAAAGGGCGAGGAAGAGCATATTGTAGAGGGCGCTCGTGAAGCTTCCCCCCTGGCTGACCGCCATGATAGCCGCCAGCATGAGCCACGCCACGATGTCTCCCATAGCTGCGGTCGAGAGCGCCAGGCGCCCCAGGTGACTATGCGAGAGCGAGCGCTCCTGGATGATACGAGCCAAGACGGGGAAGGCCGTGATGCTGAGCGAGATGCCCACAAAGAGGGCAAGCGACAAGAAGCTACTCCCCTCGCTCAGTAGCTCTGGGCGACTGTACAGTCCATAGGTGAGGAGGATGCCTAGGATAAATGGAAAGATAATCCCCGACTGGCTAATGACGAAGGCTTGCTGCGCCTGACCCTTGAGGTCTTTCATACGCAGCTCCATACCGATGGTAAACATGAAGAGGATCAGTCCGAACTGGCTGAGCAGCTCTAGATTGCCCAAGCTGTGCACAGGGAAGAGCGTCTCCATCGCTTCTGGCCAAACGGCTCCCAGCAAGCTCGGCCCGAGCAGTATACCGGCTAAGATCTCCCCGATGACCGTCGGTTGATGCAGCCGTGCGAAGAGCCACCCCACGACACGTACCACGAGCAGGATGACCACCAGCTGGATCAGTAGCATACCTATGTCCGAAGCGGCGTGAGAGCGTACCGACGTCACAAACGATTGCCACGGCGTGGCCTCCCCAGCGGGCGAAAGAGCGGGCGATGCGGGTGCTACCACAGCCCCTTCGGACACTTCGCCCAAGGACTCTGTCGCAGTAGCTACGGGAGCCGTAACGAGAGACTCCGAGGCGCCACTCATCGCCCCGTCAGTCGCAGCGACCCACCACAAGAGCGCCACGAAGATGAGCATCAGCCCACCGTAGAGCCACCACGCTCGCTGTCGTTGTTGTGTATTCATCGAGGATACGCCTATTTCGTTAACCAGTAAATGTAGCAATAAGACTACGCCCGCAGTCCTTCTTATGGGACAAAGATACGAAATCACAGCAGTCCGATGGCGGTTCCTCCCCTGGAACCGAAAAGTTCCTGCGTTGGAACTAAAAAGTTCCAAAGACGGAACCAATTTTGGAACTCGTATGTGCTAGAAAGAGAGCACGATAGCAAAGCAGGTCGCTGTGTCAATGCGAGAGATGTAGCGAAATGTAGGGACGCACGGTCGTGCGTCCGTTGTAGAAGGACAAGACATATAATTCAGTAACCTTTAACGGAGACGGACGCACGACCGTGCGTCCCTACAAATCGCTACACGTCTTGCTGTACTGCAACGGACGCACAGATCGTGCGTCCCTACAAAGGGCTACACGTCAATGAGGACTACACGTCTCGCTTTGACACAACGGACGCACGACCGTGCGTCCCTACAAATCGTTACCCGTCAGTCCGTTATACATTACGGCTGATTCGGGGACGGACGCACCCAGCGTACTACTTATTTAAGTCGAGGGATATGCCGAGGCGGATGACGGGCGGATTGATCGGGTAGTGCGCTGCGGAGAAGCGCTCCGAGGGTGAGATAAAGAGGTCGCCGAGGTTGTAGTACTCGACAAAGAAGCGAGCCCGCTTGAGCTGAAAGCTGACGAAAGCGTTTAGATGGGGGAAGTTGCCATACTTCGTCTCCGTCTGATTGACAAACTGCATGACCGCTGGCTCGTAGTAAGGTGCATAGTATAGCGTGTGCCAGCGACAGTCTACGCCGAGCATGATGCGCAGGACACGAGCGTAGAAGAAGTCTGTGTAGAGCGACCCATATAGGCTCAGCGTCGGCAGAGGCATCACCTCCTGACGTGTGGAGAGCTGGTAGAGGGCTTGCAGTCTCCAGGCGAGCCAACCCCACTTATAGCCATGCAGCAGTCGTGCCGAGAGGATCTGTATCGGGTCGGCGCATTGCTGGACGATCCCTTGCGAAGTCCAGTAGAGCTGGTTCTGCAGCGTAGCTGTCTCGACGCTTAGCGAGGTGCCCAGCTTGTCGAGCGTGAGTCGCCCTCCGAAGGCTAGCCGGCGCTCATAGCCGAAGTCCACGTCCCAGCGGTGGAAGGTGCCGTGGAAGTGCCGTATGAAGTAGTCCGGACGGCGGTTCTCAAAGTTGCCCCACGCACGCAACCCCACGGGGAAGCTCCAGAGACGAAACGACGTACTGATACCGCCTTGCGCCAGTATGGATCCGATGTTTTCGCCTAGGAGGGTACTCTCGAGCTGCGCATCGAAGTTGAGCAAGTGTCCCGAGGTACGCGCTATACGTCCGCCCACGACGACATCCATGGTGCTGTGCCCAGGTCGCTCCCGATAGAGCGAGTCGGGGGTGTAGTAGTATTTGTTTTCCAGCCGCACATACGCCTCTAGGCCAAACTTAACCCATGATCTGAAACCCTCACGGAGCGAGAGGACGAAGCTATTGTCCAGCTGCCACCGTCGTGTACTATCTTCGGGCAAGACGTAGAGCGAGTCGAGCGCCCCCGAGGGGCCTTTGTGCATATAGGCGTAGTGGTTGGGGTAGTGCTCCCAGGTAGCTTGGTTGCGGTTCACATATTGATGCACGCCCTGCCTGAAGCTCAAGATATGCCCCACACTGGCTATCGGCACGAAGCGCGTTGTGTCGGCATCGGTGCGACGCTCGCCAAAGATCGTCAGCGTGTCACTAGCACTGCGCGGACGATAGGAGCCAAAGTTGTAGCGATGCGAGAGGAAGAAGTGCGCATCGTCGATACCGTTCCAGACACGCTCCGCCTGACGAACGGGTATCTCGTGGCTCTTCAGATTGCGCCTACCTGAGTTGCCCCGTGTGGGGTCGTTGATATAACCATCCTCCATGATACCGCCATTCTCGGTAATGCGTGCGAAGTTGCCCCCGCCCGAGAGATACGCCTCGTAGCGATCCAGAGTCAGCGCAGCAAAGAGACGGTAGTCGCAGCTCTTCGTGCGGTTGCCTATGTAGTAGCCAGGAGAGTAAGTGTAGTTGAAGTCGGCACCCATCGCTAAGCGCTTGCTGAGGTTGAACGCTATCGTTCCGTCAAACTGCTCTTCCCGTCTCTGCGCATCTCCATTGCGCTGATAGAAGAGCTTGGAGAAAGGAGTCTTCGTGCGGTAGAAAAGCTTATTAGACTCATCCCATACGAAGCCCGAGAGCGTCTGATCGAAGAGGAAGCGGTGCTGCGGGCGCAAGCGGTTGAAGTAGTCCATGTCAATCCACGGAGACCTCAAGTTGCCGAGGTAAGCCATCACGATGGAGCGGCTCTCCGCTTTCACCTGATCGTGAAAGAGCGTGCTCAGCGTGTCGGGACGTGACTCATGGAGCGCCCCCGTGTAGGGATTGATCAGAAAGCTGTGGAGCGTCTTGCCACGGTAGAGGAGCTCGTGGGGATCTTTGTCGAAGGCAGGTAGCGGCATGTCGTAGTCATAGCGCGACTGCGCCCTGACGGCTGTCGCTAGGAGGCTCCACAGGCAGAGGAGGCAGAGTGCGTGTCGGACTAGCTTATTCATAGCTCAGGCATTGTAATCAATAGTCCCCCATCGATGGGTAATACACGGTAAGGCAAGAGCGGACTCTGCGCAGGTCCTTGGACTGGCGTGCCGCCACCATAGACAATGCTAAAGCGGCTATGACACTTAGGACAGACCGCCTCGAGCTTGTCATTGACCAGCAAAGCGTTCGTCGGATCTAGCTCCTTAGGGCAGGCAAGGTCGTAAGCGTAGTAGTAATCGGCCATGCCACTCCCAGCGAAGCCGTGAATGACGAGGATGCCTCCGAAGCCGATGGCTGAAGTCGCCGTGCTAGGTCTCGTAATACGCAGGTACCCCCCGACGGGTATGAGCGCACGCCCCTCGGCACTAGCGAAGTATATCGGATAGTGCACCGGACGCAGGGGTGTGGCGTACTGCACCTCGCCTTGACACCCCAGCAGTAGGAGCGTCATGAGCGATAAAAGCATTATGCGGACACCCTTCATCCTTGTCTTCGTTCTAGCTTTGGACTATGCGTCGTAGCGTATCTGCCCCAGCATATTGGCAATGTACTGGACCGCCTCCTCTAGGCGAGGCTGCACCATGCCAGCGATAAAGGGGTTGACCTTTGCCTCCATAGAGACGACCAAGGTGCTACCCTCGCTCTCCTGCGGGGTGAGCCGTATGGAGACCTTGGCGGGGAGCATGTCGTGCTCGATCTGATAGCGCACCTCCTCGGTGGGGATACGCTCGGAGATGACAAGTGCGAGGTCGGCCGAGAACTTCATCACCTGCGCCTGTATTTCGCAGCGGTCGCTACTGAGCGAGGAGACCTTGACCTGCTTTTCCTCTAGCAGCTGATGTAGCTCCTCTAGATTGGTCAGGTCGCTGATCTTACGATAGATCGCCTCACAACTATAAGTAGAGGCGACGGGTTGGCTTTGTATCGTCATAGGAGTGCTCGTGTAAGCTAATGTGTGGTAATGCTAGCGGCCCCACTGGCTCGGGTTTTGTCGCCACTGGGCGAGCATCTCGAGGTCGCTCTCAGAGACGTAACCGGCAGAGACGGCCTGGCGAATGACTTCGTTATAGTCGGTCAGGGTACGCATCTCCACGCCTGCCTTGGCGAAGAGCTCCTCGGCCTCGGCAAAGCCGTGCGTATAGACCGCCATGAGTCCCTCGACCTGTGCACCGGCTGCTTGCAGCGCCTCGACAGCCTTCATACTACTGCCACCCGTAGAGATCAGATCCTCAATGACTAAGACACGAGCTCCCTCGGGTAGATAGCCCTCGATGAGGTTTTGCTTGCCATGATCCTTAGCGGAGGAGCGTACATAGACGAAGGGCAGTCCCAGCTCGTCTGCCACCAAGGCTCCCCACGAGATAGCACCCGTGGCAACGCCAGCCACCACCTCAGCCTCTGGATAGAGGTCGCTCACCTGGAGGGCAAAGGCTTGCTTGATATAGCTACGATGCTCGGGATAGGAGAGCGTCTTGCGGTTGTCACAATAGATGGGGCTAAGCCAACCAGAAGCCCAGGTAAAGGGGGCGTCTGGACGAAGCTCGACAGCCTGTATAGCGAGCAGGCGATGAGCTACCGACTGGGCGATAGAGAGCTTCTGAACTGAATCTTTTGAGGTCATAAGAGGATAAGTATCTTAGATATACCGCAAAGGTACGAATTTAGAGGTTAGATGTTAGAGATTAGAGGGGAGAAGTTAGAGATTAGAGGGTAGAGGGGCTAGCATTTCTAGGCGGAGGAGCCTAGCTTCTCGGCAACTGTAGTATTTTCCCCTGCCCTAGCGCCTCAACAAACAATCGGAGCCTATCCACACTTTGGTGAATAGGCTCCGACTTTATTTTTACTCTGCTCTGAGTAGAGAGCAAGTAGGTGTGCTTACTTCTTAGCTGCTGCGAGCTTCTTACGTTGCTGCTTATTGCGTACTAGGTAAGCGATAGGCGATGCGACGAAGAGCGTACAGAAGATACCGTAGACGATACCGATGAGTAGCGCAAAGGTAAAGCTACGCATAGAGGCTCCACCGAGTAGGAAGATGATGAAGACCACTAGGAAGGTTGAGAAAGAGGTCTGCACCGTACGAGCTAACGTACTGTTGAGTGCCTCATTCATCACAAGCTTCTCCTCACGGTTCGGATAGTTGTGTAGCGTCTCACGGACACGGTCGAAGACGACGACCACGTCGTTGATCGAGTATCCGATGATCGCCAGCAGCGCTGCGATAAAGTTCTGATCCAACTCCATCGTAAAGGGCATGATCTGCCAGAGCAGTATGTAGCTCGCCACGATAAGTAGCGTGGTCGTAGCCACAGAGGCGAAGGCTCCTACCGAGAAGGCCCAGTTGCGGAAGCGGAGCAAGATGTACAGTCCCATGAAGATTAGGGAGAGAACCACCGCTATGATAGCCTGACGAGAGATGTCCTTAGACATACTCGGGCTAACGCGCTGTGAGCTGACGACATAGTTGTCGACAAACTGCTGCTGGGTCGTACCCTGTGGGAGGAACTTCTGGACTCCCTCGAAGACCTTACCGATGACGAGTAGCTCCTCGTCTTCGCTCTCCTGGGTCATGCCGATACCGTAGTTGGTCGAGATACGAACCTGGTTGCCCTCCGTACCGATTGAAGTGACGAGGACATGCTCCTCTAGAGGCTTCGTGAGAGCCTCACGCACCTCAGCCGAAGAGACGGGCTGCTCGAAGGCGACGATATAGTTGCGACCGCCGGAGAACTCGATACCTCTATTGAGACCCCATACGAATGAGCCGATGAGTCCGAGCACTAGGATAGAGCCAAAGATGATGAAGCCCTTGTTGCGGTTCTCGAGGATCTTGTAGGTTGGGTTGTTTAGCAGGTTGCGCGTGAGGAAGGTCGTATAAGTAACCTTGTCCATGCGACCCTTCTTATCAAGCGCCTCAACGACGATACGCGTTAGGAAGACGGCGGTGATAAAGGAAGCGATGACACCGATGATGAGCGTCGTAGCGAAGCCACGGATAGGTCCAGTACCAAAGGCATAGAGCACACCACCCGTGATGACGGTCGTGAGGTTGGAGTCAAAGATTGCTGAGAAGGCGTTGCCATAACCGTCCTGGATAGCACGAGTCATAGACTTGCCAGCGCGTAGCTCCTCCTTGATACGCTCGAAGATCAGAATGTTTGCATCCACCGCCATACCGAGCGTCAGCACAAGTCCCGCAATACCGGACAAGGTCAAGACACTGTGGAAAGAGGCTAAGACACCGAGCGTGAAGAAGCTGTTGAGGATCAGAGCGCCATCGGCGATGAGACCTGGGATAAGGCCGTAAGCGAGGCACATGTAGATCATCAGTAGGATGATAGCTATTGCAAAGGAGATGACACCAGCCTGGATAGACTCGCTACCGAGGGTCGGTCCGACGACACTCTCCTGCTCGATCTCGACAGAAGCCTCCATACGTCCAGAGTTGAGGACGTTGGCAAGGTCGGTCGTCTCGTCGACAGTGAAGTTACCCGAGATCTCAGAGCGTCCACCTGTAATCTCCGAATTGACATTAGGCGCAGAATAGACGACACCATCGAGGACGATAGCGATGTTTCGACCAATGTTATCACCCGTCAGGCGAGCCCACTTGCGGGCACCCTCATCGTTCATAGTCATGGTGACGACGGGACGGTTCTGACCGAGGTCGTTACGCACCTCACTACGTGCAGTGGTGACTACCTCACCGCCTAGATCGGGGAGCGCATTGCGATTACCACGGATAGCGTATAGCTCGTAGATGTCTGTCTCCTTGCCCGTCTGAGGATCCTTGATAGGCGAGTTGCCCCAGAGGAGCATCAGATCCTCACGGATCATCTTTTGCTTCTGAGCCTCCTCGAGCATCTCATCGATCTTGTCTAGATCAGCACGACGAGCGTAGCCAACGATGGTACCACGATTGGTGACGTTGAGCTTGCTAAAGAGTACATCCTCTACACCTCCTGTGGCGGGCTTCTGTACAGCTGTCGAGTCAGCTGCCGTAGCTGTCGAGTCAGCCGCCGTAGTAGTCGTGTCAGCAGGCGTTAGGTCCTTGCCGTTCGCCATAGCGGTGAGACGATTGTTAGCGTCAACGAGGTCGCTAGCGATCTCATCATAGGTATAGGTGCGCCAGAACTGTAGGTTCGCACTGCGCTGCAGTAGCTCACGAACACGCTGAGGCTCGGTGACACCTGGTAGCTCGACTAGGATACGTCCCTGCCCCTCGATGCGCTGTACGTTTGGAGCGACGACACCAAAGCGGTCGATACGAGTCTTGAGGACGTTGATAGCAGCATCGATAGCACTGCTGTACTTCTCCTGAAGCACCTTGATGACCTCCTGGTCGCTCGACTTAGGCGAGATGACATCACGGAGGGGACCATTGCTAAAGATGACAGCGAGCGACCCCGAGGGCTCGAGCTCTTTGTAAGCCTTGACGAAAGTCCCGACGAAGTCATTAGCGCCCTCCTTAGCAGCTCTATCGATAGCCTCGATGAAAGCTGGCGACTGGTTATGTCCTGAGAGGTTGCGCAGGAGGTCACGTCCGTTGACCTTGAGGACGACGTTCATACCGCCCTTGAGGTCTAGTCCGAGGCCTATCTGCTGGTTGCGGGCTTTCTTGAGCGTGTAGCCAAACCACACCTTCTCGTTGGCCATTGAGTCGAGATACGCTTTGCCATCCTCGCCAGCTGCGGTCATCGCCAGCGCCTTCTGATCGTAGTGCCTTACCACGGGGGTAAAGGAGATGTAGAAAGCGCAGATGATCGTCAGTAGAGCGGCGAAGAGGATCACAAATCCTTTGTTCTGCATGAGTATATTTGATATATCGTTATTATTTCACGTAGTCTAGATTGCCACAAAGTTACGCTAAAATATACTACTGACAAACAGATACCCCTCCGATTGTCCGAAAAAGTCCTCCCTTCCGACCCTCAAAAGCCCCCAAACGTAACTATAAATGGCTCCTCTCAGACCGCTACACTCGTTGCAGTCTCAACTAGAGCTATAACCCCTGAGGCTAAAGGGTAGATAGACTTATCTTTTCCAGTTGCAGGACAACCCGCTTGCTCTCGATGGTCGCTCCTCAGATAGGCAGAGTGCAGGGCTAATCGTTTATACCCATTTGCTTCCTATCTCGATCTAGTGCCTTAGGGCATATCCAGTAGTAGATAGTAAGGTATACCCACGATATAGCAGCAATCGGAAAAAATATAATCCACAGATACCACGGTGGGGTGCTGTTGCTTAGCTCCTCGTAGTGTCCTTTCTTATCGATATGGCCGTGCCACTGCCCCTGCTTATCCCCTACTATTGTATAGTAAATGTCTTCTCCTGGGTGATGTAGCTCTTGCATCTTCTGAAATAGTTGTGCCTTCAGCTCGTCGAAATCCTCACCCTTTACCTCTGTCGCACTGACGACAGTGGCGCCGCGCCGCACAAAGCCGGTATATATCGTATTCTCTTGCTCGGGAAGCTTCTGTTCTCTTTTCTTCCTACACATGTTTTTGGGGATTACTGCTCCGCTATGTTAGTGAAATGCTTCCATGCGAGAGGCGGGGGATTCCCAGCCTACTCCTCGTGGCTCTTAAGCTGTCGGGGACGTGGAGCCGTCGCCTCGCTTCTTCCAATAGGCCTCTCGGTCTCGCTTGAGCTTGTTCGGGTTTATGAGATCATAGATAAACCAAAAGGCGGGGGCCAATATAAAGCCAGGTATCATAAGTATCCAAGCCCACCACGGTATGCGGTCGTTGTTGTTCTCATAGTAACCACCCTTTTTAGTCATACAGCCATGCCAGATACCATCTTTGTCGCCTTGTATCGTATACCACAGCTCTTCACTCTTGCCCGCTCTCTTGTCCTCAGCCTGTATAGCACGCATACGCTCTAGGAGCTCGCTCTTGACCTCTGCCAAGTCGGGCCCCTCAATAGTGTCGGGGATCACGACAGCGCCACGTCTTACGAACCCTTTATACATCGTATTTGCGGAGAGGTGCTTCTGTTGTCTTTTCCTTCTACACATGTTTTTGGGGATTGTTGCTCCGCTAAGTTAGTAAAATGTTTAATGCCGAAGGTGGCTCCCTAAACACAAAAACAGAGCGACACGTGCCGCTCTGTTAATCGTTTTATCTACCTTGAGCGGAAAACGAGGCTCGAACTCGCGACCCTCAGCTTGGGAAGCTGATGCTCTACCAACTGAGCTATTTCCGCATGATACCTCCTCGGGTTGCTACCGTGCGACTAAGATAACGTAGTCACAAGCACCCCAGCACCCCTTTGGATTGTGGAAGCAAAGGTACAATAAATTTCGAAACTGTGTGCGCTGCAGATCGCTCTCCCCAGAGCTGACGCATGATAACCAGCCGTCGAGGCACTGCACATGACGATAACCAGGAATACACGGTTTGGACATCACTACAGAGTGGCTACGGGACCTCACTGATTACACCTTCCTCTCGAAGAATGGAATTCCTACCTAGGAATTTGCCCAATAGGTACCTAGAAATTTGCCCATTTCCTACCTAGGAAATCAAAAATACTTCGGAGGAATCAAATGATACTTCGGAGGAATCAAATGAAACTTCGGAGGAATCAAAAAATAAGTCCGAAGAATTTGCCCATTTCCTAGGTAGGAATTTGGTGATTTCCTAGGTAGGAAATGAAACGAGCTCATTTTTATCATGCGTCAGCCCTGACGGTCTCCCAAGTCGAAATGCGATGAGCCTACCAAATGAGGGGCATAGGCTCCACTCATTCGACAGGCTCATACTCTAAGCGTGCGGCGTAGCTTAGGTGCTAGCGACGGGTGTACTGCGAGCGACCGAGCGAGTAGACGTCTCCTCCGAGACAGTCTACGGCAACGATGACCGGGAGCTCCTCGACGCGTAGCTTGCGGATCGCCTCGGGCCCTAGGTCGTCGAAGGCGATCACCTCAGCCTCCTTGACACACTTGCCCATCAGAGCGGCTGCCCCACCGATAGCGGCAAAGTAAACGCCCTTGTATTGCTTGATCGCGTCAACGACCTCGGGGCTACGCAAGCCCTTGCCGATCATCACACGCAAGCCGTGCGCTATGAGCGTGGGCGAATAGGCATCCATACGTCCTCCCGTGGTGGGGCCGACAGAGCCAATGGGCTGTCCAGGCTTAGCTGGGCAAGGTCCCGCATAGTAGACGACCTGCCCCTCAAAGTCAAAGGGCATCTCCTCCCCTCGCTCTAGCATCTCGACAAGACGCAGATGCGCTGCGTCACGTGCTGTGTATATAGTCCCCGAGATGTAGCACATATCTCCTGCTCTGAGCGGAGTAATCATCTCTGTCGTAAAGGGGGCTCTGAGTATCTTCTTCTCTTCCATGTCTCTATATATTATAGTGTACCCTCAGCGTGACGTGTGGCGTGGCAACTGATATTGACCGCTACGGGCAGCCCAGCAATGTGTGTCGCACCCGTATTGATAGCGACGGCTAGGGCTGTGGTGTCTCCACCGAAGCCAGCTGGACCAATGCCCATCTTATTGATCTCTTGGAGTAGCTCCTCCTCGATCTCAGCCACGGCAGGATCGGGATGACGCTCACCGATAGGACGTAGCAGAGCGCGCTTAGCTAGCTCAGCCGACCGCTCCATCGTACCACCGATGCCGATGCCGACGATGATCGGTGGACAAGGATTGCCCCCAGCGTGCGAGATGGTGTCGAGGACAAACTGCTTGATGCCTGCTACACCTTGGCTTGGTGTAAGCATCGAGAGAGCGCTCTTGTTTTCACTGCCAAAGCCCTTGGGAGCTACGGTGATGTGCATTTGGTCTCCCGGCACGATGCGGTAGTGGATGACGGCTGGCGTGTTGTCGCCAGTGTTGTGTCGATGTATCGGATCGCTCACGACGGACTTGCGCAGGTAGCCGTGGGTGTAGCCTCTGCGGACGCCCTCGTTGATGGCGTCTTCGATCAGATCACCCTCGACGTGCAGATCCTGTCCCATATCGACGAAGATGACGGTCATACCCGTATCTTGGCACATGGGAGCACGTTCGCTGCGTGCTATGTGGACGTTTTCGATGATCGTATTCAGTACGTTTCGTGCTAGAGGCGAGCGATCCTGCTTGGCACCCTGCTGCATGGCAGCCTCGATGTCGGGCGAAAGGTTGACACAAGCCTCTATGCAAAGCTTCTCCACCAAGTCTGTGATGGCTGTAGAGGATATTGTACGCATATATTAAGTGTGTAAGTAAACTGTCTAGTTAAGTGGTTATGGGCAAATGAGCTTACAGCTGTACCGCTGGCCGGCACCTGTAAGACGGACGAAGTAAATGCCAGACTGCAAGGCGTAGTCGGCAAGGGATAGCGATGTGTGAGACATCGTCAGTGGATACGACAATAGGCGCTCCCCAGTGCTTGCGAAGAGCTCTAGCTCTGCAGAAGCATCTCCAGCGAGCCACGCCTCTGGTAATAGCAGGTATAAGCGCTCCCCAGCGAGGATGACGCGAGGCGTATCTGTAACCTTCAGATCGGATGTCCCACCTTCCTTAAGATGTCCCGCCACGATAGGATCGATCCAGTAGTGCCCCAGGTAAGCCGCTCCGCCTAGCTGTGCCGGTTCCCAGTTAGAGCCGACGAGATGCCACGCATAGGGAGTGTCGTGTGGCTGCGCTTTGCTTAGTAGTAAAGGCAGCGACAGGGGCTCTCCAGCAAGCCCTTCAAGAGCTATGTAGTAAGAGCCTGAGGAGAGCTTTAGAGGCTCCCCTTCTTTCGCTGGGAAGAAGGCTTGGAAAGCATCCGAGAGTGTTCGTTGTTGCGGACTTTGTCCCGCATCATTTACTAATAGATACGAAGGCCTTGGCAACGTCTGCTCGTAGAGCTTCTTGCCAGGCTTGCCACCCTCATCGCCATAGATAGCGAGCGTCACGGGCGTCCACTCCTGCATAGCGCCTAGGACCAGCACAGAGCCTAGGTACTGCACGGAGGTGTCAATGTCGTAGCGCACAGCAACTCCCCCGATCGTAGCGTCGTCCCTGCGTATCAGCACACTGTCGCGCATCAGACTGTAGAGCTGATGTGAGAGGCGCACGGGAGGATTTGTAGCAAAAGGATTGAGTCCCTCTAGTATTGTTTGGTCACTCGTAGGAGCTAGGTGAGGCTTCAGACACTTATCGTCGGGGTAGCCCGTGAAGACTTCGCTCAGAGCGTAGTAATAGTCGTTGTACGGAGAGTTGCAAAAAGAGCTTCCTCCCGTGAGTGCCCCGATGAGGTGATGATTCTTGTCAAAGAGCCCCGACCCCGAGGAGCCACCCGCTGTCGTCCCGAGATCCCACTTCTTAATGTGTAGATGCGAATTGACCCATCGGACTGGCACAGTAGACATGTCGTAGCTCTCTAGCGGAGGCTTCTCGTCAGCTCTGTTGTAGCGACGTACGGAGGCTTTGGGGTGGTGTATGCCGATGACAGGCACAGGGAAGTCGCGCTCCGCATTCCACCCTGCGAAGTAGGGTCTGTAGCTGGGCGGTATAGCACATTGTCCCTGTGGCACATCGGGCTTAACGCCCGTGATGCGGAGCAGGCACATATCGTGCTCCTCATTGAAGGCGACCAGCTCGGCACCCGCTAGCGTCTGCTCCTCGATACCATTGAGGAGCGGGTCGCCCGTAGGGCTAAAGTAGTTGAAGTAAAAGACCGTCTGCTCTGCACTCTGACGCACATAGTCGAGAGATCTATTCTTATAGCTGTTGTTGAGACAGTGCGCTGCGGTTAGGACGAGCGCATCGCCATCTTGGCGACTATTGTTGATGAGTGTGCCTGACGAGAAGGAGTGACCCCGCACCACCAGCAAGAGCTCGCTACGAGCGATGCGACTCACCTCTGGGTGTCGCACCGTGGGCTCGGCACACTCCAGCCCCTTAACGACAAACCACGGAGAGCCACCAGCCCCGCTATGATTACCGTTTGGGAGCGGTAGCTCCTCCCCGATGGTAGAGAGTAGCGCCGTCGTAATCCCCTCTAGTCGCCACGGGAGCGACTCCCCTTGACTAGAAGCAGGATAGTAATATATGGTCAAGCGCTCGCCGTAGAGTGGCGCGGTCGTAAGACTATGAGATGCGACATTGTTTGCCTCGGTAAAAGCGCCTCGCACCTCGCCCGCCTCATTTGCAATGATGAGCATATCGCCACGGCTTAACTGGTAGTCGCCAAAGTACAGCGTATTCCAGCCCGCCTCCTCAAGCTGCAAGGTTCCTCGCCAAGCTCGCTCGCCCGAAGCGGTCGTGATCCAGTCACCCCACAGCTGGCTCTCAGGCAGCTGACGGTACTCCACGGCGGGTAGCTCTAGGAGTCGCAGCCCCGACGAAGCCGTCTCCTCTTGCTGTCGCAACGAACTCGCCTGTTCCGTGCGGGAGACCGCATGTAGCGGGTAAGCCTCCTGGACATTACGTAGCGTAGCGTGACGCTCGCTCAGATCCGTCGCTATAGTCGCGGGGATCGGCGTCGCAAGCTGAGCCACAGCAGGCAGAGCCAGCAGGAGCACAACGAGCGAGAGGCACGCGCACCTGCCATAGGACAGGAAGCCCACACGGGAGCGCATCGTAAGACGGCGCAAAGCCGTCGTCAGCAGAGCCATATCGAGTCTATTCATAGGGATAGTCCGAGAGATATTCTCCCAAAGGTACGAATAAACTCAAACAAGCAGAGTCATTCTGTAGCACGGTCGTCATCTGTAAGCGATAGAAAATAAAATAGGAGCTACACCCTCGAATGTATAGCTCCTATTTTTGAGAGGATAGCCTCACCACACAGGTGGGAGGGTGACTCTGTTAGCGTACGAGGAGGGGTGCTGTAGCGTAGCTCCCGTCCGCTCTGTTGAGTAGTACGACATACTTGCCAGTCGCTAGGGAAAGCGCCAGCGAAGTAGCACCAGAAGGCTCGAGGCGAGCGACGACAGCGCCCGAGAGGTCCACGATCATGAGCGACGTGACAGAGATCTCACTCTCTAGGTGAAGCTGCTGCGCCTCGCTGTCGTAGTAGACGCGTAGGTCGTCTGCGATGGGAGCGGGCGTGTCGGTGCCGTTGAAGTAACCGTCGACCGTTAGCTCCCAAAAGCCTGATCGGAGCGTCGGCTGCAGGTCGTCACCCTCCACCTCTTCGCCATCTTCAGCCCGTAGCGCCGAGCGTGGCTGTGTGCTACCCATCTTGGCACTCGTGATGAGGCATACGTAGCGACAAGCGTCCTCTTTGGAGACCCCTCGGAGCGTTAGCTTAGCCTCATTAGCGTTAGGGACAGGCTGTAGTGTGGTCATATTGTACCACCGATAGTGTTCGTCGCCGATGAGCGTGCCTGGATAGGTCGCGTCAAAGGTGACATCGCTACCTGACTTGACGCTCTCCTTATGAAGCTCACTGTAAGCTTGCTGCATGCCAAAGCGGAAGATACAATCTTTGTTTTTGATGAACGCGCCCCATGCCTTAAAGTCCGCAAAGGAGAAGCGACAACTTCGTATATCGATCATGTCTAGATTCTCGAGCTTCTTGTAGATCGCTGGCACGCTGCCTGAGAGGTTGTTGTTTCTGAGGGAAATCTTGCCCAGCGTAGTCGCACCCTGCCACGTAGCGGGGATGGAGCCAGTGAACTGGTTGTACCCTAGGTCCAAGTACCAGAGCTTCGTCGGCAGCTCTTGTGGCAATGCTCCCGTAAACTGGTTGTGATCGGCAAAGAAAGCTTCGCAACTCTCCATCGTGCCTAAGTCCTGTGGCAGAGGTCCTGTGAGCTTATTGTTGGCGCAGGAGAAGCGCTGCAGGCGAGGTAGCATCACGACGCTCTCGGGGAAGGGACCTGTGAACTGGTTGCTGTTGAGGTAGAGTCGTCCCGGCTCTTTATTGCCCATACCTAGATCAAGGGGCATTCCCAAGTTGACTAGGGCGCTTAGGTCAGGTATCTCCCCGCTCATCTTGTTGTTTTGGACAGAGAGGATCTGTAGGTCGGCACACTCACTGATAGAAGCAGGGATAGAGCCCGTCAGCTGATTGAAGGAAAGCTCTAGAACCTGCAGATTGCGACAAAGGCCGATCTGCTCGGGTAGCTGTCCAGAGAGATTGGAATAGGAAGCGTCAATATACTTTAGCTGAGGCATCTTAGAGATGTCAGGGAGCGTACCGGTCACCTCGGAGATCACATTGCCCTTGGCATCCTTATTATAGAAGTTTGCCAAGTGCAGGATCTTCAGATTGACCAGCTTATCAAGGTTAGGCAACTGGCCCGTCCATAGATTGCTACTGAGCATGAGCACCTCTAGCTTAGTCATTTCGCCAAGCGCCTCGGGGATAGGTCCCGAGAGCTTATTATTGGACAATCCCAAGAGCCGTAGCTCGGGGAATGCGGTGAAGAGGCTCGCTGGCAGTTGCCCCGTCAGTCCGACCTTATCGAGAAAGATGCCCTGCACATGGCCGTTGTCGATGAACACTCCCTCGTACTTGTCAGGCCCTGAGGCTGCGCGCCAGTTGTACCCATCTGCCCAACCCGTGCCACCGCACTGGTTGTAGAGTTCGAGGAGTGCCTTCTGCTCCGATGCGGGAATGACGCCCTGAGCTTGTAGCGAGGAGCTAGTGCTCCCCCAGCCGAAAAGGAGGAGGAGACTAGCTAGTATGATCGTATAGAGTCGTGATTGCTTAACGTACATATACCTTGTAGCTTGATTGATTGACCGTAACAATATAGAGCCCCTCTGCGAGTGGTAGCTCATAAGTACCAGCAGATAGGTAGTAAGCGGCTAGCTGTAGACCGCTAGGCGAGTAGATAGAGACGAGACTCTCAGCATCAGCCAGCTCGAGGTGGAGTGCACTTTCAGTACCATAGACCGTTGCTGTGCCGGTCTCTTCGGCAATCTGTGCGATAGATGTGATCGTCGAGTCGACCTTGTAGTGCTTGAAGTTGCTCCACGTATCAGCTGCCTGATAAGCCTTCTGGATCTCCTCCGAAGCGACGACGACCGTCACCGTCTTGTAGTGCTCCTCGGTGAAAGCGTCCTCTGGCGTGACAGGAGGCTCCTGACGAAGCGTCGTGATCGTCTTAAGCGAGTCACAAGCGTAGAAAGCCATACTCTTGATCTCGTTGACGTTTTCGCCAAGCCAAATCTGCTTGATGTGTGAGCAATTGAGAAAAGCTTGCTCGCCTATGTCGGCAACCTTCTTAGGGAAGCGAACCTCCTGCAGCGAAACACAGTCGAAGAAACCGTAGTCTGGTATCAGCTCGATGCTATCGGGGAAGACAATCGACTCTAGCGAAGCGCATCCATGGAAGACGCTCTCGCCAAGGTTCAGAGCCGTCTGAGGTAGCGCTATACTACGCAGAGCGGTGCAGTAGCTGAAAGCCTCCTCCTCAATGTCGGTCACACCCTCCGGTAGCACGACCTCCTCGAGGAGCATAGCATTGAGACAGCTAGAGGCAGGAATCGTCGTGAGCTGCTTAGGATAGGTCAGCTTGCGTAGCTGAGCGTAGTCCTTGAAGCTGAAGCCCTCTAGCGGATTTGCCTCAGCGTCGTAGGTGACCTCGCTAAGGTCTAGCTCCTGCATGCGAGGAAGCTGTGCGAGCGCCTCGAGATCGGCACTAGTTATCGTGCCCGTGAGCTTGACCGCACGGTATAGCTCGGGCGTAGTCAGAGCGGTGATGGTACCCTCTAGTGGCTTCTTGGCAGAGACCTCAGCCGTGAGCGTCAGCATCTCTGAGACATTGGCAAAGGCCTTCCACCCATCAGCAGCTGCGTAAGCAGCCTTGGTCCCCTCAGGCACGATGAGTGTGAGGGCACTCATAGCAGAGAGGTCGGCTAGGCCAGCTAGATCCTCCGCCTTGTCAGCCACTACGGGTGTCGGGTTTGTCACGATCACCGTCTTGAGCGAATCGCAACCGCCGAAGGCCTTGTCACCCATCTTCTTCATCGAGCGAGGTAGCGTCACCGTCTCAAGTTTTTTGCAATGAGAGAAGGCGCCATATGATATCTCCTCACACCCGTCAGGTAGCGTCACCTCAGTGATTGCTGTGCGAGCGAAAGCACCGCCCATCAGTGTCTTAAGCTTCGAGGGCAAGATCACATTAGCAAGTGCTTCGCAGCCGCTAAAAGCGTTGCCTCCGATCTTCGTCACCCCAGCAGGGATCTGAATCTCCTTCAGTGCTTTGCAGTTCATAAATGCTTGGTCACCGATGGTCTCCATGGCCACACTCTGTATGGTGACACTGGTGAGCGCCTCGCAACCTTTGAATGCGTCATGCTCGATGGTGCGCATCAGGGGTGGTAGTTGTATCTCGGAGAGACTCGTGCAGCCTTCGAAAGCAAAAGTTCCAATCTTGTTGAGCTCCTCCGGCAAGTCTAGCCCCTCCAGTGAAGTACACCTCTTGAATGTCGCAAAAGGTATCTCCTGTAGTGTCGGAGGTAGCGTCACCTCGGAGAGCGCAGCACAACCAGAGAAGACGGCGCCTCCCATTGAGACGACGCTCTCGGGGAGCGCCACAGACTCCAGTGCCTTACACCCCTCAAATGTCGCTCCTACTAGCGTGTCGATGCTCTCGGGCAGCTCTATAGCCGTTAGGCTCTCGCAGTACCCAAAAGCCATCTCGCCGAGATAGGTAAGCTCCGCGGGGAGATGTATCTCGGTGAGCTTGGTCCCGTTTTGCAGGCAGCGAAGCCCTAGTCGGGTCACACTGCTTGGTAGCGTGATCGAGGTGAGGCTCTCAGCTAGACTGCCCGCAAAGAGGAAGTAACCTGGCATGGTGCCAGGGACTGTCTCGATAGTCTCCGACATATAGGGATTGCCTTCGTAGCTACCGCCAGCGACGATCTCCACGTCAGTGAGATCCAGCGTCGTGATACCAGCTGTGTTTCTCAAAGCTCCGAAGTCGTTCGCATTAAGTGAGCCCTTAATTACGAGATTGGATCGATCGGTTGTTTCGCTCAGCTTCTTCTGGAGCGTGCCTGGCTCTGTGACCTCGATCGTGGTCTGAGCCGATAGTGACGCTCCGCCCAACCACAGGAGCAGGGAGAGCGCACAGGTTAATAATGAGTAGTAATGCTTCATATGCTATTTGGTTTGATTGATGTCGTCTAGAGACTAGAAAGGAACAATCGCTCTGATATTTAAGCCTCGTCACATGCTAGCACCACAAATGTACCCATTCTCATCGAAAGTCACAAGGAGGTCTAGTGCCCCTTAAAACCTTGATCTGTGAGTCATCATAGAGCGGGTCGCTCGTATCGGCCGTCTGTATCTTGCTGAATTAGTTATACATACGAGTTCCAAAAACAGTTCCCCTCTTGGAACTTTTTAGTTCCAACGGAGGAACTCTTTAGTTCCAACGGAGGAACTTTTTAGTTCCAGGGTAGGAACTTTTCGATTCCACGGAGGAAATGGATTTCTCGTGAGACGAAGAGGTGGGCGATTGCGCTATTTTTGGTATCTTCGCATAGAAATAGAAATCAGCAATGGCACAGAATATAAAAGTAGGAGACACCATCCGCTATCTCAACGCATCGGGCGGTGGTGTCGTCAAGCGCATAGAGCGTGGCGTGGCATGGGTCGAGGGCCCCGACGGCTTCGAGCTACCCACACCGATACATGAATGCGTGGTGGTGGACAACCGGGACACCTTCGTACCAGCGTACAAACCTCCCGTAGTGAAGCGACAAGAGCCAGTAACGCAACCGTCTAAAAGTAATGCGCCTGCTGTGGCACCCACTACCCCTGAGGTAGTCGAGGAGGCCGAGCAGGACTTGAGCTTCGTAGCACCCCTCTCCAAGGGTCCCTGGTTTGACCGCTCGGGAGGCGAGCAGCTACAGGTGCATGTCGCCTATCTACCCGTATCGTACGAGCACTTCGGACAGTCGCCTTACGAAACTTATCTGATCAACGAGAGCAACTACCACCTCCTCTTCACCTACAGCACGACAACCTCCGCGGGTGGCTACAAGCTTCGCTCGGCGGGTGTCCTAGAACCGGATATGCGGGTGCTGGTCGAGGAGTTTGACGCGTCGGAGATCAACGATCACGCCGTCTCACACTTCCAGTTTATCGCCTACAAGCCTGAGCGTACCTATCGCTCCATGCCCCCCGTAGAGCGTCAGGTGCGGATGGATGTGGTCAAGCTGGCGAAGCGCCACTCCTTCCGTGAGAACCCCTTCTTTGATGAGGATGCGCTTGTGATTCCCGTCTTGGAGGCGTACGATGGCTCTCAGCAAACTCCCGCAGAGGAGCCACAGCCAGCGCCCAGTCGTTCGGGAGCATTGCCACGGCGTGCGATCGAGCAGACGAAACCTACGGCAGCACCACAAAAGGGACCTCAGAAGGGGGCTCAGAAAGCTTCCCAAAAGCCACCTAAGCAGAGCGCTCCTCAGCCTCATCCTGAGCGTAAGCAACCTGAACCTACAGCGGCTCCACAGCCTGCGCCCGCAGCTCCCGAGCAAACCATCGAGAAGGTAGGACTGGAGGCAGAGCGAATCCTTCCAAACGCTACGGGGATGACACCGCACGAGGTGCTACTCTATCAGTTGAAGAACTTTCGCCGTGAACTGGACAAGCGTCTGGAGCGTCGTGGTAGCAAGGTGATCTTCATCCATGGCGCTGGGCAGGGTGTCCTGCATCAGCTCATCATCAACCGCATCGAGCAGGACTACCCGATGGTACAGTATCGAGATGTCACGTTTGATGGCTTCCCGATGGGCGCTATCGAGGTGACGATATCGTAGCTTTTACCCCCAATGCTAGAGATCGAGCGCAAGTACCTCGTCTGTCGTGACGACTACCTCCGAGAGGCGTCTCACCACCACCATATCCGCCAGGGCTACCTGACGGTAGATGAGCGGGTGACCGTGCGGGTGCGCATCATCGACGAAGAGGCACGACTCACTATCAAGGGGGGCTCATCCGCCGACGGGCTCATCCGCTCTGAGTGGGAGTACCCGATCCCCTTCGCTGATGCGGAGGCGATGCTACGCCAGTGCGCTAGCAGTTGCCTAGAGAAAGTGCGCTACTACGTACCTTACGAGGGCTTCGTATGGGAGGTGGATCGCTTCGGCGGAAGGTTAGAAGGCTTGGTCATGGCAGAGGTGGAGCTGACGAGCCCGACAGATTGCCCAGCATTGCCCTCTTGGCTGGGGCGTGAGGTGACGGGTGACATCCGCTACTATAACGCTATGCTGGCGCAAGAGCCAGCGCCACCACCTACTACTTAACAGAATCAACGTAATACATATACAAAAAGAGAACTACCTATGACAACTCACCTAAGAAGAGTACTCCTGCTCCTGTTGACCAGTCTCACCCTCTCGGCTGTTGCACTAGCCGACGGCGGTATGTGGCTACTGGAGCAGATGGCAGACCACGCTGACGAGCTCCGAGCTAAGGGGCTACAGATCCCCGTGGAGGAGATATACAATCCTGATGGACCCTGCTTACAGCGGGCGGTCGTGATGTTTGACGGAGGCTGCTCTGGCGTCTTCGTGTCGAACCAAGGGCTGGTCCTAACCAACCACCACTGTGGCTACGACCAGATACAGAGCCACTCAGCCGTAGAGCATAACTACCTACGCGATGGCATCTGGACACAGTCCATGCGTGAGGAGCTGCCCTGTCCTGGACTAGAGGTGATCTCCATTGACAAGATCACCAACGTGACCGACCAAGTGAACAAACTGCTGAAGGAGTCTCCTTACAAGGAGGATCCGATGGCAGCTTTTTCCATTGCGACGCTCACCAAGATGATCCCCGCCATCGTAGGCGAGGAGGCGATGCGGCAGCCTGGCATTCGTTACGAGCTAAAGCCTTTCTACGGGGGTAACCGCTACTACCTCTTTACCAAGAAGGTCTTCACCGACGTGCGTCTCGTAGCGGCTCCGCCTAGCGCTATCGGTAAGTACGGCTCCGACACGGACAACTGGATGTGGCCTCGCCATACGGGTGACTTCTCCATCTTCCGGGTCTATGTGGACAAGAACAATAATCCCGCCGACTACAGCGCCGACAACGTGCCTTACAAGCCCGAGCGCTTCGCAGCGGTCTCTACTTCGGGCGTACAGCGTGACGACTTTGCGCTGATCATGGGCTTCCCTGGTACGACCAATCACTTCTTCACCGAGGCGCAGGTGGACGAGTGGTCTGAGATCGACAACAACATACGTATCGAGATGCGTGGTCTGCGTCAGGAGGTGATGCTCCGTCGTATGCTCGCTGACGAGAAGGTCAATATCCAGTACGCGGCTAAGTACGCTTACTCGCAAAATGGCTACAAGCGCGCTCAAGGTGCCAACTGGGCGATCCGCACCCGCAACCTACAGGCGACCAAGCGTGCGCAGCAGGATGAGTTGGCGCAATGGGCTAAGGCAAACAACCGCCCCGAGGTGACGAAGGCTATCCAAACGATTGCCGACTGTGTCGCTGCGCGCCGTGAGGCTCGTCGTGTGCAGTGGTACCTGATGGAGGGTATCCTGACGCCGATCGAGTTCCTCCAGATACCGCTAGCCGACGGCAAGAAGCTCCAGCAGTGGAGCGATCCGAAGGTGCGCGAGGAGATCATCAGCGAGCTGCGTAGTGGCTACGCGGCCTTCTATAATAAGGACTACGACCCAGCGGTCGACAAGGAGGTAGCGACGGTACTCCTGCAGCGCTACACCGAGCGCATCGATGAGGCGCACTGGCCAGTAGCTCTTCGTGAGGGTGTGGCTCAGTATGGCTCCGTGCAGGCTTACGTGACTCATCTCTTCGACAGCTCAATCTTTGCCGATCCAGCACGCTTCGAGGCTTTCCTCAAGACTCCGTCACGTGAGCAACTCCTGAACGATCCGATGACGCAGTTTGCCGTCTCCACCATCAATCTCTTCGTCCAGATGCGTGAGCAGCAGGCTGCCTACGACGATCCGATCAAGCTGGCTCACAGAGACTACGTACGTGGCATGATGGATATGCAGGGTGCGCGCAAGGTGTGGCCCGATGCCAACCTGACGCTCCGCTTTACCTACGGCAATGTGCGTGGCTACGCTCCTCGCGACAACGTCTACTACGGTCATCAGACGACCCTCACGGGTGTGATGGAAAAGGAAGACCCCAAGAGCTGGGAGTTTGCCCTGCCTGATCGAATCAAAGAGATCTACAAGCAGAAGGATTACGGCGTCTATGCACTACCGAATGGCGAGATGCCGGTCAACTTCTGCGCTACGACCCACACGACGGGTGGTAACTCGGGTAGCCCTGTCTTCGACGGCAAGGGACGCCTTATCGGGCTCAACTTCGACCGCAACTGGGAGGGTGTCGGTGGCGACATCGAGTACCTGCCCAACTACCAGCGAAGCATTATCCTAGACATCCGTTACCTCCTCATGCTCGTTGACAAGTACGGTCACTGCCAGCGTCTGCTCGACGAGATGAACCTTGTTAAATAATCTGCCTATGGAGACACTACAACTAGAGGAGCAGATCGTCAAGATGCTCCGCACCGTCTACGACCCAGAGATCCCTGTCAATATCTACGACCTAGGACTCATCTACAACGTGGATGTACAGGACGAAGGAGCCAAGGTGGTGATCACGATGACGCTCACGGCGCCCAATTGCCCGGCCGCAGACTTCATCCTGCAGGATGTACAGATCAAGGTCGAGAGCATCAAGGGCGTCAAGCGCTGTGACATAGAGCTCACCTTCGAACCACCGTGGGATAGCTCGATGATGTCCGAGGAGGCACAGCTGGAGCTAGGCTTCCTCTAGGAAAAAGCTTAGCTGATACCCTAAACTATGGGAGCCATATACTTCCTATCTGATGCACACCTAGGGTCGCCCTACCACGACGATCCTAGGCGTGCTGAACTACGTCTCGTCGCCTGGCTGCGCTCCATAGCGGACGATGCCGAGGCAGTCTACCTGCTAGGCGATATGCTCGACTACTGGTTTGACTACAAGTATGTCGTGCCGAGGGGGTCGGTGCGCTTCCTCGCCGCTCTGGCAGACCTCGTGGAGCAAGGGGTCGAGGTGCACTACATCATGGGCAATCATGACCTCTGGCTCACTGATTACTTTACCCAAGAGCTCGGCATCGTCGTGCATCGCGACACCGTCGTCTGCCAGCTCAAAGGACGCACCTTCCGCCTATCGCACGGACATCGGGAGTACGCCCTACGCTATAAGAAGGAGCGCTGGCTCTTTGGCACTTTCGAAAGCCGACTCGCAAGGCGTCTCTATGCCGCCATCCATCCACGCTGGACCGTCGGCTTCGCTCAGCGGTGGGCTTACCGCAATCGTCTGCGACAAATGCGAGCGGCCGACGATCCCTCACGACCAGGCTACAACCCGCAGATGAATGTGGAGCGGGACGAGTGGCTCGTGCAGTACACCAAAGAGCTAATCCCGCAGCACCCCGAGATAGACTACTATATATATGGTCACCGTCATCTGCTGCTGAATCTCTCGCTCCCCGACGACCGTCGCTGCATCATCCTCGGCGACTGGATCCACTACAACTCCTACGCCCGCTGGGACGGCGAGTCGCTCACCCTCGGGCTCTACGAAGAGCCGTAAAAAGCTTGCACCTTTGAGACGGCTGCTTACTCCTAGCGAAGCTCTCTGATTACGCCTTCCCCCCGAAGAATGGAATTCCTACCTAGGAATTTCCCAAATAGCTCCCTAGGAATTGGCCCAATTCCTAGGGAGCAATTGAAACGAGCTCATTTTTATCATGCATCAGCCCTAGGGCGCGGGTCTAGTTCTTGCATTTGACAGTTTGTTTGTTTACCTTTGCTCTAGTAAATACAAACGAAGGCTACACAAGCTAGACCACAAGACTCTATGAAAACATCTCAGACCATCATATTAGTAGCTAGTGACCTGGGGACTACCCTTGTGTCTCGTAAGAGCGTAAGCCTCTTGGAAGAGGTAGTCGCTAGGAGAGACTGCGAGGCTGTTGTCTTAGATTTTTCTGGTGTCACGTTTGCCAGTCGTAGTTTTATGGATGAGCTGTACAACTCAGAGACCTTGGGCAGCAATTGCGTGCGATACGTCAATCTAGCTCCTGCGGTTTCAGAGGTTTGGAATGCTGTAAAGCAAACGCAAGGCAAGACCGCTAAAAGGGCATTGAGCAAAGTCAAAACGACGACCCTCGGAAGTGTTCAAGCACTGGAAGAAGCTCTCGATCAGTTAGCTTACACCTTTTGATGCAGATCAGTTGCGTCAAGAGTGTCTCCTCCGTGTTTTTAAACGGACTAGAGGAGGCCGTCAAGATTATTGCGCAGATAGAGCAGAGCTTTGACGATGAGATTAGCCTTTGCTTTGGAGAGTCCATCTTTGTGACGCCTCTCTTCATGAGTGCCGTACTAATCAAGCTCCTATCTGTAGACAAAAAGGTCCTCTTAACAACAAACAACTATCTAAGCACTGTCCACTTCGACAGCTATGGTCTACAGTTAGATTCGCCCGAAGCTACGAGTGATTGCTTTAAAGCTTTTGAAAACAAGACATACCTCCCAATACTCCGCTTTACAACAGAAGGTCAAGGTGTGCAGAGAGAGTCTCATATAGGCTCCAGCGTTGCAGAGTTTCTGAGAAGGCGAGCAAGTCTGCCTACAGAGATCCATACAGCTCTAACCTACCTAATCTCAGAGACAATTGACAACATCTTGGAGCACGCATGCTCTAAGTGTGGATATATAAGCTGTCAAGCCTACCCTAAACTGGGATATATAGACTTGTCTATCTTTGACAGTGGCATCTCGCTGATAGGTAGCTTCAGAGAGTCTGGGCGCATGGATGAGACCAATAGCGACACAGAGGCTATGGAGGCTATCATAAACGACCAAGTATCTACAAAGAACCTTCCAGGAGCAGAGAATCGAGGCTTTGGTATTCGCACCTCAAGGAAAATGCTAGTAAATGGTCTCGGGGGAGAGTACTTGATTTACTCCGGCTGTGCCCTTTTCGTGAGCAACCCTAAGGGAGAGCGCATTATGGGGCTTCCGTCCAGCATAGGCGTTCGAGGCACTCTTGTAGCAATGCGTATTCCTATCAGCAAGAAAGGATTTAGCCCCGTAGACTACTATCAGTAGTTGTACCTTCGCTAGGTTTAGCCTCGGCGCCTGCATCTTCTTTGTGAATGCGGATTTGAGGGTGGCGCAACTTGCGGAGGTTTGGTCGTCTCGGATATTCTTCGTACCTTTGCAGATACAAACGATCGCGGAGTGGAGCAGTGGTAGCTCGTTGGGCTCATAACCCAAAGGTCACAGGTTCGAGTCCTGTCTCCGCAACTAATGACTAGAGAGATGTCTCTTCCTACTTGGGGAGAGACATCTTTTTTGATACGTAGGTAAGCTTGTCCGATACGTAAGTAAGCTTGCCCGAAGCGTAGGTAAGTTTGCCCGAGACGCAGATACGTAGGTAAGCCTAGCAAGGCGGGACAGGCTCCAGGGTCTAGCGACACTATATTATATATAGAAAGCACGCTACGCACCGACGAGGGTGTGTAGCGTGCTTTGTGATTGGGGACAGGTCGAGAGGCGCAGACGGCGCACTCAGACCTAGATGTGTGGCTTACTTATCAGCCTTCTTACCACGATTGCCGTAGCGGCTCATGAACTTATCAACACGTCCTGCTGTATCGACGAGCTTAGCCTTGCCCGTGTAGAAGGGGTGAGACGTGTTGGAGATCTCTATCTTGATGAGCGGATAGGTCTCGCCATCGATCTCGATAGTCTCCTTTGCGTTGGCGGTACTCTTCGTGATGAAGACTTCGTCGTTGGACATATCTTTGAATGCCACTGGACGGTAATTCTCAGGATGTAGATCCTTTTTCATTGCTTTGATGCGTTTAAGTAGTTAATAATCTTGCAGGGGCGTGGCTCTCCTTCCAGCTAGTGGACAGAGGGCTAGCGAAGATCTATGCTATCGTCTAGCACCACGTGGATACCGCAAGGGCTTGTCCCGATCAAGTAGCAATCGGTGAGCTGCTCACACTTTAGGAGACAAGCTTCGGGGGGCAAAGGTACAATAAATATCTGAATCTTCGTCCCCCGATATTTTTAGATTAAGCCGTGTGGCTCAATGATACGAGTAACCCGCTGTAGGGACTCTCGGCTCGTGTCTAGTGAGATGGCGTCCGTTGTCGACCCAGCCAAAACGGATAACAATCTTGATGCTGTAACCTTGGATACAACGGACGCTCGACCGAGCGTCCCCACATATCGCTACTCGTGCCAGCGGGCTAGAGTGTCACCTTGACCCAGTCGTTGCCGATCTGTAGGAGGTAGACGCCAGCGGGTAGCTGTGCGATGGGGAGCGTAGCATCGCCCGTTGCCGTAGCTACTGGTGTGCCCGTGAGCGTGTAGAGACGGATCGTCTCACCTGCCGTAGCACCCAGCACGGTGAGTGTCTGGGCCGTCTGAGCGATCTGATAGCGAGCGCCAGTGATAGCGTCGATAGCGTCATGGACGGCAAAGATCACCTTGACGTCCGAGGTCTTGTCGACAGTTAGCGTGTAGCTTGCTTGCTCCTTGCCTTCGGGGATGACCTTGTCATTGACCTGCCACTCCTTGACGATGTTGTTGGTGAAAGCTTTCGCCTCGAAGAGTACCTTCGTACCCTTGGCAACGAATGTCCCTGAGGTAAGTGGCTTGCCATCGACCGTAGCGGTCAGCTTGCCCTCGCCCTCCTTGGAGAAGGTGACAGCGTAGTTGTCCCCCGCCTTGGCAAAGGTGACGGTCACCGTCATCGGCTCGCTGTACATATTGACCTTAAAGGTAGCATCCGTGACTGGTTTTTTGTTAAGCCCTGGGGTCATCTGCACCTTGTCATTGACGCGCCACTCGGTGATCATGTATCCCTCATTGGGTGTTGCGGTGAAGGTAAGCGGAGTGCCTGGCTCTACCTCGGCACCTGTGATGAGCTCTGTGTCGCCAGCCATAGCTTTGATGGTGCCACCCTCACCAGCGGAGAAGGTGAGTTTTTGCTTCTCTCCAGGATAGACGGCGCCCTCGCGAGCGATGTCTAGCTTGAGCTCAGGATCTTCATACTTGCTCTTACCGTAGTCGGGGTAGTAGGCATTGGTGGTCTTGATGCTTAGCTGGATAGAGTCTAGCGGGTTGTCGCCGCCAAAGCCACCGAAGCCACGCTCGAGGATGATGAGATCGCTCCCCTTGAGGATGTAGTCCTGTCCCTCCTTGAGCGTACGTGGCGTGTTGAGCTGCTTGACCTGCTTGAGGGTTGTAAGCTGTGGTGCACTGTCAGCATCTTTCACCTCGAGCATATCGGCTAGGTGGATCGTGTTCTTGTCCACGCACTCGGGAGCTAGGCGTACGCCCTCTTGTCCATACTTAAAGGTCTTTAGCGCAGGACGCTTGAGTGGCAGCGAAGAGTAGGGAAGGTAGTTGCCCGAGAGGTTGACATCCGTGAGCGCTGCTAGCTCTTTGATGCCGTCGATCTTGTAGAGGTTGCACTGGTTGAGCGTCAGCTTGGTCAAGGCGATCGCTCCGGTTAGATCGACCGTCTTCAGATTCGGCTGATACTGTATGCTGACCTCGCTCAGTGCGGTGTAGCCAGATAGGTCTAGATGCTTGTTGGATAGTGTCGCATAGTTTCGATCTGAGGTATTGGCAGGGCTGGTGATGGTTACCTTCTTAAGTGCCGTACGCTCTGTAGGTAGCTTGATACCAGGGACATTGTAGAGGAAAACCTCTTTGAGCTTAGGACAGGCAGAGAGATCCACCATCTGCTCGCGACTGTCACGGAGCGTGTAGTTGTTCATACCTAGGCGAAGCGTCTGTAGCTCTGGAGCCACAATCTTGCCAAAGCCTGAGAAGCCCGTAGGTGCACTGGTATTGCGTAGTTGCGTCAGCTGGGCGGCATCAATCTTGATAACCGTCTCCTCCGTTAGCTTAGTGGCATACTTATGATTGATAGCCCGATAGCGTCCGTTATACGGCTCTATGGTGCCGTCGCCAAAGTCGATATTGCTCGCCTCGGCACCATCAAGGTAGGTTACCTCAAAGTTGACATACTGCGTACCCTTAGGTACGATCAGCTCGACCTGAGCAGTCTCAGCGGGAGCCTGTGCAGTACAGACCGCCTGCCCGAGGAGCAGCGCAGTCAGTGCAAATAGTAAAACATGTAGTCTTCGTGTCATAGGACTTGTGTCTTTAGATGATTGATTCGTACAAAAGTACGAAAAACATCGACACAGAGATCAATGCTTCGTCCCAAGCCCAGGGCTGACGCATTATAACCAGCCGTCTAGGAGCTACACATGACGATAACTAGGGATACACGGCTCGAGTATCGCTGCTCTAACCGCTAATCTCTAATTTCTAATCTCTAACCTCTAATCTCTTTTTCGTATCTTTGTCGCAAGTCTATTTTTCACTGGTAGATCATGCACATACATAAGACCCCTACCCGACTAACTATATGGGCGCTTGCGATGGCGATGGTGTGGCTCACGAGCTGCGCTAGTCGTCAGGCGACTGTGACTCCGTACGTGGCTGGCGAACAGCCTGCGAACGGGGTCGTTTACTATCTACCGAAGACACAACTACGCATTCACTTTATCATCTCAGAGGAGCAGTTTGAGCCTGGCGCACTGGTCGCTTACGCCTCTAGGTATCTAGGTGAGAGCTATGCGACGAAGCCCACGACACGCTACCAGATAGAGCGTGTGGCGATGCACGCTCATGGGGTCCCCGACACGACTCAGGGCTTTCTGATCCAGTCGGTGGCGACACCCTCTGTCGAGCAGCTGGCCTCTCTGACACCCGAAGGACTGCTCTATTCACTCCACGGCAAGGCGTACCAGCCCACCACGACCGACTACCTAGCTGACTACCCTAAGGGGGTGACCAGTCCGGAGGCTAGTCAAGCTTTGCCACAAGAGTATGCCCTAGCGACCTCACGTGCCAAGCAGGCAGAGGTGGCGGCTAATAGGCTCTTCGAGCTACGGGAGCGACGTGTGGAGCTACTCTCGGGTCAAGTCGAGACGATGCCATGCGATGGCCCAGCGCTCAAGATGGTCCTAGACGGGCTAGACAAGGAGCTGGCAGCACTGCAAGCACTCTTCGCAGGTCGTACTACGAGACGATACTACGAGGAGGTGGTAGATGTGCCGATCACGGAGCCAGCCACGCAGCAAGTGGTGGCTCGCTTCGCTCCGCAGTATGGTTTGGTCGACAAGGAGGATCTCTCCGGAGCTCCTATCTATATAGATGTCAAAGCAGTGAAGCGCCCCGCGCCACTGAGTGAATCGGAGCTACATAAGTTGATCAAGAGCAAGTCTCTCCGCTACATCGAGCCAGGACGAGCTCGTGTCTCTCTACAGCTCCCAGAGCGCAGTCAGGCGATCTCGCTAGAGCTCTCAGTAGCGCAGTGGGGACGCCCAGCACTCCTAGAGCATAAGCTAGGCGCAGACAAGCTAGGGCAGCTCCCCTACACGATATACTTCGACCTCACGAGTGGCTCTATCGAGCTGATCGAGCTACCTCAGCAATGAATAACTTGAAAAATACTAATCTATAAACGAACCATTCATATGGAAAATAAACACCCCAAGGGGCTTATCGTATTAGCCCTAACGAACATGGGAGAGCGATTCGGCTACTACACGATGCTAGCCATATTGACGCTCTACCTACAGGCGAAGTTCGGCTTCTCCTCGGCAACGACTAGTATGCTATATGGTACCTTTCTAGCGCTGGTCTACTTTCTCCCAATCTTCGGTGGTATCATAGCTGATAAATGGCTCGGATATGGTAAGACCATCTTTGCTGGTGTCACGATCATGTTCGCTGGTTACCTCCTCCTGGGGCTACCTTTTGGCTCTGGGAGTGCGGGTATCACGATCATGCTCTTATCCCTCTTCCTGATTGCTGCTGGTACGGGACTCTTTAAGGGTAACCTACAGGCACTCGTGGGTAAAATATATGATGACCCTCGGTTCTCTAAAGGACGTGATATGGCGTTCTCTATCTTCTACATGTTCATCAACATCGGTGCCTTCTTTGCTCCTAGCATGGGTAACTGGATTACGAACAATGTACTAGCTAAGGAGAACTACTTCTACGATGCAACAATTCCCGCAAACTACAATAAGCTCAACGATGAGACAGTCGATGCCGAAGCCTTTATCGCAGAGCTGAAAGCTAAGCACCCTGAGTATGCTCAGCTACAGGCTAAGGAGCTGGATCAAAAGATCTCAGCGGCTAAGAAGAAGGCTGGTGTCATGTTCCCCGAGGACGAGGCACAGGTTCTTCACGACCTACGTATAGCAGCCCTCCGCCAGTATACTAAAGCTGGACTAGCGAGTGATCCTCAACTGCAGATCACGGATGCTGACCATGAGATCCTCATCAGTCGCGATGCAAAGGACGAACCGGCCAAGTTTGCTATCAATGAGCGCGCGACTATGCTTCAGATCCCTGCTGAGTGGACGGCTGATCTAAACAATAAGCTCAATGCGGAGCGTGCTGACAAGGGTGAAGCGCCTCAGGAGTTGAGCTTCGAGCGTGCCTTCGGTGAGCACTATGTGTCGACGACCTTGTCACAGTCTTATAGTCTCTCGTTCTTTGTAGCTTGTATCAGCTTGATCATATCTATCTTGATCTTCGTGCTCTGTCGTAAGACGTGGAAGGCAGCAGACGTGACCGTCAAGCAAGCTAAGGCTATGGCAGCTCAGGGCGACAGCTCAGCGCATGTCGTCGAGATGTCTAAGGCTGAGGTTAAGGAGCGTCTCATCGCACTGGGACTGGTCTTCTTCGTTGTGATCTTCTTCTGGATGGCTTTCCACCAGAACGGTTTGACGATGACCTTCTTCGCACGAGACTATACCGTATCACGTGTAGACGCTGCGGGCTACATGCCGTTTAGTCTACTGATGCTGATACCTTTCATCTGCTTCATGTATGGTATCTACCTCTCTACCTTCGGGCTACTGGGCGGTAAGAAGAATGTCAAGACAGGCTTAATCCTCGTCGTGTTAGGTATCGCTGGTCTCGCCGGTGGATACTTTGTAGACATCAAGCCTATCGCTGATGCTCTGAGAAACATTACACCTCAGATCTTCCAGCAGTTCAATCCATTCTTCATCATCCTGCTAACTCCTATCACGGTAGGACTCTTTGGTTACCTGGCCAATCGTGGTAAGGAGCCCTCAGCTCCTCGCAAGATAGGTATCGGTATGCTCCTAGCAGCTGTCGGATTCTGTGTACTACTGATCCCAACGATTATGTTCGCACTACCCGCTCCTGCTCATATCCATGGTACCAGTGATACGCTCGTATCGCCTAATTGGCTGATCGGCACCTACTTCGTACTAACGCTTGCTGAGCTCTTCCTCAGTCCGATGGGTCTTTCCTTCGTCTCTAAGGTCGCTCCCCCTCAGTACGCTGGTCTTATGCAGGGTGGATGGCTCGCAGCAACCGCTATAGGTAACCTGCTCGTCGGTGTGATGGGCTCTCTATGGGAGAAGATGCCTATGGGCTGGTTCTGGGGCGTGCTAATCATCTGCTGTCTCCTCTCTGCCGCCTTCATATTTGCTGTCATGAAGCGCCTCGAGCGCGCTACGGCTGACTAAAGAGGCTGTACTATGAGATAACAGTCTCCAACAAAAGACTGTATCAATTCTCCACCAATAACGATGGACGTATCGCAGACTCCTTTACTAAGCAAGGGGTGGGCGATGCGTCCATTCGATTATAGACCTTTAATAGAATGCTCATGAGACCTTTATCAGACATCGTTACCTCTCTCTGCTCTTCCGATCCCGTGGAAGTGACACAAGAAGAGGCGCTCCAACTCGCCAAAGAAGCGACTAGCGAGGCGCTCTACGAGGCGGCGCACCGTGTGACGCGCCACTGTATGGGAGACGCCTTCGACACTTGCTCGATCATCAATGTCAAGAGCGGACACTGCTCTGAGGACTGTCACTGGTGCGCTCAGAGTGCGCACTACCATACGCAGGCGGAGGCCTATCCGCTGCTGGATGTCGAGCCGTGCGTGGCTGAGTCACGAGCCAATCGCGAGGCGGGCATCGGGCGCATAGCACTCGTGGCCAGTGGCCGAGGGCAGAGTGATCGGGAGATAGAGCGTATCGCTCAGCACTACGAGGCGATGCATCAGGCGAGCGATATCAAGCTTTGCTCCTCTATGGGACTGCTAACGAAGGAGCAACTCCGACGCCTGCACGAGGCTGGCGTCACCACCTACCACTGCAATCTAGAGAGCGCTCCGTCGCACTTCCCCAAGCTCTGCACGACCCACACGCAGGCGGAGAAGGAGCAGACCATTCGCTGGGCTCGTGAGGTAGGACTGCAGGTTTGCTCGGGAGGGATCATCGGTATGGGCGAGACGATGGCACAGCGCATCGAGTTCGCCTGCTATCTTCGTTCGCTCGCCATACGATCTATACCAATCAACATACTCCAGCCGATCGCTGGCACGCCACTAGCCGAGGAGCCTCGCCTGACAGACGAGGAGTATCTGCGCACGGTAGCGCTCTTTCGCCTGATCAATCCGACAGCTTTCCTGCGCTTTAGTGGAGGACGGCTGAGGCTTTCGCCAGAGGTGATGAGACAAGCTATGTACATCGGCATCAATAGTGCTATCACAGGCGACATGTTGACGACCAGCGGCATGCAAGCTCGCGAAGATATGCAGCTCATCGCCGAGATGGGCTACCGCAATACCAACGAAAAGGACTGGCGTACCGAAGAAACCGCTTAATCTATGAAGCAATACGACCCAACAGTCCAGCAAGCCTTAGAGTGGGACCGCAAGCATCTGTGGCATCCCTACACTTCTACGGAAGATCCGCTCCCAGTCTACCCCGTATCGCACGCCGAGGGGGTGCGCATCTACCTAGCCGACGGCACAGAGCTGATCGACGGCATGAGCTCTTGGTGGTGCGCCGTGCATGGGTACAACCACCCTGCGCTCAATGCTGCCGTGGAGACGCAGATCGGGAAGATGAGCCACATCATGTTTGGCGGGCTAACGCATCAACCTGCCATAGCTCTGGGAGAGGAACTTCTAAAGATGCTCCCCGACGGGTTCGATTGGATCTTCTATGCGGACAGCGGTTCGGTGGCTGTCGAGGTAGCGCTCAAGATGGCGATCCAGTACCAGCAGTCTCTCGGGGAGAGGCAACGTGACCACTTCGTCACCATTCGTCGAGGCTACCACGGCGACACGTGGCACGCCATGAGCGTCTGCGATCCCGTCACCGGGATGCACAGTATCTTCGGCACGGCCCTTCCGCAGCAACACTTCCTCGCACCGCCCTCCGTCAAGTGGGGCGAGCCGTGGCGCGACAACGCTATGGAACCACTCCGCCAAGTGCTCGCTCAGCACGGCGAGCAGATCGCAGCGCTCATCCTAGAGCCTATCGTTCAGGGCGCTGGCGGTATGTACTTCTACCATCCCAACTACCTCGTAGAGGCACGCAAGCTGTGCGATCAGTATGGTGTGCTGCTCATCTTCGACGAGATAGCCACCGGCTTCGGACGTACGGGACGTATGTTTGCGATGGAGCATGCGGGCGTCCTGCCTGACATTGTCACCCTCGGCAAGGCACTCACGGGAGGCTATATGACCCTCTCCGCCATCGTCACGACGCAGCGCGTCGCTGAGACCGTTTGCCGTGGCGAGGCAGGCTGCTTCATGCACGGTCCCACCTTTATGGCCAACCCTCTGGCCTGCTCCGTTGCCCTCGCCAGTCTGCAGCTCCTGCAGAGCGAGCCAACGCTAGAGCATGTCGCCCGGATCGAGGCACAACTCAAGCGAGAGCTAGCACCCGCCAGCACTTTCGCTGGGGTCACCGAGGTGCGCGTTCTCGGCACTATCGGCGTGATCGAGCTAGACGAGCCAGTCGATATGGCCTTCATGCAGCGCCGCTTCGTAGAGCTCGGCATATGGGTACGACCCTTCGGCCGGCTCTGCTACATCATGCCCCCATACATCATCCAGCCCGACGACCTCTCCCGCCTCACCGCTGGCTTGCTCACAGTCGTCCAGGAGATGGTCGCTAGACAATCACGATAACAGTCACGCAGTATGAAACAAACGATAGTCATTGGTGCCGGTATCACAGGCCTCACCACGGCACTCTACCTACGGAAAGCAGGATTGCCCGTCCTCGTCCTTGAGGGGGCGGAGCGGGCTGGTGGACAAATCCGCACTTTGCAGGAAGGAGGCTACACCTTCGAAACGGGACCTAACACGGGCTCGATCTCTTTCCCCGAAGTTGCCGAGCTCTTTGCCCTCCTCCCCTCAGGCTACGAAGCCGCCACGCCAGCGGGCAACTGCCGATACATTTATAAGAAAGGTCGACTGCACCGCCTTCCCTCGGGACCTTTGAGCGGTCTGACAACTTCGCTCTTCACGCTAGGCGATAAGTTCCGCTTGCTCGGCGAGCCGTGGCGCAAGAAAGGCAACGATCCCTACGAGTCTGTCGGAGCCCTGGCTCGTCGTCGCCTCGGCAAGAGCTTCCTGCGGTATGCCGTCGACCCCTTCGTCGGGGGCATCTACGCTGGCGATCCGATGAAGCTGGAGACCCGCCACGCACTGCCCAAGCTTTACAACCTAGAGCAGAAGTACGGGAGCTTCATTCGTGGAGCTATGGCAAAAGCTAAAGAGCCCAAGAGCGACCGTGACCGCCTAGCCACCAAAGAGGTCTACTCAGCCCAGCACGGACTGGAGACGATGATCCACGAAATGGTCGAGCTGATCGGCACAGACAACATCCTCACCAGTGCCACCGTCACGTCGGTTCGACAGGGGGCAGCGGGCGACTGGCTCGTCACCTACCAGCAAGGTGGAGAGCTCCACGAAGTCCCAGCCGAGCGCGTTGTCTCTACCGTAGGCGCACACACCTTGGAGAGCTTCCTCGGAGAGACGCTCCCCGACGAACTCTTATCTCCCATTACCAGTCTCTACTATGCGCCGATCGTGGAGGTAGCTGTCGGCTTTGACCGTAAGGTCAGCAACTATCATGGCTTCGGTGCGCTCATGCCTTCGTCAGAGCCGGTGGATATCCTCGGTGTTCTCTTCCCATCGGACTGCTTTGCCGACCGCACACCGACTGCTGAAGGAGTTCTCTACAGCATCTTCATGGGCGGGACGCGCTATCCCGACTTGATCGATCAAGACGATGAGACGGTACGTGCGCTCGCACTCCGAGACCTTTACAAAGTGCTCCGCATCGATCCACGCATAGCTCCCGACATGGTGCATATCTCGCGCCACCGCCATGCGATCCCTCAGTACGGTGCCGATAGTGAGAAGCGCTGCGCTGCCATTGCTGAGATAGAGCGTCGCTACCCTGGACTCATCATTGCGGGCAATTGTCGAGACGGCATCGGTATGGCGAACCGCATCACGCAGGCAACGCAAGTTGCCCAGCAACTAATCGCCGAGAGCGACCAGTAGATCCGCCAGAGTCAGCGCCACCATCGACTGCACGACAGGCACCGCCCGTAGTGCTATGCACGGGTCGTGACGGCCCGTGAAGGTGTGTGTCACGCGCTCGCCCTCAGTCGTGAGCGTCTGTTGCGGACGAGCAATCGTTGGGGTCGGCTTAAACGCTACGCTCAGGCTCAATTCCTGTCCCGTCGTGATCCCGCCGAGTGCACCACCATTGTGATTACTTCCGAAGGTCACCGTGCCCTCATCGCTCATCGCGAGCAATTCGTCAAGCACGGCGCTCCCTCGCTGTCCCGCTAGGTCAAAGCCATCACCAAAGGCAAAGGCGCGACTCCCCGGAATGCTAATCACGGCATAACTCAGCAGTGCTGGTATGCGGTCAAAGATCGGCTCGCCCACGCCAGCTGGCATACCACGCACCACGCACCCCACGACACCGCCCACACTATCTCGGTCAGCTTGGACCTTAGTCAGGTAGGCTGCTATCTCCTCATCTAGCGTCGCATCGGGGCAGTAGCAGAGGCGGTCATTGCTCTAACCATTGCTGAGCAACGGCTCCCGCCACCACACGAGCGACCGTCTCACGGCCACTCGACCGACCACCTCCAGGCTGTGGCTCCAGACCATACTTGAGCCAGTAAGTCAGGTCGGCATGATTTGCTCTAAAGGGCTTTCCGCCCAAGCTCGTAGCGGTGGCGTAGTCCTGCGAGCGAGCATCCTTGTTTTGTATTACGAAAGCTATCGGACTACCCAGCGTCCGCCCCTCGTCAGTCAAGCCTGAGAGCCAGACCACCTCGTCTGGCTCTCGGCGTTTTGTCGTAGATCGTGAGTAGCCTGGACGACGCAAGTCGACAAAGCGCTGCACAGCCTCCCTGTCTATCAGGAAGCCCGCAGGCATACCATCGAGGACACCCCCCAATGCGACTCCGTGCGACTCCCCGAAGGTGGTCAGTCGCAGGTTTCGTCCGAAGCTATTCATCGTGATGGCTTAGTGGCAACCGCTGCAGCAAGAGCAGCCTCCCTCGTCGCCATCGCAGCAACCGCCCGCATGTCCGGAGAACTGTGCCGTCAGTCTCTGACGATCCTCCTCAGTAGCAGGACGTGCCTCTAGGACAGACCCGACGAAGTGCAGTGTCTGACCAGCCAAGGGGTGGTTAAAGTTCATCGTCACCGTATCCTCGCCGACCTTCTCGACGATACCAACCAGCTGATTGCCTTGGTTGTCCAGCATTGGGACGGCATTGCCCTCGTAGACGACGTCCGAGTGGAACTCTCCCTTATCGTTTTTGAAGAGCTCCTTCTCCAGCTCTAGGACGTAAGCGTCAGAGACCTCACCATACGCCTCCTCAGGCGTGAGGGTAAAGTCAAACTTGTCGCCAGCCTCTAGACCCATCAGTTGCTTCTCAAAAGCCTCTAGCAGGAATCCCGCCCCGACGATCAGCGCTAGAGGTGCCTCAGGCGTTGCCTTCTCGACGATTTCTTCCTTGTCTTTGCCTGTGTAGAGCTCGTATTCGCAGGTTACGTAGCTATCCTTTGTAATCTTCATATTAGGTATAATTGTTTCGTGATAAAATGCAGTTTGTGCACCACCGCGAGCATTACATCTCGCAGGTGCTACCGCAAAGGTACGAAATTAGAGGTTAGAAGTTAGATATTAGAGGGGTCTAGCCAGAGGGTCATCATGCAGTGGCGACAGTCGTTGGCGATGCGCAGACGGTCTCGCCCGCGGACTAGGTAGAGTGGCAGTGCGAAGGGTGGCTTGCGACCCGTACGTGTGCAGTAACCGAGCTGATGTAGCAGGCAGTGACGGGTAAACATCACTGGGATAGACCCCTCAGGGCGCTCTACCTCCAGTGCGGGTGCGATAGGACCTGCGACTCCTAGGTGACGGTACAGCTCACGTGCCGATTCGTTGGCCACGTTGTAAGTGAAGTCCAGTGTGTCGGGCAGACCATACCGCTGACGCGCCGTAGGGTCTGACGTGTGAAGTCGGTCTATGCGCTTCTGCTGTAGGGGTTTGCCGATGGCATCTCTGCGCTGCAAAGCTTTCGCAAGGCATTGACGCTGTAGCTCCTCCGAGAGTTCTCGTCGTAGCTCTGCAACGAGCGAAGGCGGGACGAAGAGTCCGTCAAGACTTAAGGTCACCTCTTTAGCTCGGTATGGCGTATCGCCAAGCTTGCGGAGGGTGCGCTCTATATGCTCCGTATTATCTCGCTGTGCCGGCTCTAGCGTGACTGCACGGCTACGTGTGACCGACATTTCGGGCGCCTCGGAGAGTTGCATCTCTAGGGTGAGTTGATCGGGTGTCGCCTTCAGATGTAGCGTCACGGGCATGGTACGGGTAGAGGCATCGGGGCGTAGGAGCTGAGCCTCTAGGAGGTGGTTGAGATTGCGCCAGAGCGTCGCACCCTGTGGTAGTTCGATCGCCTGAGAAAGTCGCAGGCGATAGCACCCAGCTCGCCTAGCGGGCATCACCTGATTGATCTGCGCTCCGACGAGCTTCTTATCAATTGTGTAGGCGACCACCCCATCGCCATTAGCTAGCTGGATGTCGTCGCTCAGAAATGCTATCTCGAGCTCCCGTCCTCGGCTCTGGGTCACCGTACCGATCGGCTGGCCGAGGCTTTTGCTACTATACGGTGTGATGCTGTCGGTAGGTATTGGCACCCCGAGGGGCGTATTGTAAGTGGTAAAGGGGCGGGCAAAGGTCGCCTCAGGCAACGGCGTAAAGGTGTACTCCGTCGCGCCCCATGAGGGACGACGCAACTGATCACTACGACGAGTCAAGATTTCGTCTAGCACCTTACGGTAGTGGGCGATGACGTTGCGCACGTAAGGGAGCGCCTTGAGTCGTCCCTCCACCTTGAAGGAGCTGACACCCGCATCGATCATCTCCTCGATGATTTCGGTGCGGTTGAGGTCTCTCAGAGAGAGGAGGTGCTCGCCCTGGCGAAGCTTTTGCCCCTGGGCATCGACGAGATCGTAAGTCATGCGGCAGTACTGAGCGCATTGCCCTCTATTGGCGCTGCGCTGTGAGAGCGCTTCGGAGATGAAGCAGCGACCGCTATAGGAGACGCAGAGCGCCCCATGGACGAATGCCTCGAGTCGCAACGGGGTCTTGTCTCGCACCGCTGCGATATCCTGACAGCTCCACTCGCGTGGCAGGACAGCCTGCTCGAAGCCGAGCTCGGAGAGCATCTGTAGCTGCTCTAGTGAATGGTTGTGGCACTGCGTGCTCGCATGTAGCGGGACGGGCGGGAGGTCCTGCGTGAGCAGGCCGAGATCCTGTATGATGAGCGCATCGGCACCCGCCTCGTAGAGTTGATGCGCCAGCTCCACAGCATGAGCTAACTGGCTATCAGTGAGGATTGTATTGAGGGCCACATAGACCCGTGCGGCATAGGCGTGAGCCGCTTCGCAGAGCTGCCGTATATCCTCCAGCGAGACCCCGACAGCACTCCGAGCCCCATACTGAGGAGCGCCCACATAGACCGCATCGGCACCCGCCGAGAGCGCCACCAGACCACCCTCTAGCGAGGAGGCGGGAGCCAATAGCTCTATGTCACGTAGTGTGGACAATGAAGCGATACCTTAGAGCTTACTACCGAAGGATAGATCGCCCGCATCGCCTAGACCGGGAACGATGTAGGCGTGCTCGTTGAGCGCTGGGTCGATGACACCGACCCATAGCGTGACGGGAGCCTTGTCGTCAAACTGAGAGTGGAGGAAGTCAATAGCCTGTTGGCTAGCCACGATGGCGACCATATGGGTGTGTCGCGGTGTGCCACAGCTCTTGAGGAGCGCCTGCCAGGAAAGGTGCATTGAGCCTCCTGTGGCGAGCATCGGGTCGACGAGGAGCAGCTCTTTATCGGTCAGGTCTGGCGCAGCGACATACTCGACATGTATGTCAAAGTCTTCGTCATCCTTGACTTTGCGATAGGCGGAGATGAAGGCGTTTTCGGCACGATCGAAGAAGTCTAGGAAGCCGTGATGGAGAGGCAGTCCAGCACGTAGGATCGTTGCCACGACCAACTGCTCGTCTAGAACTGCCGTGGGCGCCGTGCCGAGCGGGGTCTCTACGGGACGGGTCTGATAGTGGAGCTGCTTGCTCAGTTCGTAAGCCATGATGTGGCCGATGCGCTCTATGTTTGCTCTAAAGCGTAGGGGATCTCTCTGGATCTCTCGGTCTCGTATCTCAGAGATGAAGTGGGTCAGGAGTGAAGGTCTCTCGGATAGATTGTATACCTGCATGAGCTTTACTATGGTTTGGGTGCTTAAATCAGGCAAATATACAATATCTTTGCCGGATAGACGTTTGAATCACGTAGCCAACTACTCATTTGTGAAGCAAGTCATAAGTACATATCACACCTATTCACTAGGTCGTCGCTACTGGCTGGTGGGGCTCCTGCTCCTGCTGCTGGAGGTGCCGATGGCTACCACGCTCTCTGCGCAGACGGCCCGACCGATGACGCGTCCCTATGCGGATCACAGACGATTTAACTGGGGCTTTCATGTGGGAGCGCATGTGGAGGACCTGATCATTGACAACCTCGGCCCGACGGAGGGGGAGGCGCAGACACTCTATGCGGCTGTGCCGAGCTACAGTCCAGGCTTTAGCGTAGGGGTCATTGCCAACTACAACCCACACATTGACTGGAGCATACGGATCTTGCCGACACTACACTTTGGGGAGCAGCGACTGCTCTTTAAGAGCTGGGGCGAGACGAGCGAGGAGCCCTTTGAGTCCATACCGATGCGCACCAGTCAGATCGAGCTACCACTGCTGGTCAAGTACAGCTCCGTACGTTTCAACGATACCCGCCCATACCTCGTGGGAGGTGTCTACGGCTTGCTAAATATGGGGCAGAAGAAAGGGGCTCCCCTGCAGTTTGCTCCGCTCTCGGCGGGGTGGACCTTTGGCGTAGGCTGCGACATCTACCTGCGCTACTTCAAGCTCTCGCCTGAGCTGCGCTTTGACTTTGGCGTGACCGACTTGATCCGCCACCACCGCCCCGACCTTGACGATGGTGCTAGCCTGCGCTACACCAATGCGCTACGCCGTGGCACGGGGCGCATGATCATGCTCACCTTCTGCTTCGAGTAGTCAAGGCTACACAAATGAGACTGTTGACTTTTGCAACAGTCTCACAAATGCTAGCGTCGGGCTTTGGTCACTTACAGAGCCAAAAGAGGGCGTGTCGATTGTCGCAATCGGCACACCCTCTTTTGTTGAGTGATAGACCTGTTGTCTTACTTCAAGACTGAAATGTCGGGATTGCTTGGTATATCAAGGATCTTTAGCTCACCCTTGTCATCATAGCCCACTGTCAGCTGAATGGTCTCCTTGTATCCCTTTAGAGGCTCTACCTCTACTTGGTATAGACCCTCTGACAGCTCCGTGATGGTCAGTGAAGACATGACACTCTTGGCATCAAAGTCCTGAGCATTGATAAACGGATCGTAGTCGATTACTGGCATCTCACCGTCCTTCTCATTTAGCTTTGCATTAAGCTTGTCGCCAAGGGAGTTCGAAGAAATATCATCGCGGGTCTTGTCATTGACGTAAAGCTCGGTGTAGAGCTTGTTGATAAGGGCTTTAGCCTCCTCGGGGTCAACCCTTGGAGTCGTCTCTTCTTGCGTGGTGACTTCTTGAGTGGAGTCTGCTGCCGCGGTCTCATCGCCTTCCGCCTTCTTGCTGGTACATCCAGCCAAGACGAGAGCGGCAACTGCCAATAGTGCAATAAGTCTTTTCATGTTGATCATGTATAGTTTAGTGTTGATGTAAATGTATCTCTTACCTCTGGTTCACGACAGTGGCTGCCATGGAGTCTCTGCAAAGAAAGACAGTCCTTCGTTGGCAAAGATATCTAATTCGTTTGAAAAACTGAGATACCTAGCCTACATTGCCAGTATGGGAAAAAAAACTATCTTTGCTCTCAGAGTATGACGATTCCGATTCACATCATTCACAGAAGTACGGTTGTATTTTGAAGACAAGGCATCGTTTCACGCAAACCGACTGCTAGCAAATAAAGGACGTAGGTTTTACTCATCTCTTTGCTCTAGTTCCAAAGGTTACAAGGAACCTTTATAATTGCCTCCCAGATATCGGCCAAACCTCTATAAGTAAACTTTTCTTATGAGAAGATTTATACTGACAATACTATCTATCCTAGCTCTAGCGGTATCTATCTATGCCCAAAATGATAAGCTAAATCCTATCGTCGGGCGTATGGTGTATCCTAAGCACGTAGTATTCCTTCCAGATAACAAGCCAGACTCCGTCATCGCATACAGCGAGACAGGGCTAGTCCCTATTATCTTTGGGATCGACAAGCATAAATACATACCTTCTCCTGAACTAGACAGTGTGGCTGCTCTCGTTGATCAAGTACTTCAAGACAAGAGAGTCGATTTCCAATATCTATGGATTGGAGGTAGTGCTTCCCCCGAGGGACCAGTGGCACACAATTACGATCTAGGTTTATGGAGATCTGAAATCCTCAAGAACTTTATTCTCGAAAACACCTCTGTGAACCCCACTTTGGTACGCACTCAAAACCTAGCAGAGGACTGGGAGGGATTTCGTAGAGCACTAATCAAGAATAAGGACTATCCCTACAGAGATCGCTTATTAGAAATCATTGATAGTACTTCAGATTGGGATTTGAGAAAAAGGAAGATCCGTGCTATTGACAACGGCAAGACTTGGCATAACCTCATCTACGGACTCTTCACCCCCTTCAGAAATGCTCGCATGGTCATTGTATGCAAAGCTTATGATGTAGAGACTCCTAAGATCCCGCCTATACCCCCGATGCTCCTTCCACGCCCCAAAGCAAATATGCTACCAAAGCTAGACGCCTTTTTTCTTCCCTCTGCTGAAACACGTTTCTTCGCCCTTAAAAACAATCTCCTCTTCGATGGAATCCTCGTGGCGAACCTGGGAGTGGAAGTCGAGCTATGGAGAAAGACTTCTCTAGACATTCCCTTTGTGTACTCACCCTACGACATTCGAGTCCCTGATAGGAAGATCAGACTTCTTGGCTCGCAACCAGAATTTAGATACTGGCTCGGACAAAAAGCCGGAGAGGGCCATTTCGTAGGATTACATGGAGCTCTACTCGGATTCAACATTGCCCTCAACGACAAGGGACGCTACCAAGACCCCAACTATGCACTATGGAATGCGGGCATTGGATACGGATACTCTTGGAACTTTGGTAAAGACAAGAAATGGGCTCTAGAAGCAAACATCGGTGTTGGGTACGCAGATTATATTTACGACTCATACCGGAACTGGCACAATGGAGCCAAATTCAAGAGCAATACTCACGAAAGCTACTGGGGCGTAACTAGAGCTGGACTAACTATCATGTACAAGTGGTATACCCCACGCAAATGAAATATAACAGATGAAGTACAGATTATCCATAGCCATAGTAATGGCCCTATCCATTCTCTCTTTTATTTCTTGTGATAGGACCATACACGAGTACCCTATACCTGACAAATCTCTAGTAATCTTAGAGTTTAATGCAGATAGGACTCCTCCTCCTTACTACAAAAAGGTGGTTTTCGATGAGAAATACAACTCGAAAGTAATCAAGCTTAACGAGACTCCATCACTACCTTACGAGCTAGGGGAAGGGTATCAGATGAGAATTACTGCCGAAATCTATGACGAAGCAGGAAATGTCGTGGAACGAAGGGTAGTCACTCAGCCTTACAACGCTCTTCCCCCACAGGACACGATACATGTGTATCTACCTCAGGGGAAGTACAAGGTTGCAGCCTTTGCCGATTACATTAAGGCGAATGAGATCAAGGACTGGCACTACCTCACATCAGATCTCACGCACATTGGCACAGACCTTTCGACCTATCCACAGAATGCGCACTTGAGAAGTTGCGCCGTCGGGACCGAAGACTTCATCATAGACTATACCCTGACGCCAGAGGGATATCCAGCCTCTGCAGCCGATGCCCATAGAGTGATTAAAGATCGTAAGATACCTATATACATGGAGAGGCCCAACGCTCGCTATTGGCTTAGAGCTATCGATTACGGAGACTACCTACTCTCGGGCAGTAATATCGAGGATATCACAGTAAAGATTATCTATACCCAATTCGCTGCCGTCGGATATAATGTGCCTGAGCGTAGACCTAATAAGTTTGGGGTGAACTACAGCGTGAACGTCAAGCCAGATATATACGTCTCTTCTGACCATAAAACGGTGTCTCTAGCTCTAGACTATGTATTCACCTCTTGGAGCGAAGAGAATGTCGTTGTTGCGGACTTCTATATTTATGACCACAACAAAGAAATCAGCCACATAAAAGGCGTACACATCCCTCTCCTAAGGAATCATGAGACGCTACTTGAGGGGTATTTCCTGACCAAGAGCTTCGGAAAAGACGATGGTATAAAGATCGATGAAGATTTCGACGGAGAATTTGTTATCAAGATATAAGCAAGCGGAAATACTAGGGAATCTTTTCTCTGACAACACAAAGGAAGAGTCCCAATCACATATTATAAACCAACACTAAACAGAAGAAGTATGAATCAAAGAATCAAGTTTTTCCTGGCTTCTCTAGCGATCCTCCTTATCGGAGCTTCATGCCAGAGGAACGACCAGCTAGACAGCAATGATCCGGGTAAAGTAGTTATCAAGCTATCTCTCCCCGAAGACATGCAGACCCTCCGTGCCTCCGCCAATAGCTCTAGTGCCAAGGGAGGTATCACTAACGTAGACATGTCGCAATACGACATCCGATACAAGCTCGCTGTCTACAACGATAACGGCGAGAGTGTCATTGCGCCTTTAGTCAAGACCGTAGACTCCTATGAGGAAATCATTTATGAGCTACGACTAACACCCAATAGAGAATACAAGTTCGTAGTCTGGGCAGACTTCGTCAAGCAAGGTGAGACCGCCGACCTTCACTACAACACCTCCGACTTCAAAAACATCACTTGCCTCGATGAAGCTAACAAGCAGCTGAACGACGAGTCTCGCGATGCTTATTGGATCACTAAGGACATAAATGTTGGTACGACGGCTATTAACGAGACTCTCGTACTACGCCGTCCCTTCTCTAAGATCCGCGTCGTTACTACAGACTGGGGGCTTGTTCCTGCTGACAAGCCGGACTACTTCTCTATCCAGTACTATGGGACAGATTGTAAGAGATTCAACTCTATGAACCTCCTGACGGGCGCCTCTACGGGCACTCCTCTCACGGCGAAGGATGATGCAGGCATCATCACCTACGATGTCAATATAGACAAGGACAAGAAAGACTACATGCTCGGTTATGACTCTGATGAGCACAACCGCACCATGACCGTAGACTACCTAATGACTGACCAGTCTGAGCAGACACCTCTTCACGTAGTCTTCACGGCTAAAAAGGGTGGCAAAGACGGACAGCTTATCTCAACCTACGACTTTGACGTTAATGTACCTATCCAGCGTAACTACCTAACCACCCTCATGGGTAACCTCCTGACGACTGCAACTAGTGTCAAGGTGCTTATCGAAGAGAACTTCATCGAGGAGTACAACAATCATAAGTCCTGGTTTGCTCCTCAAGGCGTAACTCCCAAGAAGCCCCTAATTACTACAAGTGAGGTGGGTGGTAAAACAATCAAGACCTACCACATCACCAATCGTGAAGAGCTGATGTGGGTCGCTGATAACCCTAAAGAGCTAGGTGCTAATAAAGTCTTCAAGCTCGAGTCGGACATTGACATGAATGGTATTGACTGGTACCCCATCGGGCCTCGCAACGGAGCTTTTGGTGGTCCCTGCGGAACATTCGATGGAAACGGCCATACCCTACGTAACTTCAGTGTTCAGAAATTCCTCTACAAGAGCAGTGGTTTCTTCTCGAGAGAGCAACAAACTGGTGTCTTTGGGGTATGGTATGGAGATATCAAGAATCTAACCTTTGAAAACATCACGATCAATGGTCTCGAAGGCGTAAAGGTTGAACCTGGAAAGAAACATAGTGAGTCGGCTTACTTTGCCGGATGTGTTGGATACTTCTCTGGAAATCTAGAGAACGTACATGCTAAAAACGTTTTCATTAAGGGGGCTAACAGCTTCCTCAAGACCCAGAATGTGGGAGGGCTCATCGGATATACGAATCCGAGTAATGCGTTCGTATTCAAGAAGTGTAGTGTGACAAATATCACAATTCAGGCAAAGGGCTCCCAAATCGGAGGTATGGTTGGATCTCTACACAAGAATCATACACTAACCGAGTGTACAGCTAACTACGTCAGCCTACGTGTCAATGGTTCGTCTACGACAAACATCGCAGGACTGGTCGGAGACATCGCTGATGCTACTGGGGTGAAGTTCGAAAAGTGTAAAGTCAGCAACATTGAATTCCTCAAGTATGACGGGACAACGAATTCGGACTATGCTCCTACAAATCCTCTCTACGGGTCATCTAGAAAAGGTACTCCAACCATAGAGAACTAGTTCGATCCTGAGACTTGGTCTCATATATTTATTGAGAGGCGACCCTGCTCTTCGGAGCAGAGTCGCCTCTCTTTTGTATGACGTGCCCGTCATACCAAACAAGATAAGCGTAGGAGCTAGGCTCACTACGCTTATCTGTTCTTACTCTAAACCAATATCTTTCGTATCGAAGAGCGGAAGACGGGACTCGAACCCGCGACCCCAACCTTGGCAAGGTTGTGCTCTACCAACTGAGCTACTTCCGCATATCGGACACCCCCTCTTACATCAGCCTCCCTTGTATGTCGTGAGTCTACTGACTCAATACCCTTTCAGAGCCATCGCTCTTCCTAACCAGCAAAGGGTGATAAAGGGTGTCCTGCCGATTTGTGAGTACAAAGGTACGAAAACTTTTTGAATCTGCAATAGCCTCGGAGGATTTATTTGTCGAATCTCCTCTTCTAGCTATTGACAGGAAGCTCGCCTTAGAACTTCGTCGCGTGACGAATGCCTAGGTCGGCGATGAGCTTACGATAGCGCTCGATATCCTTCTTAGCGAGGTAGTCGAGTAGACGACGACGCTTACCAACGAGCATCTTCAGGCTACGTGACGTAGAGAAGTCCTTCTTATTCTCCTTAAGGTGCTCCGTAAGGTGCTGGATACGATAGGTAAAGAGAGCTACCTGGCTCTCGACACTTCCAGTGTCTTGTGCAGAGGCTCCGTACTGTGCGAAGATCTCTTGCTTCTTGGTACTGTCTAGGTACATCTTGTTATGAGGTTATTTGTGAGACATTCATATCATCCTCGCCACCCAATGCCCCACCTCGATGGGGCGACAATGAGTACGACGATGTATTTCGCCTGCAAAGGTACAAATAATATTTTACCCCACAAGCCGGACCTCCGCGACGGTCAGGGCTGACGCATTAAGAGACTGTTGCAAAAGTCAACAGTCTCACAATCTTGCTTGCAAGATTGTCCTGACTTTGCAGAAAGGATGAAGCGCAAGGCGCTGAGGGTGAGGTCCCACCTAGGAAATGACCAAATAGTCCCGTGGATATTTCTGATTTCCTACCTAGGAAATGGGCAAATTCTTCGGACTTATTTTTTGATTCCTCCGAAGTTTCATTTGATTCCTCCGAAGAATTTTTTATTTCCTAGGTAGCTATTGGACCAATTCCTAGGTAGCTATTGGGCCAATTCCTAGGTAGGAATTCCATTCTTCGGGAGGAGGGCGTAATCAGCGAGGTCCCGTAGCCACTCTGTAGTGATGCTCGAACCGTGTATCCCCAGTTATCGTCAAGCGTAGTTCCTAGACGGCTGGTTGTAAGGCGTCAGCCCTACTGCAACGGTCACTCGATCACGACGACAAGCGTGGCAAGCGCGGGGCAGTTGTCGTAGACAAACTTAGCGTGTGAGCTGGCGTTGCGGACGCACATGTGGGAGCGGGGCGTCGTGCCGAGAGACGGGCTGTACTCGACGATCCGACCCTTGGGATTGTTTACGGGGACACCATGTATATAGGCTCCGCAAGTGAAGCGACTAGCCCACGGTGCAAAGCCAGCGATGCGGCTGGAACCGTCACTAGTGTAAAACATCTTAGGCTTCTTCTCCTGTAGGAGGAAGATGCCCAAGGGTGTCTCCTTGGCGTGAGGGGGCTTGTGGCGCCCCGTCGTGGCGGGGTTGATGCTCCGCACGAGGTAGTGCGCTGGTGCCTGACGCTCCAGCACGATGATGTGCTGGTTCTTGCGATCCACTACGACAACGTGCGAGAAGGTGACATCACGCTTCAAGAGCTTGACATAGCGCTTAGGTACATACCAGTCAGCTTCGGGAGACTCAACTCGCCCTTGCCAAAACTCACTGCCCAGTGTGTCAGTCATCGCTATGAGCGTCCCGTCACGACCATAAAGCTCTGGCTTGTTGGTGTCTGTGGGTGCGTAGAGGGGCACCGACTGATAGCGCTCCACGCCGAGCGAATCGGAGACTAGCCTGTAGCTATCACGAGACCACACTTTCGTGAGGGGAGCTTCGCCGTTTAGGTTCTTATAGTTTTGGAGGACGCCCCACTGATGAGGTTCTGCCTGTAGCTGCTCTATGCGGAGGAGCTGCTCTCGTATCTGATCCCACTGAATGGTTCGCGTCTCCTCCTTATATTCATAGGAATCCTCGAGCGTATATTTGTCAAAGGAGAGCTCTCGATCAATGACGATCTGCTCAGCCGTAAGCTCAGGCTGAGGCTCAGCTACGACCGTGTCTGCAGCTGTAATCGTATCCACATTTGTCACCTCGGCACTACTATCCGTGGAGGGCTGGCAAGCCAGTAAGAGGGTTAGGGCAAGCGGTAAGAAGGTCATAATGTTTTTCATAAGAGTGTAAGTTAGTTGGAGCTATCGGTCCCTTTTAGCTGAGGCAAGTGCCAGTGATAGTGCACCGCCAGGATGCGTATCAGGATGACCATGCCAGCCGATATGAGCTGTGCGTAGACCGTATCTAAAGGTACGAAGCGAAGCATCAGTGTGTAGATGACGCCTCCAGCGATGCAGGCCAGGGCGTAAATGTCTTGTCGGCAGATGAGTGGAGTCACGTTGAGGATGATGTCTCGCAGTAGTCCCCCGAAGGAGCCGGTCACCGTACCCATGATGACCGCCACCCAGCTGGGGAAGCCCATGGCGAGTGTCTTGTCCACACCCACCACCATAAAGAGTCCCAGTCCGATAGCGTCAAAGATAAAGACCGTCGGCGCTGTGCGGATCACGATCTTCCTAAAGATATATACGTAGAGCAGCGCCACAAAGGTGATGATCAGATAGGAGGGCTGGAGCATCCAGAAGGGGGTCGCCCCGAGGAAGAGGTCGCGTAGCGTACCTCCGCCCACAGCGGTCGTGACTCCCAGCACGTAGGCGCCAAACCAGTCCATCTGCTTGGTCGATGCCAAGCGGATCCCGGAGATGGCGAAGGCGAAGGTCCCGACGAAGTCTAGAATACTCGTGACCGTCACCTCAGACCACGTGAGAGCTGAGAGGTCAAAGCCTGATATCTGGTCCAACATCTATCCTCTATCTCTAATGCTTAGCTCTTGAGGAGAGTAGCGAGCGCACATTGTCTATGAGCAGACGTACGGCAACGGAGTTGAAGCCTCCCTCGGGAATGATCAAGTCGGCGTAGCGTCGTGAGGGCTCGACAAACTGCTGGTGCATCGGCTTGACCGTCGTGAGATACTGCTCGATGACTGAGTCGACACTACGTCCCCGCTCCTTGACGTCGCGCTGTATGCGTCGTGCTAGGCGCACATCGTCGTCCGTCTGCACGTAGATCTTGACATCCATCAGGTCGCGCAGCTCCTCATTCTCAAAGATCAAGATGCCGTCGATGATCAGCACGCAAGGCGGATCTATGGTGACCGTCTCGGGGATGCGGTTGTGATTGACAAAGGAGTAGACGGGGCGCTCCACGCTATGCCCCTCGCAGAGCTGGCTAATCTGCTCGCACATCAGCTTCGTGTCGAAGGCGTCGGGGTGGTCGTAGTTAAGCTTAGCACGCTGCTCCAGAGGCAGCTCGTCGTGCGCCCTGTAATAGTAGTCGTGGCTGAGGACTACGACATCCTCATCAGCAAAGGTCTCTTGCAGACGGCGCACCAGGGTACTCTTGCCCGAGGCGGTCCCGCCCGCTACGCCTATGATAATCGGTTTGTGCTTCATAGCTTCAGCGAAATAGTCTTATGCGTTTACTATAAATAGGTATTTCCGCGTAGCGCAGCGCTCCATAGTCTCTAGCAAAGAGTCGTACGAAGCCCCCGCTAGCGAGAGCTGTAGGTGAGTTCCCTCCGGGAAGGCGTCTATATCTGCGACCAACTCAGCGAGCGTCAGCGACACCGTGTGCGATGGAGGTAGCGAAGCTTTCGCCTTGCGACGACAACGTGCCAGGCGACGCTGCACGCTTATGGCAGCCAGTACCAGTGGCGTGGTCACGCGTCGGCTCCACCAGCCGCGCCCCTGATGCTTGAGGTAGAAGAGGCGCATCGCTCCGTAGAAGTTCTCCTCGTAGCGTACCCTATCGACCGCCTGCTCCGACTCGCCCTTGTAGTGTAGTACTGGCGTGGGGAGGTAGTAGTTGTGGTAGCCCGCCCGCTCTATCGTGTAGCAGAGGTCAATGTCCTCGCCATACATGAAGTAGCGCTCGTCCAGTCCGCCCACCGCTTGGTATAGTGCCCGTCTCATCATCAGGAAGGCGCCCGTCAGCACCGGCACTTGCTGCACCTCGTCAGGTGAGAGATGCCCCTGGTAGTAGCCATTGAGCCAAGCGGAGTGAGGTGCCAAGCGGTAGAGACGTGTCAAGCGGCAGAAGCTATGCCACAGCGTAGGAACGCCCCGCTTGCACTCGGGGTGCATCGTCCCAGACTGGTTAATGAGGCGAGGCCCTACGGCGCCCGCCTCGGGATGGGTCTGGAGAAAGGTCAAGCAGTACGACAGCGTCGACTCCCCGATTAGCGTATCAGGATTGAGCAACAGGAGATATTCGCCACTTGCCTCGGCAATAGCTTGGTTATTGCCACGAGCAAAGCCTCCATTCGTCGGGCTCTCCAGTAGCTTAACCTTAGGCTCTGCGCCAAAAGCTGTGCGAAGACGATCCATCGAGTCGTCGCCCGAAGCATTGTCCAGCACGATCACCTCACTCTCGCCCTCGATCAGACGACAGCTAGCCAGCACCGAGTGAACCGCCTCGATGGTTAGCTGCGGTACCTTGTAGTTGACGAGGACGACCGAGAGGAGCATAGCACTACCCTTCTAGTGCTAGGCAGAGACCACGATGAGGTAGTAGTTCTTCTTGCCTCGCTGTACCAGCAGATAGCGACCAGCGATCAAGTCATCGGTGGTGACTACGCAGTCTTGGTCAGCCACCTTCTCCTTGTTAAGGCTTATGCCGTTTGAATCAATCAGCTTGCGTAGCTCGCCCTTGGACTTAAAGATCGGAGCGTGCTCCACCAGTAGGTCTAGCAGCTTGACGCCACCCGCCTGCTCTAGGAGCGTCCGTCCGACGTTGTAGTGTGGCACGCCTGCCATCACCTCCTCGAGTAGCTCTTCGGGCATCTGGCGCAGCTGGTCGTGGGTGTTATTGCCAAAGAGTATCTGCCCAGCCGACATGCTCTGCTCGTAGTCCTCACGTCCGTGAACCATGACCGTGAGCTCCTCTGCAAGCGTATGCTGGAGGAGGCGCTCATGCGGAGCCTGACGGTGACGCTCTATGAGCGAATCAATCTCCTCTAGTGGTATGCTGGTAAAGATCTTGACAAAGCGCTCGGCGTCCTCGTCCGAGACGTTGAGCCAGAACTGGCAGAAGGTGTAAGGCGACGTGTAGCGACGATCTAGCCAGACATTGCCCTTCTCCGTCTTGCCAAACTTGGTGCCGTCGGCCTTCTTGATGAGCGGACAAGTCACGCCAAAGGCTTCGCCACCATCGATGCGACGAATCAGCTCCGTGCCAGTCGTAATGTTGCCCCACTGGTCGGAGCCACCCATCTGCACACGGCAACCGTACTCACGGTAGAGGTGCAGGTAGTCGTAGCCCTGGAGGAGCTGGTAGGAGAACTCGGTGAAGGAGAGTCCTGCCTCGGCATTCGCCTCGAGACGACGCTTGACGCTATCCTTCGCCATCATATAGTTCACCGTAATATGCTTACCGATGTCTCGGATGAAGTTGAGGAAGCTGTAGTCCTTCATCCAGTCGTAGTTGTTGAGCAGTAGCGCCTTATTGGGAGCGTCCGACTCAAAGTCCAGGAAGTGCCCCAGCTGCCGACCGATGCACTCCTGATTGTGTCGGAGCGTGTCCATGTCTAGGAGGTTGCGCTCCTGAGACTTCATCGATGGGTCGCCGATCATACCGGTAGCTCCACCCAGTAGAGCTATCGGTCTGTGCCCAGCACGCTGTAAGTGCCGCAGCATCATCACGCCGACAAGGTGACCGATGTGGAGCGAGTCAGCCGTCGGGTCAAAGCCCACGTAGGCAGTCGTCAGATGCTCTGTGAGTTGCTCTTCGGTACCTGGCATGATGTTATGAATCATCCCACGCGCCTTCAGTTCGCTAATCAGTGAGGAGTGGCTCATAGTTATTCGTTATCTGTTTCTTAGGTCACAAAGATACGAATTTGCTAGTTAATAGTCGTTTCCACCGCTGGAACCGAAAAGTTCCTCCCTTGGAACCGAGAAGTTCCTCCGTTGGAACCGAGAAGTTCCTCCGTTGGAACTCGAAAGTTCCAGCCTTGGAACTAAAAAGTTCCAAAGCCGGAACTAACTTTGGAACTCGTATGTGCTAGAAAGATAGCACGATACGATCGCTTCGGCGACCCACCTCCACTTTCCAGCTCCGCTAAGGTTACAGCACGAGCTGCCGAGACATCCTTCTCTCCCCCTCAAGCACGACGACGGGCGGACTCACGACATGGTGAGCCCGCCCGTACTATTATGGTCGATGTTGTCGCTCGGGCTAGCGCTGTCGCATCAGGCGTCGTGCCAGTGAGGTCGATGAGGTACCAAAGTCTTCAATAGGGCCGAAGCTAATGCCTATTACACCAGATATTCCTGCCTCGTCTATCTGAGCCATAACCCCTGCATACTCGTTGACATAAGTAGGCAGTGCGATCGTTCTCTTCTTGTCAAAGACGAATCCGCTCTCCTCTAGCTTAGCAATGAGGTCGGGTGAGCGAAGTGCCTTTGTATCTGAACAGAGGACTATCGCAGCTCCATAGAGCGACTCGTCCTTGTCTGCTGGGAATAAGATAATCGACGGGAAGTACTTGCTACGTGTCTGAACGCCTTGGAAGGGTAGTTCATTAGAGAGCATATCCACGACCGCTGCCGTATAGTCTTGCTTAGCGTAGGCCTTCATGACATCCTCCATCTTATCCTTCTCAAAGCCAAAGAGTGGCATCGGGAAGTCTACCTCGTCATACGCCAAGTCATTGTCAATGTTCTGAACGTAGTACTGTATGCCTGGGCGGAAAGTCTTTTTAGCCTCAGCGTCCTTAGGGATATTCATATCTACATTGGCAATGAGCTTGATGCTCTTGTCGTAGTAGATGGGGTTGCCCTCCTTATCCTTGAGCCCTGTAGGCTTGAAGCCCTGAGCCTTAAGGTAAACATCAAGCTGCTCAGGCGTAGGACGGTGGAGCGTGTCGCAAGAGATCTTGCACTCCTCGAGGAAGTGGTTGGTCTTAAGGTCGAGCCAGTAAGTCACTTCATTGTAGACCTCATGGCCAGTCTTGAACTTGAAGACGCCCTTGTCAGGCTTGCTCGCCTCGGCATCAAAAGTGTGTCCCATGCGAGCCTCGAAGAGCTGAACCATCTCAAGGGTAGCTCCGTAAGGTAGGAGGGGCATCCAGATACCGCTAGCCTTGTCCTGAAGAGGATCGACGCGTAGCCAGTTGGTCTTCTTGTTGTCGTTGCTACCCCACCAGAAGATAGGCTCAGTCTTCTCGCCATCTACGAGGACAACTGAGGAAACGCGGCTACCGCGTGGTGCGCTGGTGTAGATCTCCTCCGAAGCCTTAGCGGTGCGGAGGTTGCTCTTGACGAAGCCGTTGTTGAGCAGATACTCGTCGATGAACTGCTTAGCGGTCTCCTGCGAAGCAAACTGTACGCGAGCGACCTGATAGAGACCAGCCCGGTCAAAGTAGTAGACGATCTCTCGTACTGCCTTGGTGTCTTGAGGCGTAGCGGTCAGGGTCATCAGCTCTTCTGAGCGCTCGACCTTGTTGCCACGACCCTCTTCGATCTGAGCCACCTCGTCGATGGCGATACCGTAACGCTCGATGGGGAGCATCCACTGTGAGATCCGCTCAGGTCCCTGAGGCGTGTCACCGCCCGTGATGGGGTTGTCATCATCACAGCTCGTGAAGGTGAAGAGTCCTGCTATGAGGAGCAGGAGGATTGATGTGATTCTTTTCATAGGGGAAACGTTTTATAGTTAGACTGTTTAGTGTGTATATGTTCGCTTAGCACGCATCATCAGCGCAGTGTGTTGATGGCCGCGATGAAGAGTATCTTGCCCGTCTCGGGGTGTACGATAGAAGCAAAGAATGGTCTGTCGAAGGCGATGCTACGAGGCTCAAGCGGGTCTCCTACACCAGGCATCACGGGACCTATAACCGTTGCAGCGGCTCCCTCGACGCCTTTCTCATCCCACTGGAGTGTCGCTTGGTGGTATAGGCGGTTTTGTCGACCTGACTGCTCGCTCATCTGCTGCGCTAGAAACTTCGGGTCAAACATACGGCTGAGCTCCGTGAGTGGTACTCCCAGCGTTTTGCATAGTCCTAGCCCCATGAGCTCAGGCGTCAAGTCTAGCGTGGGGATCCCAGCGTTCAGGCGGGGCAGGCGTATATCTAGTGCATAGCGCTTGCCAGCTGTGGTGAATCTGCGTAGCTCTTCGGTTGTCGGTAGGCTCTGGGAGAGCGGTAGCGTACGATCTTTCGGTAAGATGAGCAGCATGCGAAATGGCGTCTTACCATACTTTTGCAACTCCTCACTAGCTTGTAGACCAACCGAAAGCGCCTCAAAGCGGTCATCAGCAAAGTAGTCGATGGAGGTGTCATTGTAGATAGACATCATCATAGCCGGCTCCTCCTTGCCAGTGGCATTGGTGAACTTGCCCGCTTGGGTCTGCTCTTCGCTCGTATCCCATTGCCACGCAGCTGCAAAGAAGGCGGTATTAACTAGGAAGGCAAGCGGGTCTTGCTCCCCAGCACGACTAGGGTCGAGCATATGCGGTATCTTGCCGTAGGTCTTGCGACTGATCCAAGCATTGACCGCCTCGTAAGAGGCTGGATCGCTGAGGTCGAGCGTCGCTGTCGGAGCTCCAAAGAAGTCATAGAGTTGCCGTGGGTAGGACTTGATCAAGTGACTTTGATACTTTGAGGAGACCCAAAAGCTATTAGATGGGAAGTAGCAGGCGTATTCACCCGCACTCCACATCACCTTGTTGAGCTGCTGGACATACTTTGCTACAGAGGCAAGGCTCTGTGTAACGGGTAGCTTCAGTGCCGATCTGTATTCATCAAAAGCTTCGTCCGACAGACCTGTCGCATTCATCCCAAGGGCCGTCTCGATAGAGATCGGTGAGAGCACAAGATTAGCACTGGAAGCCCGATTCTCCAGAAGAGCCCCAAAGAGCTTAAGGCTAAAGGCATTGCCAGCCTCTACCAGTGGCATGCTCTCTGCGGGCAGGGAGGCATGAGACATGTTAGGGGTCTTAGGCATAGGCGTACCGGCTGCGGGAGCCTTGCCGCCAACTAAGAAAGTGATAGGACCCTCCTTGGGGTCTCGCAGCTCCTCGTCGCAAGCGCTCAGTGTGACAAGTGCCACCGCAAGCGTTAGAACCAAGCCAAAAGTCGAACTATACTTCATGGGTTATACTAGTTAGTTGTTGCAAACAAGCCCCCCAGCTCTGTCGGGGGATGGGGGGCTTGTCGCATTTATAGCATTAGCAGTCTTACTTGGAGACTACTACCTTGAGCGTGAGGATGGCTCCGTCTGCGCTCTCGGCATGTACGAGGTAACTACCCGCTGGCAGCTCAGGTAGCGCATAGTGCGTGCCACCATCGGTAGCGTGCATGATCATCTCACCCTGTAGGCTGTAGAGCGTGATCTGTGCCAGAGGAGTCTCTGAGACGATCGCTCTCTGGTCAGCGTCGTAGTAGATGCTAGCAGCCTCTGCAGTCGCAGGAGCAAGGATAGCGGTCTCGTTCGTAACGATCCAACCGTTGCTCTGTGCAGGCGCGATGTCAGCCTCGGCAGTACCTGGGTTCTCGCTGATGTTGAGCTGCTTAGCCCACTCACGATTGTTGTCGTGTATCTCAACCTTAGAGACATCGGGAAGTGCCTTGATCAAACTATTGAGCGCTGCGACAGGCATCATATTGTTTTGCAAGAAGAGTCCCTGTAGCCCAGCATAGTTGGTGATCTTGAGCTCACTGATCTGGTTGTGATCGCAGTAAAGCATCTGCAGCGCCTTCTGAGCCGACAGGTCAAGCTGCGTAAGCTTGTTGCGGCTACACTTGAGCCAGACGACCGACGGATTGTGCGAGAGGTCTAGCTTGGTGAGCTCATTGCCCGAGCAAGTGAGCCAGAAGAGGTTCTTCTGATGCTGTACATCTAGCTCTGTGAGCTTGTTGTCGTCGATCAAGATGGTGTTCAGCAGAGGCGCCTGTGAGAGGTCGATCGAGGGGATCTGATTGCCTCCGCAGCGCAGGTTCATAAGCCCTGTGAGCGGTGTGACATTGAGGCTAGAGAGCTTATTATTGCTCAGGTTGAGCCACTTAACGAGAGGCGTCACCGTCAGGTCTATGGACGTCAGCTCATTGTCCTGTAGGTAAAGGCTGGTAAGCTGAGGCAGAGCTGCGAGGTCTATCGTAGCAAACTTATTGCTAAAGAGCGTCAGATCTGTGATGATCGTCTTCGGATCGAAGGTGATCTTGGAGAGCTTGTTGCCTGGTGCGTAGACCTTAGAGAGGTTTGGCAGCCCAGTGAGCGTTAGCTCTGTAAGCTCGTTGTAGGCACAGTTTAGCTCAGCAAGGTCGTTGATACCCGTCAGGTCTAGTGTCGCGATACGGTTGCTGTCGCAATCGATCGTGTTGAGCGGAGCTGTCTTAGGCAGTAGTAGCTCAGTGATCTCATTATTAAAGCACTTAAAGCTCGAGAGACTGCTCATCTTCGAGAGATCGAGCTTGCCAGGGATCTTGTTGCGACTGATGTCGAAAGCACGCATACTGGTGCACTCCGAGATGTTGAGTGGCTTGGAGATAAGGTTCCCCGAACAATAGACACCTGTAAGTGCCGTATTCTTTGTCAAGTCTAGCTCTGTGAGCTTGTTGTTGCTACAGGAAATCCTAGAGAGCTTAGGCGCATTGGTCACATCAAGAGCCGTAAGCCCTATGTTGTCTACAAGGAGAACGAGGAGATTATCACCGTAGACCTTGATCGTGTTGCCAAGAGGCGTGTTGGTGACGTTCTTAGCGCCCTCGTACTCGACCTTGTTGCCATCGCCCCAGTCAATAGAGAACTTCGTCCCCTTAGGGCCACCCGCGCCAATCTTGATCGGCTTGTCGGTCTTCTCTACAGTCATGACGATTGCAGCCTGCTCAGGGATAGGCTCGGGGTCACCGTTCTTGACACAGTAGACCATCGCCTTCCAGCCTGGGGAGGTGGATCCGTTGAAGAGAGCTACCGATAGGCAACCATCCGCAGCGGTAGAGGTGACGGCAAAGTGAGGATTGGCCGGTGTGCCCTTGATAGTCTTGATCGGATCTACATCCTTAGGCCAGTCGTAGTAATACTCGCCATCTTCGTCGGGACCATTCCATAGCGGGATGGCACCATTGTAGAAGCGCAACTCATCATACTGTCCTATCTCTATCTGCTCAAAGACGATGGTGATGTGGGAGTCTGAGTTGACTGGCTTAAACTGTACGATGGTCTTGGAGTCGTTGCCCCTCATGCCCTTGCTGGGGCCACCATCGTCGTAGTAAGGGCGTGGTAGACCAGTCTCGACCTTGTAGTCGTAGACGGGACCCTCACTGCCGGTGTGGAAGATTTGTTTTCCTTGTTTCTCCTGAGCCGTCATCCCGAAGGTGGCTAGGAGGAAGAGGATGATAAGAGGTAATAGTCGTTTCATACGTTTAGTTAATAAGTTAGTAATGGTTTGCGGAGCTACAGTACAGCGTTGCAACTAGGCCACTCCTATATAGGATCTACGATAAAGCCTGTCAGGGAGGGGGGCACTACAATCTTCTTCTGTAACTGTCGTTAGGCAAATATAGTCATTATTTTCTTATAGCAGCTCAATAAAGGTGAAACCTTGCTCTCGCAAGCCAAATGGCTCGCTGAAACGAGAGACCTCTAACCTCTAATTTCTAACCCCTCGGGAGGAACTAAAAAATCTCCACGGAGGAAGTGGGGATTTCCTCGGTGGAGACCTTGAAGGAGTTGCCGATTACTGTGTAAAAGCCAGGTAGAGAGCCCGTTTTACAGCTTACGGTGATCTACGTAGACGGTGTCGGCAAAGAAGGTGTCACGGACTCCGTCGGGGTAGCGGTCCACGACGATGACTGTCGGGTAGGCGACGGAGAGAAAGCGTGCGAGCTCTTCGCGTGCTTGCTGGCGGGCATTACGGATATAGCCAGAGCGGTACACCTCGTTGATGAGGCGCTGCGGGACGCGTCGCTTGGCTCTATTCTCTTGCTCTGCAGTGAGGGTTGGCATGGTGAAGCCTTTGCGCAGTGAGTGGACGTCGACCACGTTGTAGCCTATCTCGTGCGGGGTGACCTCCTCGGGGGGTAGCTGCACGTAGAGTGTGTCGCCGACGACCCGTGTGGGGAGCTTGTCTAGATCGAAGTCTATGTAGGTACGTGCCTGTATGACGTAGGCTAGTACCATGCCGTCGACGGTGTCTACCATGGGGATCTCTTGGTAGCACTCGCCTGTGGAGAGCTTGAGTATCTCCTCGATGGAGCGGACGGTCATGGCGTGTGTGACTACATCGCTGTAGTCTTCTGTCTTGCTCTTGGAGCAGCTACGCCATAGGCTCACGATACCGATGACGAGGAGTATCGCGATGATGATGTAGAGGATGCGCTTGAACCATTTGCCCATAGTATTGAGGAGCTACAGTGGTGAGGAGGTTTGTGTGTTGGGCTGTACGAGTGCTGAGCCTCGCTCGACGATGTCGACCGTAGGCGGTAGGTCGTAGGAGAGGAGGAGCTGCGTGAGCCATCGGCGTAGCTTCTCGATGGAGCGCTGCCGTATCTGAGCGATGAGCTGGTCATTGGCTGTGATCTCCTGCTGGAGCACTTGGTAGGCTCTCTCCTTGACACGGGCTCGATCCTGCGGGGTGATTGGGTTTCGGAGCGGTGCTACGTACTCATACTCAGTCCGTAGCGTGAAGTCTCGCCCTCGTAGCTCTACCTGTATGGGAGAAATATAAAGCGTGAGGCGCTGCTGCTCCGTATCGTAGGTCACGTCATCGGCGGAGAAGCCGGTCAGGTCGGTGTAGCTCACGAGTGTCGCATCAAAGGAATAGATGCCTACACGGTTGCCTATCTTGGTCTGATTGCTCAGCCACTTGGTGAAGTCCTTGAAGCTATTGATGTCGTAGAAGGATATCTTCGGATCCTGTAGGGTAACCGCCTTCTGCAGGGTGGTCTCCGTGAGTAGTAGCTTGCCAACGCTCTGGTACTGCTGCACGATCGCTTCCTGCAGTAGCTCTTCGGGCTTCTTGCGCTTGGAGCAACTAGGCAGGCTCACGAGCAAGCAGAGGAGCGCTGTGAGGGATAAGAGGGCTTGGCACCGAAGATGCTTCATAACTGTGCGGTACTATAATATAGGTGCGGTGTTACTGCTCGACTATCTTGAGGACAGCGGGAAGCAACTCGGCTATATCGCGGGCTATCATACCGCGTGGCGAGTGGCGCTCGCCGTAATGATTGGCGGTCAGCCCGTGGATGTAAACGCCTAGCGGAGCTGCCTCGGCGGGTGCGTAACCCTGCGCTAGGAGCGAGAGGATGATGCCGGTGAGAACGTCTCCGCTGCCAGCGGTGGCAAGGGCTGGCGTGCCTGAACTGTTGAAGATAACTTCGCCAGTGGGGAGACAGGTAGCGGTGTTGGCCCCCTTGAGTACGATGATGATCTCCTGCTCCATGGCTAGCTCCTGCGCTTTGGTCAGGCGGTGATGGTCATCGAGAGCGTTTCCTGTGATGCGGTCTAGCTCGCCTGGATGTGGCGTGAGGATCGTATCCTTGGGCAGGACGCTCAGCAGCTCGGGGTGGAGCGCTAGGAGGTTGAGCGCATCGGCATCAAGGAGTAGCGGGGTGGCGGGCTGTATGTTTTGCAGTAGATGCTCTAGTAGATGTAGCGTGAGTGGCGCTGTACCGATGCCGGGGCCCATGGCGATGGCTTGGTAGTTGAGCAGATCCTTGGGAAGGCTGCCGACGATGGTCTCCTCTTTGTCCTTCTCTATGAGCGCCTCGGGGAGAAGCGTGTTCGCTAGCCGAGCAAGTGCGCTAGGCAGGTGCATGGTGAGCTTGCCTAGTCCCGAGCGCATGGCGCCCATTCCCGCGAGCATGGGAGCGCCAGCCATCGTTTCGGATCCAGCGATGAGGAGGGCGTGACCCTGTGTCCCTTTGTGCGCAAAGTGCGAGAGCGGCTTCAAGGCTCTATGGGCATCCTGCGGGGTGTAGAGATAGTAGTCGGCCTGGATGGCGGGGTCGTCGTCCATGTTGAGACTGAGCGAGAGGATGCGCAGCGTGCCAGTGTAGCACTCATTGTCCGATAGGAGGAGGGCTATCTTGGGGCTTTCGCAGGTGAGGGTGTAGTCCGCCTGGATGATTGCCTGGAGATTGTTCTCGCTATTGTCCTTGTCATAGAGTCCCGAGGGGATGTCCACGGCGATAACGGTGGCAGGCGAAGCGTTGATCAACTGATCTACCAGCACGGCGAAGCCACCCTCGAGGGGTCGTGAGAGGCCTGTGCCAAAAAGTGCGTCGATGACGAGCGTCTGAGCGGTCAAGAGCGGGGGCTGAAACTCATCTGCGACGATGGTCAAGGCGTCTTGGTGAAACTCCTGTAGCTTCGTCTGCTGCCAAGCGCACGCCTCCGAGAGCTCCTCCTCTTGCTTGCAGAAGAGATAGCAGTGCACTCGGTGTCCGTCCTGCAGGAGGCGTCGTGCTATGGCGAGTCCGTCAGCACCGTTATTGCCTGGGCCTGCGAAGACGTAGGTGATACCCTGTGGAAGGTCTGAGATACTCCTAAGCTCTGCTACAAAGCGCTGAGCGACACGCTCCACGAGGTCGTGGATGGAGAGATGATCACGCTCGAGGATATAGCTATCCGTGGTGCCCCATTGGCGTCCGACGAGTATCTTTTTCATTGTTTCGGCTGGTATGGTTAGTTGTTTGCTAGTTGACTACGACTTGTCTAGCGCTAGTCCATCGATCCGCGGACGATGCCGCGCTTGCTGTCGCTGATGAAGTCGTAGATGAGATCTCGCTCGTAGCTCTGCGGGTAGCGGTTCTGGATCTCTACGAGCGCCTCGCTATTGTTGAGCCCGCCCTGATAAAGCGTGCGGTAGACGTCGTTGATGAGGAAGATCTGCTCATTGGTGAAGCCTCTGCGACGTAGCCCCACGATGTTGATTCCACAGTAAACGATCGGGTCGCGCCCCACGAGACAGTAGGGCGGGATGTCTTTGGTCACCTTGGAGCCACCCTGTATCATCACGTGCTGAGAGATACGGACGAACTGATGCACTAGCACGGCACCGCTGAGGATGGCGTAGTCGTCTATCTCCACTTCGCCAGCGAGCTGCGTGGCATTGCCTAGGATGATGTGATCCTTGAGGACGCAATCGTGCGCTACGTGTGAGTAAGCCATGATGAGGCAGTTGCTCCCGACGATGGTGGTGCCACGCGAGGCGGTACCACGATTGACGGTGGCGAACTCTCGAATAGTCGTATGGTCGCCGATGACGGCGGTCGTCTCCTCACCTCGGAACTTGAGGTCTTGCGGTATCCCTGCGATCACGGCATAGGGATGTATATGACAGTCGCTACCGATACGTGCACCGCTACGTATGATGCAGCCTTGGTCTAGGACAGTGCGATCGCCGATGACGGTATTCGCCTCGATGGTGACAAAGGGGCCGACCGTCACCTCTGCGCCTAGCTGAGCGTCAGGGTGCACCTGAGCGAGAGGAGAGATGTGCGTTTGAGCCATATGGTGGATATGATTGTTTACTTCTTATTCTTTACTATCTGCGCCATGAAGTCAGCCTCGCAGACGAGCTGGTTGCCGACGAAGGTGAGCCCTCTGACGCTCGCCAAGCCACGACGCACCTCACTGGTGAGCATGACCTTGAAGAGGAGGGTGTCTCCGGGGACGACCTTGTTTCTGAACTTCACATTGTTGATCGTCAGGAAGTAGGTCGAGTAGAGCTCGGGGTCCTCGATGCCACTCAGGACGAGCAGTCCAGCGGTCTGCGCCATCGCCTCGACGATGAGCACGCCCGGCATGACAGGCTCCGTGGGGAAGTGACCGAGGAAGAAGGTCTCGTTGAAGCTCACGTTCTTGACTCCCACGATATGGTTCTTGTCTAGGTGGATCACTTTGTCCACTAGGAGGAAGGGGTAGCGGTGCGGTAGGAGCCCTTTGATCTGGTTAAGGTCCAGTACAGGTGTCGCATTGGGATCGTAGACGGGTGGCTGTGTCTCCATTCCTTTGATCTCCTTGCGGATCGCCCGTGCGAGCTTGTTATTGATCTTGTGTCCTGGCTTGGTCGCTATGATATGTCCCTGCACGAAGATACCCGTCAGAGCCAGATCACCTAGGATGTCGATGATCTTATGGCGTGCAGGCTCGTTGGGGATGCCCTCCTTCGGATTGATCACGCCCAGCTGAGTCACCTCAGCTACGGGACGGTGCAGCGCCTCGGCGAGCGCCTTGGCATCGTCCTCTGAAAGCGGCTCATCGTTGATCACCATCGCATTGGCTAGGTCTCCGCCCTTGATCAAGCCCTGACTGAGGAGAGGAAGTATCTCTCGTACGAAGACGAAGGAGCGCGCCTCGGCTACCTCCTCGCCGAAGCGACTCAGGTCGCGCAGCGAAGCGTATTGGTTGCTCAGCAGCGGTGAGGCAAAGCTCAGGTGCGCCTCTACGCCGAGCTGGTCTGATGGCAGGAGAAGGATAGACGCTCCCGTCTCCTCATCTTTCACCTCAATAGGTTTGCGCACGACAAAGACCTCACGAGCTGCGTCTTGCTCCTTGAGTCCAGCCTCTTGGATCGCCTGCACATAAGGCTGTGCCGAGCCATCTAGTATAGGGGCCTCGTCGCCATCGACCGTGATAAGACAGTTATCCACACCGAGAGCGTAGAGCGCACCGAGGCAATGCTCCAGTGTAGAGACCTGCACAGCTCCACGCTCTATGCGAGTAGCACGCTGCGTCGTCGAGACATAGTCAGCATAGGCCGGGATGACGGGGCTGCCCTCTAGATCAGAGCGACAGATCTGGTAACCACTATGGGGCTCCGCTGGTGAAAGGGTCAAGGTGCGATTAGCTCCCGTGTGAAGCCCTACACCCTGGAAGGTGAGTGTCGTAGCGAGTGTGTACTGATTCATAACGTGAGTGTGTCTGCTTTTACAAATGAGTCTATTTAGTTTCCGAGGAAGATTGCTCTTCGAGCTTGTCTACACGACGCATCAGCTCAGGAAGCTTGGGAAGCATGGCAAAGGCGCGCAAAGCTTTGCCCACAGGCATGGCGGGAGCTCCCATCACGACGCTGTGTGGCTGAAGATTGCCCAGCACGCCTGTCTGGCCGCCGAGCTGCGAGTGGTCACCCACCGTGAGGTGACCTGCGATGCCCACCTGACCGCCCAGCTGGCACCACTCCTTGATGTGTGCCGAGCCTGCTAGTCCCGCCTGAGCTGCGATGACCGTGTGCTCGTCGACCGTACAGTTGTGCGCGATCTGTACGAGGTTGTCGATCTTGACACCCGATGCTATGCGCGTCACGCCCATCGTAGCACGATCTATGCAGCTATTCGCTCCTATCTCCACATTGTCTCCTATCTCCACGTGTCCTATCTGCGGGATCTTGTCGTAGCCGTGCTCCGTAGGGGCAAAGCCAAAGCCATCGGCGCCGATCACCGTGCCCGCATGAATGCGACAATGATGCCCGATGACGCTGTCCGAGTAAAGCGTAACCCGTGGATGTAGCGTCGTGTGGTCACCGATAGAGCAGTTGGCCCCGATGACGCAGTGTGCCGATATAACGACCTGCTCGCCCAGCTTGACATCCGCTTCGATGCAAGCGTACGGGCCGATAATGCACTCCTTGGGAATCTCCACCGAAGGATCCACGATAGCCGTCGGATGGACACCCGTCCAGTGCGGCTCCTGCTGAGAGACGTAGAGCCGCATCAGCTGCGAGAGGGTCTCGTAAGGATTTGCCACACGGATCAAAGTCGTAGGGCAAGGCTGTGTCGGAGTAAACTTCTCGTCGACGAGTACCGCCGAGGCGTGTGTCGTGTAGAGGTAGGGCTCGTACTTCATGTTGGCGAGAAAGCTCAAGTCACCCGCCTTCGCCTGCTCAATGCCTGCGAAGCCTTGTAGCTGAGCCGTACCGTCGCCCTCGAGGGTACCTCCGATTAGCTTAGCAATGTCTGCAACTGTGTACATCTTATTAGTCTATGATACCCTTGTCGATCAGCGTCTGCTCCATCTGACGTGCTAGATCAGAGGCGGCTTGCGCAGCAGCCGAGGCAAAGCGCTCGTCATTACCCGCATAGATGATACCACGCGAACTATTGACGATCAGACCGCAGTCGCTCGTCATAGCATGCTCAGCGACCGCCTCCAGACTACCGCCCTGAGCACCTACACCCGGCACGAGGAGGAAGGCATTGGGAGCCACCGCACGCACACGCTCCATCAGATTGCTCTGCGTAGCGCCCACGACAAACATGATATGGTCAGCGCCCTCCCAGCTCAGAGCCGTCTGGAGCACCTGCTCGAAGAGACAAGTCTCCTCACCCGTATGAAGCATCTGAAAGTCCTGCGCACCCTGATTGCTCGTCAAGGCGAGTAGGATGACCCACTTGTCGCTATACTCAAGGAAGGGTAGTACACTGTCGCTTCCCATATAGGGAGCCACGGTGAGCGCATCCACCTTAAAGTTCTCATAGAAGGCCCGTGCATACATCTTGCTTGTATTGCCTATGTCCCCCCGCTTAGCATCAGCGATGATCAGCTGCTCGGGGTAGTGCTGACGTATGTAGTCCACCGTATCGCCGAAGACCTGCATACCAAAAGCCCCAAGCGTCTCATAGAAAGCCAAGTTGAGCTTGAACGCTATCGCATACTGTGCCGTGGCATCGATGATCGCCTTGTTAAAGTCTAGGATAGGATTATCCCCCTTCAGCAGATGGGGAGGCAACTTCTGTATATCTGGATCAAGACCTACGCAGAGATAGCTCCGCTTGGCCCGTATTTGTTCTATGATTTGCTCGCGATTCATAAAATAATCTTCTGTTTATTCGAAGTGAGTAGTCTTATACGGTCTACTAAGGTAGTGAAAAAGTATCATATAGGTACCATACACCCGAAAACCCTCAGTGTCGTACATTCCACCCGCTAATGCAATTTCTCAAGAATGATGTTTTTGATGACTTCATTGGGTGTCTTATAGTTTAGGTTTTTACGAGGTCTGTTGTTTA
>QWCQ01000074.1_pt1 | contig 127035 bp, 88 predicted proteins | sample 1972701 | NCBI WGS metagenome assembly QWCQ01 (sample SAMN09866704, study PRJNA288562) | Human gut metagenome isolate pre4_stool, whole genome shotgun sequencing...
TTGCCCTCGCTGGATGACCATCGCACAGTTGAGTAACAAATCACCCACCACAATGGGCAAGCCTACGATGCTAATCACATCCAACTGTCGTGTGAAGTCAAGCAAATGGAGAATGGAAACCTCGGAAGCCTCGAGTAGAAGCTTCTGTTGGAATAAATCTTGGCAGGTGTAGGATGTAATTCCTAACTCTGGAAATACAATAATTTCAACTCCTTGCTCTTCAGCTTGCTGAATTTGGGCCTTTGTTTGTTCTACATTGTAGATGCAGTCAGCCACCTTGACCAGTGGCACTGCACATGCTACTTTGATAAATCCTGATTTCATATTGTATTGATTTAAAGTTGTTCGTATTATTTGACAGGAGCAAATGGAAAGCAAGTGAAGTTTAGCAGTAAATTCTTTTTATTTGAAAGTGCAATGTCTGTTTACTCCCATTAACTCCCCTCGTAACTCCTGTTAACTCCTAAGTTATACTGTAAAGCTATTGTCCATTAACTTCTGTTAACTCCTCCCGTAACTCCCGTTAACTTCTCCTTATTTAATCGTCACCTGCGTGGCTCCGTAACCATATTCCTGGAAACTTGCGTCCTGATATGGATATTTCTTGTAGCGATAATTCAGGTCATTGATGAGCGTTCGCCTCAGCACACCCTCACCTTTACCATGGATGAAGATGATTTTTTGCCCCTTCTTATTAGCATATTCAGCCAAAGTGTCACGAAACTTCTTCAGTTGGTAATTCAGAATATCCGTGGCACTCATGCCCGCAGTAGAGTCCAACAACTCGTTGGCATGCAGGTCAACCACCAGAAGATTGTCATCACCCCGATGCTTCATCACAAAAGGATTACCTTTTCGGCGCTTGTCATCGTACCGACTCATGTACTTGTCGGCCTTTGTTTTGGCCAACGATGCAACTTTGGTGTGATCTTGTTCAGCCTTTTGATACATCTCAGCCTTCAAAGCTATAGGGTCCACAACTAATGGTCGTGCGGTTTTATCGTTTTCGATGATGGTGTACAACAAGGCAGGCTGCTCAAAGAAGTCATTCTCTTCGAAGGTGTGAAGCTTGTAGAATTTCACTGGATCGACCCTGAACTGCACATCCACTGTTGGCTTCAAGATGAATGGTTTCTCACGCTTGTAGGCTATCAGCTGGATGGCTACCCGACCCAGTTCATTTAAATCCTCACGACCAAACTCCTCGATAAACTCTTTTGTATTAGGTTCTACTTCCTGCGTTGCTTTTAATGTCCAGCTCTGTCCTTCTGCTGCAAGGTAAGTGAATCGAACATAATAGTTGCTGTCGTTTACGAAATAGCATTCGAATCTCGTATGGGTCACCTCCTTGATGTCCAATGGTACAAAGGCAAGATAGCAACTAAGTTGGTTGCCACCCTTACGTTCTTCTACCGGAGCACGGAAGGTAATCTCCTTGTCAGCCGGGTCTTGCTCTATCTCTTCCTCCTCCTCATCCATTTCAGCATGGCTGATGGCCTGCTTCACAGAAGTAGGTTTCGGTGAAAGAGAACTCACAACTTTGCTGGTGCTATAATCGTCTTCTCGAACAAGCACTACTTCATTGATGGGAGTAGGAATCAGAAAACCATCTTCATCCTCTACCAATACGATGTTTTTTCCTTGGAATCCTGCGATGATACCACCGCCAGACTCACTGAGAAAACTTACTTTATCACCTATCTTCATCTTATAAAAAAATGTAAATATCCAACATGTTTATTTCTACTTGCCCTGCCAGACGTGGCCAGCACATAGACGTTCAACGATTATACTGCTGTCATCCAGCGTAACATCGAGTGGTAAACTCGATTAAGGAATCAGCAAACTGCTGTCGCCATAACTGAGAAAACGGAAGTCGTGTGCCAGCGCATAGTCGTAAATCTTACGCCAGTCGCCATGAACGAATGCGCTGACCAGCAGCAACAGCGTACTCTGCGGCTGATGGAAGTTGGTAATCAACAGCTTCACAATCTTGTATTCATAGCCTGGTGCGATGATGATTTGGGTTGAGCTGTGTAAAGCTCCCAATTGATTTCGCTTGAGATAGTTGAGGACGTTTTGTATCGCTTGCATGGGCGTGATACCGTCTATCAATCCCCCATCCAACTGTTCCGTGGTTCCATCCTCTCGCATTCTCTCGTAAGGAGCCCATTGATTGACATGTAACTCGGCTTCTGAGGCATCGGGGTGTGCCGACAAATACACCCCCATGTAATACAAACTTTCCAATGTCCGCACACTGGTTGTACCCACTGCGATGGCACTTGCATCGTGTCGCAACAGCTTCTCCAGCGTTTGTTGATGTACGCAGATATACTCGGTGTGCATGTCATGGTCTTCTATCTCTTGACTCTTCACGGGTTTAAACGTTCCGGCTCCGACGTGAAGTGTAACCTCTTCCCTGTCGATGCCATGCTCGTCTAACGACTTGAGCACATCGTTGGTAAAATGAAGACCTGCCGTTGGAGCTGCAACCGACCCTTTTATCTTGGAATACACGGTCTGATAAGTGGTCTTGTCGCTCTCTTGTGTTTCTCGATTGAGGTAAGGAGGAATGGGCAGCTCGCCCATATCTTCTAATATTTCGGAAAAACTAATATCTTCTGCATCCCAATCAAACTCTACCCAGTGATGAGTAGCAGGTGCGGACAGCAGTAGATTTCCCTCTGCATTATCCTCTTTTTGCTGACTTTTCCTGGTTATAGTCAGCGTAAGACTACGCCCTTTTATTTCATAAGAACGAGAAAGAGGCCCTTCTTTCCATTTCTTCAAATTGCCAATCATGCAGTACCAGGCACAATGTCCCCTTGTCTGGAAAATCTGTTCATAGTCGGTTGGAGCGGCCGGTTCCATCAAGAACACCTCTATCCTGGCACCCGTACTTTTCATAAAGTACATTCGCGCCTGGATGACTTTGGTGTTGTTGAAAATCATCAATGCTCCCTGTGGGAGATGATCCTTCAGATGATAGAACACATCTTCACCAACCTTTCCTTGATTGTACAAAAGCAATTTACTGTGGTCGCGCTGCGCAATAGGAAATTTTGCAATACGATCATCAGGCAAATCGTATTGATAATCACTAATATGTATATGTTTTGTATCCATTTATTTCTTCGTTCTTTCCTTCATTAAGTAAACAACACTAATCCTCTAAATATAGCATACATGAACGACAAAGACATCACTAAGATAACAAGATTAACATCCTTATAGTTATACCCCGTTTGGGTGTACTGACTCGAGATATAATTTGCATTGGCTGAGAGCTTTCGATTCACCCGACAATACATCCAATAGGTACTGAATCCAACGACGGTTGCCCAAGCGAATCCTACCAGAACGTCACTTGGATAGTGCACACCTAAGTATAGTCTGGTGTAGGCATTAAGCAGAGACCATGTGATCATAAAGAAGCTGAACAAACTACTTCTGACTAACAGACATAGAAACAGGGCAATAGAAAACGTATTGGACGCATGTCCTGAAAAGAAACTGAAAGTTCTTGGACGATATTGGTCAACCACGTCGATTTGGTATTTCAGCATCGGGTCGTTACATGGACGAATTCTACCCACCAAAGGTTTGATGAAAGCATCGGCCATTCCCGATGAAAGAAGCAAACACAAGGTAGCAAAACCAATGACGAGAAATATCTGCGTCATCGTCTCATTGTTCTTGATAACAAGATAAACCAAGGCGACATACAGAGGAATCCACGTCACACTGGACGTCAAGGTCATCATCATTCCATCCAGAAACAATGAGTCAGAACCGTTCAATGCAAACAGCAGTTGATGATCCAGATCGGTTAATGCTTGTATATTCAACTTCAGGATGCTATATTAATAATGTATTATATTTCTTCTATCTGACGGGTTTGCAACCATCCTTCTCTCCCATCAGCTAGGCGAATGCCACGCCAATCTTTGAGACCTTTGTCCGTGATGTCCACCTTTGTGCCCTCATGGATGACAAACTCGTCTGCACTACCATTAGCTGGTGTCTTCTTGACCGCTACGGAAGGTGCAATGACGATGGCTGCCGTCCTGTTTTGAAGATTATACTTCTGCTGATAGGCAAAGAAGTTACAGAGAACAAAGAGGACAAAGAACAAGCATCCGCCATAAAAGCCAATCTTTCGCAACAACTCGTTGGGGCCAAAAAGAAACATGAGCACAAGCAGCAACACCAATACAATGGATGCAATTGCCATGACAGCCCAGTTGTCAACACTCGTAAAATTGACCAATGAGTGATACCAGGTAACGAAGAACATTTCGCTCTCTGGGGTAATCTTATCAATGGTTTTTGAGCTGGCAAACTGCAAATTGAAACGAATGTCATCGTCACCCGGAGACAACATTAGCGCACGTTCGTAGGCAAGAATGGCCTGGGTGATATTATCTGTACGATAGTATGCGTTTCCCAAATTATAGTACAAGTCAGCATTGACGCCTTTTTTGAGCAATTCTTCATAATCCTTGATGGCCTGTTGATAATTGCCTCGTTTATATTCGGTATCGGCGTTCTCCTTGGTGATGGCCGAAGCAGATAGGGACACAATGGCCATCAACGCACACAACAGGAATGTTTTGCCATGAACAGCCGAATTGTTTTTATGTTTTGAGCTCGTTTTCATCACATTTTCTATTTCCATTATCGCGGTCATAGCAGAGTCAATCGTCTTATTCATATTACCCGATGGGTCACCCGGGGCATATCTCTCAAACTCACATTCATCCAATGCCGAGATAAATGTATCGATAGTTTTGCTATCAACAGCCTGCCGTTGCAAATTGTCAGCGATGTTCTCCCGAGACAACTGTTCGACTGGCATGTTCAATTTATCACTGACATATCCCCACAAGGCATGCAATACTTCATCATAGAACTCGGCTTGTTTATTTTGTTCCATGAGGTTTCTAGCTTTCTTCAGTCGCTTAGTCGCCACCTTGTTGGCTTTCTTACCTCGCATTTTCACAATGTCTGCATGGTCTAAAGCACGTTTGCGGAACACCACCAACAAGATGATAAATGCCAACAGCGGCACCAATAAGCTCACCCAATATTGCGGAGAACCAAAGAAGAACTCATCAACACGGTGCATTCTCACCTTTTGCAGTTTGAGTCCTCTGATGTCATTAGCCTTCTCTTGTCGATAGTCAGCAACCGAAGAGCCTTTACCATCACCCTTCTTTACGTTGATCTTGAAAGCCTGCGTCTTGATGGTTTTGTAAGCATTCAAGCCCGTATCGTAATAAGTAAACGCAATGGGAGGTATGTCATACTGTCCCTGATTTCTGGGAACCGCCAGTATGTCATAAATCATGTTGCCTTCAACACCATTTGCCGTCAATTTGGTTTTATCCGTTATCTTCGCATCATACTTGTCAAAGTCTTTGGGGAATGCAACGTCTGGCTGTTTAATCAGTTTCAGATTACCTACGCCTCCCACAACAACACGAAGGGAAATGGGTTCGCCAGCCTTCACTTCCGTGTGATTAACCGAAGCTGAAAGATTGAATTTTCCCACCCCACCAGAGAAATCTGATGGACGTTTAGGCAATGGGTCTACCTGCACCGTCAATCCTGGTGCCACGATGTTGCGTTTTACTTCCACATAGCCAGAGCCTCCGTTGAAGAACGCTTCAAAGGGATCGACGGCCCTGTTCTGCTGGACAACGATGCCTTTGAAGGTGATACTTGGTATCTCTAATTTTCCCGTTACTTGCGGATACATGACATACTGGCTCCACGTAACACAGCGATAGTTTTTCCCATTGACCTTTTCTACATGGAAGTTTTTCTGCTGTGGCAACTTGATTTCTTGCGTGTGAAAGCCTGTCAAATCGGGCATCTTACCCTCCAGTTGTGTCAAATCAACAAGCGTATATACTTTATAGGTCAGCAGGATGGGTTCCTGTTCATGCACTCTTCGCTTGCTGGCACTCACCTTGATGAACAAATCATTACCCGATATCTTGCTACCAGCCTTTCTCATTTGTGCCTCCCCAGCATAATCATCGTGCATCTGAGGCGCACCATTGTTCTGTCGTGCGGTACCTGACACGGTCACTTTCGCCGCTCTCGACGTGATGGTCTTACCGTTGATGCGTGCACGTGCTGCCGGTATGGTGTATGTACCATTTTTGGAGGCATATAATGTATAGGTGTAAGTGATGGATGACGAACTACTGGTATGACCGTTGACCATTTGAAAGCTCGACTGGCTGGATGTGTACGGCCCGGCAATCACCTCGATAGCATCTGGAATGTTGCCAGCCCTGAAATCGTCTACCTCCTGCGTATTGATGGTATACGACAGCCTGAAGTTCTCTCCTACAGACACATGAGATGGCACCGACACGGTGATGGATTGTGCGTTGCCAACCAGTGGGCACAACGCACCAATGAGTATGGTGATAAATATGTAATTAAGATATTGCTTCATCCTTTTCTTATTCATCCTTTTAATCACGTGTGATTTACCAATTCTTCTTCAGCTTTTTCTTGCCCGACTGCCGCATGGCTTTCTTCATGCGTTGCTGTGTGGCCTTTTCTTGCTGCGTGGCTGCATTTAAGAGTTGCTCCGCATTCTCCTTACTCATCCGATCCTTCGGCTTGTTCTTTTGCTGTTGTTGCTGATCTTGTTGCTTTTGTTGCTGATCATCTTTCTTCTGTTTGTCCTTACCTTTCTGATCATCTTTCTTCTTTTGCTCGCTTCCATTCTGCTTTTGATTCTTCTGTTGGCGTTTGCAAAGAGCCAGGTTGTAGCGCGTTTCGTTGTCATCCGGATTGTTACGAAGACTCTCTTTGTAGGCTTCAATCGCCTCTCCATACATTTGATGATTCTGGCAAATCACCCCGATATTATGGAATATCTTGGCCTTTCTGGATTTACTGTTCTCCAACTTCCCAGCATTTTCATATTGCACAATCGCCGCAGAATCTTTCTGCTGCATCATCAGCGCACATCCAAGATTGTACAAAGCCTGTGGATTTTGCCCATTTTGCGCAATGGCTTTGCGATATTCAGCTTCTGCCTTGGCGTAGTTTTGCGAACGATACAGCTTGTTGCCCGAGCGAATAAACTGTCGGTCACTCTGTGCATACACGTTTGTCACGCACAAAGCCATGACAAACAAGCCCAGCATATATCTGATTAATGTATTATTCATCTTTCTCCATTCTCCTTTTTTTTGAACAGACGAACCTTACTCAGCATTGGATTTTTGCTTTCCAATATGCATATTTCAAGTATCAACAACAGGAGAGCAAGAATGGCAAAAGCCTGAAACTGCTCGTCATATTCACTATAAATGACACTGTTGGTTTCACCTTTCTGTAGTTTTGCCAGCTCGTCATTCAATTGCTTCTGCGCATCGCTCGTGTTGTCAACGTGTATGTAGGTTCCTTCACCAGCCTTGGCCACTTCTTGACACATCTTCTCATTCAAGGCCGTCATGACGGTCTGCCCCCTATCATCAGTCATATAACCACCGTCAGGCGCTGGAATGGGAGCGCCTTTGGTTTCACCTACACCTAATATATATACGTTGATGCCTTTCTTCCGAGCTTCTTCGGCAGCCTCCAACGCCTCGCCTTCATGGTCTTCGCCGTCGGTAATCAAGATGATGGCACGCCCCACTTTATCTTGTTGCGTGAAGCTGCTCATGGACAAGCGGATGGCCTGCGCTATATTAGTGCCTTGGGTGGTGATGAGTGAGGGGTCGGCATTCTGCAGAAACATCTTCGCACTGACGTAATCACTCGTAATGGGCAGCTGCACAAAAGCCTCTCCGGCAAACACCACAAGCCCTATTTTGTCGTTGGTAAAATTGTCCACCAAGTTTTCTACCATCAGCTTACTCTTGGCCAATCTTGACGGTACCACGTCTTCTGCCAGCATTGAGTTTGATATATCCAAGGCGATGATGGTCTCGATGCCTCTGCGTTTCTCGTTGGATATCTTCGATCCCATCTGTGGCCGGGCAAACATGATGATAAGCAAAGCCAGTGCAGCCTGCAACAACCAGAACTTGACAGACGGGCGATACTTGGAAGTGTCGGCCATCTGCAACTTCAGGAGTTCGGGGTCACCAAACTTCTTTAATTTCTGTCTTCTTCGGCGATAGCCCACAAAACGAACCAATGCCAATAGTGGAATCAGGACTAATAGCCAAAGATATATCGGGTCTTCAAATCTTACCATATACTTTCTGTATTCAACATATTATACAGCTTATACAGCCGTCGTACGTTTTTCACGCTAACAGGTTTGACGAGTTGCGCCATAAAACCTTTAAGGAATACGACGTAAAACCGTATTTCTCAGCAGCAGTTCCAACAGCAAGCTGATGATGGCCGCTAAAGCAAACGGCTGAAAGGCTTCATAGCGCTTGGAGAATTTCTTGACTTCCATCTTGGTTTTCTCCAACTTGTCTATATCGTTGTAAATCTGTTTCAATTCCTTGTTATTGGTTGCTCTGTAAAAGTTACCATCCGTCACAGCGGCAATGTCACTCAAAGTTTTTGAGTCAATCTCCACCGGAATGTTCACATACTGTGTCGTTCCTCCCACACTCATAGGATAAGGAGCCACCTTATTGGTTCCTACGCCAATGGTATACACCCTGATGCCCAAGCTCTGTGCAATTTGTGCACTGGTCATCGGCGAGATGTCACCCATGTTGTTGCTGCCATCGGTAAGGAGAATCACCACTTTACTCTTGGCCTTGGAGTCTTTCAGACGTGAAACAGCGTTGGCCAATCCCATCCCCACGGCCGTACCATCAGAAATCAATCCACGCGCGGCGATGTCGGTACGAACGTTTCGCAACAGGTTCAAGAGCGAGGCATGATCGGTTGTCATGGGGCATTGGGTGAACGATTCACCTGCGAATATCGTCAGTCCGATGTTGTCATTGGGCCTGCCTGATATAAATTCAGCAGCAACATTCTTGGCCGCCTCCAATCTATTGGGCCTCAAGTCCTCTGCCAACATGGACGTAGAAACGTCCATGGCCAGCATGATATCAATGCCCTCGACAGAACGCTGGTCCCAGGAGTTGCGCGTTTGTGGCCGAGCCAGCACGCACACCACCAGGATGAAGGTGAGGCACCGAAGCACCATGGGCAGATGAATCAGTCGCATTCGCCAGCTTTTGGGTGCGAACAGATAAGCATGCGTGTCGCTCATGCGCATGGTTGGCTCACTCTTCTTGCGATAAAGGAAGTACCATACCACATAAGGAATGAGCAACAACAGCAGCAGGAAATATTCTTTATTTACAAATTCCACGTTTCATTCGTTTTAATGACATCACATCCGCTCCCAATTATATCACCAGAAGATAGACATGATAGATGACATAAACCAGCAAGCCCAGCACACCGATAGCGATAACCGAGAGTAAGGTCTTGATTGTCATTCTGTTTTTTTGCTTACGCCTGTCACTCTCATCAAGTTTAGGAACGATGCGTTCTTCGGTAGGCTGTCCCTCAATCTTTGTCTGATCAATGAAATTGATGGCATTGACAAGGTTCATGTCATTTTCGTTGATGAGTGCTTCGTGCTTGGCGAATTTCACCAAATCGGCCGTTTCGAACAGTCCCTTCAGCTCGTCCATCATCTTGCGGTCACCGTTTTGTTGCAAATGGTAGATGATTTCGGTAGTGGTCATCTCCATGGCGTTGAAGCCGAAACGCTCCTCGATATACTTTCTCAGCGTGTCAGTCAACTCGGTATAGTAAGTCTTCTGATCGGTTGAGGTAGTCATCTTCTCCACTTTCAGCTTCTCGATAGCCGTAAGTGCTTTCTGGTGGGGAGGTATCTTCTTGACGATTTTAATTCGGGTGATGATGGGCTTGTTGTTCTTAAGTCTGAGGTAGAGATAAAATCCTATGATACAGAGTACTAACATGAGGACACTCATCCAAAAGATAGGACTCCATTCGCTCCACAGGAAAGGATTATCCTGCACGTCCTTTGGTGGGAAAAACTGGTTGGGATGCAGCGTGTCCACATCCATGGTAACCACCTTCAACGCCAAGGTGCCACCCACATATTCCTTTCCATCAATCTTTACTTTTTGTCCGGGAATGGCATACAACTTTTCATCAAACGAGGTGATGGTATATTTCTTGGACACCTTCACGAAGTGATTGTCCAACGCAGTAGTATCGGCATCCGAAACATCGATGATTTCTACGCCCGGGACTAAATACTGTGAGGGTTTGAGGGATGGAAATTGAATCTTGGCACGCTCATGAGCCGTCACGTCAATGGTCATGTGAGCCTGCTGCCCTATGAAGATGCCAACCGAATCAATCTTTTGTTCGACGGCCGTTTGGGCAGACAAGCTTGTTTTGCACAAAAGGCAAAGCAAGATACCAACGATATATTTCATGTTTACATTCATTCTTATATGGTATTTACACACCAGATAGATGGTTTGCACACAACAGACAATCCCATTAAACGCCACGTTGAGCAAATAGTCGCATCATGGCCTTCACATAGTCTTCGTCCGTTGCCACACTCGTCCAGTCTACCCCACTTTTGGCAAACGTTTGCTTGAGTTGGGCATTGCGTTCCATCCAATAAGCCGTATGGGCGCGGCGCAGTTTGGCCGACGAGGTGTCTATTATCATCTCATGCCCCGTCTCTGCGTCACATATTTTCATCAGGCCAATGTTTGGCAGGTTTTTGGCACGTGGATCGTATATTTGCACGGCAACCATGTCGTGTTTATGGTTTGCAATGTTCATGGCATGCTCAAAGCGATCGTATTCCTTGGCATCGTGACGGATGTAGAAGTCGCTTAACACGCAGGCCGTGCAGCGTCGTTTCATCATTCGCGTGAGGTATTCTATGGCCATGGCAACATCTGTTTTCTTGCTCTCTGGCTCAAAATCCAACATCTCGCGTATGATGTACAGAATATGTTTGCGCCCTTTCTTAGGCGGGATATATTTCTCTATTCTGTCTGAAAAGAAGATTACACCAATCTTGTCATTGTTCTGTATGGCGCTAAAGGCAAGTGTGGCTGCAATCTCAGTGGCCATCTCTCTTTTGGTTTGCTTCTTAGTTCCAAAATCCAAAGAGCCGGAGACGTCGATAAGCAGCATCACCGTGAGCTCGCGTTCCTCTTCAAACACCTTGATGTAGGGACGGTTAAAGCGGGCGGTGACATTCCAATCAATATCACGGACATCATCACCAAACTGGTATTCTCTCACTTCCGAGAAAGCCATACCATGCCCTTTAAAGGCAGTGTGATACTGTCCTGCAAAGATATTCTGACTCAGTCCGCGAGTCTTGATCTCAATCTTCCTTACCTTTTTTAAAATATCACTTGTATCCATATTCTTCATCCAGTAGAACCATGCCCTTCAGGGGTGTTTCTCATCAGACGCGACTGTCTGTTCAAGTTGTTCCTCGTCCCGCTTTATGGCACTTCTATCTTATTGATGATTTTCGACACGATTTCCTCTGATGTCATGTTACTGGCTTCAGCCTCGTACGACAATCCGATGCGATGACGCAGCACGTCGTGTGCCACAGCTCTCACATCTTCGGGAACAACGTATCCGCGATGTTTGATGAAGGCGTATGCGCGGGCAGCCTTGGCCAGGTTAATGGAGGCACGTGGCGAACCGCCGAACGTGATCATGCCTTTCAGTTCAGGCAGTTGATAGCGTTCGGGATAGCGGGTAGCAAAAACAATGTCAGCGATGTACTGTTCAATTTTTTCGTCGATATACACTTCGTTGACAATAGAGCGTGCTCTTAGTATCTCCTCTGCCGTGGTCACTGCGGCAACCTGCGGCATGGCACCTTGAAGGTTTTCACGGATGATGAGTTTCTCCTCTTCCAAGGTAGGATAGTCAATGACCACCTTCAGCATGAAACGGTCTACCTGAGCCTCGGGGAGTTCATAAGTACCTTCTTGCTCAATGGGGTTTTGCGTGGCCATCACCAAGAACGGATTAGGTAACTTAAAGGTGTTTTCACCGATAGTCACCTGGTGTTCCTGCATGGCTTCCAGCAAGGCACTCTGTACCTTCGCCGGGGCTCGGTTAATCTCATCTGCCAAGACGAAGTTGGCGAACACCGGACCCTTTTTCACTTGAAACTTCTCTTCCTTCTGCGAATAAATCAGGGTACCAATCACGTCTGCAGGCAACAAGTCGGGTGTAAACTGAATACGACTGTAGTCTGCTTCTATCAATTGGGCCAGCGTTTTGATGGCCAGTGTTTTGGCCAATCCAGGAACACCTTCCAACAAGATGTGTCCATCGCTAAGCAAGGAAATCAATAAAGAATCAACCAAATGTTTTTGACCGATGATGACTTGATCCATACCTCGAACAAGGTCGGTCACAAAACCACTCTGTTGTTCTATTCGCATGTTTAACTCACGAATATCAATAGCTTCTGCCATAATTGTGTTGTTATTCAATTTTTAAACTGAACGCAAAAATACAACAATAATGACACAGAAGCGAAAGTTGCCCACCATTTTATATTTATTTTACCACTATATTTCAATATTTTAAGAACTTTTGGCCTTCATGCCTCGCAGGGGGATGATGATGTTCGGTAATGAATTTGCTGAATTTTTCTTAACAAATGATGCGCTGTGCTTTGCATATTATCCATGAAGATGTCCAAAGATGAAAATATCGCAAAAATGAGCGAAAAACGCAATATGTTAGTTGTCAGTATTTTACGATTTTCATAGTGATTTTCAACGTGATTTATCGTTCGTTTACACCGCTAAAAGGGTGCTTTAATGCTGTTATATGATACCATTTACGCACCAAACGCATGCTTATTATGCTGCAAAGTCATACACTTTACAAGAACAACTCCATGCTTTTACACCCAGACAACAAAAACTTGATGATTTACTCCTTCTGTGCATCCCGAATACCTATCATTTTTTTCTAGTTCAACATTTTGCAACAGCAAATTTATTGTCATTTTTTAAGACAATTTTCACAATACCATTGTGCGTCCAAGTTTTTTGAGTTGTCAGAAATTATGGGGAGAGATAAATAATGAAAACGGCCAAGGAGCCAACTATGGATAATCCTGCTCGAGCGCAAATTGCAGGGTACCTTCTGCCATTTGCCATCACTCGTATGGATTTTTTCCATCCACAGATGAATAAAAAATGCCGATAAGAAATTAACCAATCGTTCGTTTTTTTGCCAAGGTTATCGTACCTTTGTCCTTGGTGAGAACAGCATTGTTGAAAGTAGTGATGTTAATACTTCCCAGCCTCGCATTGCCACAGGAAGTATGGTCTGCAAAAAGTAAACTCGACACTTTGTTGCACCGCGTTTTCAGCTACCCGCAAAATATCGAAATCAGGCGAGTTGCCGACACCACCAGCTATGCTTACATCAAGTCTTCGTTGCGTGTGAACAAGCGCAATGTATTCCTCATGGCCGTACCTACCATGTATGCGGTGGCCCATGGCGGCAGACGGGAATATGTACAGGAAAGTTTCAACGAAGTGTCGTTACTGCCTTCTGGCGACTTTACTACAAAAAAGCTGCTGTCACTGTCCACCATTCCCCACCGACACGTTGCCATGCCAACTTTGATGAGCTATCTCACGCCCAACATATACGACGTGACCATGATTGGTGAAAACATTCTTTCACCCTTCAACAAGCAGAACAAAATATATTACAAATACAGCTTAGAGCAGGAATCTGACAGTGTTATCCGACTTAGGTTCAAGCCCAAGCTGAAAAACACGCTGCTGGTTAACGGGGTGGCCATCGTAACGCCCCATGACGGCCGCATCGTACAAGTGAGGCTGGCGGGTGAATACGACATGATACAATTCAGGCTTTTCATCAAAATGGGTAGCGGTACCATGCAAGCTATACGCCCGGAGAAATGCAACTTGGATGCTCGTTTCCTGTTTCTGGGCAATGACATCAAAGCTCATTACACCATGGCTTACAATCTGCCCAAACCTGTTGATGACCACATGGAGGACGACCATGATATGAATAAGATGAAACAGTTGAGACCAGAGCCGCTCACCTCGTATGAAAAACTAATCTACGGCAGGATAGTGAAGGCAAGAGAAGCTGCCGAGAAGGACACTACAAAGCTTGACACACTTCCGACATTCAGCAGACGGATGAAGCTGAAAACCATTTTGTGGGACATGATTGGGGAAAATGTGCTGACGCATATCAATCAAAAATTCGGGCCAGACCAACAGGGATATTTTAGAATCAACCCCATCTTGAACCCGCTCTTCATGGGATACAGCAACAACCAGGGATTTTATTATAAGTTTAATATTCGTGGCGGATACAAGTTTACGAACAACAGTGACCTTTGGCTTCAGTTCAAGGCCGGCTATTCTTTCAAACTCAAACAGTTTTATTTTTGGACGCCACTCATCTATTACTTTGACAAACAACACAACGCATACCTGAAAACTACCCTATCCGGTGGTCGCCGTATCAAAAACAGAAGACTGGTAAACGAGCTGAACTTGGCCACCGACAACAATCCCATTTGGGAGGGCATGCAATTGGATGAGTTCAAAGATACTTACTGGGATTGTTTTACCAATTATGACCTAACCAAGCACATTGGTTTCCAAGCCGGACTGATTCTCCACCACCGTTCCGCCGTACACAAAGAGGGATTCGTCCTCATCAACAAGCCTAGGGTGTATTCTTCTCTCGCCCCAAAGTTGCAAGTGCAGTATAGACCCTGGGGATATGCGGGTCCTACCCTGACCGCCAGCTACGAACAAAGCCTCAATAAGTTGGCGAACACCAACGTGCCGTACACGCGTTGGGAATTTGACGGTCAGTACATCTTGCCCTTGTGGAACGTGCAGAGCCTGTCCATGCGCTTGGGAGGCGGTTTTTATACCCATCGCTCTAGCAATGATTACTTTGTGGATTTTGAGAACTTCAGACAGACGTTCCTCCCCGATGGATGGATAGACGATTGGTCAGGCGAATTTGAACTGCTGGATTCAGACCTGTATAACTCATCTCATTATTATGCGAGAGCCAACTTCACATACGAGTCACCTTTCTTAATTCTTGCCTGGGTGCCCTTCGCTGGACATTTCATAGAGCGAGAAAGACTTTATTTCAGTGCTTTACACGCAAAGCAGGCCCATCCTTACATCGAACTGGGTTATGCTTTCAAGACGCGCCTGGCCTCTGTCGGGGCGTTTGTTTCGACCATCAACGGCAAGTACAGGAACTTCGGATTCAAGTTTGGTTTCGAACTATTCAGACAATGGTAAAACTCAAAACATGACTGCAACGAACAACTCATCTGAACAACAACCATCGCTCACGGTGTATAAAGCAAGTGCGGGAAGCGGAAAAACCTTCACACTGGCCACAGAGTATATGAAACGGGTCATTGAGAACCCCGACGCCTACCGTTCTATCTTGGCTGTTACCTTTACCAACAAGGCAACGGAAGAAATGAAGATGCGCATCTTGAGCCAGCTATATGGCATCGCTCATGGCTTACCCGACTCTGATAGTTATTTACACAAGATACAAGAATCCATCCCCTTTCCCAGCGCTAAAATCCGTGAACGGGCGCAAAAGGCATTGGGACAGTTGCTGCACAATTACAATTATTTCAGGGTAGAAACGATTGATGCTTTCTTTCAAAGCGTGTTGAGAAACCTGGCAAGGGAACTTGATCTCACGGCAAATCTAAGAATTGAGCTGAGAGATAAGCAAGTGAAAGAGAAGGCAGTAGATGAGTTGATTGAAGAATTGCAGCCAAACGACAAACTCTTGAGATGGATATACGAATACATTCGACAAAACATATCTGACGACAAGTCATGGAATGTCATCGGAGAAATCAAGGATTTTGGCTCGAACATCTTTAAGGATGTGTATAAAGCGCATCGCGATGAACTGGAAAACGTACTGAGTCAAGACAACTTCTTTGTGCAATATACCAAGCAATTGAGAAACATCCGAGATCGAGCATCAGCAGAATTCAGTAAAATGGGGGAAGCCTTCAACGAAACACTCGACCGACATCAGGCTTCCATCGATGATCTCAAGGGTGGGAAAAAAGGACCCGCAGGCTACTTCATCAAGCTCAGTTCAGGTAAATATGACGACGACAAACTGTTCAACGCTACGGCACAGAAAGCTGCGGATGCACCGGAAGAGTGGTTGAGAAAGGGCGATCAAAAAGATGAGGGATTGATGATGTTGGCTACAGAGCTCACCAACTTGCTGAATACCACAGAGCAAAGACGAAGACAACTACTTGTTCCTTTCCGCACAGCAACACTCATCTTGCGGCATCTCAACCAGCTAAGACTGCTCGGCAGCATTGAGAAAAAGGTAAGAGAGCTGAACGCCGACTCCAACAGCTTCTTGCTCAGCGACACACAGTTGTTGCTCAACAAACTCATTGAGGACAGCGACTCGCCCTTTATCTTTGAAAAGATAGGCACACAACTCAAACACATCATGATTGATGAGTTTCAAGATACCAGCACCATCCAATGGCAAAACTTCAAGATTCTATTGAAAGAAGTCATCAGTCACGCTGATGGTACAGGTCTCATCGTGGGCGATGTCAAACAAAGCATCTATCGGTTCCGCTCTGGTGATTGGCGACTGTTGAACAACATTGAGCAGGAGTTTCCATCACAAGGTCATCTACTCGAAACTCTTAAACTTGACGTAAACCGCCGATCAGAGAGGAACATCATTGATTTCAACAACACATTTTTCACGATTGTCGCACGAAAAGAGTATGAAGCACTGGCCACAGACAACCCTGAAGAAGCCGAACAAGTAAAGAAAGCGTACGAGGACGTGTGCCAAAAAGCGCCTGATGAGAAGAGCAGGACAGGCTTTGCCAACATCAAACTCTTTCCAAAAGAAGACTATGATAACCTGATGGTGAGTGAAATCGCACAGATCATCACCACGCTGATGGGACAAGGAGTGCGGCAAAAAGACATCGCCATCCTGGTTCGCAACAACAAAGAGATACCCACCATCGCTGATGCACTGATGGAAAGCATGCCGGAAATACGTCTGGTATCTGACGAAGCCTTCCGATTGGACTCATCCATTGCGGTCAATCTGTTGATAGATGCCCTGCATTGTCTCATGCATCCGGAAGACAAAATCGCCTTGGCTAATCTATCAAAAGTATATCAAAAGCGAATACTTAACAACAAACTGGACGATAACGACTTATTCATTCAAGGGAAAGACATTACGGATTGGCTTCCAAAAGAATTCACACAACAAGCCGATTCATTGCTGACGTTACCGCCCATTGATTTGGTTGAACGTTTGTTTGCCATCTTTCAGCTCGACACACTAAAAGATCAAAGCGCATACATCTGTGAGTTTTATGACCTGCTGAATCAATATTTGACTGACAACATCACTGGATTGGACAACTTTCTGGAGCAGTGGAACGAGACATTGCATGACAAAACCATTCAAAGTGATGGCTTTGATGGAATCAGGATACTGACCATTCACAAGAGTAAGGGACTGGAATTCGACCATGTCATCATTCCTTTCTGTGACTGGCAGCTTGAAAGAAGGCACACATTATGGTGCAGAACGGATGCTGAACCCTTCTGTCAACTGCCGCTCATACCGATAGATTTCTCGGAGAAAAGCATGACAAACACTTTCTTCGAACCCGATTATCTGCACGAACATCTGCAAAACATGGTTGATAACCTCAACCTACTCTACGTTGCCTTAACCAGAGCAGGCAAGAGTCTCTTTATCCTTGGCCAACGAAAGAGTGCTGGTAGACGCTCAAAAGTAATTGAAGAAAGTGTGGAAGAGATGCACAAAGCACTGTCGGGGAGCATTCTCACGGGCGACATAGATGATAAGAACGACACCATCAGCCTGGAGTTTGGAACCCTGTCCGCACCTAAAGACGAAACAAAGAGGACTTCCGAAAACATCTTTCAGCAGCCTGCCAAGACGCTGAAGATAGAAATAGAGAGTTTTGACAACATGGTTGAATTCAGACAAAGCAACCAGAGCAAAGAGTTTGTCAATCAAGATGAGGAGCCAGACGATCGACAATCCAGCTACATCCAACTGGGAAACATCCTCCATCAGCTGTTTTCTCAAATCAAAACCGCTGACGATGTGGAAGCTGTTTTGAAGCAATTAGAATTTGATGGCGTATTATACGATGACGTTGTGACCCGAGAAAAACTGCAAGAGATGTTGAACAAGCGGCTCAATCATCCTAAGGTTGCAAGCTGGTTCTCAGGCAAATGGAAACTATTTAACGAGTGCAGCATCTTGCATGTCAATCCTACGACAGGAGAAGTGATGACCCATCGCCCGGACAGGGTGATGACTGACGGACAACAGATGATAGTGGTTGACTTCAAATTTGGGCAACCAAAGCCCCAACACATCGACCAAGTTAAGCAATACATGCAATTGTTAACCCAAATGGGGCATGCACATGTGACTGGATACCTGTGGTATGTTTACAGCAACAAGATTGAAGAAGTGATATGAAAAACAGCTTTTTAAAATATGTAGCCCAAGACTTGATTGCCAAGTTCGGGCAGGATTTATCCCGTGTGGCGGTGGTTTTTCCCAACAAGCGCGCGTCGCTTTTCATGAACGAGCAGCTGGCATGCCTGTCAGACCGCCCCATCTGGAGTCCGTCCTACATCACCATCAGCGGCTTGTTTCGTCGCCATTCCCCCTTCACCGTCGGCGATTCCATCAAATTAATCTGTGACTTGCACAAATCATTCAATGCATGTACCGGAAGTGATGAAACGCTTGACAAGTTCTATGGATGGGGCCAGCTGTTGCTCTCCGACTTTGATGACATTGACAAGAACATGGTTGATGCCGACAAGGTGTTTGCCAATCTTCGAGACATACACGAGTTTGATGACGTTTCTTACCTGTCTGAGGAGCAAAAAAAGATACTCCAAGCGTTTTTTAAGAACTTTGATGAAGATCACGATACCGAACTCAAGCGTCGCTTTCTCAATCTGTGGAGCCATTTCAAGGATATCTATCACGATTTCAACCAGCGCCTGTCAGTTCAGGGAATCGCCTACGAAGGCGCTCTCTATCGACAAGTGGCACAGAATGAGGACATCGAATTTGAATACGAACAATATGTCTTCGTGGGCTTCAACGTGCTGCAAAAAGTAGAACAAGCCCTCTTCAAACGACTGAAAGACATGGGTAAGGCCATGTTTTATTGGGACTTCGACCGCTATTACCTGACAGACGGCAAGCAAGAGGCCGGCCATTTCATCCGTCAATACCTGGATGTGTTCCCGAATGAGCTGGACAACCAGTCGGACGAGCTATACAAACAGTTCACACAACCAAAAGACATCACCTACCTATCGGCTCCCACCGAGAACATGCAAGCCCGCTACATCACCACTTGGCTGCGTGAAAAAGGGCGCATCGAAGCCGGCAAGAACACCGCCATCGTGATGTGCGACGAGCAGCTCTTGCAAACGGTGATTCACTGCATCCCACCAGAAGCGGGAAAAATCAACATCACCACAGGCTATCCGTTGGCACAGTCGCCGGTGGCGTCACTCATCAACGTCTTGCTGATGCTGCAAACTTCTGGCCACATCCTCAACACTGACAAGTACCGACTGGCAGCCGTCAAGCGCGTGTTAAGACATCCGTACGCACAGTATATTTCAGAGAATCACCAAGCATTGCTAACCCATCTCGACACCGAGAAGCATTACTTTCCAACCCGCAGCGAGCTTTCCATGGACGACGGCCTGTCCCTTCTGTTCACAGACATAGATGACGACCCAACCAACTGCTTGCTTACCAAATGGATACTCAATATCCTCAAACGGATAGGACAGCAAGGAAGAGACAACGAAGACGCTTTTTTCCAGGAATCGGTGTTCAGGATGTACACCCTAATCAACCGACTGTTAGACTTGATTGCAGCTGGCGACCTCATCATCAACCTCACTACCTTCGAACGTCTCATGGCCCAACTCATCCAAGCCACCAGCATCCCGTTCCATGGCGAGCCCGCGGAAGGCATCCAAGTGATGGGCGTGTTGGAAACACGCAACCTCGATTTCGACCATCTGCTTGTGCTGTCGTGCAACGATGGCAACATGCCAAAAGGGGTGAGCGACACGTCTTTCATCCCACATGCCTTGCGTGAAGCGTACGGACTCACCACGGTGAAGCACAAAGTGGCCATCTATGCCTACCATTTTCACCGTTTGATACAGCGGGCCAGCGACGTGACACTGACCTATAACAATTCAACCGAGATTAGCCACACGGGCGAAATGAGCAGATTCATGTTGCAGATGATGGTAGAAAGTGGGCACTCCATCCAACGATACTCCATGCAGTGCGGGCAAAGCATGGAGACGCATGGGCCGGAAGTGATTGAGAAAAGCGAACAGGTGATGCAGGTTTTGAACCAGCTGGAGCAGCTCTCTCCCACCGCCATCAACCGCTATCTGCGTTGCCCGTTGCAATTTTACTACAACATCCTCGCAGGATTGAAGGAGCCAGAGGCAGAGGATGCTGTCGACAATCGCATGTTCGGCAACATTTTTCACCGCAGCGCAGAACTGATTTATACCCATCTGAAAGAGAAAAGCCAACGCATTCAAGCCAGCGACATCCATGACCTGCGGACGAAAGGAAAGCACATCGAACAGTTTGTAGACCAGGCTTTTAACGAAGAACTGTTCAATGTAAGCAACAAGGGCTACCGCCCCGAGTACAATGGTCTGCAACTCATCAACCGAAGGGTCATCATCGACTACCTCAACCGCTTGCTACAGATTGATGAAAAGCTGGCACCCTTCGTCATCAAGTCGTTGGAAGAGAAGGTCAGTTCGACAATTACTTTCGAAACAGCGCAAGGCTCCCACTCATTGTCCATCGGTGGTTACATCGACCGATTGGACGAGATTGTCAACCCCGACGGCACGCATCGCATACGGGTCATCGACTACAAAACAGGCAAATCCATGACATCGACGCCCGTTGACGTGGATGACATCTTTACCGATGAAAAGCTTTCAGAAAAGCACAAGGACTACTATCTACAAACCTTTTTATACGCTTCCATCGTCAAGCACCATCCACAGCTCAATCCATCGCAGCTACCAGTAAGTCCGGCACTGCTCTTCATCCAACAAACCGCTGGTGAAGACTACGATCCGACACTACTTTTAGAGAAAGAAAAGGTGCTGGACATTGATGCGCATGATGCGAAATTCAAGGAAAATCTGCAACGACTACTGAGCGAAATCTACAATCCATCCATCCCCTTCGCACCCACCAGCGAACTGAAACGATGCACCTATTGTCCCTATCGACAGCTTTGTGACCGTAACGTACCTGCAACATCGAGAGGTTAGCAGGGCCGTACGCCGAGAAATCAGAATGTAACAAGCCTAAAATGACATACCCGCTTTGGATGCGTGAGGCCGCATTTCAACCACCCTCATCATACAAAAACAGAGGATTTTACCGCAGCGGAACATCATTCCTGGGCAATTTCGACGGAGTTATCAAATAAATGATTAAATTTGTCCGTCATTCAATTCAATAAGTCAACCACAAAACAACATACAAAATGAGATTAAACGGACGAAGAGAAAGCAACAACGTAGAAGACCGGCGGCGCATGGGAAGAGGCGCAAAAGCGGGCATCGGAGGCTTAGGAGCCATTGTCGTGATTGCCCTGATGACATTCATGTCGGGCGGAAACCTCGGTGACGTGATAGGAAACGTCATCCAGCAAGGCGCACTGAACGGCTTACAAGAAGAGCGTGCCCCGCAACAACGGGAATTCACGGCAGAAGAGGAAGAGCTGGCAAAGTTTTCCAGACAGATACTCGCAGGCACGGAAGACGTATGGACAAAGGTATTTCAGCAGATGGGACGCAAGTACACTCCACCTACGCTGGTGTTGTATACGGGTGGCGTACAGAGTGCTTGTGGCTCGGCGACATCGGCAGTAGGGCCGTTTTATTGTTCGGGTGACCAAAAGCTGTACATTGACCTTTCGTTCTTCACCACCATGAAACGCCAACTGGGAGCTGGCGGCGACTTTGCCTACGCCTACGTCATCGCGCATGAGGTGGGTCACCATGTGGAGCATTTGCTGGGCATCTTGTCAGAAGGACATAGCATGATGAGCCGCATGAGCAAGGCTGAAGCCAACAAGGTGAGCGTGCGTTTGGAGCTTTTGGCCGACTATTACGCCGGCGTGTGGGCCCATTATGACGATGCGGAATACCATTCGTTGGAAGATGGCGACATTGAAGAGGCCATCAATTGTGCCGAAAAAATAGGTGACAATTACCTGCAAGAAAAGGCACAGGGATACAGTCAGCCAGAGTTGTTCACCCACGGAACCAGCGCACAGCGCATGAAATGGTTGAAGATGGGAATTGAAAAAGGCGACATGAGCATCAGCACCTTCGATGTAAGCGAAAGCGACTTGTAAAGAGTGAGTTAAAACGAAGAGCAACAGTGTTCTTCGTTTTATTTTTCAATCAATCTGCTCATCGATTTTAATAGCATTGAGTTTGGCGTCCAATCTCTATCACTTTGGACACCAAACTCAATGACTTTAAGCACCAAACTCAATGCTATTGAAAAACCACTTTGCATGCATGAAAAGAACGCATGATTCAGAAAGGTGGTAAACACACATGCAATCACCTTTTAAAAGGAAAAGTATCACAACCTTAAAGCGTTGTATTGAAGATGGTTACTTCATTTTGTTCAACTCTTCATAAATGCGTTGAACGGGCAATCCCATGACGTTGAAGTAACTACCCTCCAGCTTGGTTACACCAATATAGCCAATCCACTCTTGTATACCGTATGCACCTGCTTTGTCGAAAGGCTGGTATTTCTCAACGTAGTAATCTATCTCAGCATCCGAAAGCTCTTTGAACGTCACGTTTGTCACCACCGAAAAGGTACGCTGCTCCAATGCTGTTTTCAGACAAACGCCCGTCACCACTTGGTGAGTCTTGCCGCTCAACTCTCTTAACATGCGTCGGGCATGGTCGGCATCCGCAGGCTTACCCATGACATGTCGGCCCAGCACAACCACCGTATCGGCTGTAATCAACAGCTCGTCTTGAGCCATTTCGTAGGCAGCAGCCTTTTTTTGTGCGATAAACTTGGGTATCTCAACCGTGTCTAAATCGGCTGGATAATCCTCGGGAATGCCCTCTTTCACCTTAACCTCAAAGCTCACATCAAGTCCCCGCAGCAACTCTTGGCGCCGTGGAGAATGTGAAGCCAGAATGATTTTGTATGGTTTAATCATCAGAATAGTTAAAAATCTGTGGGACAAAGTTAATCAAAATCACCGAAACATTGTTTTTTTCAGAAAACATTTCGTATTTTTGTCCTATGGACAACATCAAGGTCAGCATCATTTCCAAGAGCTCTGAACTGCCATCGATGACCTGCAACAACTTTTTTCACAGCACGGAGCTGTTCCGGATAGCCGAGCGTACATCCGGTCAAACCCCTTACATGGTGGTTGCACAAGACCCTTCAGGCAAGTGTGTCGCTCACATGTTGGCGCTGCTGAGATGGCATGGCACCTGGATTCCACCTTTTATATATAAACAAGGGCGAGTTTACGGAGAGGGAGAATATGAGGACAGTTGTGAGAACAAGGAACAAGTGTTTGGGCTGATGCTGCATGAAATCAACCGCTTCTTTAGGCGCAAGCTCGCGCTATACACAGAGTTCAGCGCCTTGAGCCAGAAGATGTTTGGCTATCAGTACTTCAGACAGAACAAGTACTTCCCCATGAACTGGCAAGAGATTCATAATTCGCTGCACAGTATGCCGCCTGAAAGCAGGTTGAGCAAGAAGACCTTGAAACGTATCGCACACGCTGAATCTGCCGGAGTGACGACGAGTGAGGTAGCCACCACAGAAGAACTCCATCTGTTTTACAATCACCTGAAAAATCACTTCAGAAGCAAAATCAAGAGATTCATCCCTTCTGAAGAGATGTTTACGAAGTTGTATCAAAATCAACACACCAAGACATTCATCACACAGTACAAAAACAAGCTGATTGGCGGATGCACCATAATCCTTTCACAAGGAAACGCTCATCTGTGGTACCTCGCATCCAAGCGCAAGACTTTCTACCCCCTACACCCCGACACGGTCACGGTTTGGAACGCCATTAAGTATGCACACGCCAATCATTGTGAGCATTTCTACTTCCTCTATGCTGGCTTACCATTTAAGAAAAGTCAGTTCAGAGAGTTCATCCTCAGGTTCGGAGGCAAGCCAGTGACCAAATATCGCTGGTTCAGGATATACATACCGTGGGTGAATCGTGTATTTTCATGGCTCTACCGGCAATAAGGTTGATGCCGAGACGAGGCGCCTTTTGACAATAAGACATCAGGATTGGATGGCGATGCAATCGTAGATTGGCACGATTTTTGCAAACTATTCAGTAGTATTTAATTAGAAAAGAAAGGTAAAAAGAGATATGACTAGTCAGTTTTCACCAAAAGTATCCGAAGTACTGGCATTCAGTAGAGAGGAAGCTACCCGACTGGCCAGCCGATCAGTTGGCCCTGAACATCTTCTTTTGGGGATGCTCAGAGAAAAGGATAGCCTGGTACAAAATGTGTTTACACGATTGAACATCAATCTTCCAACCGTGAAAGCAGAATTGGAAAACCGGGTACGAATAGATGAATTGAATGAACCCATCAACACGTCGGAACTCGTTTTGAACGAACGAGCCAGCAACATTTTGAAGTTGGCCGTGCTGGAAGCGAGGATTCAACATACGCAAACGGTGGACGTGCATCATCTGTTGTTGGCCATCTTGCATGACCAAGCCAACAATGGAGCCAAAGAAATTTTAGAAACAAACAACATGAATTACGAAGATACGCTGACCTATCTGCGACGAATGGCAAAACCAACAAGCAGCAGACTTGACTTGCCAGACGAGGAAGAAGAAGCTGGGTTTGAATCAAGAGGTCAACACACGGGCTCTAACCAAAGCAATGCCGCACCATCAACAGCGACACAGTCGAGAAAAGGGAATGGCAAAACGCCTATCTTGGACAACTTCTCTACCGATTTGACACAAGCAGCGAGGGAGGGAAAACTGGACCCGGTGGTAGGTAGGGACAAGGAGATTCTACGCGTCATCGAGATTCTGGGACGACGAAAGAAGAATAATCCTATATTAATAGGTGAGCCGGGCGTTGGAAAAAGCGCCATTGTTGAGGGATTGGCACAACTGATTGCCAAGCACAAGACATCCCCCGTACTCTTCAACAAGCGAGTGGTAAGTCTGGACATGACAGCCATTGTGGCCGGAACGAAATACCGGGGACAGTTTGAGGAGCGTATTCGTGCCTTGCTGAAAGAATTGGAACAGAATCCTGACATCATCGTTTTCATTGACGAGATTCATACGTTGATTGGTGCGGGAAGCACACCTGGAAGCATGGATGCCGCCAACATCATGAAACCAGCCTTAGCTCGTGGTGTGATTCAGTGTATTGGTGCCACCACGTTAGATGAATACCGCAACTCGATAGAGAAAGATGGTGCCTTGGAACGCAGATTCCAAAAGGTGCTGATTGAACCGACCACCACGGATGAAACGCTGCAAATACTGAAAAATATCAAGGAGAGATACGAACAACATCATCATGTTGAATACTCGGATGAGGCTCTGTTGGCCTGTGTCAAGTTGACAGAAAGGTATGTAACCGACCGTTTCTTCCCCGACAAAGCCATTGATGCCATGGATGAAGTGGGGTCGAAAGTGTTTTTGCAACATGCTGAAGTGCCTTCCTCTATCACCGACAAAGAAAAAGAAATCGATGCGGTGAAGATAAAAAAGCAAGAAGCTGTACGCAATCAGAATTTCGAATTGGCGGCCAGTTATCGAGACAAACAAACCGAATTGGAAATTGAGTTGGATGACATGAACAAGCAATGGTCGTCCGGCAAGATGGACGAAAGGGTGAACATCACGGCAGACGAGGTTGCTGATGTTGTATCGATGATGACCGGTGTGCCTGTTCAACGCATGGCAGAAGCTGAAGGCGTAAGGTTGAAGGGAATGGCCAAAGAGCTGAAAGACGCAGTCATCGCCCAAGATCCTGCCATCGACAAGTTGGTAAAGGCTATACAGAGGAATCGCGTTGGATTGAAAGATCCAAACCATCCCATTGGTGCTTTCATGTTCTTGGGGCCTACTGGCGTAGGAAAGACCTATCTTGCCAAGAAATTGGCTGAGCACATGTTTGGTTCAACAGATGCGCTGATCAGGATTGACATGAGCGAATACACCGAGAGTTTCAATGTTTCGCGACTCGTGGGAGCACCTCCTGGATATGTAGGATATGAGGAAGGAGGACAACTAACAGAGAAAGTTAGGCGTCATCCCTACTCCATTGTTTTGCTGGACGAAATAGAAAAGGCGCACGGTAACGTGTTCAATACGCTGTTGCAAGTACTGGATGAAGGAAGATTGACGGACGGAAACGGTCGATTGGTTGACTTTAGAAACACCGTCATCATCATGACTTCGAACGCAGGAACACGCCAACTGAAGGAATTTGGCCGCGGTATCGGTTTCAATGCCGCCAACAATTTAGGTCCCAGCATGAATGATGAGGATAAGGAATACGCCCGCTCCATCATCCAAAAGAGCCTGAGCAAGCAGTTCGCACCAGAGTTTTTGAATCGTTTGGACGAAATCATTATCTTCGATCAGCTTGACTTGAATGCCATCAAGAAGATTATCAACATCGAATTGACGGGGCTTTTCAAACGCATTGAAGCCATGGGATACCACATTCATGTTTCGGATAAGGCCAAAGAGTTTGTGGCAACAAAAGGTTACGACGTACAGTTTGGTGCCCGTCCATTGAAGAGAGCCATCCAAACCTATATTGAAGATGGCGTTGCAGCACGCATTCTTTCGGGCGAACTTCACCCTGGTGACACCATCACCATCGAGAAAAAGCCAGGAAAAGATGAGCTGGTTTTCAAATAATCAGTGCAAGCTTCGAATAAAAACGAGCAAACATTCATGAACAAAATGTCCCAAAGGTGAAAATCATCTTTGGGACTTTTCGTTATATTTTGCATGGAGATGAGGGATCATCATTCCCATTCGATGGTCGAAGGTGGTTTCGAAGAGATATCGTAACAAACCCTGTTCACCCCTTTTACCTTGTTAATAATCTCGTTAGACACCTTTGCCAAGAACTCGTATGGCAAGTGTGCCCAGTCGGCAGTCATAGCATCCGTGCTGGTAACGGCACGCAATGCGACGGGATGCTCATAGGTTCGTTCGTCTCCCATCACACCAACACTGCGAATGGTAGACAGCAATACGGTTCCCGCCTGCCACACTTTATCGTATAATGGCTCGCCATCCTCGCAAATCCAATCATGCAACGCACGAACATAAATATCGTCCGCCTCTTGTAAAATGGCAACTTTCTCGGGAGTAATGTCCCCAAGAATGCGAACTGCAAGGCCTGGTCCGGGGAAAGGATGACGCTTGATGAGATGCTCTGGCATACCCAATTGGTACCCAACTCGGCGCACTTCGTCCTTGAACAACCACTGAAGTGGCTCGCAAAGTTGCAGATGCATGTCCTTTGGAAGGCCACCCACGTTGTGATGACTCTTGATGACCATGCCGGTAATACTCAAACTTTCGATGCGGTCAGGATAGATAGTTCCCTGCGCTAACCACTTAGCATCGGTGATTTTCTTCGCTTCTGCATTGAACACCTCAACGAAGTCGCGGCCGATAATCTTGCGTTTTTGCTCTGGATCGGTCACTCCTTTCAAGTCAGCAAAGAACTTCTTGCTGGCATCAACACCTATTACGTTCAGGCCAAGACCTTCATAAGCCTTCATAACATTGCTGTACTCGTTCTTCCGTAACAAGCCATGATCAACGAAAATACAGGTCAAATTACGACCAATGGCCTTGTTTAATAGTGTTGCACACACAGAAGAGTCAACGCCGCCACTCAGTCCTAATATCACCTTGTCATTGCCCACCTGTTGCCGAATGCTCTCAACCGTGCTCTCAATGAATGACGCAGGGCTCCATGTTTGCTTGCTACCGCAGATATCTACCACAAAGTTTTTCAACAAAGTGGTACCTTGTGTGGAATGAAACACTTCGGGATGGAACTGAACAGCCCATGTTGGATTCTTCTCACTGGCATACGCTGCATACTTCACCTCACTCGTACTGGCTATTACATGACAATCACTTGGAATGGCAGTAATGGTATCACCATGGCTCATCCACACCTGTGACTGCGGTTGAAAACCTTTAAATAGCGGATTAGTTGCATCAAACTTTTCCAAATGAGCGCGTCCATATTCGCGCGTTCCCGTACTTTCTACCTTTCCACCATTGGTGAATGAGATGAATTGAGCGCCGTAGCAGATGCCCAAAACGGGATACTTGCCTATGAAATCACTTAAATCACACTTGAATGCCTCACTGTCATGCACCGAATACGGCGACCCACTCAGGATGACACCAATGACAGATTCGTCACCTTTAGGAAACTTATTATACGGTAATATTTCGCAGAAGGTATCCAGTTCACGCACTCTTCGGCCAATAAGCTGTGTAGTTTGTGAACCAAAGTCTAAAATGATAATTTTCTGTTGCATATTGATGATATTACTGGATACTGATTCGTAATGTCTAGAACGACACATTCTGCACAAGAACGAGCTAGCTTATTATTACAGTATGCCCCACTCTAATCTTCATGTCTTTCTATGGTACAAAGTTAAAGGTTTTCGAGCAAATAACAAAGGGGTGCGAAAAAAATGTCGTTGAGCAAACAATTTTAGGCGCAATTGCTGAAACCTCATATAAAGATCTTACTGACCTACCACCAAAAAGTGGCATGCTCAATCCTTGGAGCGCATGCCACTAATATGATGTTTCATAACTAAGTCGTTACAAAACGACAACTAATCACGCCTGTAAATCTTTGTCATTGGCAGCGATGGACGTTGCTTCTTTGCCTGAAAGTTTACCATTTTCCTTGTCTGCATCTTCGTCCAACTTAGCCTTAAGCTTATCGCTGGTCGCCTCTATCTTTTCGATTTTTGTCTGCAGGCGCAGGATTTCCTTCTCCTTAATCTCTATTTCTTCGCCTTGATTCCTGATGGTTGTCAACAGAGAATTCAGCTCTTCATTATCGATTTCTTCAGGGTAAAGCGTATTCACCCGATTGATAAAGTCGCCCAAGATGTTCATATAATTGGTAAAGGCATCGAAAGGACTGCTGTAAATACCTCGATCCAATCCCACACCTGACGATTTAGTGGTCATGAACCTGAAGTTGTTGCTGGCTTGCAAGTAGTCCCAATCCTGATTGATTCGCGGATCATTGGCGATTCTCACACGATCAGCAACACTGTAAAGCTTGTTGAATGCCTCTCGCTGCATGGGGTTTCCAAGCCAAGCACTCACATCCCTCTCCTCATCATTCCAGCTAATTGTATCTGGAACATCCAAGGCACCAACGCTCTGAGTGTTTGAACATATCTCATAAGGAGTAGAAAAAACGATGTCTTTATGCTTTGCACAAAACGGCAATGCCTTCAAGAATTCCAGGATATTGCTGTCCAAGGGCTGCGACATCCCTATGGCAGACAGATTCATGAAGATGTTGATTACCTGCTCTTTATCAGGAAGTTCAGCGATTCGGTTGATATAATTGTCGGCAAACAAAGGATAACCTTCCCATGAACGGTTGTTGAAGCGTAGTGAGATGTCGTCACTCAACTCTACGTCACGCAACAAAAGTTTCAGCTTTGGCGCCAACGTACAATGATAAACATAATGAGGTGATTTCCATCCCAACACTTGCTTGGCGCCCTCTGTCAACATCCCATCAAACCCCATCTGTGAAACTTGCAGTCCGATGTCATCACTGTAAATCAATGACGAGTTGCGTAGTACGCGCGGTTTTTGGCCGAAATACTCTTCCATCTTCTTGCATTGGCGCTTCACCTCTGCTGCAAAACATTCCTCATTAATCAGCGATGACAGCCCATGCGAATAGGGTTCAGCCAAGAACTCCACACATTTTGTCTCATTGAGTTCTTGCAATTTCTCAAGCACTTGCGGTGCATGAATCTCCATTTGCTCCATTGCCACGCCTGAAAGAGAAAAGGCCACCTTGAAATATCCATGGTGCGTCTTAATCATGTCCAACAGGGTGTTGAGTGCTGGCATGTACGATTGATTGGCAATCTCTGTCATAGACCGCTCATTCTCATAGTCATCATAATAATAATGGTCGGTACCAATGTCAAAAAAGCGATAACGCTTCAGATGCCTAATCTGATGTATTTCGAAATATAGACAAATTGTTTTCATTGTTATTTATAGGTTTTTCGTTATTTCACACATATCTATCACACTTAACGCCAGCCCATTGTACGCTCGTAAAGCTCTTTGATCCACGCGCCTACCTTCTCCCACGTAATCTGATCCACCTCTTTCTTTCCCTCTGTTTGCAGGTAGGTGAACAGACTTTCATTGTGACAGATGGAGTAAATGGCATCCGCTAGGGCATGGATGTCCCAATAGTCAACTTTGATACAGTTGGTCAGAATTTCGGCACATCCGCTCTGTCTGGAGATGATGGAGGGTGTGCCACATTGCATAGCCTCTAGCGGAGAGATGCCAAACGGCTCGCTCACAGACGGCATGACATAAACGTCAGAAGCCTTCAAACACTCGTATACCTGTTTACCACGTAAGAATCCGGGGAAATGGAAGCGATGTGCAATGCCTCGCTGAGCCGCCAGATAAATCATCTGGTCCATCATGTCGCCCGACCCTGCCATACAAAAACGTACATTGTGTGTGCGATGAAGCACCATGTTGGCAGCCTCCACAAAGTATTCAGGACCCTTCTGCATGGTCAAACGCCCTAGAAAAGTGACGACTTTCTCTTTCCCGCGGTGGTCCGCGCGAGGGATATCTTGTAATTCTTGTCGCAGTGGATAAACCGCATTATGTACCGTAAAGCACTTTCTGGGATCCTGATGATACTGATTAATGACCGTCTGTCGGGTCAGCTCACTCACACACATGATACAGTCGGCATTGTCCATTCCGCTTTTCTCCATGGCATAAACGGTTGGATTCACCTTGCCCCGACTACGGTCAAAGTCGGTTGCATGCACATGAATGCATAGCGGTTTCCCGCTCACTTGCTTCGCATGGATGCCGGCAGGATAGGTCAGCCAGTCGTGTGCATGGATAATGTCAAAGTCAAGTGAACGAGCAACCACGCCTGCCACGATAGAATAATTATTGATTTCTTCATGCAAATTGTCGGGATAACGACCTGAAAAATCCAAACATCCCAAGTCGTTAACATTCATGTAATTGAAATCAGCATAAATGTGATCCCTGAATCGATAATACTCCTGGTAGTCAGTGATGTTGCCTATCCTACTTTTCACATAGTCAGCATCCACGTCACGCCAGGCAATAGGCACGTTGTTCATGGCAACCACATGGGCGTTCGACTGATCTTCGTCACCCCATGGCTTTGGCAGACAAAAGGTAATGTCCATGTCTCCCTGCGCTTTCAGTCCTTCGGTGATACCAAAACTGGCCGTACCCAGACCACCGAGGATATGAGGAGGATACTCCCATCCAAACATCAATACTTTCATTTGTTCATCCTCCTTTTCAATATTTATACTTTTCTAACAACTCCAGTGTGCGCAACACCTCTGCCACGTTCATGGCATACGAGATGGCTCCACGCCCATGGAACGGCGGATTGCCATCAAACAACTCGGGAATCGTACCCAAGCAGTGCTGCATCATCTCGTCCTCATAGCCCACCATCTGACGCTCGATGAAACTCAATCTCGTTCGTTTGTACAATTTCAGACACGCTTCCATGTAAAAACCACCCAGCCAAGGCCATGCCGTTCCCTGATGATAGGCATGGTCGCGCTGCGTCTGCGGCCCCACATACATGGGGTTGTAACCATTGCTTTTGGGTGACAACGAACGCAATCCCTTTGGCGTTAGCAATTCTCGTGTACAAACATCCAACACATTTTTCTTCTGCTCTTGTGTAAGCGGTGAATAATCAAAGGCAACAGGGAATATCATATTGGGTCGAACGCTCCAATCGGGTCGTCCATCATCCACATAATCAAACAGATAACCGTGTTCGTTATAGAAGGTATTCACAAACGATTCCTGGCATTTTGTCGCCAAAGCTTCATAATGATCTACAGTTTTTAGGTCTCCGCTTTCTTCTGCCAAGGCTGCTACATACTTCAGCGCATTGTACCATAGCGCATTAAACTCTACGATGTACCCCGAACGTGGCACAACCGGACTGCCATTCGCTATAGAGTTCATCCATGTCACCGGCTTATCTCTGCCATTCGACTTGAGCAGTGCATTACTCTCGAGGCTGAGATTAGGATGGCGTCCAGACTCGATGAAATCAACGATTTTCAACACAAATTGATAATACCGACTGATACATTGTTCCATTCCAGCTTCCTTACCGTATTGCTGAATGGCCCATACCGCCCACAACAACACGTCGGGTTGCTCTATCTCATATATTTTTACGGTCAACGGCCTGCCTTCCATAAACTCGGTGAGACCTCTCATGGCCGTTGCCATCACTAACTCAAAATAGTCTTGTTCCTCGATAGACAAGGTCAATCCAGGCAGGGCGATAAACGTATCGCGCGCCCTACACTTAAACCAGGGATAACCAGCCAGGATGTACCGTTCGTCTTCAGACGTACGATTGTGGAACTGATGGGCAGCGTTGACCAGACAATGAAAGAAATTGTCGCGCGGACTACGCGCCTCTACTTCTTCGCCGAAGAGTTGTTGCAGCTCTTTCGGATCGCAGGAAGAGGTAGATGCCGAGAACACGACCCGCTCCCCTTTCTTGATGTTCAGCTCGAAATATCCGGGCACATAGAGATCTTCATTGGACGCATAGCCACGCTCACGTTCTTTAGGATACTCCACCCCACGATACCAATCGGGCTGGAACACAAACTCATTGTCTTTAGAGAACTGCATGTACAGCTCCGGATAACCTGGGTACATACACGTCTTAATGCCCATATCAACCGGGGCATAATCTCTGCTAGCCGTAGAGTTTTCGTGCGTAAACTGACGAACACTTCGGAACGCCAAAAAGGGTTTGAAACGCAAAGTGGTTTCAGAGTGTGCATCCAGCAGCGTATAGCATATCAAGATTCGGTCTTCGTAGTGCTGGAAAACCACTTCTTTCTTCAACATAACTCCACCTACCCGATAGATGGTCGTAGGAACTTTATCACAATTGAACTCGCGAATATACTTGTGTCCATTCGGACTGAAATGATCGCCCTGATATTTGTGCAAACCCAGGTTGAAGGCTGCGCCATGTTGGATGACCGTAACATCCAACGACGACAATAACACATGATTATCATCGTCAAGTTCGAGGACGGGAACAACCAACAAGCCGTGATACTTGCGGGTGTTGCAATCCACAATGGTGGAACAGGAATAGGCTCCCGACCGATTGGTACGCAGCAATTCTCTCTGAAGAGATTCCTCCAAATTAGTCATGAAAGCCCGCTCAAATTTAAGATAGCTCATAGGCCTATTAAGGTATAATATTGGTCTGTTACTAGATTTAACGGCCGCAGCAAACAACATTTCTGCGTGTTTGACGGCGGATTCAAAGTTAGTCATTTTTCAATTGAAAGCAAAATAAAACCGAACTTTATTTGTAAAATTCATCTTATTTCGCTCTGGATGAGCAACAAATGTGGTTTTCCCTCTTGTCTGTTGATGTTAATAGGCAACGTGGTTCCAGCATCATTCACAAACATGTTTTCACCAATATCATTTCCGTAAAAAACCAATGTCGATACAGGCATGAAGACAGATGTAACGCCCAAAACCCAGTTCAGTGAACGCTGGCAAACAAAACTCAATGGGTTTGGTACTCAAAGTCAATGAGTTTGGAGGCCAAAGTCAATGCGTTTAGAGGCCAAACTCAATGAGTTTGGAACCGAAACGCTGAAGCCTTGGGAGACAACAGCAAAAATAAGAAAAGAGATTAGTCGGGCAACAAGAAATTGATGGCTTCGGGTTCTATCGACAACGTGAATTTTCCAACCGGCGTCTTCATCAGTCTGCCATCAATACCCACCATGGCATGTTCTGCCGTAAACACTTCAACCTTTTTGGTACGATAAGGGTGTACGCTCTTGTGATTGAGGAACTTACCTCGCAAAAACAAATAGATACCTTCGAAAAGCTGCGTCATTTCGGGATGATAGACCACAGAAACATCCAACTGACCATTGTAGGGAACGGCGTTTGGCGTTTGACCATACCCCAGCGAGTTGCCCACGCACACCGTCATTACCTTACGCTTAATGATATCAGTATTAATCTTGAGATGCATTTTATAATCCAGTCGTTGGAAGATTAACAAGGCGAAAGAAAAAAAGAACGACAAGGTTCGCGACCCAAATAAGCGGCGTGTTTTGCGGCGCAAGTTCATGATGGCTGCGATGAAGCCTATGTTCACACAATTCAAGAAATAGCGCCTGCACGCCTCACCGTTTTTATTAGTGTACCGCATGCAACCCAAATCCAGTTTCTTGACACGGTGTTTTTTCAGCGCTTTGATGATACGCTCTTCCTCGCCTTCCCGCATATTCCAAAAATGGGCAAAGTCGTTCATCAGTCCATTGGGGATAAGTCCTAAATAAATCTCATCTCGCAGCTGCGAATCAGTCTGCATCATGCAGTTGATGGTGTCATTGAGAGCCGAGTCACCACCAACGATGACAATCGTCTTGTACCCCGAATTGATGAACATCTTGACCAGGCGACTCACGCTTGCGGAATTCTCGCTTTGCACATAGTCGTACTCCACCCCATTGGTCTTCAGGCTTCTTTCGATGCGCTCCCAATGTTTTTGTGGTCTTAAAGCATTGCTCTTGGGGCAGTAAATAATCCCCCACCGTTTGTTGTCAATAGCCATATATCTCTTTCGTTCTTGTTATTTTTTCTTCCATGGGCAGCGTTGCGTCAATCCAATGGATGACGAAGCCTCGCCGTTCCATACCCCTGAACCAAGTCATTTGCCGCTTGGCAAACTGATGGATGGCAATTTCGAGTTGCTGAAACATCTCGTCATAGGTAGTTTTTCCAATGACATACTCGGTTACATACTTATATTCCAATCCGTAATAGATTAGATTTTCGGGCGGTATACCTGCTGCCAACAGCCCCTGTATCTCCTCGATCATGCCGTTTTCCAATCGGTGCTTCAGTCTGTCAGTTATCTTTTTCCGGCGTTCTTCCCTGTCAATGCGCAGTCCGATGATGCATGCATCAATAGGTGGCAGTGCGCGTTGGGGCATGGGATGCTGCAATAGATGGGTTTCAATCTCAATAGCCCTGATGGCGCGCTGCGCTGTATCTACGTCAGATTGATTGTGCATCACCGAATGGTTTTTATGCTTCAAATCAATCAGCATGTCCGTCAACTCGGCCAACGACTTGTCGCTTAGCTGCTGCCTCAGCTGCTCATTTTGTGGCACTGGCGACAGCGCATAACCTTTCAACACGGCTTCTATGTACAAACCGGTACCGCCACAGAGGATGGGAATGATGCCTCTGGAAACGATATCGTGATAGGCTGCATGAAAATCTTGCTGATACCGGAACAGATTGTACTTCTCACCAGCATCTACAATGTCAATCAAATGATAGGGAATTTGCTTGTGAACGACATAGTCAGAGAGGTCTTTGCCAGTACCGATATCCATCCCTCGATACACCTGACGGCTGTCGGCGCTAATGATTTCAGCACCGATGTCGGCTGCAAGATGGGCTGCAAATGCCGTTTTCCCACTGGCCGTTGGACCTAAGATTGTTAACATCTTCACGCGACAAATATACTAAAAAAAAGCCGTTCGAACTATCTCGAACGGCTTATTTATCGTTAAACGACTAATTTTGATTAGCCATTAACCTTTGCCATGTGCTTGATCAACTCAACAACCTTGTGTGAGTAACCAATTTCGTTATCGTACCAAGATACAACCTTTACGAAGGTGTCTGTCAAAGCGATACCTGCCTTAGCGTCGAAGATAGAGGTACGTGGGTCGCCCAAGAAGTCAGAAGAAACAACAGCCTCTTCGGTGTATCCAAGAATACCCTTCAGTTCGCCCTCAGAAGCGTCCTTCATTGCCTTGCAAATCTCGTCGTATGAAGCTGGCTTAGCCAAGTTAACGGTCAAGTCAACAACAGAAACGTCCAAAGTAGGAACACGCATAGACATACCTGTCAGCTTACCGTTCAACTCAGGAATCACCTTACCTACAGCCTTAGCAGCACCTGTTGAAGAAGGAATGATGTTGCCAGAAGCGGCACGACCACCACGCCAATCCTTCAAAGAAGGACCATCAACAGTCTTCTGTGTAGCGGTAGTAGAGTGTACAGTGGTCATCAAACCATCGGTGATACCAAACTTGTCGTTCAACACCTTAGCGATAGGAGCCAAGCAGTTGGTGGTGCAAGATGCGTTAGAAACGAACTGTGTACCCTTCTCATACTTCTCGTGGTTTACACCGCAAACAAACATTGGAGTGTCGTCCTTAGAAGGAGCAGACATTACAACGTATTTGGCACCAGCCTGGATGTGAGCCTGTGATTTCTCTTTGGTCAAGAACAAACCTGTAGACTCAACAACATATTCTGCTCCAATCTCATCCCACTTCAAATCAGCAGGGTTGCGTTCTGCAGTCACACGAATCTTATTACCGTTCACAATCAGTTCAGACTTCTCAACGTCATACTCGATTGTACCATTGAACTGACCGTGCATGGTGTCATATTTCAGCATGTATGCCAAGTAATCAACTGGACAAAGGTCGTTAATACCTACAACTACTACGTCTTTTGCATTAGCCTCTTCCAAAGAAGCACGGAAAACGAAACGACCGATACGGCCAAAACCGTTAATACCAATTTTAATCATTTTACTTTTAGTTTATTTATTAAAGGGTTAAATTATAAATCATAGAAATGATTGTCATCCTGATGACAGAATCTCTCATCGTGTCATGAAACAACGAAAAAAACGAACGTCAAGTAACAATTATCCTTTATTTGTATGCAAAGTTACAATTTATTTTCTATATTTGCACGTGATTCATGTATTAAATAATATAAAAAAGCCTTGTTATTCGATAACTTTACAGAATATAATCATCGAAAAAGAACAATGACAAGTCTACATGACAAAATATCGATTATTATTATAAAAAAAAGACAATTATGAAGAAGTTTTTAAATGAGTTCAAAGAATTTGCCATGCGTGGCAATGTAGTTGACATGGCTGTCGGTGTAATCGTTGGAGGTGCCTTTGGCAAAATTGTGTCATCCCTCGTGGATGACATCATCATGCCTCCCATTGGTTTTCTGCTTGGCGGCGTCAACTTTACAGATTTGAGTATCAAACTGGGCGAGAAACTCTCAGAAGATGGCAAGAGCATGGAAGCCGTAACATTGAACTATGGCAACTTTATACAGCAGACTGTTAATTTCTTGATTATTGCCTTCTGTGTGTTCTTGCTCGTCAAAGCAGTCATGAAAATTGTGAAGAAGAAAGAAGCAGAACCCGCACCCGCAAAACCTGAACCAACAGCAGAAGAGAAACTCTTGACGGAGATTCGTGACTTGCTGAAGAACAAATAAGCAGAATTCTTCTTTCACATACAAGAAACAAGTGGGTAGATCTATCATCTTTACAGACCTATCTGACGATAACAACGGATGCTTCACGATGAAACATCCGTTGTTTTCTTCATCTTTCACGCACAAAGCCAACGGCTGGTACGCAGAAAATCAACCCACTGGTGTGACCTTCAACGGCGACTAATCTTTCAAAGAATAGGTAATGGTGGTCACCACTCTTACTTTTTTGATGTAAGGCGTGTTGGAATCACGATTTTCAATGGAGAACTGTCCTTGATCAGCACTGGTAATCTTGTTCAGTTTGCTGCGACTATTTTCAGCAAACTGCTGGGCTGTTTTCTCTGCATTATCAATGGCTTCCTCCATCATCTTGGGTTTCATGGCCGCGAAAGACACGTACTCGTATTTCACAGGATTCTCATATCCGCCATCCACAATGGCCACTCCTTCCTTGAGTAAGCTGCCTTGTTTGGCGATAATGCTTCTCACCAACTTCACTTTCTTCGAGGTTACGGTTATCGATGAGGTGATGTTGTAGCGATAACGCGACTCGTTATTGGAATATTGATTGGCATTCATGTCAATCACGGAAGGTGCATTAACGCTGATTTCGCTTTCAGAAATACCATTGCTCAGTAAGAAATTTTTGATGATTGCCTGTGTGTTGGCGATGTTTTTATACAGCTGTGGCAGGTCGTTACCAATTTCTTTTGACAGGATGGGCCATGTCACTTTGTCCGCCTCAACCTCTTTTTCCGACAATCCCTTTACCGTTACCTTGTTGTCTTTGTTCACAAAGTTATCGATACCGCCCTTAATCGCAAATCCTAAAACGACGATACTGAAGGCGATGAGTGCCGCAGATAAAACTTGTCCTTTCATATTTTTATGTTTTTGATGAATCATTCTGTATGACACAAATATAGGATTTTCATTTCAATTGCATGCGCGAATGGGATAACAAATGCGGGTAATTAGAATTAAATAACCTTTTGTCAAACATTATAACACATCAAACAGAAAGAGGAAAACATCTCACACGAGGAGGTTTCAGCTGCTTCCTAATGGAGAAAGACAAGATGAACGGAGCCCAAGAAAAACCAACTAATATATTTTGAAGTATGCACTGTTTAGGCTAACTTTGCAGGCAAAACGCAGAAAGGCTTTGCATCTTTGAATCTAATAGAAAGAATACGCTCTGCTCATTCTGTGTAGTCATCAACTCTTAGTAAGACAAAAACAGTGCATATAGCCATCGCAGGAAACATAGGAAGTGGCAAAACAACCCTCACAAACATGTTGGTTAAACATTATGGGTGGACGCCTAAATTGGAATCGGTAGACGTTAATCCATACTTGGACGACTACTATCGGTCCATTGAACGATGGGCTTTCAACCTTGAGGTTTACTTTTTGAAGCAACGATTTCATGACTTACTGGATATAGCTCAATCAAACGAAACCATCGTACAAGACCGTTCGATATACGAAGGGGTATATGTTTTTGCCGCCAACAATCGAGATATGGGGCATTTGTCTGACAGAGACTTCAATACATACATGGAACTGTTTGAGGCTATGATGATGGCTGTCAAACTTCCTGACCTCATGATCTACCTTCGTTCGTCTGTTCCCAACCTAGTTGGGCACATCCAAAAGCGCGGAAGAGACTACGAACAGACCATTCCACTGGAGTATCTTACCAACCTGAACGAGCGTTACGAAGATTTTATTCTCAACAAATACCAAGGAAAAAAGCTCATCATTGAGGCGGACACGCTTGACTTTGAGCACAATCCGAGAGACTTTTCTGAAATCATCGACAAGATAGATGCGCAACTGTTCGGTCTCTTTGGCAATCTGTAATCACAAAGCAACGTCTTTTCAACATATCAACAATCATTCTATTCACACAACAAAAACACATTCATCATGCACATAGCCATAGCTGGAAACATAGGAAGCGGCAAGACAACCCTCACTACCATGCTTGCCAAACGATATAATTGGATACCACAATTTGAGCCAGTAGACGACAATCCGTATCTGGATGATTTCTATGCCGACATGACACGATGGTCGTTCAACCTGCAAATCTACTTTCTCAACAAGCGATTCAGAGACGTCGTTGCCATCAGCAAGAGCCACGATACCATCATTCAAGACCGCACCATCTTTGAAGATGCCTGCATCTTCGCACCCAACTTGCACAGCATGGGTATGATGAGCGACCGCGACTTTGACAACTATACAGACCTTTTCAACCTCATGATGTCGCTCGTAAAGTTGCCTGATCTCTTGATTTACATTCGTTCGGGGATTCCAAATCTGGTTTCTCACATCCAAAAACGTGGTCGCGAATTTGAGAAATCCATCCGAATAGACTACTTACAGGGGCTCAATACGCTCTACGAAAACTGGATTAGCACGTACAAAGGGAACCTCATGATTGTAGATGGCGACCGTCTTCATTTCAAAGAAAACCCACAAGACTTCAAGGAGATTACAGACATGATTGACGACCGACTGTATGGTTTGTTCCCACTTGACGTGAAATAGCACTGGCACGGCCATGCCTTAAATGATACAGAACAAGGGAATGCGATTGTTAAGGCGTGGTGTTTTCAAAATTATTGTTTCAGTCTCCTATACCAATTCCTGAGAGCTGGGCGCGGAACACCTAATGACACAATGCGGTCAAGATCTTCTCTTGCCTTTTCTGTTTTACCCAATTGAATGCACAGTTCGGCTCTGTTCAGCAGATAATCGGTATTATTCTGATCCCTTTTGATGGCCTCTGAATAATCGTATTCGCCCAACTCAAGCATCCCCTGCTCTACTTCAATTCCCGCACGAGCGGCATAAGCCACCGCACTGTCGGCATGTTGACTCACTAACTGGTTAATCTGATTGAGCGCTTCCGTATGGTGTTTGTCCTTCTGATTGAGCAAAGCCAGACCTAAGAGCGCAGAAAAATGTCCGGGAACTCTTTGCAACAGATGCTCATAATCAAGTCGGGCAAAATTATATCTCCCCAATTTTTGATTGGCGAAAGCCCGATAATACAAGGCAGCGATGTTGTCTTGATCTTTGTTCAACACCCTATCATACTCGTCTTTAGCATACTGCCACTGCTCTAATTGTAAATTCCACGCAGCCTTTTTCAACCGCAAGTCCACACTATCAGGATGATATTCCAAGGCTTCGGTGGCCTTCTTCAAACTGTCACGCAACGCTTCACGCTGTTGTGCTAAACCGTTTAAAGGCAAAAGAGACATGAAAAAGAGTACGAAAACAGACAAGATGCACGCCTTTTCCCTGAAAGAAAAAGCATCTAAAGTACATCTCAACATGCTGATAAAATCCCTCATAACAGTCTCTTTTTCACTATTTTATACCAAAATCTCTATCGTATTCATTGAGAAAAGTGCCCATTCATCAAAACGGAACAGACTCTGCTGGAGGCAAATCTCCTAAAGGTGTGGACTCTGGAGGTGGGAAACCTCCATTAAGACGCGACTCCATAAACTCGCCACCTTCTGGAATTGGCATCGAATAACCTTCGTCCAAGTTCTCGAAACGCGTATACTCGCCACGAAAATTTAGCAGCACATCGCCCGTTGCACCTTTACGATGCTTGGCTATGATGATTTGAGCTTTACCTCGTAAGTCCACCCCATTGTTGTCTTCATACAACCGATAATACTCCGGTCTGTGCACAAACAGCACCAAGTCGGCATCCTGTTCGATGGCACCAGACTCACGAAGGTCACTCAACTGTGGTCGTTTTCCCTCCAATCCGTCACGATTCTCCACGTTACGGCTCAACTGTGACAGAGCCAGCACTGGGATATCCAGCTCTTTGGCCAGTCCTTTCAGCGAGCGAGAGATGGTAGAAACCTCCTCCTGACGGTTGCCAAACCGCATGCCATTGGCATTCATCAGCTGCAAATAGTCTATCATGATAATCTTTACGCCTTTCTCTCTTACCAGCCTGCGCGCCTTGGTTCTTAGCTCAAAGATACTCAGTCCGGGCGTGTCATCAATATAAATAGGTGTACCCATCAGGTTTCTCACTTTCGTATCAAAACGTTTCCATTCATCAGCAGTCAATTGTCCACTCAGAATCTTGTTGCCCGCAATCTCACAAGTATTGGATATCAAGCGGTTTACCAACTGTACATTGTTCATTTCCAGTGAGAAAAAGGCAATAGGTTCATGATGATCTACAGCGATATTCTTAGCAATAGAGAGTGCAAACGACGTTTTTCCCATGGCCGGACGACCCGCAATAATCACCAAGTCAGACTTCTGCCAGCCACTTGTAATGCCATCCAATTTGGTATATCCAGAAGGTATTCCCGTTAAATCACCTGTGTTAGCGGATGCCTTTTGCAGTATTTCCGTTGCTTGGGCTATCACAGGATCAATTTGCGTATAGTCCTTCTTCATGTTGGTTTGCGACAACGTGAAGAGGTCACTTTCGGCTTCTTGCATCAATTCATCAATGTCCTGCGATTCATCAAACGCCTTGGTTTCGATGACACTGGCATAAGAAATCAACTGACGAGCCAGCGATTTCTGCGAAAGTATTTTGGCATGATACTCGATGTTGGCTGATGATGCAACCTGTGCACTAAGCTCCACCACATAAGCAGCACCCCCTATCTCCTCCAACGTTCCCTCTCTTTTCAGCTGATCGGTCACGGTGATGATGTCAACCGGCTTTTCTTCCATCGTCAACGACTGGATGGCATGGAAAATCTTCTGGTGCCTTGGCTCGTAAAATGACTCAGGACGAAGAATCTCGGAAATGATGGAAAAAGCGTCTTTGTCTATCATCAGTGCCCCCAATACAACTCTTTCTACGTCAGTTGCTTGTGGCTGAACATGTGCATAAGAGTTATCTATCGGTGTCGGACGCTTGTTTTTGGTAGTGGCCATGGTTGAAGTATTTTATTGTTTTACCAACTTGGGAATGCAAATGTATAAAAAATAGTTCAACTATCGCCCATCGGCGTTCATCTTTTTACATTCCACACCGCTCTACAGCAATCATAACAAAGTGGAATAAAATCTTACAATTCGTTTTGCTATCTTATTGATTTAGTATATCTTTGTCAGCAAAAACACAAATATTACTTATGGAAAACAAGGAAAAAGAGTCAGTGCAATTACCTGAAAATGCATTCAGGGAATTGAAAGAAGGAGAAGAGTATCAACCCATCATGCATGCAAACCAAACCTACCCCGAGGTCAATGCGTGGTCAGTGACATGGGGTATCCTCATGGCGATGTTGTTCTCGGCCGCCGCAGCCTATCTGGGTTTGAAGGTAGGACAGGTGTTTGAGGCAGCCATCCCCATTGCCATCATCGCCGTAGGCGTGTCAACAGCCGCCAAGCGAAACAAGGCACTTGGTGAAAATGTGATTATACAGAGCATCGGAGCCTGCTCGGGTGCGGTGGTAGCTGGAGCCATCTTCACTCTGCCTGCCATTTACATTCTTCAAGCCAAGTACCCCGAAATGAGCGCGTCGTTCATGAAAATCTTCATGAGTTCGGCACTGGGAGGAGTCATCGGCATTCTATTTCTGATTCCTTTCCGCAAATATTTCGTGAGCGACATGCATGGCAAATATCCATTCCCCGAAGCCACTGCCACCACGCAAGTGCTCGTAAGCGGTGCCAAAGGCGGGTCGCAAGCCAAGCCATTGCTTATGGCCGGACTGGTTGGTGGGCTTTATGACTTCATCGTAGCCACCTTTGGATGGTGGAACGAGAATTTCACCACCCGCGTTTTCGGCTTGGGTCAGCAGCTGGCCGACCAGGCAAAACTGGTCTTCAAGGTAAACACCGGCGCAGCCGTAATGGGTCTTGGCTACATCATCGGACTGAAATATACCTTTATTATCTGTATGGGTTCGTTCGCCGTTTGGTGGCTCATCGTGCCAGGACTGTCGCTATTGTTTGGCGACACCATCTTAAACATCGGTGGCACCAACCTCACCATGACGGTGGGCGAGATGTCTCCCGAGCTGATTTTTACCACCTACGGCAAGAGCATCGGTATCGGTGGCATTGCTATGGCGGGCATCATTGGCATCATCAAGAGCTGGGGTATCATCAAAAGTGCTGTTGGACTGGCGGCTAAGGAGATGAAAGGCCAAGGTGAGGTGACGAAAGAAGAGATACGCACGCGCAGGGACATCTCGTTCCGGGTCATTGCCATCGGCTCCATTGCCGCCATTCTCATCACCTTCGCATTCTTCCTTTTGGGCGTTATGCACAACTTTACGCATGCGCTGATTGCCATTCTTTTAGTGGCCATCATTGCCTTTTTGTTTACCACCGTGGCAGCCAATGCCATTGCCATCGTAGGCAGCAACCCGGTATCGGGCATGACCTTGATGACACTTATCTTGGCCAGCGTGGTGATGGCAGCCGTGGGACTCAACGGTCCGGAGGGCATGGTAGCCGCTTTAATCATGGGAGGCGTGGTGTGTACCGCTCTCTCCATGGCTGGTGCTTTTGTCACTGACCTGAAGATTGGCTATTGGTTGGGAACGACACCAGCCAAACAAGAAACTTGGAAGTTCTTGGGGACCCTGGTCAGTGCGGCAACCGTGGGCGGCGTGATGATGCTACTCAATCAGACTTACGGCTTCGATCCGGCACAACAAGGGCATCTGGTGGCACCGCAAGCCAATGCCATGGCAGCTGTTATCGAGCCCTTGATGAATGGTGCGGGCGCACCTTGGATCTTATATGGCATCGGTGCTTTGCTGGCCATCATCCTCACTTTGCTCAAAATTCCCGCACTGGCATTTGCACTGGGTATGTTCATTCCGTTGGAACTCAACACACCACTCCTCATCGGTGGCGCCATTCACTGGTTTGTCACCACACGTAGCAAGAACAACGAGGTGAACAAACAGCGCGGAGAAAAGGGTACGCTGCTGGCCAGCGGCTTCATCGCCGGCGGTGCGTTGATGGGCGTTTTAAGCGCGTTGCTGCGCTTTACAGGCTTCAATCCCATCAATCCCGACTGGCTTGCCAACCCCTTGTCCGAATTACTGTCACTGGCCGCTTACCTGCTGTTGATTAGCTATTTCATCATGGCTACACGCGACAAGAGTAAGGCTTAAACATTGAATGGCAGACTGGTGCAGGATTCCAAACCTAGACTGCCATCCTAAATTCACTTTGATCCGCATCGTTTCGTGTAGGTTTATCTTTGTGAATTTTCTTGACAACACATCTTCTCATGCTTGGCTTATTTGCAAACGAACACAGGTTTGCTTGCAAATATGCCAAGCATGAACGTTTTTGTACTTCGTTGACACACAACATATTACAAATTATTCAGCCGCTTACGCACCAAAATTCAACCATTTTTCAGCCTAAAAGCATGCTTTCATGCGCCCAATTTGTAGGCAATTGCCACCCAATAGCATGCATATAACCAGGTAAAAGCATGCTTCTTGTCTTGTAAGACCATTGCTTTAACGATAAAACGCGATTTTTCTTCCCACATCATCCCCTATTTGCATCCTCCTTGCCTATCGATTTTTTCTATATTGAAACTTTTCAAGAGCCGATTTAAGGGCTATTTTTGAGATAAAAAATTGACATTTTTGCATGAAATGTTCGTAGGGGCGTGATTCATCACGCTCCGCTCTACCCTATAACACAGCTCTTGCATTGAAGTGGTAAAGTTGGTGACACAAAAGAATCAGAATGGTTTTTCGCTGTCAATCATCATTTCGTTAATGACAAATCCGTGTAGCACCACGCAGAATAAGAGTATTTACAAGTGTAAATTTTCGAAAGTTTTGTCTATCTTTGCAAGTGAACTTTTAGAGGGCATCGCTGCAAAATTCTACCATTATGGACAATCATATACAGGACACCACAGGTTTCAGCTCACTATATTCGGATATTTGTTCGATTATAGAGGAAGCCCGTGAACAAGCATACCGTGCTGTCAATGTTTCGCTCACACTCCGCAATTGGATGCTTGGTGAACGCATTGCACGTGAGAAACTTGATGGAGAAGAGAGAGCCGAATATGGAACTAACTCATGCGTATGGCAAGGGATTTGAACGTGTTTCTTTGTATAATTATTTGAAGATCTATCGTTGTTTTCCACAGATTGTTGACGCAGTGAGTCAACAATCAGCAATAGTAGACACAGTGCGTCAACAATTAGGAAACGTCAACACCATGAGTGGGCAATCTGAGATTGTAAACGCAGTGCGTACAAAATCTAAGGATTCATTTTCGCTTAGCAGAAAAATTCTGCCATGGACGCATTACCGGGAACTAATAAGGGTGGAAGATCCTATTGTGCGTAGATGGTATGAACAAGAGGCTTTGAGGGAAATTTGGAGCACGCGCACCTTGCATCGTAATATTGTCTCACAATATTATAACCGCCTACTCCAATCTGCACATAAAGATAAGGTTGTTGACGAGATGCACAAGCTCACAGCTCCTATGCAACAGGATAAGTTGGAATTTATCAAAAATCCTGTAGTGGCAGAGTTTCTTGGCTTGCAGTCAGATGCAGACTTTACAGAGTCTGAACTGGAAGGCAGCATCATCAACCATTTGCAGAAGTTTATTATGGAAATGGGTAAGGGATTTGCTTTCGTAGGAAGACAACAGCACATACGCACGGACATGGGCGACTTCTATATTGACCTTGTCTTCTACAATTATATTTTAAAGTGTTTCTTCCTCGTTGATCTCAAAACCACACAGATCTCGCATCAAGATGTTGGGCAGATGGATATGTATATCCGCATGTATGATGCTCTGAAACGAACAGAGGGGGACAACCCCACCATTGGATTATTGCTCTGCTCAGATACCAGCGACGATATGGCAAGGTATAGTGTACTGCATGGCAGCGACCAAATATTTCAAGCAAAATATCTTACCTATCTTCCCTCTAAGGAGGAATTGGCACGCGAGATAGAGATGCAGAAAGAAATATTTCGTCAGCAACAGGAAAATAAAGACTAAAAGGATGAAGTTAAGTTTAAGATACGTTGTTGAACGGCAAATGATTATTTTTGACAACAAACAACTTTCTATAAACGAAAGAGCCGTGTTACAATAACATAAATTACGCCTCAACCCATCAACCTTTCACTAATTATTATTACCTTTGTGACGTCATATATATCGAAACTAAAAGATTGAATAATAATATGAGTAAGCAAGTAGAAAAGATTAAAGAGCTGGTAGCCAAGAGAGAACAAGCTCGTCTTGGCGGTGGCGAGAAAGCGATAGAGAAGCAGCATGCGCGTGGAAAATACACGGCGCGTGAGCGTATTGACATGCTCGTGGACGAGGGTTCGTTCGAAGAATACGACATGTTTAAGCTGCACCGCTGCCACAACTTCGGCATGGAGAAGAAACAGTTCCTGGGCGACGGTGTCGTGACAGGTAGCGCCACCATTGACGGCCGCTTAGTCTACGTTTACGCACAGGATTTCACCGTGAACGGAGGTTCGCTCTCATTGACAATGGCTGAAAAGATATGTAAGATTATGGATCTGGCCATGCAGAACGGAGCTCCCGTCATCTGCATGAACGATTCGGGTGGAGCGCGCATCCAAGAAGGCATTTGTGCCTTGGCTGGCTATGGTGAGATTTTTGAACGAAACATTCTTGCCAGCGGCGTGGTTCCACAGATTTCAGCCATCCTTGGCCCTTGCGCTGGTGGTGCCGTTTACTCCCCTGCCCTGACAGACTTTATCATGATGGCCGAAGGAACCAGCTACATGTTCCTCACAGGACCAAAGGTGGTCAAGACGGTGACAGGCGAAGACATCGATGCCGAGCATTTGGGAGGTGCCAGCGTGCATGCCACGAAGAGCGGCGTGACCCACTTCACGGCAAAAAATGATGAAGAGGTGATACAACTCATTAAGACGTTGTTGACCTATCTTCCATCCAACAACACAGAAGAGGCACCGCGCGTGGAGAACACCGACCCAGTTGACCGCACGAGTGACCTGCTCAACGAGCTATTGCCCGACGATCCCAACATGGCCTATAATATGTATAAGGTGATTGCCGAGATTACGGACAATGGCGAATTCTTCGAGGTACAACCCAAGTTTGCCAAGAACATCATCACCGGTTTTGCCCGCTTCAACGGACAGAGCGTGGGCATCGTGGCCAACCAGCCACAGGCCTACGCCGGCGTACTGGACACCAATGCCAGTCGCAAGGGGGCGCGCTTCGTTCGCTTCTGCGACGCCTTCAACATCCCCATCGTCTCACTGGTGGACGTTCCAGGCTTCCTTCCTGGAACCGGTCAGGAGTACAATGCCGTCATCTTGCATGGCGCACAGCTGCTCTACGCCTATGGTGAGGCAACCGTTCCGAAGATTACTATCACGCTGCGCAAGAGCTATGGCGGAAGTCACATCGTGATGGGATGCAAGCAATTGCGTTCTGACCTCAACTTTGCATGGCCAACAGCCGAGATTGCCGTGATGGGTGCTTCGGGTGCCGTGGCTGTATTAAGTGCGAAAGAAGCAAAGGCAAAGAAAGAAGCTGGTGAGGACGTGCGTGCGTTCTTAGCCGAAAAGGAAGAAGAATACACAGAACTGTTTGCCAATCCTTATCAGGCTGCTCAGTATGGTTACATAGACGATGTCATCGAACCTCGCAACACACGCTTCCGTATCTGCCGCGGACTGGCACAGCTGGCGCACAAGCGACAAAGCCTTCCGGCCAAGAAGCACGGATGCATGCCTATGTAGAAACATTAAGTAGAAGAAAACAGACATGGATAAGAACATTTATGCAGCTATCGCAATGGCTCTCTATGAATATAGGGGAAACAACGTACACGACATCGAATCGGGCAAAATAACCATCAAGCCCAAGCAGAGTATGTGGGACGCCAAATTCGTATCTTTCACGGAAAAGCCACAACTGTGCGGAGCAAAGTAAACCACTCACCTATTTAAGAGAAAGGAAACACTGATTATGAAAAAATTCAAATACATTATCGACGGCAAGGAATATACAGTCGAGATAGGAAACATCGTCGACAATATCGCACAGGTTATTGTCAATGGTGAAGACTTTAATGTTGAACTTGAGGCAGAACCAGAACCCGAAAAAAAGCCCGTGGTGAACAAACCAGTAGCCAATGAGCCTGAAGAAGAAAGCCAGTCGGCCACCAATGTCAACACCGACCATGCCGTGAAGGCACCACTCCCTGGCGTTATCACCGACATCCTGGTTCATGTAGGCGACGAGGTAAAGGCCGGCGACACGGTTGTTGTGCTGGAAGCCATGAAGATGGCCAACAACATCGAGGCCGAGAAAGATGGCAAGGTGACAGCCATCTGCATCAAACAGGGGGAAAGCGTCATGGAAGACACCCCGCTGGTGGTGATAGAATAAACGGCCGCGACGCACTATACACAAGAGACGGGAGGATGTAAAACCACGCAGACAGCATCTCGTTGTAGAGGACAACAGGATGCCATAATGCGTATGGGCACACCACTCACGAGTTCTCATCAAGACAAAACAAGTTTGGATAAACCATAGATGCCTGTACAACCTATTATGCTGCACAGGCATTTATCATAGAAAAGCGGATAAGGAATGTAAAGACAGGTGGCACGATCAAAGTTTAAAAATAACAAATTACAATGGCTTGAACACCGAATTAAGAGAATTAACACCAGTAATTCGATTATTTTTCGTATCTTTGCAGTGGGCAGATGTTGTAGGCTACAATGTAGGGCAATTGTAACAAACTGCTATAAAGAGCAGATGTTGCAAGCTGATAAGCTGACGATTTGCATGCCACAGCCATACTGACACCATTAAACAAGTAAACGCCAAACAAGGACATGACGAAGAAGATTCTATTTATCAACCAAGAGATGACACCTTACGTTCCAGAAACAGAGATGTCGCTCATGGGACGTAATCTTCCCCAAGCCATGCAGGAAAATGATTGCGAAATCAGGACCTTCATGCCAAAATGGGGAAACATTAACGAAAGACGTGGCCAACTGCATGAGGTAATTCGCCTTTCTGGTATGAACCTAATCATTGATGACACCGATCATCCACTGCTCATTAAGGTTGCTTCAATTCCGCAAGTGAGAATACAGGTATACTTTATCGACAACGAAGACTATTTCACAAAGCGGCAAATGACGGTTGATGAATCCGGAACAGAATATCCTGACAATGGCGAGCGCGCTATTTTCTTTGCACGTGGTGTTCTAGAAACAGTAAAGAAGCTGCGCTGGGTACCCGACATCATTCATTGCCAAGGATGGATGGGAGCCGTAATCCCGCTATATGTAAAGACAGCCTATAAAGACGAGCCTTCGTTTGCAAACGCCAAGGTGATCACATCTCTATTTCAGACACAACTCAAGACCGACCTGGGGACCAACTTCAAAAGATGCGTGCAGTTTAAAGACGCCAAGCTGGATTTACTCAAGCCATACAATGAGAAGTTCGACTTCTTCGAACTGGGCAAACTGGCCATTGACTATAGTGATGGCATTATCGAGGCTGGCACTGACGTCAACGAAAAGCTCTTGAAGTACTGTGCAGACAAAGAACTGCCATTCTTGAAATATCCAGGAAGTGATTTCACGAAGGCCTACCAAGAGTTCTATGATCTTGTTTTGCAGAAATAAGCACGTTTGGGTTACAAAAGGACATACAGAAGCACCAACAGATTCGTTTACAGCACTTAATACAGCTTAAACACAAATGAGAAATAAGATTATTGCAGTTCTTGCATTTGCCGCACTCATGTTTACGGCATGTGACGATACGACCGACAATGTGGGTATATCATTGACCAACTCATTGGACAAACTACAGATTTCAACCGATACATTCATGGTTTCTACCCGTTCTATCGCGGCAGATTCGGTGTTGTCAAGAAACACCCTGGGATATTTGGGAAAAATTAGAGATCCGGAAACTGGGGGATACATCACCGGAAATTTCATGACCCAATTCCACATTCAGGAAAACTATCAATTTCCTGATGCTGACAAAATGGTCAACAAAGAAGATGGAATGATTGTGGCAGATTCATGTGAAATCAGACTGTACTACGACAAGTTCTATGGTGACTCGCTGGCGCCTATGAAGCTAACTGCTTATGAAATGAGCAGACCCATGAGCGAAGCTAACACCTATTATTCTAATTTTGACCCTATCGAGAATGGGTATGTCGGCACAAATGGATTACGAGCTGACAAGGTTTACACATTGACAGACCAGCAAATCAGCGAAAAGACCCGATGGGACAAGAACTACACGAATCACATCAAAATTAAGCTGAACCAGCCATACACCGACAAAAACGGCAAAAGATATAAGAACTACGGTACCTATATCCTAAACCAGTATTATCAACATCCTGAATATTTCAAGAACTCCATGACATTCACACAGCATGTTGTGCCAGGATTCTACTTCAAACACGTCAGTGGTTTAGGTTCGATGGCCTATATATTCAGGACACAACTGAACGTTTATTTCAGGTTCGCTAACAAAGACAGCACCTATTCAGGAACAGCTTCATTCTCAGGCACCGAAGAGGTATTGCAGACATCAACCATGGTGAACGACCGAAAGACAATTAACGAGTTGGTGAGTGACAAGAACAACACTTACTTAAAATCACCTGCCGGCATCTTCACGGAAATCACAATCCCTGTTGAAGAAATCTGTAAAGGGCATGAAAAAGATTCTATCAACGCTGCAAAAATTCATTTGAAACGAATCAACAATGAGGTTAATTCCAAGTTTGCATTAGACATTCCTAAGACACTCTTGCTGATTCAGAAAGACAGTTTATATACATTCTTTGAGCACAAACGAGTTGCCGACTACAAAACGTCTTTCCTCGCCACGTACGACAGGGCCAACAATGGTTATACCTTCAACAACATTGGAAGTGTCATCAAGGCCATGGCGCGCAACAAGGCTACAGGAAAACAATCGGAAGATTGGAACAAACTGGTTGTCATACCAGTGACCACGTCTTATTACACATTCAATCAGACACAGATTCTGACCAACGTAGTACACGACATGTCACTATCAGGCACCAAACTCTTTGGCGGCTCAAACAAGCAGACGCTGTCTGTCATCTACTCACACTTTAAATAAGTCATGGCAGACAATTATCTGGAACGGAAAAGAAGAGATTATGAGGAGCGGAAGAAAGAGTGGATAAAAAAGAAAAAGCTCCATTTAAAACCTCGCCAAAAACAAACCAAAAGCAAGTTCACAAAGGTGCACTCATCCGCGATGAAAAGTCTGACGTGAAGTTTCAATCAGGTAAGACAGAAAGTTGCAGCCAGGTTCCATCTGATTGCATCTCGCGATGAACGCCCTATCCTTGCACATGTAATTCATGACACAAACACTTATAGTTGGATCTTTTGTCCAACAAGCAATATACAAACCGCGGTTTCTCAAAAAAAGAGGATATGTCCATCTATAGACATATCCTCTTTTTTATGTAATTTACAATTGGCTATTGTAGTTAGAATGGTAAGTCATCGGCATTGTCTTCCGCCGTTTCAGACTGTGGAGGAAATGGCGCTTGTGCTCCACCTTGCTGTGGGTCAGCCTGCTGTGTAGTCGTGTTATCGGATGTGACAGGTGGCACCGGCGCTCCCTGTACACCGTACGTCGCTGGATCTACCTGACGTACATCGAAAGCACGGATGCTATTGAACCAACGGCCATTATATTCGTGAGCATCGATGTCAAACGACACCAACACCTCTTGTCCTACCTGAACGTTAAATCTTTGCAAGCGATCTTCACCAAAAACAGAGAAGACCATCTTGCGAGGATACTGGTCGTGCGTTTCGATGACATATTCTTTCACTTTCCATTCTCCTCTCGCTGACGTCCCACTTTTTTCAGGCATTTCAGCAATAACTTTTCCTTGTAATTCCATTTATAGTGTTTTTTTGAATAAATTATCTGACATGTGTGTCTTCTGTTTTGCGAAATTAGTAAAATACTTCTAAAAAAAGAAACTTTTAGTACCTTTTTTTGTCCAACACAATGCTTTTTTGTATTTTTGTAACTAATAAATACAGACAAACATTTAAAACATCATACCAATGAGATTTACATTATCAAGCAGTGCTTTAAACAGTCGCTTACAAACACTTTCAAAGGTTATCAACAGCAAGAATTCATTGCCAATTCTTGACAGTTTCCTCTTCGATATTCAAGATAAACAGCTGAACATTACCGCCAGTGACAGTGAAAATGTCATGCGCACATCATTGCACCTTGATGAATGTGATGGTGAAAGCAAGTTTGCTGTGCCCAGCCGCACCATTCTTGACGCCGTTAAGGAGTTGCCAGAGCAACCGCTGACTTTTGAAGTGGATGTGACCAATTTAACCATTCAGATTCAATACCAGAATGGTGTATACAACTTCACTGCTCAAAATGCGGCAGAATATCCCGAATCACAAGCAATACCAGATGGTGCAACCGTCATTACGATGAATGCTGGGATTCTCAATGACAATATCAACCGTTCTCTCTTTGCCACAGCACAAGACGAGCTGAGGCCTGTCATGAACGGTATATATTTCGACCTGACGAGCGACAGTTTGGCAATCGTGGCAAGCGATGGACACAAACTCGTTAGAAACAAAAACTTCAAACTAAAGAGTGAAACGCCGGCATCGTTCATCTTACCCAAGAAACCAGCCATGCTGCTAAGAAACGTTTTGACAAAAGACGAGGGAGATGCAGTCATTAAGTTTGATACGAAGAACGCCGAAATACATTATGCAGGAGGTTCGTTGTCGTGTAGACTGATTGAAGGCAGATACCCAAATTACAACTCTGTCATTCCGCAGGACAATCCCAATCAACTGACTGCCGATCGCAAGGGCCTCCTGGGTGCTTTGAGACGCATCTTGCCATTTGCAAGTGAAAGCAGCCAACTGGTACGGCTTCATCTGGAAACTGGCAAGCTGGAGCTCTCTTCCGAAGATATAGACTTTGCGACAAGTGCCAAGGAAAGCATCGTTTGCGATTACTCTGGCCAAACCATGAACATTGGTTTCAAGGGCAGTTCGTTGACTGAGATTCTCACCAACCTTGAAAGTGAAGACGTAACGATACAACTGGCTGATCCAAGCCGTGCAGGTGTCATTGTCCCGACGACACAGGAGGAAGACGAAGACATTCTGATGCTGATTATGCCAATGTTGCTTAATGATTAACATACAGCAACTCGCATGAGGAAAGGCATATCTACCCGGTTTGGAAAAACATATATTCCGATATCGGGTAGATATTTCCATTTTATTCATAGACAAGTCACTTAAAAATGAAACTGAATTTAAAAAAGCCTATCATCATTTTTGACCTTGAGACGACAGGGCTCGATTTAGTAAAAGACCGTATCATCCAAATATCTTACATCAAAGTATTTCCTGACGGAAAAGAAGAGCGCGAGAACATTCTTGTCAATCCTGAAAAGAACATACCTCACGAAGTTTCTGCCTTGACAGGCATTACCAATGAAGATGTAGCAGATGCACCCAAATTCCAAGATTTAGCGCAAAAGTTAGCAGAAGAATTTAAAGGTTGCGATTTTGCAGGGTACAATTCAAATTACTTTGACGTACCAATACTGGCGGAAGAATTCCTGCGTGCAGGCATTGACTTCGACTTCAGTAAAAGCAATTTGGTTGATGCCCAAGCTATCTTTCACAAGATGGAGCGACGCAACCTGGCAGCAGCATACAAATTCTATTGTGGGCGGAAAATGGAAGACGACTTTGAAGCCCATCGAGCTGACCAAGATGCTGAGGTTACCTATCGTGTATTGATGGGACAACTAGACAAATACAACCCCGAAACAGCCGAAGAAGCTGACAGAGCATTGCCCAACGACATGAAATACTTGGCCGAATTCTCCAAGATGAATGACAATGTCGATTTTGCCGGCCGTATAGTTTGGCGAGACATGAAAGGTCCTGACGGCAAGGTGTTGACCACAGAAGACGGTTCACCCATGAGACAAGAAGTGTTCAACTTCGGTAAATATAAAGGTTGTCCCGTGACAGAAGTTCTTCTAAAAGATCCAGGCTATTACAGTTGGATGTTATCCAATGACTTTACCAACAACACGAAACAAGTGCTCACCCGTATACGCTTACGAGAGTTTAACAAGAAATAAGAACGATTGGCGCACTGATTTTTTGACAGATGAAGAAGTTAGTATCTCTCCTCATATTCAGTCTTTTCTTGGCTGCTGGCGTCTATTCGCCGGTATACAGTCAGGAATTGAATGCGCGTATCCATATCAACCACAACCAAATACAAGGTACGGATGCCAGCATTTTTGAGAATCTGGAGCAGACACTCACTAGATTCATCAATGACCGGCAGTGGACCAACCTGAAGTTCCAACGCATAGAACGCATTCCATGTAATTTCAACATTACGGTGACCAAATACGATCAAGCCACAAACATGTTCACTTGTCGGGCATTGATTCAAGCCAATAGGCCCGTGTTCAACTCTGCTTACACTACCACATTATATAATAATACTGATAACGACTTCAATTTTGAGTTTGCCCAATTCGATCAACTCGAATTCAATGAAGAGTCCATCAATAACCAGCTCACTGCTTTGATTGCCTATTATGCTTATCTCATCATTGGATTGAATCTAGACTCCTTCTCCCCCATGGGCGGTGAAGACATACTGCAAAGATGCCTCAACCTAACCAATAATGCGCAGAATCTTAATTTTACGGGTTGGAAATCATTCGACGACAGCCGAAACCGTTTTGCCATCATTAACGACTACATGGATAGCGCCATGTCACCCTTCCGCCAACTGCAATACGATTATTTCAGAAACGGTTTAGACCAAATGGCCACAAACGTTGAGCGAGGAAGAACAAACATCACAACCGCATTGGAAGAGGGATTGAAAAAAAGTCACGAAAACAGACCGTTAAGCTTGTTGCCACAGATATGGACCGATTATAAGCGTGATGAACTGGCTAATATCTACAGCGGAAAAGGAACTCAGAAAGAGAAAGAACGGGTTTACGAAATACTGTTTTCCATCAACGCTTCCCAAAACAATGCATGGGAAAAAATCAAAGAATAAAGATGCTGAAGCAATTACATATTCAAAACTTTACGCTGATTGATGAACTTGACATCAACTTTCATCCGGGATTTTCCGTCATTACGGGCGAAACAGGAGCAGGCAAAAGCATCATACTTGGGGCCATTGGCCTCTTGAAGGGCAATCGAGCCGACACAAAACTCATCAGATCTGGAAAGGAAAAATGCCTGATTGAAGCTCATTTTGATGTCAGCAAATACAATCTTCTCCACTTTTTCGAAGAGAATGACATCGATGATGATGCAACTGACTGTATCGTGAGAAGGGAAATCTACAGCTCAGGAAAGAGCAGGGCCTTTATCAACGACACCCCTGTACCTCTTGCTACCATGAAAGAATTGGGGGAACAATTGATTGATATCCATTCACAGCATCAAAACCTTTTGCTCAACCAGGAAGACTTTCAACTACAAGTTGTCGACATCATTACGCAGGACAGCAAGAGTTTGGCCCAATATCAGACTTGTTATCAAGAATACAAGAAGGCTGCTGAACAGTTGGAAGAATTGAAAGCTGACATTGCAAAAAGTCGAGAAAACGAAGAGTTCTTACGCTTTCAGTATGGTGAACTCGCACAAGCACAACTTGTTGAGGGAGAACAGGAAACCATCGAACAGGAACTTGCCACGCTCGAACATGCAGAAGAAATCAAGACTGCCCTGTATCAGTCAGAACAGTTGCTGTCCGCAGAATCTGTTGGCATCATCGAAGCACTGAGAACGATTACTCAACAACTGGATGGTATAAAGGAAGTTTACTCCCCCATTGAAGAGGTTGCACAAAGAATAGAAAGCTGTTATATCGAACTAAAAGATATAGAGAACGAGATTCAGAACAAAACAGAAAACATAGAATTCGATCCCCAACAGCTGGCAAAACTTCAAGAGCGAATTGATTTAATCAATGCATTGGAGCACAAATTCCATGTGGAAACCGTTACTGAATTACTCACTCAACAAAGGTTGATAAAAAAACAACTGGAGCATATCGACCATAGTGACGAAGAACTACAAAAACAACAAGCACATGTTGACCAACTGCTCAAAGACTGTACGAAGAAAGCCAATCAATTAACAACCATAAGACAAAAGGCCGCCAAAGCTATTGAAAAAGAAATGTCGAGTCGCTTGGTTCCTCTTGGCATCCCTAACATCCGCTTCAAAGTTGAAATCACCCAGAAACCATTAGGAAACAAAGGGCAAGATGGCGTTTCTTTCTTGTTTAGCGCCAACACCAATTCACCCTTATTACCCATATCACAAGTTGCTTCCGGTGGTGAGATAGCGCGCGTCATGTTGTCGTTGAAGGCTATGATTAGTGGGGCCGTCAAACTTCCTACCATCATTTTTGACGAAATAGATACGGGTGTGAGTGGCAGTGTTGCCGAGAAAATGGCACACATCATGGACGAAATGGGCAAGAACGATCGGCAAGTCATCAGTATAACTCATCTTCCACAAATCGCTGCTCTTGGAGAAACTCACTATAAGGTAAGCAAGTCTGAGTCAAAAGACAGTACGGTAAGCAACATGTATGAACTTAACCAAGACCAACGTGTACAGGAAGTGGCGCAGATGCTGAGTGGAAGTAATGTCACTGAAGCAGCGCTTGCCAACGCACGCGAACTTTTAAATATGAAATAAATAGCACAATGATACATCCAATACAATCAAGAACAATTCTAACCCTCACCACCCTCATTGCCTTGCTACTAGGGGGGCATTCCCAGGTTAACGCACAGTCTGCAAATGTAAAAAAGGCAGCAAAATCGGTTTTCTCATTAACTACGTTCAAAGCCGATGGAACCCTGCTTAGTTCAACACGCGGTGTATTTGTTGGAGAAAATGGGGAAGCCATCAGTACATGGAAACCTTTTGTGGGAGCCGACAGTGCTGTAGTGATTGATGCTCAAGGCAAGGCCATGACAGTTGACGTTATGATTGGAGCGAACGAACTATATGACGTATGCAAGTTCAAAGTAACAGGAAACACCACTCCTGCAAAAATTGCTGCCTCTACCTCGAAGGCGAATGAGAAAGTTTCTATCGTAGGCTATTCCATCAAATCACTTGACATCAAGCAAGTTCCTATCCAAAAGGTGGAAACCTTTATGGATAAGTACGCCTATTATATCTTCTCTTCCGAAGCACCGGCGAACAAGGAGGGCTGCCCTTTCGTGAATGCCAAGGGTGAGGTCATTGGCATATTGCAACATGCCAACAGTGCCGAAGAGACGCATGCTGTGGATGCAAAGTTCATGAACGACATGAAAGTAAACACCGGACTGAGCATTGCAGACCCCGTTTTGCGACAAACTTCTATTCGTACACAAATGCCAAGCAAGGAGTCAGAGGCACTGGTCATGCTGATGATGTCAAGAGAACAGAATCATAAGAACTATCTCAAATATGTGCAAGATTTTAAACGTCTGTTCCCACAGTCTGTTGATGGATATGTAGCGCAAGCAAACATTTTTGCCAGCAAAGGACAGCTTTCACAAGCTGCCGACGAGATGGAAACGGCAATCAAGCGTGCTAAAAACAAAGATGTTGCTCACTCCGAGTATGCCAAACTCATCTATCAGCAGCAACTTTATCAGCCCGACTCCACCTTTACGCAATGGTCATTAGATAAAGCACTTGATGAAGCCACACAAGCAAACAACATCAATCCACTTCCTGTATATCAACATCAGCAAGCACAGATTATTTTTACCAAAGGAAATTATCAAAAGTCCTATGACATGTTCATGGCGCTAACGAAAACATCGTTACGTTCTGGCGAACTCTTTTACGAAGCTGCACAGGCAAAAACTCAACTCAAAGCTGATGAGAAAGAGATTCTGACGTTACTGGATAGTGCCGTTGCAGCCTGTCCACAGCCTTTGACACCAGTGGCTGCTCCCTATGTGTTGGCACGCGGTGTAGCTTACGACCAGATAGGCGAATACAAAAAAGCATTGGCGGATTATAATCAATATGACACGTTGATGCTGGGCAGAGCCAGTCATGAATTTTATTACACGCGCTATAAGTGCAATTCACAGTTGCGACGATATCAACAGGCCTTGAACGACATTGCTCATGCAGCCGTGTTGAATAGGCAAGAACCTACTTACTTAGCAGAGATGGCTTCGCTACAATTGAAAGTGAATTTATACGAAGATGCCATCAAAACGGCTGATCTGTGTATTGCCATCGCACCAAGTTATGCCGATGCCTATCTCATTAAAGGATTAGCCCAAGTACAAAACAAGCAAAAGAAAGAAGGACTGGAAACCTTGAATAAAGCGAAAGAATTAGGCGATACCAGAGCTAAAGACTTTATCGACAAATACAAATAAAGCCACTTTTCTTTATGTAAGGTCGTCAACAAACACACACGGCTTTTTCATGAAACAAAGATGTTCGATGTAAAAATCAAGCATGCCCGTTAGTAGGTACGCGAATGGAACTGCTATTTGCGACACGATATGAAAATAAGGCTGGATGACAATCAACGAAACCTGACTATGTTAATAAATCTTTCATTTGTTAACTCAATTCGTTTTCTTTGACAAAACAAATTTGAGAAATAGACAAAATTGGTAGATATTTGAGGCGTTCAAAGCCTTCATTTCATCATCTTGTCCCTTATTCACATGGAATAAAGCAGCTATTAACATGCTTTTAGCGTCTAATCTGCAAGCTATAGCTGCCCAATCTGCATCATATAGAAGGGCTTTTTTGCACAAAAAGAGAAGTTTTTGCCCCAAAACACATTGCTTTTTGATTTCGTTTTCGACTTAAAAATCCCATAAGATACTAACATTCAAGCAGATAACAAAACGCTTCAATTATTAGCATATTTACACAAACGAACAGGTTAGTTGAAAAAGCGTCCAGCATTTGTGTTAAAAAGACGTTCCTCATAAAGGCGACATCGCATTTTTGAGGAATGATGAATTAACTCTGTAGGAACTTGGACTTATACCGGTGCGGTGGAAAAAAATTAATTTCTATGAGTTTTGGTATTGCTTCTTACTATTTTACAAATGGCACATTTGTGTATCTAGGTAAAAAGGGAAATAGGAACAAGGCGTGGAGATTGGGAGATGGACTTAATTGTCGGAGCAGACAACAAGGGAGTCATGGATTCTACCTTCGAAAACCACCCGTGTAGACCGTATTGCTTTACGCTTCTCCAAGGGAGCCATCTTTCGCTATGCTGTAGGCTGGTTCTAAAAATTACCACCGCATATAGTCATTAAAATTATATGAAATACGTTTTGTTATCTTTTGGCTTTTTTTGGGTTCAAAATGTAAGTTCGTTCAGTCGTGTAGCTCGCTACACTCCTTCACTCTCTTGCATTTTGACCTCAAAACTAAGCTCAAAATCTAACAAAGCTAATTTATAGAACCAGCCTGTAGTTTTTCTCTTTCAGTTTTCTAACAAGTTGTTGACCGATAGGCTTCACTTCTTCGATGATGTCAGAACAAAGTTTTCGTGTCATCTGAACAGACATCCCTACCTCAATAAAATCTTCTTCAGTGGGGCTTGTTTTGAAACAGACTGTGGAGGCATGCTGACCTAAAGGACTGTCATGGGTCATGTCGTATGCAGGGGAGAGTTTCCACCTTCCATTAATATAGAGAAAGGAGAAATTCCGCGCATGGTCGTCGAAATTCTCGGCATAGTAGTTGAACGCCATCCTTCGGAATTGCTGTTCTACCTCCATGGAATCTTGCGTGATATAGCCTGTCAGCGCGAGCAACGTCTTGTAGTCCATCTTGGGAGGGTTGATACTTTCGTTGAGCAATCCACTGGCTGTAACCATGTGAATGCGATCGCCATCGGGAGTACGGTCGAAACGTTCCTCGCCAAAGTATCTACCATTGAAGAGCTTGAACTGTGGTACGGTGACACCTGCTTCCTTGGCAGCTTGGTTGTACATGAATTCTATGATTCCCGACTCCATGGGATCATTGAGGTGACGGAACTTGACAATCCATCCACGCCCGTCTTCCCACAAGAGTATCTTGGGGCGAACACCTCCTGAGTTTCCACTGTGGGCATAGAGCTTACCTGCATTTTCATCTGTCTTGCCCGATAGGATGTCCGTGGCTGCCTGCTGCACCGCATCAAGATCAACGATATCTTGCGACGTTGTAATTTTGTTGTCTGGGACGTAGCACAAGGCACCCATACCGGATGAACCAACGATGCTCAATTTCTGCAAAGTGTTAAGGCCATAGTAGTTGATGCCTTGTTTCTTTAAATTCTTCTGTAGCATGTATTCGCCATAGCCTCCGGGCAAGCTGTCCTCAAACACACCGAAGTTGCCTTGGAAAGGCAGATAGTCGGCCTCGAACAAATCCGGCTTCAACGGCAGTTTTAATGGTGATATGGAAAAACCCGTGTCCAGCCATTCCCTTTCATACTGAAAAAGGCAGGTGTCGTTGACTCCCATAGTCAGTCTTCCAACCAGGCGTCCGTGATACAACACTTTCAAGGATTCAAACGCTCTCATCGGTTCCTCGCTTTCTGTTTTTGTTCTTGTTAATCTTAATCATTTCGTCAAGGCTTGAATACTTGGGCTTGCCTATCAACTCCATCATATCGTCCGCATAGCCAAGTACACGAACAATCTTCACGAAGCTGGTAAGGGAAATTGCCCCGGTATGCTCAAACCGCTGTATCGTGGACAGTGGTACGTCACTTGTCTCTGCCAGTGTTTTCTGAGAGATGTTCTTTTCCAGCCGACGTAATCGGCAATTGCTTGACAGTCGTTTGAGGATGTCTTCCGTTGATATAGGCTCAAAAATATACATTATAGTAACCTCTATATTAGTTGTTATATTAAATATTACTATTTTATAACTATTGTATTAGTTACTGCAAATATAATGATTTGGTTTCGTTTCTGCAAGAAGACATGAATTATTTTGGGTCTTCCGAAATTTGGAGTGATTGATCATAAGTTCTTATATTCATATAGTTACACAGTAATAGCCTAAACTAAAAGCCTATACATGCCGAACAAATATAGGAGTACATCAATAAATAATGTGCTCGTATAATAAGATTTAAACTTTCACAATAATCACCATTAATATGACGCTAATGGTGATTATTGTTTTAAGATATTATTTGCGTAGCATCATTTTTGTAAAACATCGATTAAGCACCCATGCAGCAAGGATAGATGCACACAGGGCAACACCGAAGAACATATAATCAGAAAATATCGACACGCCTGTTTTCATTACATGTTTCAATAATCTCATAACGAGCGAGTGAACCATAAAGAATTCAAAACTCATGTTCCCAAGCCACATCATCAAGCGTGATGATAATAGGCGCGATAAAAAATCTTCTGTGCCATCGATAGTAGCTAAACAAATAATAAAAACAGGCATAACAGGCCAAAATAAAGCCACACTACGCACACCATTACCATCAAGCATTTGATAAACACCATATAACGTCATTCCAACACCTATGCTAATGACCAGCATACCAATATTGTGAGTACAATTCTTTATATTGCTAATATCCGCAGTTTTATAATATCTATATGCAACAATACCAAGAGCAAAATCAAAAGCTCTCAACAAAGGATTTGCATATAGCGTACAATTTATCATATTGTTTGGCACGTGCCAAGCGGCTATTAAGTATACTACTACAAATCCCGTTATCAGCTTTATCAGCTTGCTCCAACTCATTTTTATAATAAACGAATATAAGTATTTGAAAATAAGATAGAAGAATATCGTATCGCACAGAAACCACGAAACAGGATTAATGTTATAAAGAGTATGATTGCTCGGAATCCACGATTGCACCAATAGCAATGTAGTTAATATCTGCGACCAATCATAATGATTTCCTATACGCCAATCTAATACCAACATTATCGCAAAGAGTAACAAATGAAGCGGATAAAGTTTCATAAAATGTCGCCAAAAGAATTGCCTTGTTCTAAATTCTCCACGGCTTACTCGTGGACCATACCCAAAAGACAGCACAAAACCGCTCAGAATAAAGAAGAACGAAACACCACATTCGCCACCAAAATCGAATGGTGATGTAATGTATGGCGAAGAGCAATGACTTAAGAATATTAATAATACAAACAGAAAGCGTGCTCCCTGTAGAGTACTTATCTTCCCTATATTATCTTGTGTAAAGACATTGATATTCATTTAATTAGGGCCTGCTAATTTATTTCTTTCATACAACCTTGTGGTGTGGGTAATACAGCCTCCATGCTGTCAAAAATGCTCATAATTCTCTTTAGGAAGGTCTTCAAGCCCGATTTTTCGAAAATGGGACAAAGAAGTCCCCTAAGGAACTTCATGATGTTCTTAGCGAAGAAGCAAGCTCCTATCCAAGTGTCAGCCGTTTGGTCAAGTTTCGCTCGGATGTGATGGTGGGTCTGCTAATCTTGAAACACCTTCGTGACGTTTCAGACGAGAGCGTCGTGGAGCAGTTCTCGGAGAACGCCTACTTTCAGTATTTTTGTGGAGTGGAGGCATTGCGTTTGATCTAAAAACGAAAGCAACTTTGTTAAATGAAAGAGCCGTGAGCAAACACGTCAACTCCGCATTGAAAATCATGAATCAATCCAACAAAGTAGAGGCCCTCACCCTACTCAATGTTTCGGGGGTCATCTGTAAATAGTTGGCAATATAGGTCAGCGGAGCGCGCAAGACTACTTGGGGAGACAATTTGCACATCCGCTTGTATCTGTTCTGTGCTGACTCAAACCGGATCAAATCAGCATGAACCTGCGAAATAATCAAACTTTCTTCCAATATCTTTCGATACATCATTTGAATATTGACATGATGTAGAGATATCCGTTCTAACTTATCTTTGGGCATGGAGTAAACAACTGAAGCCTCAAGTGCTTCTATTTGTAGGTGGCTGGGCTGCTCTTTGAACAAACTCTCAATACACATAAAGATGGTGTGGTCTTCGCCTAAATGTTCTGTTAATTCTTTGTCGTTCTTGAAATAAAACTGACGTATCAATCCCTTGTCGAGATAATAAATATTGCGACACACTTCTCCCTCACGGAGAATCATTTCACCTTTCGCAAATTTCATGGGAACGAGAATGCTTTCAAGCGCATCCAACTCCTCGTGTGTCATCGTACTGTATCTACGTGCCAATTCCCTTGCAATATCACGAGGTGTATTAACAGGTTCTTTCATTTGTCTGGTATTGAAAAGTTAGTAATTTTTAGTTTGCCTAAAGCATTAATCCAATTTGAGCACGGCAAGGAACGCTTTCTGCGGAACTTCTACATTTCCAATCTGTTTCATGCGTTTCTTTCCTTTCTTTTGCTTCTCCAACAATTTGCGTTTTCTGCTCACGTCGCCACCGTAACATTTAGCGGTTACATCCTTACGGACGCATTTCACGGTTTCCCTGGCGACGATTTTCCCTCCGATGGCAGCTTGAATGGCTATGTCGAACTGCTGTCTTGGTATCAAGTCTTTGAGTTTTTCGCACATCCTTCTACCCAAACTCACAGCATTGTCCTGATGCGTCAGGGTAGACAGCGCATCCACAGGCTCTCCATTAAGCAAGATGTCGAGCTTGGCCAACTTTGAGGGTCGGAACGAGTCTACGTGATAATCGAACGATGCATAACCCTTTGAGATGGATTTCAGCTTATCGTAGAAATCGATGACAATTTCTCCTAACGGTATCATAAAATGCAATTCAACGCGATTTCCAGATATGAACTCCTGCTTAACCAGCTCGCCTCTCTTCTCCAAACAGAGCGTCATGATGGGGCCAATGTAGTTGGCATCCGTAATAATAGTAGCTCGAATATAGGGTTCTTCAATATGTTCAATCATCGTTGCTTCTGGCAAACCGGAAGGATTATGGACCTCTTTTGCATCTCCGTGCTTGTCGTAAACCATATAAGATACGTTGGGCACAGTTGTAATCACCTCCATGTTGAACTCTCTATCCAAACGTTCTTGCACGATTTCCATGTGCAAGAGTCCTAAGAATCCACATCTGAAGCCAAAACCAAGTGCCACAGACGATTCTGGAGAGAACGACAATGAGGCATCATTGAGCTGAAGTTTTTCAAGAGACGTTCGCAAGTTTTCGTAGTCATTAGGGTCGATGGGATAAACGCCGGCAAACACCATTGGCTTCACCTCCTGGAAACCAGCAATAGCCTTTTCGCAAGGACGGTTTACATGGGTGATGGTATCTCCCACTTTCACCTCCTTCGCATCTTTTATGCCGCTGATGATATAGCCTACTTCTCCGGTTTTCATTTCTCGCCGGGGAACCATATTCATCTTAAGAATGCCAATTTCATCGGCATCATATTCCATTCCCGTGTTATAAAACTTTACCTTATCGCCCTGCTTGATGCATCCATTTTCTATTTTAAAATAGGCAATGATACCACGAAAGCTGTTAAAAACAGAGTCGAAAATTAATGCCTGGAGTGGAGCTTTCTCATCCCCAACAGGATGTGGAACGCGTTGCACCACAGCATCTAATATATCGCTAACACCTTCACCTGTCTTACCAGATGCGCGAATAATATCAGAACGGTCACACCCAATCAATTCTACGATTTCATCTTCAACCTCTTCTGGCATGGCAGAAGGCATGTCAATCTTGTTGATGACAGGGATAATCTCGAGGTCATGTTCGATGGCCATATATAGATTAGAGATGGTCTGCGCTTGCACACCTTGCGTAGCGTCGACAACCAGCAAAGCACCCTCACATGCAGCTATGCTCCTACTTACCTCATAAGAAAAGTCAACGTGACCCGGAGTATCAATCAGGTTTAATATATAATTATGTCCCTCATATTGATATTCCATTTGGATAGCGTGGCTTTTAATCGTGATGCCGCGTTCTTTTTCCAAATCCATGTTATCAAGCATCTGTCCACCAGTTACTTGAATCGTTTTAGTATATTCCAGCAATCGATCTGCCAATGTTGATTTTCCATGATCAATATGGGCAATGATGCAAAAGTTTCTTATTTGATCCATCAGATATTTTCGTTATCGTATCAAAGATTGTACTACCGCTATGAAGGAAGTTCAATCGTTAGTTTAAAAGAGTGAAATCAATCATTTTGTTAGTAAATAGTGCCATGAATTTCATTATGTTCGTCAAACTGACTCAAAGGCCTCCAATCTTATGCAAAGATAACTATTTAAAACCATATATCAACGAACGAAATGATAAAATTAGTAAAAACTTTGTATCTTTGCAGTGGATAGAATCCGCCCAAACATAACTGAAAAAACTAGCTTTTCACTCGGCACATACGAGCTTCGAAATGCTTATAATGTAAGAATACATGAAAAAATCATTCATCGCTATTTTATTGATTCCCATGCTGTCTTCATGTCATGAGAATCTGGAAGAAAGATCCGCAAGAGAGGCAAAGGAATATACAGATAAATACTGCCCTACCCCAGTTGTTAATGGCACAAGGACGGACAGTGTGACCTTTCACAAAGACACCAAGACCTACACTTACCACTGTTCATTTGTTGGTGAATTGGACAATGTGCAAATTGTAGCACAGAACAGGGATAAAATACACCAACTCATGGTGAAGGAGATTAAGGACAATACAAGTATTAAGAAACTAAAAGATGCAAAATATAATTTTGCCTACATAGTGCATTCAGATAAAGAACCACAGAAAATATTGTATCAGCAAACAATCAGCGTTGCCGACTATCAAGGTACTTATTGAGGGGGGGGCTTTGTTAGAATCTTGCATGCATTAGACGATACACATTATCGTCTAATCTAAAAAGAGAATGCATCGAATTTGATGCATTCTCCTCTATAACATGTTCCTGCTATTCAGGTTTCATATTGGTATAAACAGTTTGCACATCGTCAAACTCTTCAAGACGCTCTACCATTTTATCAATCGTTTCACGCTCTTCGGGAGTAACGTCTTTCAAATCGTTCGGGATGTACGTAAATTCAGCACCTGTCACTTCAAAACCGTCAGTTTCCAGATGCTTTTGAATTTCACCAAAGCTCGTCGGGGCGCCATAGATGGTTATTTCGTTTTCTTCCTCATCTTCATCATATTCATCTTCCACACCATAATCTATGAGGTCGAGAATCTGTTCGTCCATGTCCAAGCCATCTTTCTTCTTAAAAGTGAATACGGCTTTATGGTCAAAGAGGAATGCCAGTGAACCACTTGTTCCCAAGTTGCCATTGAACTTATTGAATACAGACCGCACATCACCAACGGTTCGGGTGGTATTGTCCGTCAAAGTGTCTACCAGAATAGCCACTCCATGAGGACCATACCCTTCGTATGTGACCGATTTGTAGTCGCTTTGATCTTTCCCCATCGCATTCTTAATGGCACGATCTACATTGTCTTTCGGCATGTTTTCGCGCTTGGCATTAGCTATGAGGGCGCGCAAAGCGGGATTGTTTTCAGGATCAGGTCCTCCGGCTTTTACTGCAATTGCAATTTGTTTACCTATTTTCGTGAATGTACGAGCCATGTGGCCCCATCTTTTCAGCTTCGTTGCTTTACGATACTCAAATGCTCTTCCCATTGGAATAAAAATATTTAATCCTCTTCACTGAAGAGGTTTAGGACGAAGAACTTTCGCACCTAAATGTTGATTATTTAATGATATATGAACGTTTATATTCACAAAACCATGGCAACCGAATCATCGAAGTTCGGCGCCAAGCTTTTCTGTGAGATTTTTTATAAGTTTCTGCATGAATCCGTCAATCTGCTTGTCATTCAATGTTTTTTGTTCATCTTGCAGAATAAAATTGACGGCATAGCTCTTTTTGCCTTCAGGTAGATTCTTACCTTCGTAGACATCAAAGAGCTCAACGCGCTTCAGTAACTTCTTTTCTGTCTGGAAGGCAATCTTTTCTATTTGCTCGAATTCTGTTTGCTTATCTATCAACAGGGCCAAATCGCGACTAACGGCAGGATACTTAGACAACTCTTTGTACTCAACCTTATTCTTACGAGTTAATTTCATAAGTGCCGTCCAGTTGATTTCAGCAAAATAAACTTCACCGGATACATCAACCTGCTTTAGCAACTTTTTACAAACAACACCCAATTCAGCAATGATTTTCCCTCCTCGATTCATGATGCTCAAACCATGAGAGAAGATGTTGTTGTCACTTTTTTCTGTTACCAACATGCCAGAAGGCACGCCTAACCGGGCAAAAATATTTTGAACATAGGCTTTCAATTCATCAAATGAACTGGGTTCATCTGCATGTGCCCAACTTCCTTCCACACGCTTACCAGTAACCCATAGTCCTAAATGATAAGCTTGCTGATATGCCTTAATCGGATCTTCCTCATTCTCTCGCTCTGCTACATATTGGTAGCAGTTACCAAACTCAAAGAAGCGCAAGTTTGTTTGCTTACGGTTCACATTGCGCATGATGCTTTCAAGGCCTCCAAACAATAGCGTCTGGCGCATCACACCCAAATCGGTACTCAAAGGATTCATAATCTTTACGGTTGCCTCCTCTGGGTAACGGTTCAAATCATGATAATAAGACGTCTTGGTAAGCGAATTGTTCAGAATTTCATGAAAACCACATCCAACCAACTGTTCACCCACCAGGTTTTCCAAATGGGCAGCCCTATCCTCATCACCCTGTATGGCCAACGAACTCTTGAGTTGTGTTGGAATTTCAACATTGTTATAGCCATAGATACGCAGGATATCCTCTACAACATCACAGGGACGCTGAACGTCAACTCGGTATGCGGGGACAGACAATTCAAGACCTTCTTGATTCTCGCTCTTGATTTCCATTTCCAGGCTTTCCAAGATGCTCTTCATCACTTCTGGCTCTATCTTTTTACCAATGAGACCGTTCACATAGTCGTATGAGAGTGACACTTGGGCGTTTTCAATAGGTGTAGGATACACATCTTTAATCTGCATGCTAACCTTACCCCCCGCGAGTTGTTGACATAATATCGCAGCCTGCTTCAATGCGTATATCGTGCCATTAGGATCGATACCACGTTCAAAGCGATAGCTTGCATCCGTACTCAAACCATGCCGGCGTGCGCTCTTGCGAATCCAGGTTGGGTGGAAATAGGCACTCTCCAAAACAACATTGCGTGTTGTTTCATAGGTACCACTACCCTTTCCACCGAAGATTCCGGCAATACACATCGGGTGTTCTGCATTGCAAATGCTTAAATCGTGTTCACCCAAAGTATGCTCTTCACCATCGAGGGTCACAAACTTGGTCCCCTCCGGCTGCGTTCTCACCACGATTTGATGACCTTCAACCATGTCGGCATCAAAGCAATGCATGGGCTGTCCGTAGGCCATCATCACATAATTTGTGATATCAACGATGTTATTAACGGGTCGCAGGCCAATTACTTTCAGCTTGTTCTGCAACCACTCCGGACTTTCTTTCACCTCACAATCCGTGAGTGAGAGACAGGCATAACGCTTGCAGGCCTCTGTATTCTCAATCTTGACATCAATGGGAAAATCTTCATTATCTACCTTAAATTCATCACAAGACGGACGATGCAGACTGGTTTGATACCCATTTTGCTTCAACCATGCATACAAATCACGAGCTACACCGTAATGAGACAAAGCATCAGACCGATTGGCTGTGATGTCTATTTCGATAATCCAATCGCTCTCAAGGTTATAATATTCTGCAGCAGGCTGGCCAACAGGGGCATCTTCTGGCAACACAATGATACCCTCATGTGACGTACCAACACCAATTTCGTCTTCGGCGCAAATCATTCCGAATGAGTCTACGCCTCGTAATTTGCTTTTCTTGATGGTAAACGAATCATCACCATCATATAAAACACAGCCAAGGTCGGCTACGATGACTTTCTGCCCAGCAGCCACATTGGGGGCGCCACATACAATCTGCTGAGGCTCTCCCTTCCCTAAGTCTACTGTCGTGATGTGGAGGTGATCGGAGTTGGGGTGCATTTCACAAGTCAACACCTGCCCAACATAAAGTCCTTTTAGTCCTCCCTTGACGGTTTGAACTTCTTCCAAGGCATCCACTTCTAGCCCTGTAGAAGTTAAGGCTTGCGCAACTTCCTGCGGAGTCAAGTCGAAATCGACATATTCTTTAAGCCATTTATATGAAATATTCATTAGATAGATGAATTTTAAGTGTATTCGTAAAGCATTGCAAAATTACTAAAAAAACAAGACCCTTACAAATGTTTGTTCAAAAATGAGTGTCACAAAACCTATCTTGAGGAAAAGATAGTAGTTCGATGCACGAGCAAACGACCGAATCGCTTGATGGAATAAACCAAAAAGGGCATGCCAAATTCTTGACACACCCTCTAGTACAAACTCATTCACCTCAAGTTAATCAAGCCATTTTACATAGTTGAAGTCTTGACGGTGTGGCAGGTTTTTATGCTTTGGGAACATGCGTACGCATGATTTAAAGGTGCCGGCATCATCAGGATCTACTATGGCTTCAAAAGTATATTGATTGCCTTCGTGCCCTATCATCTCAAAGGGGCGTACACGATAAACTTCCCTACCTTCATCATCGGGTAAGGGTTTCAGTGTCACCAGCTCCAAACCAACAGCATCCTCCAGGCCTTGTTCGTCAATCACATATTTCATGCGATATTCAACACCCGTTTCGCCACCGTTTGTCAAGAACTCAGTATCCTTTGAAACAACATGGATGGCATCCCAACGCTCGGCCACTGTCTCCTTCCAATGCGCAATCTCTTTAGCCAGCTTGGCATCTTCAGCGGCCAACTCAGCAAATCTAGCTGCTTGCTTCTCGTAGAACTTGTCGTAGTAATCGTCCAACTGACGCTTCATCGTGTAATGAGGTGCAATCGTCGCAACGGATTTCTTCACCACGTCAAGCCATTGTTCGCTATAGCCTTCCTTATTTTTACTATAATACATAGGAATAATCTCATTCTCTAAAAGCGAATAAATGGTAGCCGCATCCAACTGATCTTGGTACTCTTGGTTCTGGTAAGTGCGCTTCTGAGGCAAAGCCCATCCGGCGCCTTCTCTGTAACCTTCTACCCACCAGCCATCGAGCACTGACAAGTTGACAACACCATTCATCTCGGCTTTCTCACCCGATGTACCCGAGGCTTCGAGTGGACGCGTAGGCGTATTCATCCAAATATCTACACCAGAAACCAGTCTACGGGCCAAATGCATGTCGTAATCTTCTAGGAAGATGATTTTACCTAAAAACTCTGGGCGCTGGCTAATCTCATAGATACGTTTGATGAGATCTTGACCTGCGCCATCTGCAGGATGGGCCTTGCCCGAGAAGAAGAACAGCACAGGGCGTTCTGGGTTGTTCACAATCTTTGACAACCGATTGATATCTGTAAACAACAAGTGCGCTCTTTTATAGGTTGCAAAACGACGACAGAAACCTATCATCAACGCATTTGGATTGATACATTCAAGCAGGGACATCACGCGTGACGGATCGCCTTGGTTCTTCAACCAATTCTCGGTAAACTTCTCACGGATATACTTCACCAGCTTATTTTTCAACTTCATGCGCGTTTGCCAAATCTCTTCATCCGGAATCTTCAGAAACGCGTGCCAAATGTCTTCGTTGCTCTGGTCGCTCATAAACGACTTGTCGAAGTACTTGTCGTAAAGGTCACGAAACTCTGTCGAAGTCCATGTTGGGAAGTGTACACCATTGGTCACATATCCTACATGGCTCTCCTCTGGATAAGAGCCTTTCCAGATAGGAGCGAACATTTTTTGACTTACCCATCCGTGCAACTTGCTTACGCCATTAACCTCTTGTGCGGTATTGCATGCAAAGGTACTCATGCAGAATTTTTCTGTATGATCGTCAGGATTCTGACGTCCCATTCCAATGAATTCATCCCATGTGATACCCAAACGCTGTGGATAGCCTTGCATGTACTTTCCGAAAAGGGTTTCGTCAAAATAGTCGTGGCCTGCCGGAACGGGGGTATGCACCGTGTACAGTGAGGATGCTCTTACCAGTTCCATAGCCTGATTGAACGTCAGTCCGCTCTCAATGTAATCACAAAGACGTTGCAAATTACACAGCGCCGCATGGCCTTCGTTGCAGTGATAGATGTCTTTCTTAATGCCCAGCTTCTTCAAAGTGAGAATACCACCAATACCCAGCAATATCTCTTGCTTGAGTCGGTTTTCCCAATCACCTCCATACAGAGCATGGGTAATAGATCTGTCAAACTCTGAGTTCAAGTCGTTGTCAGTATCCAACAAGTACAATTTGATGCGGCCCACATTCACACGCCATACATATGCATGCACCACATAATCAAGATAGGGTACGTCAACCACGATGGGGTTGCCATTTTCATCAACCTCACGCTCAATGGGAAGCGAGTTAAAGTTCTGAGCCTCATATTGAGCAATCTGTTTACCCTCCATATTGAGTGACTGCTTGAAATAGCCATAACGATACAAAAAGCCTACAGCACACATATCTACATTACTGTCTGATGCCTCTTTGAGGTAGTCACCAGCCAACATGCCCAAACCTCCTGAATAGATTTTCAATATCTGATTAATGCCATATTCCATGCAGAAATAGGCAACAGATGGCCGTTTCTTATCGGGTTCTACGTCCATGTAAGCGCGAAATTGGGCATACACGTCCTCAACGCGCTTCATCAACTTAGCATCGTTCACAATCTCTTCTTTGCGGTCATAGTTAAGGCGCTCCAACAACAGCACGGGGTTGTGACCTACTGCTTCGTATAATTTCTCATCAAGACTCTTGAAGAGACTACGCGCTTCGTGATTCCAACCAAACCACATGTTATGTGCTAATTCGTCCAAACATTTCAGTTGTTCGGGCAATCTTGATTTGATTGCCAACTCCCTCCACTGTGGAGCGTTAACATTGCTCGTCTTAATTTTCATAAATCTTTAATTTTCTTATTTTTTTCTTACTTGATTATTCTATTCTCTACGCGTGACAAAGCCTGATGGTAGGCTGTCTCATAATGCTTAATAAACTGTTGCCACAACGCTTTTTTTGACAAATCAGCCGCTCGCTTGCGTATCATGCTCACCTCTTTTGGAGATAACTTTGACAGCTGCATGATGGTTTGCTTGATTTCGTCGGCCACTTCAGAGTAGTTGTTGTCAGTACGGTGAATCACTTTCACACCATGCTCAATCTCACTGTACGTTCCGACTGTTCGATTAACCCACAAACCAAATCCTGCCAAATCGGTTGTAACACAAGGTACCCTGAACGCAATAGCCTCCAACGGTGTGTAGCCCCAAGGCTCGTAGTAAGAAGGATAAACGCACAGGTCGTTGCCCACAACCAAATCATAATATGGCAGATTTAAAATGCCATCGTCACCCGTTAGGTAGCACGGAACAAACATCACTTTCACATTGTCATGTTGGGCGTTGTGCATATTCAGCGCTTCCAACATCTGCAGGATGCGGTCGCCTGGGATGTCCCGAAGCCAGTGGGTCAACATAGGATGCTCCAAGGGCGTGTCAAACGATTCTCCCGACGCCAACCTTGTTATCAAGTCGGCTCGCGGCTCGCCCACCCAAGCCGGCACTTCCACTACGGCCAGCACCTTACGCGTTAAGGCATCTTGCGACAGCCGTAAGCGGTTGATGGCTTCTAGGAAGACATCGATGCCTTTGTTGCGAAACTCATATCGCCCACTTGTAGAAACAATGAAAGTATTGTCATCAAAAGTATTGCCCATCAAAGCATTAGCAACTTCTATGATTCGCTTTCTTGCCAGCCTACGTTTGCTCGTCAGCTCTTGCCCTCGTGGCACAAAACTGTCTTCAAAACCATTGAGTAATATCTCATCAACGGGTTTATCCAGCAGCTCCTTACACTCGTTGGCTGTAATCTCACTCACGGTTGTAAAGCAATCAACGTGATGTGCGGTTTGCTTCTCTATCGAATGTTTGCTCTGCATGTTGAGTTCCTCGGCCATTTGGTCTCCGTGATAGGCCGACAGGTATTCGTACAGGGGCTTATTGTTTCCCGCAATACTTCGCCCAATGCTCGTTGCATGGGTTGTGAAAAGCGTGCCAATCTCGGGTACCTGATGGCGAATGTAGAGCAATCCCATGCCGGTCATCCATTCATTTCCATGATAAATCACCCTCGTGGTCTTGTCCAGATAAAAGCGATAAAAGCTCTCCACCACCCTGCCGGCTGCATACGAAAACATGGAAGCTTCGTCATAATCGCCATAACCGTGCAGACTGTCCACCTGAAACCACTCCCACATTTGGGCATATATCTCATTTTTCAGTGCATAAAAGGGTTGGTAATCCACCAATATGGCAAGCGGATGTCCCGGAACCGACCATCGGCCAATTCTGCATGTCAATCCGTCATCAGCGGCTTTGCTCTTCCAATCTGCGAACAAAGAGCTGTCTTCTTGAAAATATGGATTGTCTTGTTCTTTCCAACAATCAGGGCCGATAAAAATGATTCGGTCCGGATATTGATCCTGCAATGTTTTTGCTCGTGTAGAAAGAACGGTATAAATACCTCCCACTTTATTACAAACTTCCCAACTCGACTCAAATATATAGTCGGGACGCAACAAGTCCTTAGTCATAAGAATCATAATATGATGGCCAAAGTTAATATAAAAAAGGTGAAATCCAAATGATAGGTTCTTTATTTTTCTTAATACATGCGTTTTATTGATATAAAACAGTAACTTTGCAACAACAGGTAGCGTATTGGCCAGTTAGGGACATCTAACGCAACCCTTACCCGTGCCTTTCTGTACACAACTAAAATCAACAAAAGATGAAAAAGTACCTATTTCTTCCTATTTTATGCTTTCTAAGCTTGTTGGCGACAGCACAAAACGCGCAAAAGCAGCCCTTCAAGGGTGTCATAGGTAATGCGGAGTACAGAATATACATCAAAATGAATTTGTACGAAAACAACGTTATCGTACCTGGACAGGAAATCTTTGGTGAACTTCCAGGCTTCATGGGTGATAGCATCGATTCACGAAAATGGTTGTTCACATCGGCCAAGATTCATAAAAACACGGCTAAACTGGCAATTACCAACGACTATGGTAGCGAAGACTTAGTGGCCACTTTAACCTTTAACAAAGACAACACCTACACGTTGAAGCAAGTGGAAGGCAGCAACATGAAAATTGCACGTCAAAGAAAATGGAAAAAACTGCCCAAAACATTGGTATTCACTCCGAAAGAATAGGTACCTACAACGGGGCCGGGATTATTGTTAATTGATTGTATTTCATCACTTTCAGCCCCCATGTTCATCACTTGGCATAGGTAATCACCAGCTTTACACTTTCTTCGTTCGTGCGTTTCTGAATCCATTGGCGCATTTGATTGTTCTGTTGGTTCGTCAGCGGCTTCTTCACTTTAAATTGAGCGATGGCTAAAAGGTAAGGCTCGTTTGCTGTGGTATCCAAATTAGCTTCGACAACTGGAGACAACACCAACGATTGTACACCAGGATATAGTACCAACATCTCGTTAAATATATCCACACTTAGTTGTGAATACGAATCAATTTTCCCCAATTTTTCTCGTAAATTCTTGATTTCAACAGCTTGCTCTTGAAGTACTTTGACGCTTTGTTCCCGATTTTTCGAGATGGTTAAAAGATTTCCTCTTTCGGATGCTAAATCAGCAGTTTCGTTACCTTGTATCACAGCGAGCTTTAGATGTTTCAGCCGCGAATGCTCATTCAGCTCCTTCTGCGCTTTCTTCTTTTGCTCTGGCGTAATCTCCTTACCTAAAGCAACGATTTGCAATACGCTGTCTCCATATAGATGTTGCGACACCACTTGTGCTCCTTTCCAGTTCAAATTATGTTGAACAAAGTTACTTAACTGCTTGTCAAACAAGCTGGTTCGCATCATTCGTACAGTCATATATCCTGCTGGAATCATCGTTAAAATAGCAATGGCTAAAATCATACGATGCACAAATTTACAACGTTGAGGATCTACAAAATGTTTACGTCTGAAACGCAACAAGAAGACACCGAAAGTGGTTGCCACGGCAATGAAGACGGTGTTGATAAAATATAATAAAGAAGCACCTGCAAAAAAGGCCAAATTTCCCGTAGCGATACCATATCCTGCCGTACAGAGTGGAGGCATTAATGCAGTGGCAATAGCCACGCCGGGAATGACGTTACCTTTGTCTTTGATAGACGCAGCTACAATACCTGCCGCACCACCAAAGAAGGCGATGAGGACATCGTAAATAGTAGGCTCGGTACGCGCCAACAACTCTGACTGTACGCCCTGAAAAGGTGTTAATAAAAAATAAACGGTTGCTGTGATGATACCGATAATGGTCGCCACCATATAGTTTTTAACGGCCCGTCTCAGCAGCGGCAAGTCATCGATGCCCACTGCTAAACCCATGCCTAAGATAGGTCCCATCAGTGGTGAAATGAGCATGGCGCCGATGATGACTGCCGTAGAATTGATATTCAATCCTAAAGAAGCAATAAACACGGCACAAATTAGAATCCAAAGGTTAGCTCCTTTAAAGGTTACGCCCGATGCTATTTCATCAACAACATCCTCTTCCTTCTCACGATTTTCTGACATATCGAAATACTGTCTCAAATATGCCTTCAACGAAATCTTTTCCATATTGTATGATATTTCGCAACTACAAGGTTATTCTATCTTGTGACGTGCTGCTATTTCCGTAAGTATTGAACACTTAGAGCGTCCATTCTCATTTTAGAAGATGCACACCTACTCTTGTTCGTTTATGATTTTGCAAAGATAACAATTTCAAAAGAACTCACCAACAAACCGCCACATTAACTCATTCGGATGTCTAAACGACGAGATACAACCCTGTGTGCTGGCTTAACGAGAAGTCTTCCTGCGGTGGTCTGAACACACGACTTTTTTTTAACAATGAAACTTTGTTGTTTTCAGGTCAAACAGAACATTCTTCTTGAAAAAATTTTTCGTGGCCACAACTTTTTAACACAAATGCCGGACGTTTTTTCAACCAACGTGTCCATGTGCCGGGAATAGGCGATATTTTAAGCGGTATTGATATCAGCTTGGTTATTAATGATATATGCATTTTTTGAACTAAGGATACATTCGAAAGATGATGAGTTTTTGCAGGAAAAATCCTGTTTATGCACAAAATAGGCCTTCTATAGCATGTAAATTGCACGCTGAAATCATGTAAGTTGGTCGGTAAAAGCATGCTTATAGCCGATTAATCCGATGTGAATGGGACCAGTGATGGTAATTTTAAGACTCCAAAATCATAAAAACTCGTCTTTTTTTGTCTATTTCGCGATTTTACTTTGTCAAACATAACGAATCAATTTAACAAACGAAAGATTTATTAACACAACCATCTATTTTTGGTCAGTATCATGAAAAATTTCCACAAATGGCCACCCATAACCGCTTCATGTACTAAATTTGCTATTCCTTTCAAACTCAGATGTATCTAGCGAAAAGATGGAATCACAGAATGAATAGCTAAACTGAACCCGTGCTTATAAAATGCACTACGCTCATCCGATTAGTTAAAATAATGTAATTATCGATATGTTTTACAAACAAAACCCGTTAATTCTCATTATATTGTTGTAATTTTGCACCCGATTTATTTATTCACATAAAGTCTAACTTTATTAAATTTTAAACATTAATTATTTTATGTCAGATTTAAAGAACGTTCAACCATTGGAAGACTTCAATTGGGATGAGTTTGAAAATGGTACAAACGTAAACGCCAACAAAGAAGACTTGGCGAAGGCTTACGATGAAACCTTGAACAAGGTTAGTGAGCGCCAAGTGACAGAAGGAACCGTTATCGCCCTTGACAAAAAAGAGGTCATTGTTGACATTGGCTACAAGAGCGATGGAATCATTCCCGCTTCAGAATTCCGCTACAACCCAGACCTTAAAATAGGTGACAAGGTTGAGGTTTATGTAGAAAACCAGGAAGACAAAAAAGGCCAGCTGGTTCTTTCTCACAAAAAAGCTCGTCTTACCAAGAGTTGGGATCGCATCAATTCAGCCCTCGACAACGATGAAATTATTCAGGGCTACATCAAGAGCCGCACAAAGGGTGGTATGATTGTTGACGTGTTTGGCATCGAAGCTTTCTTGCCAGGAAGCCAGATTGACGTTCATCCTATACGCGACTACGATGTATTCGTAGGCAAGACCATGGAATTCAAGGTAGTGAAAATCAACCAGGAATTCCGCAACGTTGTTGTTTCACACAAGGCACTCATCGAGGCTGAGTTGGAAGCACAGAAGAAAGAAATTATCAGCAAACTTGAGAAAGGCCAAATTCTTGAAGGTACAGTCAAGAACATCACATCATACGGTGTGTTTGTCGACCTTGGCGGTGTGGACGGATTGGTACACATCACAGACCTTTCATGGGGCCGCGTAAGTGATCCACACGAAGTGGTTTCACTGGACGAGAAAATCAACGTGGTTATCCTCGACTTCGATGATGAGAAGAAGCGTATCGCCCTCGGTTTGAAGCAGTTGACCCCACATCCATGGGATGCTCTTGATGAAAACCTCAAAGTAGGTGACAAGGTGAAAGGTAAAGTTGTGGTGATGGCCGACTATGGTGCTTTCGTAGAGATTGCTCCTGGTGTAGAAGGACTGATTCACGTCAGCGAAATGTCTTGGAGCCAGCACCTGCGCTCAGCTCAAGACTTCATGCATGTAGGTGATGAAGTTGAGGCTGTTATCCTGACATTGGATCGTGAAGACCGCAAGATGAGCTTGGGTATCAAGCAGCTGAAAGCCGATCCATGGGAGGACATCGAGGTGAAATATCCTGTTGGCAGCAAGCACACAGCAAAAGTTCGCAACTTCACCAACTTCGGTATCTTCGTTGAGCTTGAAGAAGGTGTTGACGGCTTGATTCATATCAGCGACCTCTCGTGGACTAAGAAGGTAAAGCATCCTTCAGAGTTTACTACTGTAGGTGCTGCCATTGATGTCATAGTTCTCGAAATAGATAAAGAGAACCGTCGTCTCTCTCTCGGTCACAAACAACTGGAAGAGAATCCTTGGGATACCTACGAGACGATTTACACACCAGGTTCTATTCATACCGGTAAGATTACCGAAATGATGGACAAAGGTGCTGTTATCACACTGAATGAAGGTGGTGAAGGCTTTGCCACACCTAAGCATCTTGTGAAGGAAGATGGAACACAGGCACAACAGGGTGAAGAACTCGAATTCAAGGTAATTGAGTTTGTTAAGGAGACTAAGCGTATCATTCTTTCACACAGCCGTACCTTCGAAGATGTGAAAGATGACGTGAAACCTGCACGCAAGCACTCTACTACCCAGAAATCGAATGATATTCCACAAATCAACAATGTAACAGCAGGAACAAGTCTTGGTGACTTGGATGTGCTTGCCAAGTTGAAAGCAGACATGGAAAAAGGAGAATAATCGAGTATTTTTCTCACGCTCCTTTTAAGCTGGACAGATTTTTTCTATTGCTGTCCGCTAAAAGTTATTTGAGAAAAAAACTTATTTGATCATAAGAACTTAGGGCTTGATTCCTCACACGGAATCAAGCCCTTTTTATTACAATCTATTTCAGCCTTAAATTCAGTACTGCTGGCAATGCATGAGGGACGCAGAGTACAATCAACAGTTAGACGATAGGCAGTGATAATAATAAAGTGTGCTAAAGGTTTGGTATTAGCACTTATCAAGATGATATGTGTTCTACAGAATAAGGAACGATTGCGGCTACCACTCTGCTTAATGCGTTTAGCTTTAGGTTGACTGCACGCAAACACACGTTCAATATCAGCCACCCATACACATATCGCTTTTCCACTTTAGCCGAGCTGTTTTCCTCCTTTGCTTTTGTGGACATATTGCCATATTGTGTAAGGAAGAGCAATTCTTCACCTATCATCTACCAAACAGGCTTACCTAATAATTCATTTATCGTTACAATCCAATTATTTTGAAATGAATAATTCGCCCCTACAAATAGAGTATTCAATCAGAACTAACGATGCGAAAATATAGGGTAAAATATCAATTACAAAAATTTAAGGATATGGAGGGAAGTATACAGAAATCGTAGGATGTAGGAGGCGTTCATAGAATATATCATTATGTTTGGAAATCTATAGTTGTCAGCCAATTTACAAATCACAGCCACTAATGTTGACAATCGAAAACAGCTTTATAATTTTTCCTACAAATAGCTATATAAAAGAAGGTTGTGAATGTGATTCAGTTTTCCCCAGATAGCAATAATGAAAAACGGTCAATTGTTTGCAACTATACCAACAATCATATATCTTTGCAGTACGAATACTGTGATGCGATGGTTAGTTATACCGCACGCTAAACTACAAAATCCTCAGAAGTATCGATTCCGCTGGGATTTTGTTAGAAAGAGAACAATATGGTTCCCCGTAGGTTCTGGTAAGAACTGTAATTGTCCCCCTCAAAAATAGAAATACAATACTAAAAATTCTGACATGGCACAGAGAGTTACGATATTAGAATATGCTAACATCAAAGGTCTTACGGTCTATGATGTAGTTCAGAATGCGAAGGAAAAAGGAGTAATACTACCAGAAGTCCCAGAGTATGTATTAGACGATACGCAAATCAAAATAATTGATCCGATCTTCGCCCATCATAATAAATATAAACAGATAATACCTGAAAAAAATATTGACTCAAAAGAATTAGAACCTGAAATTTTCACCTTAAAGAGTGAACATCAAATTGGCAAAGGATCTAAAATTAATATTCTCGGGAAAATTGATTTAAATTCATTAAATCAAAGCAGTAATTCTGCAAAAAAGTTAAATGAAAGAAACAAAAACGAACAGAATAAGCAAAAAACTATTCTTTCCGAAGAAACCATTGCACAATTAAGAGAATTTGGAAATACATATCAAAACGAGCGTTTTATAGGAAAAGTTCAACGAGTTATGCCTCATGGTGCATATGTAACCATTGAGAATCTTTCCGCTTTCTTATACCCTAAAGATATTACATGGGGCTATATCGATGACATAAATAATTTCTTGTATGCAGGCATGGAAATTGAGGTTATCATTATTGGGTATGAAGAAGAAAGGAAAAAGCTGAGAATTGGTAGAAAACAATTATTGGATGATCCTTTATTATTGCAAATTGATCAGTTCTCAATTGGTAGTGAAATCCAAGGTGTTGTTAAAAAAATATCTAAAAGCCGCGCATATATCGAAATTCAGAATAAAGCCATTGTAGAAGCTTCTATTCCGAACGGCTACACTTATCCAATTGGAAACTCGATTTCTGGTAATATCACAAATATTGACATCAGTAACCATCTAGTAGAAATTGACGTCACAAGTCAACTTGTATCAAAAACTATTCAAGAGTCAAAACAGCCTAAGAAGAAAGAACAAAACAAACTTGATAAAAATATTGCTGTTGTTCAATTCTATGATAATCGCGTTAATAATTTTGGAATAGTTCTCACTAATGCTCTTGGCATAAACAACGAAGATACTTCGGGCTCATTATATTCTCTCTATCTCAAAGCGAGAAATTGGAATCCTGCCCTTTTTCCTGAGAAAAATGACTGGATTATTATAAATCTTAAGGGAAGACGTGAAGCTATTAATGGCGACAGGTTGACATATGACAAAAATGGACTATTATTAGCTCTTCCCTATAGAGGCATTTTCGCTAAGATAGAAGGAAGAGATTCCAACGGATTCTATCAAGATCATGACGTGATCTGCCATGTCATAGGCAAGATTCTAAGAAAGCCAGATGGTAAAGAAATAGTAATAGAAACTTTCGCAGAATATCTATCAGATTATGGTAATGCAGAATATTCTCAGGTAATTGAGGAATTTCTACAGGATAGCAATTTACATAAGCAATTCATAGCACTGTTGCCAGAGTTAAGGACATACATATCCGATAATGACTCTTATTGCAATGTTATAAAATCTTTAAGAACCACCGTAGAAAAAAGTATTTTCACCAAGAAAGATATCAGTATATTAAAGGCTCTTCCTGATGACTTCGACTTTTCATTATACCTTACAGAGACAATAGAATTACTTGAAGAATTATCAAAAGAGCACTTAGCTGATGTTAGACGTTGGCTTTCTGCACATACTTCCATATTAAATGCTTTGTTGGCAAATCCGACAAACCGTTCGATGAATCTGCTTTATGTAATTTCTCTTATTACGCAAAATGATTCTATCTACAAAGAAGCAGGTAAACACTCGAACGAGATATATAAATATCTCAAGGAAAAGTCTGAATCAGAAGCATTTTCGTTCGTGATTAATTATTTTTCGGATAAAGACGAGGCGTTCAAAGAACAAGCAAATTTAATAAATGAGCTTGACTATGGGATATCAAAAAAGCTGACCACTAAACTATTAGAAGATCCACAACAATATTTAGAAATTCTAAAACTGTTGGCCGAAAGATTTATACAGAATGATTTTGATATTATTAGTAATTATATACTAAATGGAATAGATGTTCAACATATATACCCACAAATAGGAGAACATCTGAATAGCTTAATAACAGAAAATGAGAAAGAAGTTCGTTCGTTTTTCAATTTGTGCATTAATAATAACAACCAACCTGCAGATATTATTTCCATCACAGCCTCAGTGAAGGATGAATTGTATGTTGAACTATTTGCATTTACTGCTAATCCAGATAATCTAAATGAAATAGAAGATTTTGATTCTATACCTCTTTGGATAAATGAGCAAGAGCCTTCATTTGTAAGTCAATTTCTCCTAAGTTGTCAGAAATCTTTTATTGATGATGAAGATAAAGAAGCTATTGCTAAAACCCTTACTTCTATAAATAGTGAGAAATTTAGAGATTCTATAATTGAGTTATCTGAAGATGACCAGTATAAGATTCTGCAGTTATGTCCTGAGACTTATGCAAAAGACATAGTTGTTCGGTATTTTACTTCAACAAAACTCTTTGATCTGTTTATTGGTGAACAATGGAAGAAATTAAAATCACAAATTCCATATGTGGCTTTCGATTTAGAATCAGATGGGGATACTATTAAGGAATTTGCTTTTAGAAAAGATGAAAGCACAAAGGTGTACCAAGGTGAAGAGCAGCTAAATACACTTCTACGTGCATTAAAAGGAACTGAGATTATTGTTGGTCACAGAATCAAAGCGTGGGATTTGGGCTGTGTATTAAGCAAGAAAGGCTTTGAGTCAAATGCATTTATTTGGGACACTTTAGAAATAGAGATTCTATTAAATCCTTGCAGATACTCATATGCACTTCATACAGGACATACAGCTCAAGAAGATACAGAACTGGTAGATCGATTATTCTGGAATCAGCTTTATAGACTCTCAAAGAATGTGTCTTTGTGTGGCGAACTTAAAGACTTACTTCCTGTTAAAATTAATGAGATCTTAGATGCTTTGAGACAACCAGAATTTTCTGATTTCTTTTGCAAGGATTCTAAAGAAGACAACTTTTATCAGGTTCTTACTGATACGGACGAACAAGTTGTATCTCGTATAAAGGCAATTAACGATATTGATTCAAAGAGGTTAGTTATTGCTCCTAAACGTCTATGGTCAAGAATTGCTGAATATGTGGATATGAAATTTGTTCAGAAGCAGGAAGGCATTGATTACATGTCTATTAGTAAAAAAATGCTTTATGAGAAACCTCTTGACGATACTTTCCTTAATGCAATTTTAAATAGATTTGTTACCATGTCAAAAAATCCAGTTGTAGCAAATCTTGCTCAATATCTTAGGCACAATTATTTATCTGATAATCTGCTTGAAGAGTACGTTATTGAAAGCTCCGGAAATGTAGATTGCGCAGACATGGAGTTTCTAAGGGAAAATCGTAACCTAAAAAATTACGAACATATTTGGTTTGTTGGTTGTGAAATTGAAAATCGAGTAAATCAATATTCATTGCCAACTCATTATTCTCCTTCTGATTTTTGGCAAAATGATAGCAGTATCCCTATGCGATTAGGTGCATCCAGTTACATTGCTGTAAATAAGGAAGAACGAAAACTAAATATTTTTAATGATGTACCTTCGGAAGCAGCTAACGTATGGATTGAGAGAACTAGAGAAGGCAAGTATGTCGTTAGCTACAATTATGATTTCTTCTCTATTTTAGAGTCGCTGAACGATAGCTCAGAGGGGTTGACAATAGAAACTATTCCATGGATGACTTACAACGGAAATAACGATTCAATACATTTAGTGTATAGTGAACATGGCAAAAGTTTTGATGCTTTACAAAAACGCGTCAGTGCAACATCAAGGTATAGAGCTACCTATTGGACTTATCAAATGGCTTTACTTAAAGATGTTCATTTCAATAAAGATCATCGTCCTGTAATTCTTTTAATAGATGATTCTCTTGAAATAGAGAATGTCGTGTCTTATGCAAGAACATTAGGCTTCTATATACCTGATAACGTTTCATTGGTCAGGAAACTTGAACTGATAGAACATCATGAGAATGGAATGCTTGTAACAAGCAAAAATCATTTCTTTGATATCGTTGATTGGCGAAAGGACACAGCATATTGTTATGTATGGGACAATCTGGCCGTTGAGAAGCATATGATGATGTGGAATGGTTTTACAAATGAGCTTAATAAATCATTCTTATATGATGATATTGAAGAAAAAGGAACATCTGCTGGAATAGGTTCTACAAAAGACACTTATCAGTCTATTTTGTTGTCTATTTGGCCAGTATTTGAATATTATTATCGTTTTATAAAAGCTAACAGCACTGAATCAACAATGTATGTACTTGACTCCTTCCTAGAGGAATATCACTCACTTTCTTCAGTATGGGGTGTATCGTCTTATGGGGTAAAACAACTGTGGAATAAAGAGGACGATTTTAATGATTCACTAAATATTAGCAAGACTTTCTTTACGGATAGCTCATCCATTTATGAAAATGATTCAGATATTGAAAAGGCAAAAGACCTTATTTTTTCGATATTAGTAAATCCAGAACATGATCCAGAAAAGAAATGGAGCCCTATTCAAGAGGAGATTATCCCTCATATCCTTAAAAGACAAGGAAACTATCTTGTCTCACTACCTACAGGTGGTGGAAAATCCGTTTTATTCCAAGGACCTGCGCTTTACAATTCAGCATATACAAATAAACTGTCTATTGTAGTAACTCCATTGAAGGCATTGATGCAAGATCAGGTAAAAGAACTTGGAGAAAAAGGCTTTATATCTAATGTTGATTACTTAAACGGAGATAGATCATACCAAGAAGTAAAGAGTATATATAGAAAAATAAATGGTGGTGAAATTGCGATTCTATATGTAACTCCTGAACGTTTCCGTTCAAGAGCATTTTTAAATGCTTTATCTACAAGAATGGCAAATGATCATGGACTTGAGTACATGGTATTTGATGAAGCTCATTGTATTTCACAATGGGGAATGGAGTTCCGTCCCGAGTATCTAAATGTCATAAGAAAATGTAAGGAGTACAAGGATGCTTATGGTGATGATATGTGTATATCAATGTTTTCGGCAACAGTAACCGACATGATATACGATCAAATAAATGATGTAATTCCTGTAAAACGATTAGGACAAGAGAATGATAAGAAGATTTACAATCCTATCAGGAGCCACATAAAGATGGACTTCAAAGAGGTGCTTCATGACATTCCTCATCGTCTGAAAGAAATAGTTGACTATATCAAAGAACATAACATCAAATCTCAAGAGAGTCGAATGCTTGTTTTCTGTAAAACTAGAAACCAATGTGAAGAAATGTCTTTGCTTTTGGCGGATGAATTGCACAAAGTTGGAATCCTAAGTAAAGAATTGTCAACACAAGCAGTAGGCTATTTCCATGCGGGAATGGATGGAGATGATAGAGAAGAAACATATACTAGATTTAAAGATGACAATGATCCTTTATATATACTTTGTGCAACCAAGGCATTTGGTATGGGTATGGATATACCTAACATTCACTATATTGTCCATTTGATGCCACCAAGTGTAATGGAAGATTATCTTCAGGAAGTAGGTAGAGCTGGACGAAATAAAAAAATGTATGTAAATGCAGGTTTTAGTGAATCAAATCCTATACCGACCTTGTGTCTGTGTTCAAAGGATGATATTAAGAAAGCTAAAGAGCAGCTTCTCCAAAACACTCTAAGTTGGAAGAATCTTGAGGAGATAAGGGTAACTATTAAATCATACATTACAAAAATACAATCAATTGACAAAACTAAAGAATATCCTGTAATAGTTCCAAATATATTATGGGCTAATGGACAGTTCGATCATGACTTTACAGACTTCAAAATTGGCCTGTACTGGCTTGAGCGAATGAGAAGAATAAAGATGGGATATCTGAGTCCTGCACATATTAATATTACAATTCTTGATAATAATTTAGCCGATTCACATGAAGAGTCGTGCGAAGAAAAAATCAGAAGGCTTTCAGCGTCCCGCAGAGCCACTCATGCTTCAGCTATTTTGGCAGAGTTGAGATTAATTCAAACAGAACAACAAAATTCAAATATTCAGGTCTCAATTCACGAACTTGCAGCAAATCTATCTATGCCTTCAGCAAAAATGCTAGATAGTTTGATTTGGTGTGAGAAACATAAAATTATCAGAATAGAACAAGAAACTCGATGCCACATTGCATTCACCAGACTTAGTGAAGTATCATACATGATGGGCAGGAATTCACATGAAGTAGCATTTCACGTAATATTGAATGCTACAAGATTACTCTTGCAGAATAATGGATTAAAAATCGAGAAAAATTATACTCTTTCCGATATTCATCGCTTCATTAAAAATTCAGATACACTAGAAGATATCGTAAAAAATGTCACAAAGACTGATGAAGACGGCAATCAGTCTGCTGAAAAATACATGACTTGGTATAATGAGAATGATAAACAAAACAACAAAGGCTTATCTATTGCTAAATCATACCATGACGATTTGTACAAGAAACGCCTGAGACAAGTTATTTCACTATTGGAAATCATTCCTGATGTTAAGATACAATCATATATAGATACAAATAAAAAATGTGTTCTTCAATCTGTAATAGTAGAAAAAGACACATGGAAAGATTTTTTAAATAATTTTCAGACAGACTGTTTGAAAACCTTGGAATATATCAATAAACGCCCAAGCACAGTAATCCGCTGGTCTGATGCTATTGTTGAGTTGGGATTTGAAAATAAAGGATTTGTATATTTCGAGAGTCTTCTACGATATCTAAATGGAATGGCGTACATCTCCACGGATGCATTGCTCCCTACTGGCATTGAGATCTCTACAACTGACAATACCGAAGAAGTAATTTTTGAGAGCGTTGAGTCAAACACGAAAGATTATCGAGACAAAGTTGCATTTGACGAAGCTATAGAAATCAGAAATCTTCGTTTATGCGTTATGGACGTTCTTACAACGAAGATCCACACAAAACAGGAATTCCAGGAATTGATCGGATCTTATTTTTCATTAAAAAATTCCGAAGACTTTAGAACATTATTAAGTAACTACTATGAAGAGTCTGATCCTATCTGGGATGCTCTTCGTGCCACGGCAATAAAAAAAGCGGAAGAACAATTACAAGACAATCCTGAACAATGGGCTATCTACAATGCGAATTCAAATGAAAATGTTAATGTTGAGGCTGGTCCAGGATCAGGAAAAACACATGTTCTAACATTAAAATGTGCAAAATTAATATATCATCAACATGTAAACCCTAAGAGTATTTTAGTATTGGCTTATAACAGGGCTGTAGTTGTCGAGCTAAAAAGCCGTTTGGCTAAACTATTTGCGTCACTTGGATTGAGCCGTTCAGCGAGTCAATTACATGTATATACTTTTCATAGTCTTGCAAAACGAGTGTGCGGAAATCTTGCGCTCTCTGGATATGAAATGAATGAGTGGGAAAAAGTACTACTTAAAACGATAAATGACAAGCCGAATGACGTTCGAGCTGCAATGCCTAATCTTCAATATGTGTTTATTGACGAGTTCCAAGATATTACTCAAACAAGACTTAACGCCATATTTGGTCTGAAAGATATCTATAATAACCTCACATTCTTTACAATTGGAGATAAGGACCAAAGTATATATGGATTTGAGAAAGAAGAATCTATGGATCCTGTTTTTTATTATAATCAGCTTTACAAGACATTAAGTCCTAAAAAAATGACGATGAGCATTAATTATCGTTCATACCCTAAGATTCTTAAAAAAGCTAGTTGCTATCTCCCGGCAACTTCTCATGTACCAGTTCCATGCAAGGAGAATATCAAAAATGAGCCACAATCAGAGTATGTGTACATTTATCAAGACAGTAGGGACTGGTCAAACGATTTTAGTAGATATGTTAAATGGTTAAAAGAACAAGGTGTGACTGATTTGGCCGTATTCTTCAGGACAAATAATGAAGTCTATCACGGTTACTCACTTATAAAAGCTCTTAATCTACTTGGTATTAGAATCAGAATACAAGGTGCTTCTGTATGTGAGTTATATAGAATGCGAGAAATTTATGCTGTTCTGAAATTGTTGGATAACAACCGCAACAAAAGATTAAAATTAGAGGGAAACCAGACTGAATTTTCATTGAAGAAAACAATATCTTCATGGATAAACAAATTTCCCAACTGGGATTCCTTCTATATGGATTTTGCATTTGTACTTATACTTGATTATCTTGATTTTGCGTCGACTGATGAGGAATCACATACTTACGGGGATATGGCTGGTGCTATTAGAGAAACGTTAAAAGAAGACAATCCTCAATTATATAAACTATATGATGACAAGCGGTTCCAAAACAGGCGCATATTATTAGACCAACAACTTAATGTAGTGCTCACCACTATGCATAAAGTGAAAGGTTTGGAATTTGATGCTGTCATCATAACACCATCAGTAACGTCTCTTCCTTTTAATCCGACTGAAGATATTGACGAGTCTACCCCACTCACCCCTTATGACATTGAACAAATAGAGGAAGAGAAAAGGCTATTATATGTTGCATATACTCGTGCAAAAAAATACCTATTTGTATACAAAGGTAATAGGGAGAGAGCTATTGAAAACATGCGACGCTTTACCAGCCTTGAAGACCAATGGGGAATAAGAGAAAGAAAAGTTGGACTCGATAATTATAATATTGGGTTTAATGCTGGATATAATTTTAATGGTAACAAAGCTATCGCATATAATGTGTGCAAAAATGATCCTGTAGTAATTAGACGTTACAGAGGTATAAACAGAAATGGTCAGCAATTCACTACATATAATATAATTCATGATAGAAGCATTGTTGGCCAACTATCCCGAAGAAGCAGTATAGCCCAGCGTATGGAAATCGATAATATAGATTTATTGACTGGCTTTTTTGTCAGCGATATTTTCTATTGGACATATGATGATACACTTGTTGCTGACAAACATGCAGAAGAGAAAACAGGAACGAATCCTAATTATGCTTCAAAATGGTCACAAGAAGCCCAGAAGCAAGGGTATATATTTATTGTTAACATTGCTGGTTATGGTAATAAATTATAAGAAATATGAGTTTGATAACATATGAATTTAACAGAGCTGATAATGCTGGCGAAATTACTCAATTTCGTTCGACATTACCAATTATGCAAAAACATTATCAGGGAAGGAATGAGGTTGTACTGTATTTAAGTGGCAAACTGAACATTAACGGCGTTGATATTGACGGTCTGATTATTAAAGAAGATGCCATTGTATTAGTTGAATTTAAAAACTATGCTGGCGAGATTAAAGCGCAGGCTAATGGTGATTGGTTTCATGGCAGTGAAAGAATAAATGGAGGAGCCAAGAAAAAAGATGGGTCTAACAAAACAGTTTTTGAACAACTTAAGTTCAACCGTCGAGCTTTACGAGATGGATTATCAAGATATATCAAGAAAGAAGATGCATGTAATAATATACAAGCACTTGTTGTGTTTTCGTCAATTTCATCCTTAAAATTGGATGAAGAATTTCAATGGGGTGCTAATGCGTGGGTGAATGTCTCTGACGTAGAGCATATTTGCGAAGAGTTGGATACAATTAAAGCAAAGACACGTTTTAATGAACCAATCATTTTAACCGATGGTGATATATTTGATTTTATACGAAATAAGGGACTGGATGAGCGTTATATACTCACAAAATATAGCGATACAAACGTGATGCCGGGAGATCTTTTTCACGAAGAATTTACTCATAATGGAGATGATTTCTCCCCTAACGTTCTTCTCGCAAAAGAAAAAGAGGATAATGCCAAGAACAAGGAAACGATACATGAAGCTGTAAAATTACTTCAGACTATGATGGCTAAAATGCAAAAAATGGCTGAAGAAAAGGATATAATCATCCAACAACAGCAGGCTGAGTTGCTTCAGATTAAGGCTGAACAATTGGAAGAAGCTAATAATCAGGTAGACACTTCAGAAGAGCAATTATCTGTGATTAAAAAAGATGCAACTCAGTTAATGGAGGATATTAAAACTGTTGAAAATGAAGTTGATGATATTATTAATCAACCCAATAACAATGTAATAGAACACACTTTTAAGCCTAAGAAACGATTTGGCATGAAGCAAAAAATATTAAAAGCCTTCAATGTCGAAACAGAATCTATGGACGAAGATCAATTAGATCTAATTGAAAATAACATTGACAAATCAATGATTGTAGCTGGGTGTGCAGGAAGTGGAAAATCTGTTATTGCTATGTACAAAGCTCAGCAAATTCTAGAGGCTGGAGGTGATGTAATATTAATCGCCTTCACCAAATCATTAAATAGATATATGAGTCAAGGAAAAGCAAATACACTTGATAAGAAGTTCTTTTATCATTGGCAATGGGTTGACCAAGGTATGCCATCAGCAGATTATATAATTGTTGATGAGATACAGGATTTTGAAAAAGAAGAAATATTGCAGTTTATACATGCTGCACAAAAATGCTTTTATTTCTTCGGAGATACAGCTCAATCTATATATAAAGCATTTGGAAAGAAGACTATGGCCATAGAGCAAATATCTCAGATGACAGGTGTAGCTGTGTCACGTCTCTACAATAATTATCGACTTCCTAAACCTGTCGCTAAGATCACACAGAATTATCTTGACTTGGATGAAGAAAACGATAAAGTTAGAGATTTCTCTGAAAGTCTTTATCTGAGCAAGGAAAATGCACTACCTGTAATCATGAGTTGTGAGTCAAAGCAAGAACAAATCAACAAGATTATTTCTATAATAAACGATAACAAGTATCAAAACGTTGGAATCTTGGTAGCTGATAATGAAATGGTTCTTGAAATAATAAATTCATTTACGTTAGCTAATTTTGCATGTGAATTCAAATACAATGCTGGTTATAATGACTATAAAAATAAGGATACACTGAACTTCAGAACCGAACGTCCAAAACTCATGACCTATCATAGTGCCAAAGGTCTTCAGTTTGAAACTGTAATTATACCTTTTTTCAAAGGTGCGCGAAACACTGACGAAAGGAAGGCTTTATACGTAGCAATGACAAGAACCTATAGAAATTTATATATCCTATGTGAAGGAGCATTACAATATCCATTAAGTAATGTGCCAGGAAGATTATATATAGAAGAGCACTGCTGTCCCCAATAGGTCTCTTGAAGATTCAAAATCGAAGTGACTTAATTGAGAGCCAGTTATCACTTCTCTTCCCTTTGGTATTGCTTCAACGCTTTTTGTAACTGAGCCTTCATATGGTCGCGTGCTTTGCGTGGAGAGAGTATCTCTATGCCAGAACCATAGGACATGAAGATGCTGTATAGTTCGTAGTTGAAGCAGACATTTATCTCGAAAGTGCAGGAGCCGTCCTTGGAGTTCTTGTCTATCTGCTTCTGTGAAGGATGAAGAGGTTTCGTCTTAATGTACCAACTCTGCTCACGTGTTGCGCGAAAGGTGATGCGATGTGGTCGTGTGCGTATATTCTTACTCACACCAATGAGATCATCGAAAAAATGCTCTTCATCGAAGTAGGGATTCACATGATATGGCTCCTCGCTTGGCTCTATGCTGACAATGCGATCGAGCGCGAGGTTATAGATGAGGTTGTCGCTGCTACAACTGCCGAAGACGAACCAACGGTTGCGGAACTCTTTGAGAAGATAGGGGCAGAAGATATACTCCTGTGGTTGGCATGCGGAGAACGGCTGATACATCACACGGATGGTCTGCTGATGGGCAATGTAATTGTAGAGTGGATTGAGGAGACGCAATCCCTTGAGGTTTGGTACGCTGTCAAAATGAATAATGGGCTTGCGGTTGTGTTGGCTTATAGAGAGCTTGTCCTGAAGTCGGCTGACAACATCGGACATTTCGGAGAATTGCTCAAAGTCCTCCAGCTGGCGAAGCATATCAACAGCTTCCTGCATCACCTCAAAGTCGTTCTGCGACATGGGCATATCGGTGATACTGTAGTTCTTGTCGGCATAGCGGTAGTACTTGTGTTCATACACCTCGATGGGTGCATTATAACCCAGTTTGTCGGAACGCATCATCTGTATATCGCCCTGAACGGTGCGCACGCTGACGCCTTTACGGATGCCTTCCATGTCATAGAGGGCATCGGAACAGGCACCTACGAGGTCTTCGAGCGTCCAGCGACGGTAGTGGTTACGGAGGCAGTTATCGATTGTCTTGTAGCGGATAAGTGCATTCTTGTTAGCAGGCATAAATGTAAAATAAAAAATAGAGTTGCAGCTTTAGAATAAAAACTCGATTCAAAGATATGAAACTTTTACCTAATCTATTTGCATAGAACTAAGAAAAAAGCACTTATTTTTATGATTTTCTCTAAAAAAGTTTAGATTACGCAGAAAGACTGCGTACTTACGTCATAACTTTGCAGCAGAAATCCAGACAGAAGATAAAGACTCTTCTGCTGCCCATTGTTATGATAAAAGAGTAATGAGACATCGTTATATGTATATCAGAATCGTATATGTCAGCAGAAATGCCGAACTTCGCGGCATGAAAACGAAATGAGCAAATAATGAAGCGGACCAAGGGGCTCTCTCTTCAAGGGATTCAGAACCTGCCAATGCGGCCAATTTGCAATAGAGCAGCATTCCCGTTTCTTAAAGATAAAGCAAGGACCAAGTAGGACTTACTTCTATTTGATCTGATACAAGTCCTACAATTTCCTTGCCCTCATATACTAAAAGGCCCAAGAGTAGCTTACTTCTAAAGATCGTACCAGAGTTATCAGACACTCAATTACCTTTTAATTTTTAATTATTATGATAGACAAATCATTAGTAAGAGTAGCACTTCGCTACAAAGCCATCTACCTTGATGTTGATAGAAATGGCATTGACATGAATTCGTCTGTTTCCGTGCCTGTTGTGGCATTCACGAAACGTCTCTGTGAGAACGGGTTCTGCGTAAGTGAGGAACTCCTCCATGCCTTGAATGCTGTTTCTGCTGACGAATTGTCACAGATTACAAAGTGCATCAACGATGTTATGGGAACCAATCTTAACTGGGCTTCCCTCGTAAAAGGATGGAATGTACCCACTTGTGAGACTCGCGCCAACCATCTTGTGACTTTCTTAGCCAATATCCTTGGTGAGAAGTTCGGGGTTAAAGGAACGACATTACCTTGTGGACACTTTATCCCAGAGGGAACATTCCCTTTGGAGCGCTATAACGGATGCCCTTTCTGCGGTACAGCATTCAACACTGCTGACTTTGTCTATAAAGGACAGGGAAGTAAATTGAAGGAGCTGCGTCTGTTTACAGACAAAGACATGACAGATATTTTAGTATCATTGTTGACCTCTGCTACTCCTCTTGATGAAACACAGAAAGACTCTCTCGGTCTGTTGCTGGGTGCTTACGATATGCCCGATGTAGATATCGCCATGAAGGAGACAGCAATGATTGCTACTAAATTCCTTGTAGAGAAAGGTAAGGCAGAAGAAGCGCAGAAAATATTAAAGTCTCCCACTGACGTGTTGCGATATCTGTGGTATGAGAAGACTGGACTCGTACAGATTGTCGAGCCAAAGACGCTTATTGCCCATGCATCAAGACTAAACGCCGATATGTGGGGTGCACGGCAGATGTTTGCTTGGAGTACCAACAGGGAGACTGTGGACGCAGAGTCAAAAAGGCTGATGAAAATTAAACTGATGCTGAAATATGACCGCAAAGCATGTCTCCGTGTTGCCAAATGGCTGAATAATCTTCCGATGTCCACTCTTGCTGCCGTGGAGTGTATGAATCCCAAGCGTGGAATGTGGGTACGGATGATTCGCGCGCTGCGCCTCGGTGAATACTCAAGGAAAAAAGGCTTTGAACACTTGAAAGACCTTCTTGATGTGTTCTACAAGCAGTCTTATGAAACATGGCAAGGTAAGGTAGACGCTGCACGTAAAAGGAATGATGCCCTCACAACTTTTAGCCTTCTCAAACAAAGGCCTGGACTATTTGCCCGATGCCTCTTTGCTACCATGCTGAGATTTGGCAATGAAGATACGCTGAATGCCTTTGAGGAGATAGCAGACAACGTCCCTGCACGATTATTGCTTTCGTTGGGGAATGCTGCGGAAACATACTTCACGCCAAACGCTGTTCGCCTTGCACGTCCTCTGACAGGTGGTACTCATCCTATCCCTGCAAATCCGATGGTTGCACTGTTTAGCGAGACAGAGCTAAAAGATATGCAGAAATCAGTGGACAATCTCTATCGTTCGTCGATGGGGAGACGCTTCAAAAACGTGCAGAATGAGAACAAAACTATCTACATAGACCCAATGCTTTACGATATTCCTGTCAGTGTCGGTGACCGCTCAACAACGATTCAAGACACATCATGTGCATTGATGGGTACGAAGTTCTCTGTAGAGGGTGATGCTGTACGGTTGTTCCTTCAGTGGGGTAAAGGACTGCATGCGCAACCCCTCGACATGGACTTAAGCTGTCGCATATCTTATGCGGAAGGGAAAACAGAGGAATGTGCCTTTTACAATCTGACATGTACGGGTGCCAAGCACTCGGGGGATATTCGGAACATACCCGAGATGGTGGGTACAGCGGAGTATATAGAGTTGTCTCTTCCAGAATTGGAAACAGCTGGGGCTCAGTATGTGACTTTCACATGCAATGCATATACAGCAGGTTCACTATCACCTAACCTCATTGTTGGTTGGATGGACTCAGTCTATCCAATGAAGATTTCAGAGAAAACTGGCGTAGCATACGATCCATCTTGTGTTCAGCACATGGTTCGTATCAGCGAAAGTAACTTTGCCAAAGGATTGGTGTTTGGTGTTCTTGACGTGAAGGCGCGAGAAATTATATGGCTCGAAATGCCATTTACGGCTCAGACACTTCGCGGTGCAGACAGAACTTCAGTCGAGGCATTACTAAAGAGACTCAATAACAAGATGACAGTTGGTGAATTACTTTTTATGAAGGCCGATTGTCAAGGATTGGAGATTGTCAACAACGTCCGTGATGCAGACGAAAGCTACACCTATGAATGGGCTCTTAATCCAGCAGAGGTAAGCAAACTGCTCTACATATAAGGCCGGCGATACGAGGAAGGACATTTTTATAGGGCAGAATGGAAGTATGAAGTACATCCTCTCCAAGTTGGATAATTTCACATGCGGCTTAAACGTAGCTTCTGGTGCAGCGGATAAATTGAAGAGATATAATATAAAAAAAAGAAGTAATTACAAAACATACGCGTTATGAAGAATTCCATATCTACAAATCACGTCAACATTGCACGTCACCTGAGAGTATTAATCGAACGTGACGATGGAAAAAAGAAACAAAGGCTGGCGTGCACAACAGCGTAAACTGCACTATGTGAAAAGACTCAAGTATTATTCCAATTCTGCTTTGTTTTGGTACGTTTTGACTTTATGGCCAAATTCACGAACCATTAAGAGCAGTAAGGGGGAACTGACTTTTCACCCAAACTGGAAGGACTTGTATCACAACAACTGGTGGCCTGCGCTTCGTACTACCGGAAAGCCATGCAGCTGCTGGATGTGCAGTCCTAACAAGTACAAGCGCAAGGACTTCAAGAAAGAGACTCGAATGCTTATTAACCTTGAGTTTGAATCTGAATTATAAACGTTCATCAAGAAAGTGAAAATTTAAATTCAATTCAAAAACAAATGCTCATTGTTTTTCAAAAATGGTGAGCATTTGAGACTCTGCGCCAAGAAAAAAATTCAAGTTTTCAACACCAAAACAAGAATTTAATAAAAGGATTGACTAATTTTGCACTTAATGGTTGACCCTACACTCTGTTGAAAAACAATGGAAAAAACTTGATTTCTACAATTTTGAGGCAATGGCTGCATTGGCTGAATGTCTGATTGACTTGATTGGATTCCATCACATACTCAACTTTGACCCGGAAGAAGTAGGTAGCCTGATTGATGTCACAGTAATCTCGAAGAATGACGGCTTTACATGGATCAGTCGAAAGAGCTGATACCATCAAAAAGATACGATGTGTCAGTATGATCGACTTGGAGTATAAAATAACCCAACCTAATGTATATGGCAAATAATATCTTTTCCAGAAGACTTCACGACTCTGTCGAGAACTATTACAACTACAATCCTGACACACTTATGCCGCTTCTGATGGTAGCATTGGCTGCGCATGGTAAGTTATCCATCTCTGACCAAGAGAACGGAATTGTATTTTGCTCCATTGACCTCAATGAGGTAATGAACTATGAGTGGGTAAAGCTCGACCCTGCTCTCCGCAAGCAATTCAAGCAGTATCTGTCTGAAGGAAAAAGCAACATCAAGGTTACAGGCGTTCTTGATGAATCACTGTATGACATCTATTATACATTCTATGATTACGATAACTATACGGTAGAACAGGAATACCACTATCGCATTGGTATCCTTTATAATCATTCCAGCAATGAAGCGAGTGAGAATGCTCACCGTGAATATGCCACATATTGTTTAGCTACTTCCTTGCTGGATTCTCCAATTAAATTCCTTCAAGACAGTTTCCTAAACATAGCTAATCATATTCTGGTTAAATCAGGTCTGCAGCCTGAGCGTCCTCGACTTAAAGTAGCGCAGACATTATGTACACTTCTGGATTATGATGGAGAAGGTATCGTCTATAATCCATTTGCAGGATGTGCAATTGCCGCTGCAATGATTCAAGCAGGCGACATGCTTTATGCCGATGGCGATGAGAATGATAAACTCTTTGCTACTGCCCGTCTACTTAATTATGGAACAGGTGGCAACAATGCCCATGTGCAACAGCGAAATTCTCTCGAATGGCTGAACAGTTCTAAGATTGACTATGTATTGTCAACCTATCGCGGATATATAAGTGGCAAGTCTGCATTTGACTTCTGTCTGTCAAAGTGTTTTGATACATTGGCAGACAGTGGAAAGTTCGCTGGTATTGTTTCTCCGAGGGACATCTTTGAGCATCAAAGTGATGAAATGAAGGAGGCATTGAAACGAGACTGGATTGAGACAATTGTGCTTCTTCCTTTTGGAGAGGTAGCGGTTCTTGTCAATGCAAACAAGTCATCAGAGATGAAGAAACAAGTACGCTTCTACAATCTCAACCATCCAATGCTTAGTTGTCGTCCTATCAACTCAGTCCTGTCAGATGAAAGTTATGCGGACTTCTTCAAAGTGTCAGACATCAAGAAGAAAGATTTCCTCAAGAATTTCATCAAGCCAGAGCTGCCAGAACGCGATGGAAGTGTAATTGTCAAGTTACGTGATTTTGTCAGCAAGATTCGCAGGCAGACATACTCTTTGACCAGGGTACCAGAGGAAGAGAAGGTCATGGCTTACATTGACCGAAAAGAGACGTACAATATATACAATAGCTTTTGGATGAATGATATCAACAAGAAAAATATCTCATTCCTTTTCGCTCCTGCATATCATCTTACTTGTGACTGCCTTATTACAAATTCTCGAGGAAGACTTGAACCAAGATTGTTTAACTCAGAACAAGGAACAGCATATTTCCAAGATGGTTATGCGTTCAGCATCAATACTGACGCCCACCTTGATACAGTATGGCTGATGACTCAGCTTAACGAACCATATGTAATACGTCAGTTGCATCCGTATGGAATAGACGAGATGGTACCTGAGGCGTTTACAGAAGACCAGATTCTCAATCTTTCGCTCTATCAGGAATACAATAAACATGATTCCGACAATATTGAAGGTAATGTATTGCCTATGGGATATGAACTAAGCAGCGAGCATGCAGTTTACACTATCCATAAGTTCTTGGGCCATGGTAGTTTTGGTTATGCATACAGTGCATTATCTCATAATCTTATAAATGGAGAAGAAAAGGAAATTGTCTTGAAAGAGTTCTATCCTTGCAACAATTTCCATAGAGAAGGCGATGAATTTCGAGCTGTTGCAAACAAACATACGAATTTCGACATAGACACAGAGAGACAAAAGTTTTGCGAAGAAGCAGAAATCATGCGTTGTCTTGGCAATATTCCAGATAGCCATATCGTGCCCGCTGAAGAACTTTTCAAATGTGAGAAGACAGACACCATGTACTATGTGATGCCATTCTATCATGCAGGGTCTCTGGAAGACCTTCAGAATGCTGGTACTAATTTTTCTGAGGAACTTGTCCTTAAGCACATTGTAGAGCCTTTATGCAAAGCACTTCATATTGCACATGCAAATAAAGTGCTTCATCTCGATATTAAACCAGAAAACATCTTGGTAGATGAAAATGGCGATGCTGCTTTGACTGACTTTGGGGTAGCAAAACAGTATGATGATGAAGGTTCAATCATTAACCGTTCTGGTGTACATGGAACAAGTGACTTCGCAGCACCAGAAATGCATGTCGATGGTTCTGCAATGATTAAGTTCGGCTCTGAGCCGGACATTTTTAGTCTATCAGCAACTCTCTATCATATAATGACTAACTATTATCCTCATCCGATTCAGTACAACAGTGATGAAGATAGAGACTTAAGGCAATCCATGAAAGAAGCAAAGGTGTCCAATAAGTTCGCTGATGCCATTGTTGCAGGGTTGCAAGCAGCAGCTCCTGCACGTCCAACAAATGCTCAGGAATTCTTGAACATGTTCCCTGGTTACGAAAACGTTAAACTCAAATCCTGCTAATGGCAAGAAACGGATATTATATTGTACTCGACTTTGACGGCACGGTAGTGAAGCACCGCTACCCTGCCGTCGGAGAAGATATAGGTGCCATACCTGTTCTGCGCAAGCTTGTGCAGAATGGGCACAATCTTCTCCTTAATACTATGAGAAGCAGGAATTCAGGAGGTGTGGACACTCTTCAGCCCGCACTCGATTGGTTTGCTTCCAACGGCATCCCTCTCTTTGGAGTGAACGAGAATCCCGACCAAAAGGAATGGACATCCTCCCCAAAGGTTTATGGCAACATCTATATTGATGACGGCGCACTTGGTGCTCCGCTGAAATTTGATGAAACAGGCATTCCTTATATAGACTGGAGTTTGACTTCAATTCACTTGTACTTAGTAGGATTACTAACTCAAGAAGATCTTGTCAATCTTGTTCAAGAGGGAGTTGTGAACCCAGAACATGTTCAAATAAAAGAGAAATAGTTATAGACATATGAAGACTGTCAAGATATTCCCCACCCCGCAGACATTTCCAACGTCTGGTTACCATCAGAACTCAACGAACTTGCTGAGTCAACACGTTTAAATACATTGTATCGTTGGGATTTCAAAAAAGTAAGTGATATGAAGATATTTAAAGACAACAAAAAACAGCTCAACATCAATCCTTTGGTCGTCTATTTTATAATGACACCAGAAGAGAAGAAGAAGTATCATGCACGAGACATTGAGCGTCTGAACAGGTCGAAGACGATGAGCCATAATCTCTTCAAGTTCACCATTGTTGTGCGCGCTCGTTATAACAATAATGTGTTAACAAAAGGACTTATCAAAGACATGGAGGAAAACAACGTCATCGTCAAACTCTTTGATAATGATGATGAAAGATTCTCCTATGCGTTTGAGACCGTCGAGTTCAAAGAATGGTATTTCGAAAGTCAGATAGAAAGTTTCCTTTATGATGTATGCAAACTTAATGTCAAGTATCTGAAATCAGAGAAAAAACGCCTTAACAACTATCCTTCAAAGGAGCGTAAGGATGCCGTAGAGATACTCTTAAAGTCATTTACAGAAATCGTTAATGACTTTGGTGTGAAGAAGGTGCGTACCATCGCTTCTGGAAGGATTTTTAGTGTGCCATTATCTTTCAATGATATCGACGTTATATCAGATTTTGACTATCCATACAAAACTGCCCCACGTGGTTCTGTTTCAAAAGGCAACACCAGAAAGATTCCGCGCGGCATAGAGGATGACATACGTTATGCCATGGGAAGTAAAGAAGGACGAAAGAAAGAAGATGCCAAGAAACGCCTCATCACCATGATTGAGGGGTGGTTTGATGTGCCGTCCTCCGGGTATTCAAAAAAAGTCCTTACTGGCGCTGTCGACAACACCAAGTCAGAGGCATTGGAAGAAGATACCTATACTCGCCATCCATCATCACAAGTTCCGAACATTAGTGTTGAGATTAAAAAAATAACTGTGCTGAATAGAAAAGATGGAACTAAGAGAGAAAATTATGGATTTGTTTATAACATCGATGGAGAAAATGTCGAAATGTATATCGGTGGCACCGAACCAGCAATGATATACGCTTGCACATTGCTCAAGCAGTACACTGGTGCCCGCTTTTACCTTGATGACTTAAAGATTCGGAAGGGTGAACTGTCAAAATTCAATCCTAATACATCTGAAATGAAATATCAGAATGCTACTCTTGAATGGATAAAGCAAATATATAAAGTATTTGTGCCATCAGCTGAAAAGGACTTCGATGAATGGTATGCATCTCTTTTCAACCTCCAAGACAAGAGTCCTGGTCATCCTATTTATCAAGGCAAGTCAGCATGCAACAGTAAAATATCCAAAACACTAAAGGAACATAGAAAAGCCATCTATTTCTGTACCCTTCAGGCAAGAGAAGATAGCAAAGGAAAATTCTATGAGGTCGATCTCCCTTTGTCAGATTCGATAAAACTTTCTAAGGAACTGCTCAAACTTGTACAGGAATCACCTGTCACATCAGTTAATGCAAGACCGAAAAATAAATATCGCAAATAGTTTACAGAGGTGAAGACAAAGGTATTTAGACCGTTATACGTATATAGCAATCGTCCGCATCGGTAATTTCCTTTACCTTTGTGGACGATTTCAGTTATATAGGTTAACTTTCATAAACAAATACCGTTATACGACTATGCGAAGACTTAAAGTAAACCAACACTACTCTGACATTTTTGATGACTATGATTTTGAGAAAGAAGAGAAAGCTTATGTAGAACCCAAAGAATGGACTATTATCACCGCATTAGACCGTATCCTCGACATGTCACGTGGCAGTGAACTCTCTGATGAACTCTGGAGTTCTGTAAAAAATCCTCTGGCTTATCTTCGCGGACGACTGGAGTTGACAGACATTCAGATTGTCTTGGTCGCTATCATGGCTGAAGCTGGCGAACCTCTGTCATGGCGTAAGTTTGGCAACTTCTTCCATAGTAGCCGTCTTTCCACCATGTGCTATTCTGAAGAAATGGAGGAACTGCTTGCAAAGCGCTGGGTCATTCGCCGAGGCACGTATGAGAAAAGTGGTTTCTATGAGGGCTTCGCTCTGGAGCATGGTGTCGTTACCGCTCTACGTCACAACAAGACTTTTGTTCCGGAGAAACTTGACTGTTTCAATGAGCAACAATTCATGGACAAGTTGGAAAGTCATATTGATAAGAACATCAACAACCGCAATGCAAATTTTGAGGATGATGAGTTTTGGATGCAACAGTTTGTGGAAGCAAACCCTCATCTTCCGTTATGTCATGAGGCCATGCGCTTTGAGGATATACATGACAAGTCTTTACTGTTGATGATAGCCTACGACTATGCCCAGTGGGCGGAATCGGATGATGAGGGACTTACCCTTCACAGTATAGATAATTTCTATCCTGAGGATTGGGAATGCAACGACCTCCGTCGCGACTTGCAAAACGGAACTCACACACTAATGTCTGCAGGTCTTATTGAGCAGAAGTGTGAAGACGGTATCGCCAACACAGAGCGCTATGTGCTGACGCAAAAGGCAAAGTCGGAATTACTATCAAACTATGAGCCAAGTAAGTCAAAGTGCAAGACACCACATCGTAGAGACAAGTCTTTGAAGAGCTATACCGAAATTAAGGAGAAGTCACTTTTCTACAATTCTTATGAAGAGAATCAGATAGCACGTCTGACGAGTCTCCTCTCTCAGGATAATCTCCCAGGCATCCAGCACCGATTGGAGGAGCAAGGCATGCGCAAGGGCTTTGCGTGTCTCTTCTATGGGGCCCCTGGTACAGGTAAGACAGAGACCGTGCTACAGATTGCACGACAGACCGGTCGCGACATCATGCAGATAGACATTGCAGGACTTCGTGACAAGTTCGTCGGAGAAACTGAGAAGAACGTAAAGGCAATCTTCACACGCTACAAAAATCTCTGCAAGAACAGCGATGTCATGCCGATTCTCTTCTTCAACGAAGCAGATGCCATCTTTAACAAGCGTACGACTATTGGTGGTAACAATTCGTCAGTCGAGAAAATGGAGAACTCCATGCAGAACATCATTCTGCAGGAAGTTGAAAATCTTGAAGGCATTCTCATTGCTACGACTAACCTCACCTGCAATCTTGATGATGCCTTTGAGCGCCGTTTCCTCTTTAAGATAGAGTTCAAGAAGCCAGAGACTGATGTCAAGGCAAAAATATGGACTGCCATGCTCAACAACATCAGCGAAGAAGATGCCCATATTTTGGCAGAGGGCTATGACTTTTCTGGAGGTCAGATAGAAAATATTGCCCGTAAACGTGCTATTGATTATGTCCTTAACGGCAGGTTCGCTACTCTTCAAGAAATCGAAACTTACTGTAAGGCTGAGATGCTCGACAAAAAGGGTAGTCGTGCTCGCATTGGATTCAACGTATAAACTTAATAAGAAAAATAAGAATTGCTATTGAAAGAGCGGACGCCGAACATGTAGGCGTTCGCTCTCTAGCGTCGGAAAAGTATCTGGAGAGTGGACTCTGAGGACTCCGGGACATCAAGGAGAAGGTCATTCTTAAACCTAAGTATGACCAGACTGAACTGTGCAAGAAGAAGATAGAGTGGCTGCTAAAGAATGGTACAGCCAAGAACAAGAATGAAGATGATACCGCTCGACATGTTAGCAATGCTGAAGAATGTATATGCTGAGCATGAGTGTCCACTGGTTTCAGGGGCAGGAAGAACAGCAAGACGAAAGTGAGGAAGGCCGATAAGCGGATGCGCATCATTGTGGGCTGGAACAGAGCTTGTTATAGGCTACTGCAAGGCAGATCATCGGTTAGGGAGGAACTTCTACAAGGGTCTCTTCGGAGACTCCATCAATGTCATGCTTGCAGCTGTCGCATTTAACTTCAAAAGAGCCGTGAGACTTCTTTTGTACCTTATCATATGGTGCAGTGGAAGACAGGAGTTAAATTCTCAAGACCAATTCATTCCGCAGGCTTATATGAAAAATGCTATGTCGCCTTTTTAAAGATTGACTATGTAATAACTTGAACAAGTCATTCTGACTTTGAGAATATAAGTATCTCGCCAGTTTCATAGCCTTGTCCGAATATGTTGGCATCTCTCAGCTTATAGCCCTTTGCCTCATATTCCTTGACAGTCGGGTTATTTGTGTACTCACCTGGAGTTCCCTGACTTACTACAGCGATTGAATCCATCCCATAGGTCTCCCATGCCCCAATCAGGTTCATGTCCCTCACATATTCAATAAATTCCTCGTCCATTGTTAGTCCTTCTTTTCTGCAAGTTTGATTATGGCACCTGGAATCTCAACCGAATATTTGACATCATCGAGTTCTAATCTTGCATTCATATGATTATAGAAGAAGAGCTTAACCTCATCGTCTTCCAGACCAGTCACATAATCGTCGAGCCAGTCATTGAAGGCCTCAAACATGTCATCATTAAGACCATCCTCGTCAAATTCCCCGTCTTCAATATAGTCCTCTTTGTCAAACTCAAAGTGGAATCCGCAATTCTTTTCGCAGTAATCCATCAGCTCATCTACATCATATTCGAAGTATTTGCTATTGTATCCTTCCCACAGCCAATGAAGTTCTTCTTCATTGTAAGCCATATCGTAGTAGGCCTCACGGAGTTTCTCATAGATGTCCGGATATTTCTCTTCCAGTCCCAGTCCTATGATGTTTGTCTTTTTCTTCTGCCTGATGAGGTCAACAATCTTTCCTACCTCTTCATCTGAGAGCTCTACATAACCTTCGCTCTCTATGTTCACTGCACCTGAGTGCGAGATACCCAAGCAGGTATCATTTTCAATACTGTATAAAGCCATTTTATTTATAGATTTAAGGGTTAATAACTCTTGTTACTTGCGCTGCATGTGCCCGAATGCACACTGGCTGCATTTAAATCCGGCACCGTAACGTCCAGAATGTTTTGCTAAACATGATGGGCAGATGCGGTAACCGCATTTGTCACATACGTACCAATTCCAGTGCTCAGGGAGCTCCTGACCGCAACCCAATAAAACAGACTCACAGTACACCAAGAAAAAACACGAACTCTTCCGAAAGCGGGCAGAAACAGAGCCTGTTATAGCCCAATGCAAGGCAGATCATCGGTTAGGGAGGAACTTCTACAAGGGTCTCTTCGGAGACTCCATCAATGTCATGCTTGCAGCTGCCGCATTTAACTTCAAAAGAGCCATGAGGCTTCTTTTGTACCTTATTGAAAGAGTGATTGTATAGTGCTGTGGGAGGCTGAGTTTATATTTTCAATACCAATGCACTAGGTTGGTTTTTATGAAATATGATAGAGTGTCTTTTTGAGGGTCGACTATTTACTTGGTTCATATCCTCCATCATAAGATTGTCGGTTGAACCCTATAAAACGAAGAGTACACCCTTCGCACTGGATATAGAATTGTCCACAACAGCTGGATCCAAATCAATTATCTGTGTATTTTCTGACACTCCCTCTGTCAGCAATGAACTATCAAAATTCACTCCTAACGAAAGAATGGTTGCAAAGGCTGCATATCCGTTTTCTAATGTATCTGTATCTGTATTTGCTTTTGTTCCACTTGGCTTTGGGCTTTAATAAGTTGAACTATTTTGTAGGTGTAAGAGTGTTCTGGTAAAACTTCAAGCGTTCCATTTTAATATCTTCCCTATTTTTGCCATACAGCATGAGGTATAAAGGATGTGGGAATTTGTTTAAAAAAAAGTCCGTGTCTTTGTTGCGCATACCTTGTTTCAATGCTTCGTTGAAAAACCGCTCTGCATTTTCCCTTAACTTCTGGACTTTGTCAAGATTGGAGAAACCAAGATAAATAGGCGCTTTCAGATGGGCAATATCAAAATCGATTATGTCAAGGTTTCCTACTCTCTGTAATTTGTCAAGGCCGGCATGGAGATTAACATCCTTGATATAAAAGAGATTGAAAATTTGAACAACACCCTATAGTGGCCGAGAAGTATTCCGTTGGAAGCATTCCGTAAACATTGATGCAATGCATCTCATGGTGTTGTCAGCCTTAAACTCATACCATGAGTCGTCATTTTGGCCGTCATCAAACTTCATGAGCGGACTTAACTGTTCCTCGTCCTTTATTGGCTCTGGACTTTTGAAATTGGCAGAGCCTGGATTCTTCATGACAACAGAGCCTACAATATCCCATGACGAGCCAAACTGTAATAGCGTTCTGAAGCGAAATCCGTCTGAATTTTCGCCAGAAATTTCTCTATAGTGCGTAAATACTCGCATAAGCTGCATATCATAATAATTGTAACGCAATTGCCGCACATGCTTCTGCATCAGCAAGAGCGTGATGATGGTTCTCCAAGTCGAAGCCGCAATAAGCGGCTACCGTTTGGAGTTGATTGTTTTCTATCCGCCCTTTCAATTGCTGGCGCGCAGCAGCACAGGTGTCGTAGAACTCATAGTCTGGATAGTCCATCTGATATAGCTCGAAGACAGCCTTGAGACAGCCTTCATCGAATGGACTGTTGTGAGCCACCAAAGGCAGACCTTCAATCTTTGGTGCTATTTGCTCCCACACCTTAGGGAATACGGGGGCATCTTCTACATCCGCCATCGTCAGACCATGAACCTGTGTGGTCCAATAAGTGAAATAGTCGGGCTCTGGATATATCAGACTGTAGAACTTATCCACTATCTCACCGTTACGAACGATGACTACACCCACGCTGCACACACTAAAGCGCAGGTTATTGGCGGTCTCGAAATCTATAGCAGCAAAATCTTTCATCGTCCTAGCATGTCAATTTTGTAATACCTCACATCAGCGGGAAGGTGTTTTATAGATGCAAGAAGCTTTGTGAGAGATGCTTTCCAATCTTCTGCATTGATTATTATTCTGTACGTCAGCCCTTCGTGAATAAAGCAGACGCAGATTCTTTTCTGTTCTAGCTTCACGTATTTCACTTCATCAACATGTGAGGCGGCCAGCTGAGTTACTTCTTCTATTAATGCGGCATCGTCTGCTGCTTTAGCCTTTTGTTCCTCTTCCCTGGTTTTTCTTTCGGCTATGCGCTCTTTCTTACGCTTAGCAAGATAGAGTTCATATTCTCTTTCACGGGCTTCAAGTTCCTCACGAAGGGGACGAACGTGTTCTTCCTGCTCAGCCTCCGTTAGTTTGTTGAAAGCCTCCATGTCTTCCTCTGTTATCACTCTGCCACAGTTCTCGCATTCGAGATAAACGTCTGTCACATCATGGCCACAAGAAGGGCAATAGGATGCACCCTCAGGTAATTCTGACTCGCACTCTGAACATGTGTTTGCAGTATAGTCTATTTCGTGTCCGCAATGAGGACATCTCTTAATATCAAATTCTATCATATTATTTGAGTTTTAATCGTTTTTATATAGTTCATAAACATCGCGAGTCCAGTCATGCATCACTTTACGCATGGCCTTAGGCTCAACAACTTCAACCATACTGCCCATACGCGACAGCTCCATGCAGAAGTCATACGTGGGGCGGAGCTTCAATTCAAAGTAAGCATAGCCGCCATCGTCGTTGAGCTCACGCTGACTTGGGTGGAGCGGCAAAGTGCGCATGTAATGCTTATGGTATTGATTTGCTCTCAATACTATGCGCTGCACCGGAACATCCTCGTCGAGCACAATGCCAAAGAATGTTGAGAAATATTCCTCTGCATCAAAATCTTTGGGTAGTTTGAACTTATCCTTGTTGATGCTCAAATTCTCTATGCGGTCAATGCCATATAGCAGCACTTTGTCGTAATAGGGACTACGAGCGAGCAGATACCAGCGACGTTGAAACATCTTCACGCAATATGGCTCAACATCGAACGTGTGCGACTTTTCTTTACCGAACCCACGATAGGTGATCTTCAGCGTTCGGTCAAGTTGCATAGCATCAATGATATCTTCCAGAAAATCGTGGCTGGACGGTACTTCCTCTACAAGGATGCGGTCTTTGATTGCCATGTGTCCTGTCAGCGTACCTGCAGTGGCAAAGGTGTCAAGCAACCATCCGCTAAGTCCTTTCCGCTCCAATGATTCAGGATTCGAGATAAAGTAATGGTAGCCACCCTTGCGCTCGCATTCTATCATCACACCAAAAACCTCCTCCAACTCATTCTTCCAACGATTGAAGGTCTGTCGTGGCAATTCCTCACCACGGCTGAGATCTGTGTAATCGCACCATTTCTCATTGATATCGGCCAGCGTAATTCCTCTCGGGCCAGCATTGTGCAGGGTCTTGATGACCCACACATATTTCATTATCTGTTCCATTGGCTATAGAAGTCTTCATCCTCGCCATCGGGGAACATGAATCCTCTTTCGGCATCGGCATCATAGAACTCATATTCATCCTTGACTTTCTTTATTAGGCGAAGAATTTTGTCTACCTTGAGCTGCTCCTCTTCTGGCCAGCTTCGTCCGTAACCATCCAAGTCGATTTCCATGTCCCACACTACATCTTCAAACTCAGCTATGTCAAAGTCCGGGTCGTCAAAGAGATCATTATCTAGTGCGTTCTCAAGAAAATCGATCTTCTTATTCAGTTCATCCAACATGCTCATGATTATTTCACATTTAAGGGTTAAACAATTCTATCTCCGCAATATTCCTTGCGTCCACATTTCTTGCAATGGCTACCCATCCACACACCATCAAACTGGGTGATGGCGGCTTCTACTATATTTGGGTCATTTGTCAGAATGCCTGCCTCGAAGTTTCTCCTCAATTCACTCTTCATTCCAATGCCGGCTCCAGTGAGGTTGGCAGAACCAATGTAGACCATTTCTAGGTCGAATATCATCAGCTTGAAATGCACACGAGGGCAGAGGATGCGTTCCAGTGATTCTGCCAGGCGAGGATATTTATCAAAATCTTCACGAAAGGCGGGGCCTGGTTCCTTGGCATGAATCAGTCTCACTTCAACACCTTTCTTAATCAGGCTGTCTATGATAGCCAGGAAAGGAGTAGAAGAATTGCCTTTCCTCATGTGAAGGTCTTTGATGTCGGCTGTGCCTATCCACAGATGATGCTTCACCTTGGATATACGCTCAAGAACTTCGGTGTAGTGTTCCCGGTCGGCTATATATTTTACAAAGGTATCGTTCATATTGTTGAGTCTGCAAATATAACGAAAACTTGTCACTTCTATTATCTCATGTCGTCTCTTTATATCCAAAGATAGATATTAATAATCAGCAAATAGCTGTAGACCTTCCTTAACACGACGCTCTCTATCTTCTTCACGCTTGTAATAGTCAGCCTTCAACTCGTCATACTCATTATCATCCATATCATCTGTGCGTGATGGAGATGGATGGCCAGTTCCGTTCTCAAAAAGCATACAGCATCTTACGCAAGATTTTCAGCCATTCCTTATGATCGCGGCCAGAATCCGCGTCGGATTTATATTTCTCATATACAGGATCTGTTGTTCCTACATATGGGTGAGTTTTTTGCCAAATGCAGAAAGGCACGCAGATGCTCAGCTATAATTCTGTCCAAACGAGTATGGTGGCTCTATCAATCTTCATAAGAAACAGAAGCCGGATTGCTTTCCACTGCCCGTTTTGCCATGTTTCTGATTTTCTTGTCATACTTGGTCATAAAGGTAATTTTATGACTAACTAGCGAAATCTATTCTCATTTCCTGTCCTGGCCAAGCTTTTCGTCTTGCTTTAGACACCAGTGGTCAGCTCGTTTTGTCCAGTCACCCGTGAATGTGTTTATTGTATCAATATAGACCTCCGGTGAGTTTAGCAACGTGCGGCATAGTTCGTCTGCTGGTGGCTGACTAACGAATAGCTGACTTTTATGCAGATACTCAACGAACTCGCAATTAGCTATGACAATTCTCTCATATTTGTCCTTGACTACCCATCGTTTCCACAGACGCTAGCTTCTTGGCTCACGGTCAACGCCACGCTAACGATACTTACAACTTTCTCTTTTCCGCAAGTGCAGCATTTCCTTATGTACCCTTTTGTGAAAGACCTTCTTGATCTTGAAAAGCTCCTTTATTGTGGGAATGCTGTTCGGATATTTCCTGAGATAAGTCTTCAAGAGTGATGCTTGAAACTCTTCATGCCAACTCCTATAATTATCTTTTTTATCCCAATATGTGAAACCATAGAACGATGCCCCAGATGCAGCAGGCTGCTACCTCAGCCAGTGGAATTTCTATTTCTTCTGGCAACATGATTTCCTTGGCCAACGCTTCTTCCCAGATCTGACCTTCCAATGACAGAGGAAGATCTGCAGGTTCATCATACTTTTCTATTTTGATGGTCTTGTATTCCTCGTCTTCTTTATTAGTTTCTACCGGAGTAAGGAGCTTCAATATATCATAATGCTGTTTGTGGTCAAACAACCTTTCTGTATGATGGTAGTGTTTCAAAAAAGGGATAATATCCTCAAATGTCACACTATATAATAATTCTCTGTAAGTCATTTTCTATCAATTATTTTTAATCGTCATAATAATCACACTTATTCCAGTCGAGTTCGTCGTCATCACTTCCTTTGCCAATAGACCAGTCATGCTCCATGGTAGTCTCGACCTCGAAGTTCCTTACCCAAAGGAGGTCGAAGATGGAGAAGTGGGTGTGGTCATAGAGATTGTGGAACTGAAAAGTAAGATGCATGTCCTTGGTCAGTTCCGAATCCAGTCCTTCATTCCAGTTGTCAATCTCCTTTTGCAGGTACAATATGTTGTTTTTCGGCGCTTGGTCATATACGTCAGCTGTGCCATCTGCCGTATAGCCACCCATGATGACTCCATCATCGTGGTAAGGACAGTAGTTGTCGATTGTGCCATTCAGGATAGCCCAAATCTTCTTCGAGCGAATGGTCTGGACAGGATGCGACTGCGGATAGCCATAGTCAAGAAAACATTTCGACACCACCTCGATGTCCTCGCCTAGCAAATCCTGATTATGCCTACGCACCTGTTCCGCCTGACTGGCAGCTCTCAACACAGCGTCAGACATTGCATCGTTGAACTCAGCAAGTAATTGTTTGCTCTCTTCATTCATCACGAACATGCGATCCAATACCTTCTTGCGGATTTTTAGCAAGGTCTTGATGCATTCTTTTTCCGTAGTTCTGTTGTACTTCCTGTGCTCTTGATCCATCCAGTGGTGAAGAATACTTATTTCCAAATCACGAATAACAGGATCTTTGAATATCTCTTTTACATGCTGCATGTCCATACGCTGACCTCTTTATTAGTTATTTCTCGTGCAAAATTACCGATCACTTGTCTCACTCTGCGTTGCACCTTCGATAAATTTATTGGTTTTCTGCAAAGTTTCATACGATTCCTCGTAGAATATGTCTCGCTTTTGATAATCAGGGAAGATATAGTTGGCTATCAGCTGCCCGAAACGCTGTTCGGGGTATTGTTCTATGATCGTCGACAATCGTTCCAATATTTCCCTGTTATAATGCTGCCTGTTCTGAATTTGACGTTCTCTATCCATTGTAATCTCTTTTCATACAAATCCGACTCTGCTACTTTTGCTTTTGCCGATCTTTTCCTCCTTGCAGAGGGTGAGCAGACTCTCATACGATGGAGCAATGCCACCAACAATCTCGTCCATGGTAGCCTTGCGGGCAATGTTGTCTATCTCGCCGCCGCTGAAGTCGAATTGCTCTGCGAGCCGTTCTGCATTCAGCTTGTCCAAAGATGGAAGCTTGTTAAGCCAGATGTTCGTCTTAGCTTCTAGTGTAGGCTTATCGAAGTGAATTTTGAACAGGAACCTGCGTTCAAAAGCTTTGTCGAAATTGTCGGCGAGATTGGTAGTGGCGATGAGTATCCCGTCGAGCTTCTCCATTTCCTCCAGGATGATGTTCTGGATGGCATTCTCCGTCTGGGCCACGTTGCTGCTATTGCTGTCTTTACGTTTGCCGAACACGCCGTCTGCTTCGTTGAAAAGAAGGATAGGCTTCACCTTGCTCTTCTTGCAAAGCGAGCGGTATTTCTCAAACACGCCCTTGATGAGTTTCTCACTCTCGCCAAACCAGCACGACTTGGTGCTGGAGATATCAACGTGCATGATGTCGCGGCCTGTCTGTCGGGCTATCTGCATCACGGTTTCTGTCTTACCGGTGCCAGGGTGCCCATAAAGCAGAGCAGCCACACCAGTGGGAAGATGTTTCTCCTTGAGTCGGGTGCACATGTCATGGTAATTCTTCTCATTCAGACTTTCTGCCACTCTGTTGAGCTGTCGGTCGAGGTCGTGAGTGAAGAAGAGTTTCTTCTCCTGCACATCAGTGTGCTTGATAATGTCTCTGCCCGACACGCTCTCAATAAACAAATCGGCGTCTTCGCCCAAGAACAGTTCCTTGCCTTTGTCGGTAAGACCGAGTTCTGAATACCCGAACATGCTGTCAGAGGAAAGTTCAACTAACTTGCGTGTCTGCAGAATTGTACGCTCTTCCTTGAAATCGCGCATGATATGCATTTCTTGGCTTTTGGTGAACAGGTCACCAATCTCACGCAAGCGATAAGTGTCACCTCTCACAAGCTCATTAGCCACCATGTAGAAAATCAGACGGAAGTCGAAGTCGGGAACACTATTCTTAAGTTTGGTAATAAACTCCAGGCGAGGATTTTCATCTTCCATTACTTGGAGTTTCTTGTAGAATGTAAGCTTGCCATAAGTATCAGCATCATCAAGGTCGCTGGCCAGTGTAGCTATATTCTGGACAAACTCATATACATCTTTTGCTTGCATCGACTTTTTGAATGAGTTGGCCAATTCACCGAAAAGTATGGTAAGTGTTTTCTTTGTTACAGCCATCTCGTCTTTGTCATGTATCTCAATGAGTCCCTCTTCTACCAGCGGATGCGTGCTTTCTATGAGTTCCTTCCTTTGACGAGCCTTCACCTCTGGCTTTTCAAAAATATCGTCGAGTGTGCAGCCGATTCCGCTTGCACCTCGCTCAAAATTGTCTATAAAGTCCTTACACGACTCGTATAGAATAGTTCTATTGTCTACGACACTTTCTAAAGACATAATTGTCTTTACAAAATCAATCTCGGAATGTTTCTTCTCGAGATTCTCCACGAGAGTGAGAAGTTTTGATGTACTGATAGAATTAGAGCGACGTGCTTCTATTATATTATGTACGGCATTGATAAAGTCGAATGCGGTATATTCTTTTTGTCCAACAAGATTCTTTCTAATCTCACGGCCACCTACGATATCCTCAAAGAGCGCATCAGGAATGGCAAATGCCATCTTCTGCATGCGGAACTCGTCCTCGTTGTCATGCCTGAGGATGCCTTTATCGGCCATACCTTCCAGACAACCTTGATACTCCATCACAGCAAGAGAGGAACAGTTGAAATAGTTGGCCAGGTCACTGATGTCTGAGGTACGCTCATCACAGTGGCGGTCGAATACTGCCACAAACATCATTGCCTCGTCAGTGCTGGCGAGATTAAGTTCTTTTACTATACGTTCCAAAGCAGGCTGGATTGTCTTGTATGTCTTCAACTTACCATCCTTCAGTTTAGCTGCTGCGGTCTTGATGTCCTTAATCAAAATCTTCTTTTCCATATTACACATGATTTTGTTTTCGTTTGCAAAGTTAAATTCAACATGTACCATTTGGTGTGGCATGTTATATAATAATCGTCACTTTTCTCATTTTTTTCAAAATTTGAGTGAATAAATGATGATTTTCTTTCGCTGGAACACAAAAAAGTCCCTCATCATCGCAACAAGAGACTAATTTTGAGTTTAATCGTGTCTAATGAACAAAAAGATGGTGCTTCGCAGCATTTATATATGATTATATGGTTTCAATAGCGTGGTCGCGGAGGACAGAGTGTCAAGAAATCAGTTGGCAATTCCATGATTTTGGCACGTTCAAAGCGGAGTTTACTGCCCGAAGGCTTGCTATAAGAAATCTTTCCTTTGCGGCATAGAGTATAAAGATATCCCGGTGTAATATTCAGAAACTCACATACCTTCATGGAAGTCCATCGGTGGAAGTTGTTCTGGTAAAGTTGGGCGAATGGGTTGGTCTATCATTGCAACACAAGACACATTTATGCCTTCTTGTACTGCAGATGTGCTGCCATTTGAAAGATCGGTCTCTTCAGGATGACTATAGTGAATCTGTGGTAGAATTCTTGTCATAGATAGGAGTGATTAGTGTTTACTGAATAACTTATAATCTTTTAGTATACAACAAATTATATTATTTTGTCTTTGGTTGTTTAACATAAAATTAAATCACATTCGTTTGATATACAACAACAGTTCGTTAAAATTTGAGATAATGGCTACGCAGCTTTCCTATGCCAGCCAAAGAGTTCTTTGATAGTATGATTAATTAGGGTCTGCTAATTTATAGATTTAAGGGTTAATAACTCTTGTTACTTGCGCTGCATGTGTCCGAATGCGCACTGGCTGCACTTATATCCGGCACCATAACGTCCAGAATGTTTTGCTAAACATGATGGGCAGATGCGGTAACCGCATTTGTCACATACGTACCAATTCCAGTGCTCAGGGAGCTCCTGACCGCAAAAGATTTGTCACCTTGGCATTTTTGGGTCATTACTGCTATACGATTGTTTTCGCTTTGGCATAAGTGCCAGTCACTGATGCATATGATTCTCTTGTCTTATTGGATGTTGGATTCAACGTAACGGAAAATAGCCATAGAAATAGACGAGGGCAACGATTAAGTCTGGCACTCTCCTGACTCTGCCTATCAGTGAACCAGAACGGTTATAGACGTTGTTGCCACTGATGTAACCGATGTAAGAGCCAGAGCGGTCATAGAACTTTCCAGCCTTTGTATAACCGATGTAAGAGCCCGATCGGTCGTAGAACTTTCCATCACGTTCGTAGCCGACATAGCTTCCGGAGCGGTTATAAAAACGCCCCGAATTGACCTTGCCTTCATAGGAACCCGAGCGATTATATATCTTGCCACTCTCGTAGCGTCCTATGAGAGAACCCGAACGGTTATACATCTGCTGGCAATATCCTTGAATGGACATTGTCAGCAATAATAGTGAAAATATATACTTTAAGCTTTTCATTGAACGTTATTTTAATTCATGTAACGTACTGTAAACAGGATAGTATAAAAAAACATGGGCTACATCAATGCCTTTATGACGTAATGCCTCTGCGTATGCTGATAACTGTGCATAATAGGTAGTCGTGTGATCATTGAGTGCTACACCGCCAAAAGTCTTGTAATCAACCAGAACGCAATGTCGACCTTTATCGTCTGTATAGAACCACAGCAGATCTATTTCTCCGCGAAGATGCTGACCGGTAGGAAGAGTCATCTCAAACGGATATTCGTTGTAGATGCAGTCTCCCTCGTTTTGAGGAAAGTGTTGCTGTAACTGATTGTACAGCCAGTCGGCAGAACGAAGAACAGCATCCACATGACCAGCAAGAATATCTGACAGCCCATATCCGCCGATTACGTTCAATGCTTTTTTTCGATTGTTTTCGTCATGTCCTTGTCGATAGATGGCAAAGATGTCATGTATACACGTGCCGATGGTGGCGTAGTTGTCTTTATTCCAACCTTTTGTTTCGATGTAAGTTCCTTTTTCTTTCCATGACTCATGACTGATGTAACCACTGAATTCTGTTATCTTGCTTGGAGAAAGGAATTTTCTCTCTCTTTCACTGTGAGTAGTAGGTTTCTCAACGATAGTATAGGTTTGAACCATGCTATCTTCTTTAGAATCTTCCGGCTTGCTGATGCTTATTGGAGTAACGCCATAGTCAGAAATTCCCCAAACATTGTCAGAAGAGGATGATACGACACCGGCATTTGTAAGCCAATCAAATTTTCCCTTGTATCCAAAGGTGTACAAGCAATCCTTGGCACGCGTCATTCCAACATATAGCAGTCGGCGTTCTTCAGATTTAGTTCGTTCCTTGAGTTTCTTGTATAAATCCAGCTCGTTGATATTGTCCTGCAAGGTTGAGGTAGGATTATTATTGAATGTACTAAGAGTGAAGGGAAAATAGTGCAGATAGTACTCCTTGGCAAATGGGTCTTCCTCAGTTGCATTGTCATTCATAACCACCTCACGTACTTTCATGAAAGATTTCTTTGTAAAGTCTGCATCTGTCAGGACGTTCTCACCAAGTCCATGCATAATGACAACAGGCCACTCAAGTCCCTTTGAACCATGATAGGTGAACACCTTAACGGTGTCGGACTTGTTGTCTTTCTCTTTGTCTGGCTCAATGCTGTTTAGATAATAGATGAAGCCGCTGATGGACGTTCCGAGTCCCATCTGAAGACACATCTGGTCATAGTCATCTGCAAGATGTTGTATTGTGGAGAGGTTTTGACGACGTACCTGTTCGTTTCCCCAGCGTGCTGTAAGAGCTGGAATATTACTCTCGTAAATAATGGCCTTCACCATCTCAGGTATTGATAGATGCTGAATACGCTCTCTTTGCTTAAGCAAGTACTTTACTAATTCCAAGTCATCTTGCCAGTTGTCATTGGCAGCATCGAATTCTCCATCAGAATCAGTATGTTCCAAGACATAGTCTATGCGATTGCGAAGGATTTCTTCTGTAGTGTTGCCCCAGAGAAGACGCATAAGATTTGCAAAGACATGCTTATTCTTTGGATCTTGAACAAACTGAAGAAGGGTGACGACAAGCTGTACTTCTATGCGCTGCATGATTGCATCCTCGGCTTCAGAGACAAGAATGCCATATTTGCGGAGAGCCTTGACTACTTCCCTGCATGCCGAATTCTTACGACACAATATGGCAATGTCACGCGGAGAAATATCTGTAGTCGGTTCGTCACGCTTTCCCCTGTGAACTTGCATTCCGCTTTCAAGCAATTCCTTCACTTTGAAGGCCAACGCATTAGCCGCATCTTGTTGGTTCTTGATGCTATCATCACATTCCCAATGAACGATAGCATCGGAACTGAGGTCATCATCCTTGAAGTGGGCATCGAGTTTTATGCACAGCTTGTTGATACCATCTTTTTGGAAGGGCTCATAGAATACGGCATTGACCAAGTCAACAAGTTGCTTCCTGGAACGCCAGCTTTCTACAAGCCGGCCTGTGGCAAGATTGCGTGGACCCTCCTCTTCATGGATTTCTGCATCATCATAGAATGTGAAGTGGTCTGCTACAGAATTTACAAGGTCGGTATCGGCTCCACGGAATCCATAGATAGCTTGCTTAGGGTCGCCTACCCAGTACGAGTGTCCATTGGCCTCTGCAATAATCTCGGAAAGTTTGTTGAAAATCTTGAGTTGAATTGGGTTGGAATCTTGGAACTCATCAACCATTACCAGACGATAGTGAGAGCGCACATAATCCTGTACTTCTTCATAATCAGTCAAGAGACGTAAGAAGATTCGCTCCATGTCATTGTAAGAAATGATATGGTTATTTCGCTTGTAAGCTATGAAATCATTGCGCCAAACTTTTGCCAAACGGAACACAGATGTTACGAATGGTTCGAGAATGGCGAGTGCATCAACAGATATGTCGGCAACGGATAGCTGGTCTTTTAGATTTGTAAAGCTCGCACAAGCTTGTTCTGCTGCTTTTTCACAGCAAGGAGCTTTCATCAATGTCTTTACACGAGTGAGCCAGTCTTGGTCTCTTTTTTCACGAAGAAGTTTGGCAACTGCATCAAAATGTTCATGCGCTTTGGTTCCTGAGCGTCCGTCATCAAACTTTGTCATGCAGAAATCGCCATATTCTTTTAAGGCAGAAGCGATGAAATGATAGTCAACAGGTTTTCCCGTGTAAACAGTTCTCAGCGTTTCAATACTCTTCTGTGTACTCATTTCAACAGCGTCAACACCATAGTACTCCATTTTTTCAACCACAGCATTAAGATGCTGCTGCCAAAAGAGATGGTTGGGATGATTGGAAGAGTCGAGAATGTCGAAGAAATCACGGAACTTGCGAAAATTCTCCAAATCAGCCTTGTGTTCAGGTATACTGGCAATACGAGCTAACGACTGGCTCATGTAAAAATCCTCATCACGCTCTGAAATTGTTTGAATGTCGGCACCATATTCCAATAAAAACCAGAACTTCTTGATGAATCCAAGAGCTACAGAGTGAACTGTTCCTATAGCAGCACTGTCCATCTGTGAAGCAACTTCCATATTGTCAGTAGACAGAATCTGTTGACGGGCTTTCTCCTTGAACTCTGCCGCAGCCAATTCTGTGAATGTCGTAAGAATCACCTCGGAAGGTTTTACCTCCTGTCTTGAAAGTTTCTCTGCCAATATTTTTGTCAGAGTGTACGTCTTTCCCGAGCCTGCGCCAGCATTAATGTATGTTACGTTTCTCATTTCAGTCGTCCTTTCAGTATTGCGTGTGAAGTTGCTATCTCACATGGTTCTTTCTTCTCGTCTTCGAAAGAAAACTTTTTAGAAGGGTTGAATACATGCTCAGAATCTTTTGTAACAGATATGAGCTGCTTGGATTTTCCTCGACCTGTTGTCTTCTCTGTCACAGACAATGGGCAGAGTCCCAGTTCGTCCTCATTTGCATGATAGCAATTGTCAATTTCCTTTATGTCCATCGTCTCAGCCTCTTCGATATGACCGCGTCGTATCTCATCCAGACGGAATGCGTAAGAGTTTTTTATCTGTTGGATAAGAGGAGTTGTTGCATTGCCAGGATCTACATGTTTGATGAGTTTGCTGCCACTAATTTCATCATAATCGCTTGTAATGAGTTGCTTGCGTGGCATCATGTAGTAGCCTACAGCTGCAACATCCTTGCCAGCATACATTTGTTTTACCGCTTCACGATACAGTTCAAGCTGAATTGCGGTATTCTCTTCAAGTTTTTTTTCATAATACTGACTGTACGACCACTTGAAGTCGAAAATTACATACCGACCAATAGCATCTTTGAGGAGGAAGTCAATGCGTGCACCAAAGTCGCCGATGGTTTGTAATTCTAATTTTTTCCCGCTGTCTTCGTCAGGTAGAGACACCTCACATCCTACAGGAGTAAGGTGCAAATGATCCATAATGTCTATAAGACTCAGCGCGCTATTCTTGAGATGGATGCGGTACTCACCGAGAGAAGATGTATTCTCTGGCAGACGCAGAATGAGGCCTGTCGCATCGATGGAGTTCTCAAGTCGCTGTTCAAATTCATCTTCAGTTAGTTGGCGCATCAGTTGAAGGTCTGCCTTACCATCACCAATGATATGCTCAAAGAAGTTGTGAGCGACAAGACCGAGTGTGATGTGAGTGTTTTTCAACTGTTCCTCATTTGGCTCATTGAGCTTTGCTACATACTGTACAACATAGTTGAACGGCAGTTGTATGAGCGTATCAAGAGAAGAATTGCTTTCTTTTCTCCCTTTATAATCTATTGCTCCCAACTCCAGTGATGCAACCGGTGCGAAGCGATCCACCTCTGCAGTCTTTTGCCTTGTTTTAACCATAGGGAACAGAGAATTCTTATCACAAGTCGGCATTGTGCCAGCTATATGGCGTACTTCTGCAATCATGCTATGTTCCCCGAGTCGTGTAGTTCCATTGTAAGCAGAGTGCGCAAGGATTACAGTATCTGCCTGTGAGAGAATGCGAAGACGCTCCTTGCGTGCGATTGAGAGATGATTGGCGAAATCCGGCAACCTGACGCCATGACCGCAGAGATACTCCCTCTCGTACTGTGTTAGGAAATCGTATGGATCGTTCTCTCCATCTTCATCCTGACAGTCCAGCCAAAGAATTATCTTTGCAGGTGTAGCTATCTGCCTTACATCATTGACCACACAGAACGCTCCGTTCTCTGTCAGGTTTAGGGCGAAGTTCATAGGACGATAAATCTGTAGTACGAGTTTCTCAATGTCACTATACTGAACTTTTTCGCCAGGGAGACTTTGCAAAGAGGTCTTGAAGGACGAAATGAAGGTTTGTAATTCATGCAACTGCGCCTTCTTCTCTTCGGCAAGATCAGCATCGGCGTAATGGCCGACTGCCCATTTGTTAAGAGAGTCAAGATAGCCCATCAGTTCATCCTTGCTGATGCCATCAGCATAGTCATTACGGATTGGGGAAAGGAATGCCATCTTTTTCGCTCTGGCTTGTGAAGTGGCCTTCCCTTCCTTGTTAACAAATTCGAACTCATGAAAGGTCTGCTCCCAATCATCACGTACTTCTCCGTCCTCTCTCTCAATTTTATCGCCGAAGCCTCCATGCTGAAGGAGCATCTTTGAGAGCTTGTATCTAAGAGCTCCGGGTATGGGACTCATAGGTAACTGGAGATAGGAGATGAGGTTCTGTATGTTCAGAGGACGAGAGAAGATGCTCATACCTAATTTGAAGAATTGCAACAACTGCGGATTCGTCTGTGTGAGCGATGAGTGTACAAGCGGTTTGTCCCAAGTGTAAAGTACATGATTAAGGAGCACGTTGTCGCGGTTGACAACCACGCTATCATCTGGCATAGACTCTATCTGAGCAAACCATTCGTACGCATCGTTGATATCCTCAAAATCTACGACCTTCACCTTTGAAGAGTCGAGTTTTGCTTGTTCCTCGTTTTCAAGAACCTTCTTTGTTACCTTGACTCCATTCTTACCAATAGAGTCAAGTGTGTCTTGGATAATGAATGGTATCTCACTCCAAGGGCAATCTACCACAATTTCATCCACACGGTCGCTGAGCATATCTGCAGATTTGTAAGCATCCCGAACTTTTACCCAAGCGTCCGCTATGCCACTTGAATGGAAGTTTTGCTCGATACTTGCCAAAACAGTCAACTTCTTTGCTCGCTGATCGCCACATACGCCGTTCCAACTTGCCATTATCAGATTATCACGCCAACCAAGTAGCTTACCTGCGACGCCAATCTTATCAACATTGAAAGCATTTTCGAACATAGTGCCGCTGACGCATGGTGTCATGGCATTAAGATATTCTGCTTCACGCTCAACGTCAGACTTGACTTCTGTATGCAAGCCAGCTCTTAATTCTAACTGCTTTAACAGTCCCATAGGACCTACATAGGTTATCCCCATAAGATCTGTATGGCTATTGACGAATATCTCTCCGTCGTAGTGTATGCTGAAATGTATTGTCATCATGGTTTGTATTTTGAATTGAACCTTTTCTCCAAGTATATATGTTGCCTCTCTTTGCGGCAAGTGCATCTTCCTGTATCGCCTTTGCGTCTTCACCTTCCCTACTCCACTCTCCGCAGAGATACAGGTATTCGACTGTGTTCCAGTTGTGGGCAAGATGGTGATGCGAAGTATATCTCGATGGAATAGTACTGCGAATAGTACTTCTCAATGAACTGGCGGATACTAAATTTACTCATGTGGCGAATCGTTTAGTGGGTGTAAATTTACATAAAAATCACAACATATAAGCCAATTGGAATAAAAAAACGAGGAATCAAATCCCGAATCCCCTTCCTATTTGGCGGAAAAGTGTCAAGGCCAGCATAAATTCTTTGTCCTAAATGCGTGCTCTAAGTCACAATTTGTATTATCTTTGCGCAAAAAAATAATAATCCTCAAATAGTACTGATGCGGTAAATTCGCACGGTTATTATAATTCATCAAATAAAGTGAGTTCTTTAGCATCTTGTTTTTGAATCTTCAGTTTTCAAGGGACGACTAATTAGTCATACTATCAAAGAACTCTTTGGATGGCAGAGGAAAGCTGCGTAGCCATTATCTCAAATTTTAACGAACTATTGTAATTTAGTATTGCGTTATTTACTTTTATAGCTCTAAGCATCTTCCGCAGCCATTGGCATTTCCTCCACTTCATCCAACAACTCATATCGTTTGGCCGCATGGTCCTGCAGATAGATATGGTTTAGCGTGAAGGCGAGGCTGGCAAGCGTCTTCTCCCGTTGCTCCGCGTCTCGGAGCTGACATTCCCACACTTTGATGCGGTGCCAGCCCATGCGGGATACTTTCTAAGCACCAGGTCGGGATGTCCCGGTAGCCGCTTGTGGTTGATTCGATAGCGAAACCCACGGGCGAACAGATACGGCGGGCCACCATCTCGGGCTTCGTGTCCTTGCCCTTGATGGCAGCCATATTCTTGTGGCGCTGTTCTTTCGTGAGTAGGTCCATATTATTATTTCTTTTTGCTTGCCAACTTAATCAATTCCGAAAGCATCTTGGCATGTGGCTTTTTATTCTTAAACAAGCCTGCAGGCCATGTATAGTCTTGCAGTTCTTGCTCAATGCTGTCGGAGAGTCCGTAAACCAAATAAATTTCGGCGACATGTTTTTCTTCCCACGCCTTATCTTCCACGTTAGTTCCTTCAATAAGTTTGGGTGGATATTTCTTTCCTCGCAGATCGGCACGAGTGTAGACCTTAGGCCCTTCGCCATTGAGTTTTGTCAGCTTCAAGCATTGCGTATCGGTATGGAGCAACAGGTATTTTGCGTTGACCACTTTAGGCGAGAGCGACATGGAACCGCCACGATTACCGGCACGCATGTTATACATCTTCTTGCTCAATATCCACTGCAGATGCGCCTCGCTCTTGCAATAGGCCACAATTACGGGAATCTTGTCGGGCATGAAGTCGCGGTTTTTGCCGACAGGTTCTGGCAGACGTTCCCTAACAGTTGTGGAATTTGCCTCGCGATATACGTCCCACTGATGATACGACATCTTCTCCCGCTCACTTGTACGGTCGAGCAAATGGGCTTTCACATCCGAAATGAACTTCTTCAGAGCCCTGGCATCTTCTTCCCAGTTGTTGGGGCGAACGGGGAAAGCTCCCAGTCCAGGCAATATCTCGTGGAAGCCTCGGATGGTGCGCTTCATATCACCGGGATAGAGCACATAGGCTCCGCTCGTTCTACGGATGGCATCCTTGTAGGCGTGCATCTTCAGCAGATCGGCCCGCTTGTAGATGCCTAGTTCCTGCTCCTCAGCTTCGATTTTCAGCGCATCTTCCAGTACTTCTTCGGTCTTGTCAATGCCGGGGATATGGGTAAGGCGATACTTGGCGTCGAAGTGAACATGGGTGATTAGATCCATTTCCTCGGCTTCCTCTTCCTTGATCTCGCCCGGCCATATCGACAGCGTATAGTCTGGTCGCATCTCCATAGTCCAGCTGCCAGCCTTGCCGATCTTTGACGTGTCGCCGCCACCGTTGTTGCGGAATGTACGATTGTAATAGAACGCCACGTTGAGCTTACGGATGCTGGAGTCGCTCCGGCCTTTCACCACCGTCATGCGCCCTTGCTTCAGGTTCAGGTCGATGCCGTCGGCGTCGGTCACAAGATTCTTTTCGTCTTCAGGAGATATGTGGAAATACTCGCTGATGAGGTCCTTCAACTTCAAGAACAGCCAATACTCATAGAGTGTGGCCACATTCTTCTTTCCTGCCTCATATACATCCTCGCCACCTGTCCAGTTGAGTTTTGCGGCAAGGTCAAATAGCAGCCACTTCTGAAATACCTCTCTATAACCTTCCTTGCGCTGAAGCACCGGACTGTTCAGATTGAGATGTGATGGCGACGACACCAATCTGAAAAACTGCGAGTCCAGGTATTCGTTGATCTTTTCCTTCGTCACCGACACCTCGTCTTTCAGTCGTGCTGTAGCATTCTTCTTCTCATACAGATCCGAGCAGAACATCTCGAATGTGCGAAGGGCGAACTTCACAAACTGGTTGGCGCCGTTGTCAATCGAGTCTATATGGCTCTCGCTCTCTATCATTCGCGGCACGGTGGTCAGCCCCTGCGGAAATGCCTTTCTCAGCGCTTCGGGCAGCGGGATTCGGTCTGAGGCCGACGCAACATCGCGGATGTTCTTGCGTGACAGCCGTCGGGTGTTCACAATGCTCCTTCGCGTAGTGGCATCGGCCCATTTGCGCACCGGTGCCGACATTATCTTGTGCATGGCGTCTTGAAAAGCCTCACTCTCAATGATGCCGCGCACAAAGCAGAACCGCTGATAGAGCGTCTGCGGATCCGTGTTGTCGTCCACCTCAAGCCGTTGCGTCACTGGCGAACCCTGTTGCAGCACCAAGTCGGTATAGGCATCGGCAATATCGGAGAGCATCATGCGGTAGTCGTCCTCATAACTAGTTTTTACTGAACGGATTTCAAGGGCCACATGACCTATCTTCTCGTCCAGCAGGAGTGCTCCATTGGCATTGATGGCGAAGATGTCGAGATGGAGTGTGCCCACATAGATGCCCGTGGTAAGCACGCCCATCGACTTGTGTTTTCCACGCGAATGGCTCACTATCTCGTTTTTCTTGAACTGCGCCCCCGCCGAGAATTCATATTCATATTTCGCCCCTTCCACCAACTGAAAGCGTGGCTGACCAATGGCCGGCACGGTCTCCTCGAAGAGTTGTGCGTTCTCCGATTGCGGGTAGATATCAAGCCCCAAGTCGTGGCTGACTTCGATATGAATATGGTTGATGTTCTGTAGCATTATCTCATCGTAGTGGAATCATCCTTAAAAGGAAACTTATGCTTCAGCAAATGAAGCGAATCCGTTGGCCTCTGCCGCCTTGTGCATGCGCAGAATTTTGTCGGCCGTGAGTGGAAAGAGGGCGCTGTTGGCTTTCTCCTCTGTAAAGGTGACGGTTTCCTTTTCCATCTCTCCTTCCTTGAAGCACTCACACCAAAGAGCCGTGAGCACATCACTGAGCTTCTTTCGCGAACCATGCAGTTTGGGCAGCAGTTTCTGCACGATGGCACAGTCGATGATCTGATTGTCGCTCATCCGGCCGTCGGCAGGAGCATCGTCATACTTCTGAGCATTGCTGATGAACCGATAGATATCTGTCGCCGTGCGATAGCCGAATTCAGCGTTCACCTTCTTCAATATCTGGAAGAAACGCCCGAGCACCTTGTCGGCCAGACTGCTATCTGCTAACTCGCCATCCTTGGACAAGCGCACGAACTCTTCAGCCATATCAGCCGCCATGCCTTTCACTTTGTCGCGGTCCACCTTCTTCTTCGCAGAAAGGAACTGCATCATCTCGTCAGCCGAAATCTTAAACTCTAACACATTGGCGCGATCCAACACCTTGGGTGAGAACATATAAGTGGTCTCGTCCACATTGATGGTGCCGATGATGAAGAGATTATCCGACAAGCCTACCGATGCGGGCACGCCATCGTCTTTACCATCCCACAGCGGAATCTTCCGGCCACTCTCCATGGCCGAGAGAAAGTCGGCAAAGTAGCGCTCCACATAGCTCATGTTCATCTCGTCGAGAATCAGGAAATAAGGCTTCTCGGGATGTTTCTCAGCCTCAATCAGCAGATCAAGAACGCCACTTTCGGGCTTCTCATACACATCCTTTTGCAGCGCATTGGGGAAACCCAAAAGCGGCTCTCGGTTTGTCCAATCGGCACCCACAGCCACCACCTTCATCTGCTCCTCTTCATCCTTCACCATTGCCTGTGCGAAAGTAATGGCCAGCTGCGTCTTGCCTGAACCAGCCAGACCACTCAGAATGAGGAATCGCTTAGACATCAGCGAAAAGGCAAAGCGCTTGATGAGCAAAGCTGAGTATATTAGACCTGTGGAAAATATTACATCAATCAGCTTGGTAGAAGATAACCTAATATCTTTATCTTCCCCTCTTACTTCCCCTCTTATCACATCGTTTACAAATTGTTGACTAGTATTGGAGATGGAACCTTTTGACTGCAAATATGAATTGTAGGCATTGGAATACGCAAATAAAATCCTCTCAGCAATTTCATCGTCAAACAATTCCCATGGATAGTCATATATGGACGCTTTTTTGTAACTTTCATTTTCAACACTGATATCATTACTACAATGAAAATAGTCGCTTTTTAGATCAAGTTTTTCCCTGATGTGATCACGATTTTTTTCAACATCACCTTTTGAGTTTGCTATTCCTTGATTTAGAGATATGTACATATTTTTTAAATTTGAAGAAAATATAAAAACTATGTACACACCTTCTTGGGTTGATTTGGCTGCATTTTTATTCCTTATAGCAAGCCATGGAGACTTTGCAATACGTCCTGCTCCAACACTAGCCTTAATTTCATATTTTTCCTTAGGAAAGTATTTATAAAGTAAATCTGGTATTTTTTTCAAACTATCAACACCTACCTTGTCCAATCTCTTTACAGACTTACCGATGAGACTTTGATAATTTGAACAATTATCAATGAACCTTTTAAAGAGTTTATTTATCTCACATATTGTTTTGGTCATACTCTAATATTGGTTTGAAGCGTCTTGCAGAAAAAACTATTTACCTTAATTCCGCAACACTATTATAAATTAAACTTTTTAAGTACCTGAGCAACAAAAAGTTGCTCAGGATTTTGCCATGTCAGAATTTTCACTTATCTGAGTCAACCAGCAAGTGCAAAATTATAAAACATGTTTGAAGAACTCTCGTTTTGGTGTAGAAAAGTTTAATTTTTCTCTCGGTCTTTCGTTCAATTTCTTTTGTATCGACATAATTCTCTTGTCCGTATAACGTTCAAACGACTCCTTTTTCGGTATATATTGTCTGATAAGTTTATTTGTATTTTCAATCGCTCCCTTTTGCCATGAGCAATATGGATCGGCGAAGTACACGGGTACACCTAAGTACTTGGTAATATCCTTATGTGCCGCAATAAGGAAGGTCCGTTGGCAGTTGTAATGGTCTTCAGACTGGCCTTGTATGGCAGCAGCAGTTTCCTGACCACCTTTGCCAGAGGCTTTGATTGTTTTCCAAATGGCAGTTTCTGCATAAGCAGCATATTGGTGGATTTCTCCACCAGCGTGAGTATGGCGTGCTGGTCAGGGTCTACGATCAAGTCCATCTCAAAATCCCCGAATCTCTTCCCGTCAACTTCCTAACTTCTTTCATGGATGCTCACCCTGTCTTTGATTGGAAGATGTTTGCTCTTGGGACGATGTCTGTATTTCATCTTATGCCTTGTGTGCTTGGCAAGTTCCCCTGTTGTGTCATTGTGGATGATGTTGTAGATGGACTGGTGGGACACCTTTATCCCCTCATTCTTGCGCAGATATCCTGATATTTGTCTTGGAGACCA
>QWCQ01000335.1_pt1 | contig 124446 bp, 89 predicted proteins | sample 1972701 | NCBI WGS metagenome assembly QWCQ01 (sample SAMN09866704, study PRJNA288562) | Human gut metagenome isolate pre4_stool, whole genome shotgun sequencing...
CGACGCGAGAGTCCCCCTCCACCCCCAAAGGGGGGATGGGGGCGGGGGACTCTCGCCAAACTTTTTCCTCTAGTGTTGCACTTCGAAGTTGAACCTAGGGCATGCTTGAGGCAAGTCCTAACCACCAGCCATCACAGGTATGGCATGCGTCTGGAGAGGTACTACAAAATACTGATCACCAGCAGAAAAGGATCCCTAATTTCTATTACCGGTAATAGTTGAGACTATAGTCGGTATTAGTCAAGACTATTACCGGTAATAGTTTTGACTAATACCGATATTAATCTGAGGGCATCACTTTTAGAGTTTCTGATACCCTTGATTCTGCCATAAGGGTACAACAAAAAAGGAGAGGCTCCCGCATTTGGGAACCTCTCCTTAGAATTAAAACGATTCGCTCGCTCTTATCAGTCTATCTGACCAAACTTAGCCTTGATAAACTCGCGATTGAGACGTGCGATATTGGAGATCGAGATGCTCTTCGGGCACTCCATCTCACAGGCTCGGGTATTGGTACAGTTACCGAAGCCCAACTCGTCCATCTTGGCCACCATAGCGCGTGCGCGCTTCTTCGCTTCTACCTTTCCCTGAGGAAGGAGAGCAAATTGGCTCACCTTGGCACTGACGAAGAGCATGGCAGAGCCGTTCTTACAAGCAGCTACGCAAGCACCACAGCCAATGCAGGAGGCGGCATCGATAGCGAGCTCAGAATTGACTCTCGAGACGGGGATCGCATTTCCGTCAGGGGCGGAGCCGGCATTCATCGAGATGAAGCCACCGGCCTGCTGAATCTTGTCGAATGAAGATCTGTCCACCATCAGGTCACGGATGACCGGGAAGCCGGCAGAGCGCCATGGCTCTACGGTGATGGTGTCGCCACTCTTCCAGTTACGCATATAGAGCTGACAGGTGGTCGCTCCGGGGATCAGACCGTGCGGGTGACCATCCACGTACATCGAGCAGGCACCACAGATACCCTCGCGACAGTCATTGTCATAGACGACCGGATCCTTACCCTCGCGGATGAGCTGATCATTGAGCATATCGATCATCTCGAGGAAGGAAGCATTCTCATCGACATGCTTCACCTCATAGGTCTCGAAGTGACCCTTCTCATGACGGTTGCGCTGACGCCAAACCTTAACTTTAATGTCTATAAACTTATCCATAATCCTAAGTGCGTCGTCTCTATTATGCCTTCTTGTAATTACGTGTCTGAGGCACTACATACTCATAGTTCAGATCCTCCTTGTACATCACCGGGGGCGTGTCCTCACCGGTATAAGCCCAGCAGGAGACATAGCTGAAGTCCTTGTCGTTACGGAGGGCCTCATTCTCCTCCGTCTGGTACTCCTCTCTGAAGTGGGCACCACACGACTCCTTACGGTCAAGCGCATCGTGAGCGATCAGCTTACCCATCTCGATGAAGTCAGCGAGACGCCAAGCCTTCTCGAGCTCGGTATTGAGGTCCTCGATCTCACCAGGGATGCGGACGCGGGTCCAGAAGGTCTTGGTCAGCTCATCAAGCTTGCGAAGTCCCTCCTTGAGGCTAGCCTCATTTCGACTCATACCGCAGTGCTCCCAGAGGATGGCGCCAAGCTTCTTGTGGATGTCGTCCACGGTCAGATCGCCCTGGATACTCATCAGCTTCTTCTCACGCTCGTGTACCTCCTTCTCTGCCGCCTCAAACTCAGGTGCATTGATATCGACATGACCCAGCTCGATCTGGTCTGCTAGGTAATTCTGCATCGTATAAGGTAGCACGAAGAAGCCGTCTGCCAGACCCTGCATAAGCGCAGAGGCACCGAGACGGTTGGCTCCGTGGTCGGAGTAGTTGCACTCACCGATGGCGAAGAGACCGGGGATCGTGGTCTGTAGCTCGTAGTCGACCCAGAGACCGCCCATAGTGAAGTGGACAGCGGGGAAGATCTCCATCGGGTAGGTGTACGCATCCACATCCGTGATCAGCTTGTACATATCGAAGAGGTTACCATACTTGGCAGTGATCGCCTCACGTCCCAGTCGCTGGATCGGCTCGGAGAAGTCGAGATAAACGGCCTCTCCGGTACCGACACCATATCCGGCATCACAGCGCTCCTTAGCAGCACGTGACGCCACGTCACGAGGTACTAGGTTACCAAATGCAGGATATCGACGCTCCAGATAGTAGTCGCGATCCTCCTCGGGGATGTCGAGGGCAGTCTTCTTGTGATTGCGGATTGCCTCTGCGTCCTCCTTCTTCTTGGGTACCCAGATGCGGCCATCGTTACGGAGTGACTCGGACATTAGAGTCAGCTTGGACTGATAGTCGCCCTGCTTGGGGATACATGTGGGGTGGATCTGTACCATACAGGGGTTGGCGAAGTAGGCACCCTTCTTGTAGCAGAGCCACGCTGCAGATCCATTACATGCCAGAGCGTTGGTGGTGAGGAAGTAAGCATTACCATAGCCACCTGTAGCGACTACGACAGCGTGAGCACCGAAGCGCTCCAGCTTACCGGTCACGAGGTTTCGGGCGATGATACCGCGAGCACGACCATCGATGATCACGAGGTCGACCATCTCGTAGCGGGCGTAGAGCTCCACATGACCTAGCCCTACCTGACGCATAAGACCGGAGTAAGCTCCGAGGAGGAGCTGCTGACCGGTTTGTCCCCTTGAGTAGAAGGTTCTGGAGACGAGCGTACCCCCGAAGGAACGATTGGCAAGCGTACCACCGTACTCACGAGCAAAGGGGACACCCATTGCCACACACTGATCAATAATGTCAGCAGAGACCTCAGCCAGACGATGGACATTAGCCTCACGAGAGCGGTAGTCGCCTCCCTTGATCGTATCATAGAAGAGACGGTATACCGAGTCACCGTCATTCTGATAGTTCTTAGCTGCATTGATACCTCCCTGAGCGGCTACAGAGTGAGCGCGACGGGGGCTGTCGGTGATGCAGAAGGACTTGACGTGAAACCCGAGCTCAGCGAGTGAAGAGGCAGCAGAGGCACCGGCGAGACCGGTTCCCACGACGATGATATCTAGCTTGCGCTTATTGGCAGGATTGACCAGCTTCTGATGGCCCTTGTAATTGGTCCACTTCTCTGCAAGAGGTCCCTCTGGGATCTTGGCGTCCAGTTTCTTGGCAGGATCCATATTTATATCTTGTATAGACATAGTCATTGGTATAAAACGATGCGTGAAACAATCAGATCAGAAGCCGTAGTACTGCGATGCAGGGATCTCACCGGCTGCACCCAGGTGCCAGATGTTGCCGACCTCGGGCCACACGCCTACTGACTTGAGATAAAAGGCGATGGCAACGAAAGCAAACATGATAAGGATAAGCGTCGCAAAGACGTAGCCGATCGTCTTCCAGATGTTGATCCACTTCTTATTATTGAGTCCTACAGTCTGAGCCGCACTCCAGATACCGTGAGAGAGGTGAAACCATATGGCGCAGAACCAGAGGAGATAGATGATCACGATCCAAGGCTTGCTGAAGATATACTCCATCTGAGTCGAGGCTACGACAGAGGCATTGCCCATCCAAGCCTGGAGCTGCATCTTAGCCCAGAAGTTGATCAGGTGTAGCACCACCCCACCAAGGATGATCAGTCCGAGGAGGAGCATATTCTTAGAGGCCCAGTCGATCTTGGCCTTCCCCGTCACTTCGTAGCGATCATTGCCACGCGCCTTGCGATTTTGGCTCCAGAGCATGATGGAGTAGATGATGTGGATCAGGATGATAGCCATCAAGATCGGCACCATGAATTGGACAACCGGATTGGTCCCCAGGAAGTGGGCTATCTCATTGTAGCCCTCAGCCGAGAAGACTGCCACCAGGTTCATTGCTCCATGGAAAAGCAGAAAGAGGAAGAAACAGACGCCGGTGACACTCATCACCACCTTCCTTCCGATAGAAGAATTAGTCAACCACATGGGATTTAATAAAAACTGTTGTTGGTATTCGAAGTTACATCGTCGTGAGACAATCAGTCAGTGTTGCAAATTTAGCCCAATTCCACGAGCTTCCCAAGAAGATTATCTACTTATTTCCATAATTACAACTATCAACACTATAGCGAGAAAGAAAGCGGGCAATAGGTATAAAAATCGCGACCTGACAACTTGATGATAAATTATTTTCTTATCTTTATCATCGAATAGGAAGGTCGCACGTTGATCTTCCATACCATAGTTCCAAACTATCTACACATATATCTATATAACCATGCGACTTAATCTCACATCACAAATCTCCCTCGAGCAGGTAGAGGAGAGACTCTACAAGCCTCGCAACAAGTACGAGGAGACCATGCTGACCAGCTACGAGCGGATCCCCACCCGTATCTACCCCTCTGATGAGCAGGCAAGTGTCGAGCTGGCTCTTCGCATCGCCCAGGACATCAAGTCTCACCAGGACAAGCAGCAGACCTTCGCGCTGGGTATCTCCGGCGGGATCAGCCCCCTTCCCGTCCTCCGTGAGCTAATCAAGCTTCACAAGAAGGGGGAGCTCTCCTTCGAAGGCGTCCACATCTTCCCGCTCTATGAGTTTTACCCCCTACTTAATGACAACGAGGGGGTTTTAGCTCATCTCAAGGAGGAGTTTATCGACAAAATCTCCATCCCCGGAGCCAACGTACACCACTTTGAGATAGGCACCGACAAGGACGACATACCCTCATCCTGGGCTAAGTATGAGCAGAAGCTCAGCGAGCTGGGCGGCTTCGATCTCTGCCTCATGGGGATCGGGCAGCGCGGCACCGTGGCGACAAATGCCCCTGGAGACGTACTGAGCTCTTCCTTCCACCTCGTGGTGCTGGACGATACCTCGCGCAACGAGGCAATCAGCTCCTTCAACCTGTCCGACAACGTCCCAGAGACCGCAGTCTCTGTCGGGATGAATGAGATCAAGGCAGCCAAGCGCGTAGTGCTGCTAGCATGGGGCGAGTCGAAGAAGGAGATCCTCCGCAAGGTGGTCGAGGAGCCTCAGGACGACGACATCCCGGCATCTATCTTCCAGACCCACAATAGGGCAAGTGTCTACACCGATCTGGAGGCAGCTGACGAGCTGGCTCGGATCCACACCCCCTGGAGAGTGACCGATCCCCGATGGACGGACAAGCTGGTTCGCCGTGCTCTCGTCTGGCTCTGCAATCAGACTGGGAAGACGCTCCTCAACCTCACCAACCAGGACTACATCAGCCACCAGCTGAGTGACCTGCTGCGTCAGTACGGCTCGGCATACGACTGCAATATCAAGGTCTTCAACGACATCCAGAATACCATCACCGGATGGCCGGGTGGCAAGCCCAATGCTGACGACAGCAATCGTCCGGAGCGAGCTCTCCCATTCCCCAAGCGAGTGATCGTCTTCTCGCCCCACCCCGATGACGACGTCATATCCATGGGTGGAACCTTCCACCGACTCGTCAAGCACGGACATGACGTGCATGTCGCTTACGAGACCTCGGGAAACATTGCCGTCAATGACGAGGAGGTAATCCGCTACATCGATTTTGTCTATGCTCTCTATCAGAACGAAGGTCGTGAGGACGACGAACTCTGCAAGAAGCTCCTTGAGACACGTCGTTACCTCACCGAGACCAAGAAAGAAGGGGACAACGAGACGGACGAGACCCGCTACCTCAAGGGGACTATCCGTCGTCAGGAGGCCCGCACTGCGGATCGACACGTGGGGCTAAAGGATGACCACGTCCACTTCCTTGACCTCCCCTTCTATGAGACCGGCGCTATCAAGAAGAAGCCGCTCTCTGAGGAGGATGTGCTGATCGTCAAGGACTTCATCCAGGGGATCAAGCCACATATGATCTTCGTGGCCGGAGACCTCCGCGACCCACATGGCACACACCGCGTAGCTACCAATGCCGTACTTGCGGCTCTCGATGAGCTGAAGGGCGAAGCGTGGCTCAAGGACTGCCGCATCTGGATGTACCGAGGTGCCTGGGCAGAGTGGAATATCGATGACATCGAGATGGCTGTACCGATGAGTCCGGAGGAGCTCCGATTCAAGAGAGACTCAATCCTAAAGCATCAGACACAGATGGACGCAGCACCCTTCCTGGGTGACGATGAGCGACTCTTCTGGCAGAGATCAGAGGATCGGAATAGAGGCACGGCGAAGATCTATCATGATCTCGGATTTGCCCGATATGAGGCTATCGAGGCCTTTGTGCAGTATCATCCGGTCGACTAACACTTATATATAAAGGTTTCCCCTGAGTGGGACGCCCTCCTGTTTCTCGCAGGTTCATGGTCTTCGAGACCATGAACCTGCGACTTGTTTTGGGCACTCCATTCGGAAGCAAAATGTACCTACGCTCTGAGAGGCTATTCTTTTACCGGTAATAGTGAGTACTAATATCGGTATTAGTGTTCATTATTACCGGTATTAGTTCGGAGCGAGACCGATTATACCGGATGACTTGGTCCCAGGCGCTCACAGACAGCTCTATACCAGACGGGTATACAAGAAGAGGAAGTTTTGTCAAAGGTACCACCTTACTTCTGTAGCTTTAGGAACCGACTCAGAAGCGCCGGTGCAGCAAATGGAGATCAAAAACGTGGGTAGTGTCAAGTAATTTACTCATCTTTGTAAGGCAGAGCGGGTTGATCCAACTCCGCAACAGTATAGACTAACTTAATACACCAACCTTTATACAACAACTGAGCAAGACGGCAACGTCTGACAAGTATTTGTCTTATGAAGAATGTCCTTATCATTGGCTCGACCGGACAGATCGGGTCTGAGTTTACGATGAAGCTGAGGAGCATCATCCCCAATGGTCAAATCATCGCCGGGTATATCCCCGCAGCCCCCGTCAAGGGGGAGCTCAAGGAGAGTGGTCCCTCAGAGATCGTAGACATCACCAACGCACAGCAGATCGCTGATGTGGTGGAGAAGTATGATGTCGATACCATCTATAATCTCGCTGCACTCCTATCGGCAGTGGCAGAGGCAAAGCCTCAGCTCGCCTGGCACATCGGTATCGGCGGACTCTGCAACGTCCTCGAGGTGGCGAGAGAGAAGAAGTGCGCCGTCTTCACCCCCAGCTCCATCGGCTCCTTCGGTCCCTCCACACCTAAGGATAAGACACCTCAGGACACCATCCAGCGCCCCACTACGATGTACGGCGTGACGAAGGTATCCGGAGAGCTGCTGAGCGACTACTACTTCAAGAGGTTTGGTGTCGACACCAGGTCTGTACGCTTCCCCGGACTGATCTCCAATGTCACTCTCCCCGGTGGCGGTACGACCGACTACGCTGTGGATATCTACTACAAGGCCGTGCAGGACGGGAGCTTCGTCTGCCCGATCAAGGCCGGCACCTATATGGATATGATGTACATGCCGGATGCTCTCCGCGCCATGTACGAGATCTTCGAGGCTGATCCCGCCAAGCTGAAGCACCGCAACTCCTTCAATATCGCAAGCATGAGCTTCGATCCGGAGATGATCTACGCTGCCATCAAGAAGCAGATGCCCGACTTCACTATGACCTATGAGGTGGACGAGCTCCGCCAGGGCATCGCAGAGTCATGGCCCAACTCTCTCGACGACAGCTGCGCAAGAGAGGAGTGGGGCTGGAAGCCTGAGTATGACCTCGACTCCATGACTACGGATATGCTGAGTGTACTCAAGGAGAGATACAGCAAGTAAGTGATATAGTGGAGTATGGAGACCTCACGACAGTTTTCACTCCACTGATAGTGGAGCCATTCCTCTGAGTGATCGGAGGCGATGACGCTCCTGTTTTTCTAACCCACAAATTATTCTTACCATGAAATTCAAGCTCATAGACCTACCCTACGCAAAGGATGCGCTGGAGCCTGTGATGAGCGAGGAGACTGTTTCTCTTCACCACGGCAAGCACCTCAATGGCTACGTCAACACTCTGAATAAACTGATCGAGGGCACCGACTTCGAGGACAAGTGCCTCAAGTCTATTGTCAAGGAAGCTGACGGCAAGATGTACAATCAGGCCGGACAGATCCTCAATCACAACCTCTTCTTCCTGCAGCTCCGTCCCAAGGACGAGGCCAAGAAGGCACCTACCGGCAAGCTGCTGGAGGCGATTGAGAAGGAGTGGGGCTCCTTTGAGGACTTCAAGAAGAAGTTCCAGGAAGAGGCCGCCGGACTCTTCGGCTCCGGATGGGCATTCCTCGTCGCTGACAAGGACGGGAAGCTCAGCATCGACAAGGGCTCAAACGCCTATAACCCCATCACCAAGGGTCTTTGCCCGCTGATGACCGCTGATGTCTGGGAGCATGCTTACTATGTGGACTACCGCAACGTGCGTGCAGACTTCCTCAAAGCACTCTGGGAGATCATCGACTGGAAGACCGTCGAGGAGTGGTACACAGAGCCTGAGAAGGCTGTAAAGTGCGCCTGCAAGGCCAGTAAGGCTGAGTAAGCACTGATATCATAATATCAAGCAAGAGGGGCTGCACCGCTAATGGCGATGCAGCCCCTCTTGTATTTCAGCCGTCAGAGTCAGTCGTCCACCTTGTCCGAGATAGCGCTCATGGAGTCTGAGACAAAGCGATCCAGCGCCTCACCTCGCAGCAGACCGCTCGCAAGGAGTCCAAGATCGATCAGGCGCTCGATCACCGGCTGTCCGGCAGCAAAGTCGGCATAAATGGTGCCGAGCTTGGCATCCAGCTCATCGATATGGGCATTGGTCTCCGTGAGATCCTCCTGGAGAGACTTCTTCTTTGCCTCATCGGGCTTATTCTTGTCGTCGTAGAGCTGACTGTCTATCTCAGCTCGTCGAGCGACATAGCCATTTCGGTCACCCATCAGCTGAGTGTAGTTACCGATCTGATCTGAGGACCGGAATTTCTTCAGGACCGCACCGATCAGAGGATGATCAATATTGAGCGTCATCATGTAGCTGTCCGGCATGGATCCATACATATCCATCCCTTGCTGCATATGCGCCATATCCTTCATGCGCCGCATATACTCATTCTGGATCACTACGATCGGCTTAGCCTCGGCACCCTGATTGGCAGTAGCGACATGGATCATCTGCTTATCATCGCCCTCAGGCACCCGACTCTGGAAGAGCTGTCTCAGGATGGACTGGTCCTCCTCGGTCATATCGACATGACCGACAGGCTTCTCATCCTTACGTACGAGATTCTCCAGCGTGTCACTGTCGACACTGACGAAGTGGCTGTCCTCCGACTTCTGCTCCAGCATCCCGATCAGGTGCATGTCGAGGGGTCCATTGAGCAGGAGCACGCTGTACCCCTTGTCCTTGGCCGCGCGGATGTAGCTATACTGACGATCCGGATCCTGCGCGTAGAGGTGGACCACCTTCTTGTCCTTATCGGTCTGGTTGCCCTCGATCAGGGTCTTGTACTCCTCGAGTGTGTAGTACTTCTCATCAGTGTCCTTGAGGAGCAGGATCCCCTTAGCCTTCTCTGCAAATTTCTCATCCGTCAGCATGCCATACTTCACGAAGAGATCAAGTGCCGACCACTTCTCCTCGTAAGCGACACGATCGGACTTGAAGAGCTCCGCCAACTTGTCTGCCACCTTGCGGGTGATATAGGTCGAGATCTTCTTTACTCTCGCATCAGACTGGAGATAGCTCCGGCTGACGTTGAGCGGGATATCCGGCGAGTCGATCACGCCGTGGAGGAGATTGAGGAAGTCGGGGACGATTCCCTCGACATTATCGGTCACGTAGACCTGGTTGCAGTAAAGCGAGATGTTGCTCTTCTGCATATCGAGGTTTGACTTGATCTGAGGGAAGTAGAGGATCCCGGTCAGGTTGAATGGGTAGTCAATATTGAGGTGGATCCAGAAGAGCGGTGCATCATTGCCTGGGAAGAGGGTCCGATAGAACTCTTTGTAATCCTCATCAGTGAGGGAGGCGGGCTGCTTGATCCACGTTGGATCCGTCTCATTGATCACCCGAGGCTTATCCGTATCGACCTGCTTGCCATCCTTCCACTCCTTCTCCTTCCCGAAAACGATCGGCACAGGGAGGTAGCTGCAGTACTTCTTGAGCAATGCATAGATGCGATCCTCGTCGAGGAACTCCTTATCCTCCTCGGAGATGTGTAGTATGATGTCCGTCCCTCGCGATCTCTTCTCTGCCTCCTCCATCTGGTACTCAGGATTGCCCTCGCAGGACCAGCGGATACTGGGAGCCGTCTCGTCGTAGCTTTGAGTGTAGATCTCCACCCTGTCGGATACCATAAAGGAGGAGTAAAATCCGAGACCAAAGTGACCAATGATACTGTGCTGGTCCTCGTACTTCTTGACAAACTCCTCGGCACCGCTGATGGCGATCTCATTGATGTACTTATGGATCTCATCGGCAGTCATACCGATACCATTATCCGATATGATCAGCTTGTCGCCATCGATCTTCACCTCCACCTGGAGATCCCCGACTTCGCCGGAGTACTCACCCTTGGAGACCAGAGTCTTCAGCTTCTGTACGGCATCCACGCCATTGCTTACGATCTCTCGGAGGAAGATCTCATTATCGCTGTAGAGGAATTTCTTAATGATCGGGAACATATTGTCGCTCGTCACGCCAATCTTCCCTGTCGTCTGATTTTTATCCATGATTTATATGTATGACTTAGTCTTTCGTTCATATCTCACTACGCAAAGTCAGTGCCAAAGAGCCAGACCGTCTGGAGTGTCAGAAACATTAGTGGTACATTTGTCTATCGCAGATGATCAAGTGACCCAAGCATGAATACCAACCTACCCCCATTAGCTGAGCGAATGAGACCGTCCACTCTGGACGGCTACTTCGGTCAGGATGAGCTCGTCCGTCCTGGCGGTCCCATATACGACATGCTGGCAACGGGACTGCTCCGGTCCTTCATCCTATGGGGGTCGCCGGGAGTGGGCAAGACCACCCTGGCGAGGATCGTAGCAAAGCACTTCGACCTACCCTTCTTTACCCTCAGTGCGGTCAGCTCGGGAGTCAAGGAGGTTCGTGATGTGATCAAGCAGGCCGAGGACTACCGCAAGGGACTTTTTGCTCAGGGCGCACCGATACTCTTCATCGACGAGATCCACCGCTTCAGCAAGTCTCAGCAGGACTCTCTGCTACATGCTGTGGAGCAGGGTAGTGTGGTGCTGATCGGTGCCACGACCGAAAACCCATCCTTTGAGGTGATCCGCCCACTCCTCTCTCGGTGCCGTGTGCTGGTGCTGAAGCCTCTCACGCAAGAGGATCTGGACAAGCTCTTGCAGTACACTATCACCAGAGACGAGATACTGAAGGAGTATGAGGTGAGGATAGAGTCCACGGATGCACTCTTTGCCGCCTCGGGGGGTGACGCTCGGAAGTTCCTCAATATCCTTGAGTTCCTCGCTACCACGCCCGAGGCCCTCGAGCAGAAGTGCGTGACCATCTCAGACGAAGTGGTAGCTCAGCAGATACAGAGCAACCCCGGCGTGTACGACAAGGGGGGAGAGATGCACTATGACATCATATCCGCATTTATCAAGAGTATCCGAGGTAGCGATCCTGATGCTGCCATATACTGGCTCGCCCGGATGATCGATGGAGGGGAGGACCCAAAGTTCATCGCACGTCGTCTGGTGATATCTGCCTCCGAAGATATCGGTCTCGCCAATCCTAATGCTATGCTGATCGCAGAGGCAGCCTTTACCGCAGTAGAGCGCATCGGCTGGCCTGAGGGACGCATTCCACTGGCTGAGGCTACGATCTATCTTGCCTCCTCTCCGAAGAGTAATAGCGCCTACTTAGCCATCAATAAAGCACTCTCCTACGTCAGAGAGCAACCGCCCCACCCTGTCCCTATGCACCTGAGGAATGCGCCCACCGAGCTCATGGATGAGCTGGGGTATGGCAAGGGGTACATCTATCCTCACGACTATAAGGGGCACTATGCAAGTCAGCAATATCTGCCTGACGAAGCGGTGGGGACTTCATTCTGGATCCCGGCAGACAGTGCAGCAGAAGCGCAGCTGGTCGATCGACTTAATAGGATGAAGGGGTCACAGCTGTGATCCACTCTGGGAAGAGGACAGCAGTCCTATGCGACAGAGGAAGACACAGTATCGAATAAAACGAGAGAAGGGCTGGCTCCAGAAAGTGGAGCTAGCCCTTACTCGTCTATGCTGTCTGAGAGACCCGCAACAGACAGTGTTGTCACTTATTGGGGCCGGTGGTTCACAGCCAGTGGGCCATAAAGTCGCTCATCTCCTTTGCTCGCTCCTCCAAGCGGGTCAGATAGACATACTGTGCCCAAGCACGATCCCAATTATGATCCTTGTAGTTAGTCTTATAATAGGTGTCCCCATTGATATAGTCTGTGAGAAAGCGGACCGCCTGCATATAGGTCATCATGCGACCGCCATAGGGGATGAGTCGGATCTCAGTCTCCGTAAGGAAGCTGCTTGCGGAGGACATATAGCCCTCGACATAGGACTTGAAGATCGCCATATCCACATCGATCTTGGACTCGTCAGTCTCATCCTCAGCACCGGTATTCACGGCAGTGCGGATGAAGTCTCCGACATCGGACAGGATAAAGCCGGGCATCACGGTATCAAGGTCGATGACCGTCAGCACCTCCCCGGACTCCTTGTCGAAGAGGATGTTGTCCACCTTGGTGTCGAGGTGATTGATATGCTTCGGCAGTGTCCCCTCTTCATAGAGTCGCTCCTGTAGGAGCATCTCATCCGACCGGTCATCGATAGCCTTAATGAGCTTCTTGACTCGCTCCTCCTGCACTCTGCCCACACGATCCTCCTTGATCGCATCAGCGAGCTCCTGCAGGCGAAATGCCATATCGTGGAAGTGAGGGATCGTGTTCCCAAGCGTGCCCTCCGGAATGTCGGAGAGACGGCTCTGGAAGTCACCGAAAGCCCTTCCGGCCGAGCGAGCGGACTCCGGTGTGACCGCATCCACGGTGACTGACCCCGGGATGTAGAGCATCACGCGCCAGTAGTTTCCCTCATAGGCAGTATAGCGCTCACCGCTCTTCGTCCGGAGGAATGTGCAGACGTGTCGGTCGACGTCCGCATCCCCCTCAGCCTCCAGCTTCTCCCTGATGTGCTCCGTGACGGTGAATATATTTCGCTGTAGGGTCTCTACGTCCTGGAAGACCTGATGATTGATCCGCTGGAGGACATACCTGATCTGCTCCGTACCATCGGAATCCTTTACTGTGACACGGAGGGTATCATTGATATGACCGTTTCCGAAGGGCTCCACGCTCACCACTTCCCCCTCGAGGGGGAAAGCATCCAGGATGGTCTGATAGTTTTTAGTCATAATTAATTAGAGATATAAAATGGGGTAAACGATTGGTCCCAGGATCCAAAAGGCGAGATATAAGGTCACAAGAGATAGTGCGATCATGTCGATTCTGCTACGAGGAGTAATGTAGCAGACAGACTTCTGCCGATCCGGGATCTTGAAGAAACCACTGCGGGTCTCACGATAAAGGTAGTACATCACTATACCGACGAGCATGCCGCAGAGACAGCCGGCGATCACGTCCGTAAGGAAGTGGACCCCGAGGTAGACTCGGGAGTACATCGTGGTCAGTACGACGAGTGTCATAATGATAGTATAGCCCCGGTGTCTCATCAGCAACATCGTGAAGGCGCCAAGGGCAGCAAAATTGGTACTGTGACCGGAGATAAAGCCATAAAGTCCCCCTCCCGAGTGGCCCATCACAGTCTTGACAACATCCTCCGTGAAGGGATGAAGGGTCGGGCGGAAGCGCTGAAAATAGGGCTTAAAGACCGCAGAGGATAGCTGATCAGAGATCACCATCATCACTGCGACAAAGAGGATAAGCAGCAGGCACTCCTTGATCTTCTGCCGATAGAAAAGCAGTGCGAAGAAGAAGATCAGGAAGAAGTACCAGATCCGCTTGTCGGAGAAGGTGAACATCACCGAGTCCAGATAGTCACTGTGAGGACCATTGAGCCAGAGAAAAAAGTCTCGCTCCAGCAGGGCTAGCTTCTCTACCATTATATCAGTCGCTGAAGTTATTAATTACGTCAAAAGTCTCCTCCGGGACCCAGCCGACCGTACTATCGGCAAGCCGGATCTCGGCGTAGCCCCCTACTCTGTCCAGTACCTTTACCTTATGTCCCTCGTGAACCACTGCGATGTCCTGTGACGATGAGTCGGGAGAGCTCTGCAGCGTAATGACAGGAGCTGTGAGGATTGCCTCCGAGCGGTCGGTGATAAACCTATAGGATCGGTAGACAAAGAGATTGAGGACTATACAAAGTACGAGAGCAACCAGTCCGGCATAGAAGCCTATCCGCCGCTTCCTCTCGCTACGCCCGTAGGTAAAGAGGAAAATGAGAAGGACAAAGACAACAAAGGAACCCAGCGCAAGGCTCATCCATACCGGCAGAGAGAACCAGTGGGTCATACTGTCCATCATACGTGAGAGCATCTGAGAGCGGGGCTGCTCCACCTTCTCGGCTGTATGGTCAGCGAGGAAGGCAAGGTTGTAGCGCGTGTCAGAGTCGGATGGATCCAGTCTGTAGGCGCGCTCCAGACTCAGTATGGCGCTGGAGAGTTGACCGTCCTTATAGTAGGCACAGCCAAGGTTATAGTACAGCTCAGCTGAGGGCTCTGACGATAGACTGAGGCATTTCTCGTAGATCGATATGGCGAGGCTGTACTTTTGCTCACCATAGGCAGTTGCTGCTTCGTCCATCAGTCTCTTGATGTCTGATGATCCGATTGCACCATCGGAGGGGGCAACCACACCAATACTGTCTGCCTGAGTCGACTCTTGTGCGAAAGCTAATCCTCCAATAATAACAGATAGGAGAAGGAGGGGAAGTATCCGAAGTCGTTTCATCACTCTTTGATCTTGATTTTAGAGGCCTCTATGTCATCGATTACCTCCGATGAGGTCTTGTAGAGCTCATCCCTCAGTCCCCCCTCCTCAGAGGGTGCGAAGCGCGCCAGCTCAAGGTCTGACTGCACGGAGAGGGTCCGGCCCACAAGCTCCTCCGACAGACCATTGGCTCTCATAACCTCCGCAATGCGCTCCTTCGAGAGATCAGAGGGCGGGATATGGAGCTTGGCACATAGGTAGCTATTGAGACCATTTAGGAGTGCCTCGTAGTAGGCCTTATTGTCGCCCTTGGCTCGCTCCTTCTCTGCCAGCTTGAGATACTTACGTGCCATCTTGCCGGCACGACGGGCACGGTTGTGGGAGTTCTCGACCGCACCGGCGCGACGGGCACGAATGAGGAAGAAGGCAACCAAACCGATAAGGGATACCACACCATAGAGAAGCCAGTAAGTCCTGAGGCTGACTCTCGACAGGTGAGTGAGGCTACCGGTAGGCTTGAGGTAGCGAATGTCGTTGCCGAGTCGCTTCATCGCATCGCGGCTGCCGAAAGCAGAGCCGTCCGACACGGCCGATCCGTTTCCCTTCTCCACCTGAATCCTCTGTGCCGGGATCACCTCGCGCCTGTAGGACCCGGTGCCGGGATCAAAGTAGGAGTAGGTAACCTCGGGTATGGTATAGGTGCCCTCATACCTCGGGATGGCAAAGTACTCAATGGACTTCCACCCGGACGCTCTCTCGGCTGTAACTTGGATGTCATCTTCCTCCTGAGGATCATATACCTCGAAGCCCTCGGGCCACTCAACCTCCGGGAGGGTAGATAGCTTGAGATTTCCCTCTCCACTAAGAGTCAGTTTCAGCTGTACACTCTCACCGGTCTTCATAGGCTGGTGTAGCCCTTCGGTGGTGAGCCTAAAGTTGCCCACAGCTCCTGTAAAGTCGTCAGGCTTGGGCGTGGGGAGTGGCTTCACATTTACCGTAAAAGGCTTGGTGGTCACCTTTTTTCGGACCCTCTGGTAGGAGTCAAAGAAGCCGGAGAAGAAGTCATCCGGATCGTTATTCTGCGAGGGAACAGTCACAAGTAGGCCGAAAGAACCGGACGGGACGCTGAGCTTGCCGGGCTTTTGGGGAAAGAGAAGCTGACGGAGTAGCGTCACCGTGTAGTAGTTTTTCCCCCTATACTGCTCTATGTCGAGCTGTAGCGGACCACTCTGTGGGATCTCCTGCTTGACGAATCCGTCGTACTCGGGGAAGTTGGCACTCTCAATCTGAATCCCTTGGTATCTCGAGTAGAGCTTGTAGGTGACGAGAAGAGCCTCCTGCTCATAAACGGTCGTCTTACTCACATTAGCCACCACCTGCAGAGCATCATTGCTCAGCCGAACCGCCTCGGCGTCGGATATCTGACTCTCGCTTTGATCATCGGCTGACCTTGATCCGGAGGCACCGGGAGAGGCAGCAGACGGCTCATAGACCTTAAAGGTCGTAGCTCCCGATCGATAGGTGGCGCCTCCGACCTTGACGGTAGCGGAGGGGAGACTGTAGGAGCCGGCATGATCAGCCATCAAAGTGTAAGTGAATGAGGTCGAGGAGGAGCGGGACATCTTGCCATTGATGATGCTGGTACTCGAGGATCGGCTTACGGCCGGACCATAGAGCACCTCTAATCCTGACGGAAACGTCCACTGGGGATCGGATGCCTTGTCACTCACGATCAGCTGGATCCTGAAGGGCTCCCCGACGATCGCTTCCTGGGGAGGTGAGACCCGTACAGATACCTTATCCGCCGCCTGAGCAGTCAGGGATAGGATGAGGAGGCTTGCAATTATATGAAAAACTCTACGAGACATAATGGATTACCAATTCTTGCGACGACTGCGCCCTCTCTGCTGCTGAGCCTGCTCCAGCTTCTGCCGGGTATTCTTCTCATCCTTCTGGAGAGCCTGGAGGATCCTATTAGCGGTCTCTTGGGACATCTGATCTTGGTTGGGCTGCTGAGGTTGCGGCTGCTGATCTTTCTTCTGATCCTTTTGCTGATCTTGCTGCTGGTCTTTTTTCTGATCCTTATCCTGATCTTGCTTCTGATCCTGACCACCACCGCCATTCTTTTTCTGCTCCTCCAGTAGCTTCTGAGCGAGAGCGAGGTTGTAGCGAGTGTCCTCGTCAGAGGGTCGCCGACGAAGCGACTCCTTGTAGTACTCAATCGCCTGCTCCAGCTGCTTGGCACGGAAAGCAGTGTTGCCGGCGTTGTGAGTCAGATCGGCCGCCTCTGTGGACGAGAGTAAGGTGAGGTGCGGAGTGAGAGACTGGTAGAGCTTGCCGGCCTCCTCCCCACGATCGGTTCGGTAGAGGACATTGGCCAGGTTGAAAATCGTGGTGCGGTCGCTCTTATTGACCTCAAGAGCCTTGCGGTAGTCTATCTCAGCCTTGGAGTACTCCTTGGAGCGATAGAGCTTATTGCCGCTACGGGTTAGGTCCCGCACTTGCTTCTGCCCCCAGAGAGGGAGACAGAAAAGAGAGGCAAAGAGGATCGACAGCAAGTACTTACTTCTCATCATCACGCTTTATGTCAAAAATATTAAACCGCCTCAGGAGCCTATTCTTATGGTCCAGCATCAGCAGATCGACTAAGAGTAAGAGCAGCGCCGGTATCAGGAAGTAGTAATAGACATCCGCATAGGATCGATAGACGGTGGTACTCATATCAGACTTCTGCAGTCTGTCGAGGCTCTTCTTGAGCAGTCGGACAGCTCCCGAGACGTCCTTGGCATGGATATAGACCCCATCAGCAGTCTCAGCAATTTGCTTAGCGAGCTGCTGATTAAGGCGAGTAACAACCACCTTGCCCTCTTCGTCCGTCAGATACTCACCATTGCCCATCGGAATCGGAGCACCCTCCTCTGTGCCGACACCGAGGACGGAGATAAGGATCCCCTTCTCCTTAGCGGTCTGGAGCACCTCCTCCACATCGCCATCAAGATTCTCCGCATCGGTGATCAGCACCAGCGCTTTCTTCACCTCTTTGTCCGATGAAAAGCCTCGGGTCGCCAGCTTTATCGCATCGCCTATGACTGTCCCCTGAGCAGCTATGAGGCTCGGATCAGCAGACTGAAGAAACATCTTGGCGGAGACAAAGTCCGACGTAATAGGTAGCTGAATATAGGCTTCCCCAGCGAAGTAGATCAGACCGATCTTGTTATTAGCCAACTCGTCCGTCATACGAGACACAATGTTCTTGGCTAATGTGAGACGACTCGGGGTAACATCCTTGGCAAGCATCGAATTAGAGAGGTCGAGAGCGACGATCATCTCGATGCCCTCCAGCTTTACCTTCTCCGGCTTTGATCCCACCTGTGGGCGGGCAAGCGCCACTACGATGAGCATTCCGGAAACGATGAGTAAAATGTCCTTCGTCAACTTACGTCTCAGAGAGAGATCGGGCATCAGCTGACGGACCAGCTCTGTCTCGCCAAAGTTCTTCAGCTTTTTCTTGTCCCTCCTGATCCTCAGGAATGCCCACACCAAGAGGAGCGCAAGAGGAATGAGCAAGAGCAGTATATAGGGGTGTAAAAATCGCATATCCTCAGTTTATCACGGCATCGTACGGAAGGCAGTCGTCCTCAGCAGGATCGCCCCAAATAGGCATAGCAGGGCGGCACAGAGCCACGGCATAAAGTGCTCGGACTTCTCCGTGTAATTGTGCACCTCCAGCTTGATCTTCTCCATCTGATCGATCTGGTCGTAGATCTCCTCCAGGCTGGAGTTGTCCGTAGCTCTGAAGAAACTACCGCCGGTGGTCTCAGCGATGGTCCGGAGGGAGCTCTCATCGATCTCCACCGGCATCATCTGATACTCGATACCGAAGTCCGTCATCACGGGATAGGGAGCCTGCCCCATCGTGCCAACGGCGATAGTGTATACTCTGATCCCAAAGCTCTTCGCGATCTCAGCTGCCGTCATGGGGTCGATGGTTCCGGCATTGTTGGTTCCATCGGTTAGGAGGATCACCACCTTACTATCACCCTTCTGGTCCTTCAGCCGGCTCACTGCGGTGGCGAGACCGTCACCGATTGCCGTCCCGTCTTCCAGCAGTCCTATATCTACTTGACTGAGGAGACTGAGTAGGATGGCGTGGTCTGTAGTGAGCGGACACTGAGTAAAGCTCTCTCCGGCAAAGATCACTAAGCCAATGTTATCATGCTCACGAGAGGAGATGAATTCACTTGCCACTGCCTTCGCTGCCTCCACACGATTAGGTTGCAGGTCCCGAGCAAGCATACTTCCTGAGATATCCAGAGACATCATAATATTGATACCTTCTGTCTCACTTGACGACTTGTTGCTGAAGCTCTGCGGTCGGGCAAGCGCCGTCACCATACACGAGTAAGCGATGAGCAGCAGGGCAAATGGGATCCAGGTGAGGCGTGATCGCAAGCTGCGACGCATACCTCGGAAGGCATTGGCTGTGCTCAGAGTAAAAGTAGCCGGACGCTTCTGCCTACGTATGTACAGGTAGACAAAAAGCGGCAGAAGCAGCAGGAGAAGAAAAGCCCAAGGATGTGCAAAAGTCATAATTCTTCCTCTTTCTTATCCTTATCGTCCTCCTTAGTCTCCACCTTCGGTCTATGCTCCTCGACAAAAGCTCGAGAGGCACTCAGGAGACCCACATTCTCCCCCATCTCCGGTCGGTACTTGGCAAACTTCGCCAGATCGGCAGTTGTCAGGATGCGACTCAGGTCATCGTACATCCGCTCACGGCCGATGTGAGAGCGAAAGAGGTCCAGGATCTCTGACGAGGTCTTCTCACCCGTCTCGAAGCCATAGACCCGCTTGAGGTAGCGACGCAAAATATCTGACATCTCGGTATAGTACTCCTTCACCTGATCGCTCTCCCAGAGCTTCTCGTCCTTGAGCTTCGCCAGCTCCTCCACCGCTTCCTCGTAGGGATCACGGAGTGGCTCCTGGGCAACGGCAGACTCGGTTACAATTCCCTTCTTTCGCCGACTTATGAGGTAAGCAATCGACATGAAGAGCAAGGCAATAAGACTCAGAATAGCGTAAAACAGTGCAGCGTAGTAGAGATAGTCCCAGAGGACAAAGTCTGCCAGCCACTGGGGCTTGATATCCTTGATCTCATCCGGATGCTCGAGGTCCACAGGGACAGTTCCGACCATTAGGATCGGCTGATCCTGTGACCCCACAGGCTGATCAGCAATCATCGCCACAATATGCTCGAGAGTATACGATGCGGAGTCAAACGAAGTAAGAGTCACCTCGTAGACGATCTGACGCAGGCGGTCACTGATCATCGTCGTATCTCCGGTGGCAACACCCAAGATCTCCACCCCGGAGACCAAAGTGTCTGCAGGCAGAGCGAGCTGAACCTCCCTATCCGCTGGTGCGACGACACTCACACTAAGAGTGGTCTGCTCACCGATCAGGATCTTCGTCGGCTCCAGCTTCGGAATCACACGCGTCTCATCCTGCGCAAACCCGTTTCCGCACACACAGGTGAACAGAAGGATAATGGCAAGCCGGATGTGGCAGAGGCGATAATTCATATCTATATCAGTCATCAGATCCGAGGGTGAGTAAAGAGTCGCTGCAGTCTCGGCACATAGTCCTCCGAGGTCGACACGCTCGCATATCCGATATTGTACTTACTGAAGGTCTCCCTCAGCTTGGCGGAGAGCTCCTGCCAGTATTCACGATACTGCTTCCGGACGGACTTGGATGAGCTATCGATCACACGCACCTCGCCTGTCTCCGCATCCCTGACGCGTAGCAGTCCGACCATCGGCAACTCCGCCTCATGGGGATCGTAGACCTGCATAGCGAGTAGGTCGTGCTTATTGCGCACCACTGCCAGAGTCTTAGCATAGTCGCTTCCGTCGATAAAGTCGGAGAGGAGAAAGAGGGTGCAGCTCTTTCGCTGCACATTGTGAGCAAAGCGAAGAGCCACCGAGATATCCGTTCCCGACCCCTCAGGCTCGATAGAGAGGATCTCCGAGAGGATTGTCAGCACATGCTTGTGACCCTTGGAGGGGGGTATATACTTCTCCACCCGATCGGAGTAGAAGATCACGCCGACATTATCGTTATTCTTTATGGTACTAAAGGCGAGCGTGCCTGCGATCTCCGCCACTCTCTGCCGCTTTGTCATACCCACGGTACCGAAGTGCTCACTCCGCGAGATATCCACGAGCAGGATCATAGTAAGCTCTCGCTCCTCCTCGTAGACCTTGACGTACGGACGGGCATAGCGTGCGGTGACATTCCAGTCGATATCTCGGACATCATCCCCCGGCTGGTACTCTCTCACCTCGCTAAAGGACATTCCTCGTCCCTTGAAGGCTGAGCGATACGCACCGGAGAAGATATCCTCCGACAGACGACTCGACTTAATCTCGATCCTACGGAGTCTCTTGAGCAACTCCTGTGTATCCATCACCTCTCCGCTCAGGGCACCTGTACCTTATTGAGTATCTCAGTGATCACCTCATCCGTCTTGAGATTCTCCGCCTCAGCCTCGTAGCTGAGACCGATACGGTGACGCATCACATCGTGACAGACAGCACGCACATCCTCCGGAATGACGAAGCCGCGATGCTTGATAAAGGCGTAGGCTCTTGACGCGAGTGCCAAATTGATCGAAGCACGGGGCGAAGCACCATAGCTGATCATCCCCCTAAGGCTATCCAGCCCGGCATCGCCCGGGAAGCGGGAGGCAAAGACGATATCGATGATATACTTATTGATCTTCTCATCGAGGTAGACCTGATGCACGATCTCCCGAGCCTTGAGGATCTGATCACCGGAGACCACGGGGCGAACTTCGGCCGGAGTAGCCTTGATCTGCTCCGTCACGATACGGCTCTCCTCCTCCTTCGTGGGGTATCCTACCAGCACCTTGAGCATAAAGCGGTCGCTCTGAGCCTCCGGCAGTGAGTAGGTTCCCTCCTGGTCGATCGGGTTTTGAGTCGCCATGACGAGGAAGGGGCGTGGCAGCTCAAAGGTCTGGTCAGCGATCGTCACCTGACGCTCCTGCATCGCCTCGAGCAGCGCACTCTGCACCTTGGCAGGCGCACGATTTATCTCATCGGCAAGGACAAAGTTGGCGAATATCGGTCCCTTCTTCACGCTGAAGGTCTCAGACCGCTGACTGTAGATCTGAGTACCGATGACGTCAGCCGGGAGAAGGTCGGGAGTGAACTGGATCCGGCTAAAGTCGGAGTCAATAAGCTCCGCAAGAGTCTTGATCGCAAGGGTCTTCGCCAGTCCGGGGACACCCTCCAGGAGGATGTGTCCGTCAGCAAGTAATCCTATGAGAAGCGATTCCCGAAGATGCTTTTGCCCAACGATGACACGATTCATCCCCTCATCAATGAGGGTGAGAAAACCGCTCTCCCGCTCGATCATCTCCGTCAGTGCCCTAATATCTACGCTTGGTTGTTCCATTTCTAATTCTAATGCAATGTCTACCTGAGCCTCCCCCTCACACAGTTACAAAGATACCGATTTCGCCCCAACCCCTGCCGAAACAACTAATAATCTTACTTAACGAGCTGTCTCAGACAGTACGGTCGGTGTCCTTATGGTCAGGACTCTGAGCTCAGCACCTCACCGATGAGATCATAGTCGGCGGTGCCGGTGATACGCACCTGACAGAACTCCCCCACACTAGCTTCTCCCGTGAGGATTACCTCAGGATCCACATCAGGCGAGTCGTACTCTGTCCGACCGATATAGTGTCCCTCCTCCTCTCGGTCAACCAGTACTCTGAGCGTCTTGCCCACCATCGACTCCGCTGTCTCTATGGCGATCTCCTGCTGCAGGGTCATCAGGCGGTCATAGCGCTCCTCCTTGACCTCCTGCGGGACATTGTCGCTGTAGTGTCGGTAGTCATAGGTCCCCTCCTCGTGGGAGTACATAAAGGCACCCATTCGCTCAAATCGCTGCTCGCGAACGAAGTCCATCAGCTCCTCAAAATCCTCATCTGTCTCCTCCGGGTGCCCGACCATCAAGGTGGTCCGGATCGCAATATCGGGAACCTCCTCGCGCATACGTCGTAGGAGCTCCTCCGTCTCCTGACGGGTCACTCCCCGTCGCATCACTCGTAGCATATGGTCGGAAGCGTGCTGCAGGGCAATATCGAGGTACTTGCAGACCTTGGGCTGCTCGCGCATCACCCTCAGGAGATCCATCGGGAACTGTGCCGGATAGCCATAGTGAAGCCTCACCCACTCGATTCCGTCGACCCGGCAGATCTTCTCGATCAGCTCAGGCAGTCGTGGCTCTCCATAGAGATCCCGTCCGTAGTAGGTAAGATCCTGTGCGATGACTAAGAGCTCCTTCACTCTCGAGGCAGCCAGCCCCCTTACCTCCTCGAGGATCTCCTCCTCCGGTCGGGAGACATGCCTGCCGGTAATGATGGGAATGGCACAGTAAGCGCACTGCCGACTACAGCCCTCCGCAATCTTCAGGAAAGCATAGTGATCCGGCGTGGTCGTCAGGCGTGAGTCGGCGACCGTGCTATGGTATGCCTTCCCAAGGTGAGTGATCAGATCCTTCCAGTCAAACTTCCCATAGATCCCATCCAGCTCCGGGATAGCCTCTCTCAGCTCCTCCCGGTATCGCTCACTAAGACAGCCCATCACATAGACCTGCCCCACCTGCCCCGAGGACTTACCGGAGACCACCTCGAGGATCATGTCGATGCTCTCTTTCTTGGCACTCTCGATGAAGCCGCAGGTATTGACCACCACGATCTCGCCCTCTACCTTGTCGGGATTATGACGAACCGTATAGCCACTCTCTGCAAACTGTCTCATAAGCCGCTCCGAGTCGATCAGGTTCTTGGAGCAGCCCATAGTGATGACGTCTACCCTATTCTTCCGCATAAGCTGAGCTGTCAGAGTGAGCCATCGAAGAGGGAGTCCACGAACTCTTCCCTATTGAAAAGTTGCAGGTCGGTCATCTGCTCACCGAGACCGATATACTTGACCGGGATCTTGAATTGGTCCGAAATGCCGATCACCACCCCTCCCTTGGCAGTGCCATCCAGTTTCGTGATGGCGAGGGTATTAACGTCGGTCGCCTCGGTAAATTGCTTGGCCTGCTCGAAGGCATTCTGCCCGGTGGATCCGTCCAGCACCAGCAGGATCTCCTGCGGCGCCTCCGGATGAACCTTCTGCACCACTTTGCGGATCTTCGAGAGCTCATTCATCAGCCCCACCCTGTTGTGGAGCCTCCCGGCGGTGTCGATGATGATCACGTCTGCTCCATTCGCCTTGCCGTGCTCGACGGTGTCGTAGGCGACTGAGGCCGGGTCGGAGCCCATCTTCTGCTTGATGACCGGGACACCGACACGCTCTCCCCAGATCTCCAGTTGCTCGATGGCGGCGGCGCGGAAGGTGTCCGCTGCCCCCAGCACCACGTTGAGCCCCTCACTATTATACTGATAGGCAAGCTTACCGACGGTGGTGGTTTTGCCCACGCCATTGACCCCGACGACGAGGATCACGTAGGGCTTGACCTGCTTGGAGAGGTCGAAGGAGGTACCATCCTCCGTCCCGTTCTCAGCCAAGAGCGCTGCGATCTCTTCCTTCAGCAGCCGATTGAGTTCCCCGGTGCCGACATACTTATCCTGAGCGACACGCTTCTCGATCCGGTCAATGATCTTCAGCGTCGTCTCCACACCCACGTCACTGGTGATGAGTATCTCCTCGAGCTTATCGAGTACCTCGTCATCCACCTTGGACTTACCCGCCACGGAGTGAGAGAGTTTGTCGAAGAAACTCTGCTTCGTCTTCTCCAGACCGGTGTCCAGTGTCTCTTTCTTTTTCTTAGAGAATAATCCAAAAAATCCCATCGCTCTATATCTTTAATCCATTCTTGTCTTGTAATCCTCATAACCGTAGGCTCGCAGCAGCTCCGGCGTACCATCGCTGTGGAGTAGGTAAATAGAGGGGTGAGAGATGCCATTGAACATGGTCGTCTTCACCGTAGTGTAGTGTATCATGTCCTCGAAGATCAGCCGCTCCCCCACCTCAGGCTCATGGTCGAGGTACCAGTCGCCCATCACGTCTCCGCTGAGACAACTATTGCCACCCACCCGATAAGGTCCATAGGTATGCTCCTCGTCACGCGTTATGGAGGCTCCCCGAATGGCCGGCTGGTAGGGCATCTCGAGACAGTCGGGCATATGGCAGGAGAAGGAGGCATCGATCATCAGCGTGGTGACACCACCATGGGTCACCCGGTCAAGTATCGTGGTGATGAGAGGTCCTGTCTGCCAAGCAAAGGCACTCCCCGGCTCCAGGAGCACCCGCAGGTGAGGATAGCGCCGGTGGAAGTCTGTGAGAAGCTGTATCAGCAGCTCCACGTCATAGTCCTTTCGCGTCATCAGGTGACCGCCCCCAAAATTAACCCACTTAGCTCGCTCGAGGTAGCGTCCAAACTTCTCCTCGATCACGCTCAGCGAGCGCGCAAAGGTGTGCGAGTCGTCCTCGCAGTGCGAGTGAATGTGGATCCCCTCGATGCCGACCGGCAGTTCGTCCGGCAGGTCAGCGAGCGGTACGCCCAGTCTCGAGTCTGGTGAGGCGGGATTGTAGAGGTCGGTCTCGATCTCGCTGTACTCAGGATTAAGCCTGAGTCCACAGCTGATCGGATGTCCCGCATAGTCACGTACCGTGGGATACCAGCGGTCAAATTGCGAGAGAGAATTGAAGGTGATATGGCTGCTGCAGCGAAGGATCTCCTCCATCTCATCCGGACGATAGACCGGAGCATAAGTATGGGTCAGTGCTCCCATCTCCTCGTAGCCCAGTCGTGCCTCCGAGAGGGAGCTGGCAGTGGTGCCACTGATATACTCCCTAAATATCGGGAAGGTCTTCCAGAGAGCAAAGGCCTTAAAGGCCAGTATGATCTCCACGTCCGCCTCGACCGACACGCGCCGTATCAGCTCCAGATTGCGCCTCAGGAGCGTCTCCTCCATCACATAGGAGGGAGAGGGTATGCTGTGATATCTTTCGTTCATTTCTCAAAGGTACCAATTTCTTATGCTCATACCATTTTGTACTGCAGAGCACACGCATTAGGACCATGAGGCGGTGCCCTCAGACTAATATCGGTATTAGTGATCACTATAGTCGGTATTAGTCCTCACTAATACCGGTAATAGATAAGTCCATTACCGGAGTTAGAAACGAGCCATCGCTATCTATTGGTTTTCAAACTGGTGTATAGACTATGCTCTAGGACCACGACAATCTTGATATCGGAACAAAAAAAGGATGCATCCCGCTACAGGACACATCCTTTTGTGAGTCTATATTAGTCTCTACATATCAGAGAGAGAACATGGTCAGGAGGGTAACGAGGAGCGCCAGGATCGCGTAGAGCTCGGGGAAGACCGCCTCGACCATGGAGATGGCAAATACATTGTGACCATCAGCGGTAGCAGCGATACCGTGTGCGAGCACCTTGCCCTGCTTGATAGCAGAGAGGAGACCTACCGACCCGAGGAGCAGACCACAGAGGAGGATAGCTGTGGCTGAGAGTACAGACATATCGGCAGCGATATGCTGACTGGCGAAGTACCAGCCCACAAATCCATAGAGACCCTGGGAGGAGGGAAGGGCCGAGAGACCAATGTACTGACCCATCTTGGAGGGATCCTTGCGCATAGCCCCGATAGCGGTGATACCGCAGGAGGAGAGACCATAGCAGCTACCGATACCGGCGAGACCGACCATCAGTGCGATACCCAGGTAGGCCATTAGAAGTGTAGTAGACATAAATTGATTTACTTATTGAGTTTGTTATTGTTTTGTCAAGAATAATATATCACTTGGAGACCTTCTCCTCGATCGGAGAGTAAGGTGTGCCCCCGCCCTCGTACTCGGAGTTATTGAAGTACTCCACATAGGTCAGTCGGACTGGGTGGACAAGCGAGCTGATCATCGTTAGGCAGAAATTGAGTCCGTGACCAAAGGCGAGAATCAGCAGTCCTACCGGGATCGCTGCCCAGATGGGCATAGAGGCGGTGACGGTCTCAGTGAGGGTATTGAAGACCCCACCGAGGATACCGCCCGTCAGACCGATGGCGAAGAGGCGGATATAGGAGAGCGTATCTCCGAGAAGCCCTGACGCGGTATTGTAGGTATCCCACAGTCCTTTACCAAGATTGACAAAGACGTTCTTGCCCGGAGAATTGAGGAAGAAGACTGCGAAGACACAGAGCCCCACGACACCCCAGAGAGCGTACTCAAGCCACTGTGGTAGCTGAATGCTGAGGGCGGGCAATCCAACCACAAGTCCGATGAAGATCACCATAGTCGGCCAGGCAAAGCTGGCGAGCGAGGCGCGAGTGCCGCTCTGGTGTCTCACCTTGAAGGCTGCCACATACTTTGCAAATAGGATTTGGACAAGTCCCAGTGCCAGGGAGATCACCATCAGGTTATCCGACGAGAGGAAGAAGTCCTTGATCGAACTGAGGAAGGGAACCTCGACGAGTGAGATGCCAAAGAAGGTACCAGCAAGGAATCCCATTACCACACTGGCTCCACCGAGCCACTGGAAGAGCTCGAGGTACATCTTGGCACTCTCGCCCACCTTGCGCTTAAAGATCGTTGCCAGGATCAGCACCACCAGCCCATATCCTGCATCCCCAGAGCACATTCCGAAGAAGAGCATGAAGAAGGGCGCAATGAAGGGCGTCGGGTCAAACTCCCAGTAATTAGGGAGCGAGAACATCTTTACCAGAGGCTCAAAGGCCCTGGCGTAGCGATTATTGGAGAGCTTGATGGGCACATTCTCCCCATGGACAATTTCCTCCTGGACATAGGCGATCCCCTCCTCTGAGAGCGCTGCCTGCATGGCGGCATCCTGCTTGGCGGGGACATAGCCCTCCAGCACCATCAGTCGGTCGTCATAGAGGCGATCCGCCTGATAGTAGGCATTGTCCATCTGGTAGGTATCGGCGAGACGGGCCTCCTGCCGGTCAAGTATCTGATCGTGATAAGCGAGATAGAGCTTGGAGTCTGTCAGGAGCTTCAGGTCCTCCTCCACACTCTGTCTCTCAACCCTAAGCGAACTAATAGATCGGTCGGGTAGATGAACCTGCTCGGCAAACTCGAGCTCAGGCTCCGGCTCGTCCTCGGAGGTGATGGTGACGAAGTAGGTGGAGCGACCGGCAGTCTGGATAATCTGTGCGTGGTAGAGCTCCTCCCACTCCTTATTGTACCTCTGAGAGAGGACAGTCCAGAAGGTCATATGGACCCCCTTAGCCCTCAGCTTAGAGATCAGAGTCGGGTCGAAGTCGCCCCAGTATGAGAGCTCATGCTCCTGGGACTTTAGGTCAGAGAGGATCCTCGACTTTTCCTTGATACGAGAGTCAAGGTCACTGATCTGGCTCCGATATGTGGCGTAGTCCGTCAGGGTATCCTGAGGGAAGTCTATGTGACGGATATCCTCAGGGGTCTGATCCTTCTGTAAGGGATGCTGGTCCATGAGGAAGCCGAGGCTCTTACGCAGATCGGCCAACTCGTCCTGTCGAGCCTTTACCTCTCTGATGCGGTCGAGCTCGTTGGGATCCTTATTCTGTCGGACATGGATCACGCCTAAGGAGCGCAATTTCTGTAGGAACGCCTCGTACTCCGGCTCAAAGACCAGAAACGAGTACTTATTCATCGTCTCTATCATACTATTGCTTCCTTTTCTGATTCTGCCTCCATGGCGTTACGGCGCTTCTCCTTCTCCTCATCGAGATGAGCACGCATGATCTTCTGAGACGCCTTGGAGAGCGATTCTTCATCCTCGAGATAGCGCTTGATCTTCAGGATCGCCTCCTTTAGACCGGGGATCTGAACTTTCTCGAAGAGGTTGACCTTCTGCGTCGTCTTACGTCTGGCATGCTGCAGGATGTCCAGCTCCAGACGTCCGACCTCTGCCTGGATGCCCACTGTCGCGAGATCCTTGATCAGCTGGGTGCCCTCCATGTACCAGGAGGGGGTATTGAGGAGACTAAACGGGCGCACCTCAAAGTCTACCTCTCCCAGCACCGGTACGGGAATACCGGCCACCTTACGGGTCTCGAGATGAACGTCCTCCACTCGGACGAGAGAGGGATCAAACTCACTCCAGAGAGCGGTCATGGTGTCAAAGTTCTCAATGCTCTGCTCTACCTGAGCCTCGAGATCCTCGACTTCTTTCTTGACCCGTCGTACCTCGAGACGAAGCGCACTCTCCTTACTCTTGATCGTAGGGAGGATCCGTTCTCGGAGCTGGAGATCCTTTTTCTGCCTCTGGAGGGAGGTCTTGTTGTATTGAAACTTTACAGCCATACCTCAGTCATACTCACCGGGATTACTCTTCCTCCTCGGAGTGACCGACCATCTCTACATCCTGTGGCCAGTACTTGTCGACAAGAGACTGCTTGATCGCCACCTCGGCAGGTGTAAAGTGCCGAGCGAAAAGGCGCCATGCCGTATCGAGCATCTCTGTGGTATTGATATTGACGTCGATGGCGAGGAGGTCATTGGCATACTCCTTGGCGAAGTCGAGCGTACGCTCGTCGTAGTCAGTGAGGTCAAATCCGTTCTCCAGCTTGGTCTGAGCATTGGACGCATCGGCGAAGAGACGAACTCCGGCATTCATCACCTGTGGGTGATCCTCGCGGGTCTTCTTCCCGATCACCTGCTGCTTCAGTCGAGAGAGTGAGCGGAAGGGGTCTACGATCACCTTGCCAATAGTGCTGTCGGTGCGGAGATAGAGCTGTCCCTCGGTAATGTATCCGGTGTTATCCGGAACTGCGTGGGTGATGTCTCCACCCGAGAGCGTCGTCACGGCGATGATAGTGATGGAGCCGCCGGAGGGGAACTGGGCAGCCTTCTCATAGACCTTCGCAAGGTCGGAGTAGAGGGAGCCGGGCATAGAGTCCTTAGAGGGGATCTGGTCCATCTTATTGGAGACAATGGCCAGCGCATCAGCGTAGTTGGTCATATCCGTTAGGAGGACAAGCACCTTCTCATTCTTCTCCACAGCGAAGTACTCCGCTGCTGTGAGAGCCATATGAGGGATCAGTACCCGCTCGATGGACGAGTCCTCAGTGGTATTGATAAAGGAGACAATACGATCGAGTGCGCCTGCCTCTGCAAAGGTATTGCGGAAGTAGAGGTAGTCGTCATTCGTCAGTCCCATACCGCCAAGGATGATCTTGTCGGACTCAGCGCGCATCGCCACGGTTGCCATCACCTCATTGTAGGGCTGATCCGGGTCAGCAAAGAAGGGAATCTTCTGTCCCGTCACGAGGGTGTTATTGAGGTCGATACCTGAGATACCGGTCGTAATGAGCTCTGAGGGCTGCTCACGACGGACCGGATTCACGGACGGTCCTCCGATCTCTACCTCCTCGCCCTCAATGATCGGACCGTCATCAATAGGCTCTCCGTAGGCATTCATGAAGCGTCCGGTGAGAGAGTTGCCCACCTTTAGGGCGGGAGCTTTACCGAGGAAAGTCACCTCGGCATTAGTCGGGATGCCCTCCGTGCCGGAGAAGACCTGCAGCGTCACCACCTTGTCCTCCAGTCGGACGACCTGAGCCACACGACCATCAATGAGAGCAAGCTCATCGTTACCCACACCGGTAGCACGCAGAGAGCAGGTTGCCTTGGTGATGTCGGAGATGTGGGTGTATATCTTTTGGAATGCTTTCTTAGTCATAATCAGTCTACCCTTAGGCGTTAGCCGTTTCCTGTACAGCGTGGGACTTGTCCGCCAGACGTGTCTCCACCAACTTCTTAGCCCGCTCGCGGTACTTATTGTAGTCCTCGCTACGGAACTCGGAGTAATTCATCTGCCTCAGCTCGTTGATCAGCTCCTTGAAGAAGACGGAGACCTCGTTGAAGTCCTCAAATGCAAGGTCACTCTCGCAGATGTCTATCACAAGAGCCAGCATCTCCTGCTGACGCTCCAGAGGACACATTGCATCGATGGCGTCAAAGGCATCCTGCTGTAGGATGACGAAGTCGATCAGCTCTGACTTCCAGAATGTGACGTGGTAGTCCACAGGCACACCATCATCTCCTAGAATGTTGATCTGCTCGGCGATCTCGAGTCCCTGACGCATACGTTGCTTGATCTGGCCAACCATCTCCAGCCAGTCAGGAGACGCAGCCTCAGCAACATACTTCTGAAACTCCGGATACTCCAGATACTTCGAGTAAGAGTCGATAGGATTGACTGCCGGGTAGCGCTTCTTGTCTGCGCGATCCTGCTGGAGGGCGTAGAAGCAGCGTGCCACCTTTTGGGTGTTCTCGGTCACCGGCTCTTTAAGGTTACCACCGGCAGGAGAAACAGTACCGATGAAGGTGATCGATCCGGTCTTGCCATTCTTCAGATGGACATAGCCGGCACGTGCATAGAAGGCAGAAATAGTAGCCGAGAGGTCCATAGGGAAGGCGTCCGGTCCAGGTAGCTCCTCCATACGATTGGACATCTCACGGAGTGCCTGAGCCCAGCGAGAGGTGGAGTCGGCCATCAGCAGCACCTTCAGACCCATCGTCCGGTAGTACTCGGCAATCGTCATGGCGGTGTACACTGAGGCCTCACGAGCCGACACCGGCATATTGGAGGTGTTGGCGATGATGATCGTACGCTCCATCAGCTTGCGACCTGTATGAGGATCCTCGAGCTCGGGGAATTCCTTAAAGATCTCGACCACCTCATTGGCTCGCTCGCCGCACGCAGCCATAATCACAATGTCCGCCTCGGCCTGCTCCGAGATAGCATGCTGGAGCACCGTCTTACCGGTACCAAAGGCCCCGGGGATAAACCCGGTACCACCCTCCACCATGGGATTGGAGATATCGATACAGCGGATCCCAGTCTCCAGTAGCTTAAAGGGTCTCGGCTTATCTACGTAGCAGGGTACGGACTGACGGACGGGCCACTTCTGAGTCATGGTGATGGAGTGATCCACCCCACTCTCGTCCGTCAGCACAGCCATCTCTTCGTCCACGGTATATTGTCCCTTGGGCGTGAGCTTCTTCACCGTATACGTGCCCTTGAATGTAAAGGGAACCATAATCCTATGGGGCTGGTGATTCTCCTCCACGAGACCAATCCATTCTGGAGACCATCAAAGTTCTTAGAGAGCAGTCCCGGACCGAGGGTCACCTCGAGCATATGTTGCTCAAAACGGACCTGATCACCGATCTTCAGCCCACGAGTACTCTCATAGACCTGCACATCCACCAGGATCCCCTCGATCTTGATGACCTCAGACATCAGCTCCGAGCCATCATCGAGGATGACGAAGCAGATCTCATTCTGTGCGACCGGACCATCTACCTCTACAGTCACCAGGTTGGAGACCAACCCTACCACCTTACCTGTAGTTTTCATCTATATATCGTTTTATATTATTGTCTATCCCAAAGCTTAGAGACGGTTATGTTTCTTGGCCTCTGCCCGAAACTTCTCGAGGTCAGACCGACTCTCGTGATTGAGCTGATCCATAATCTCCCTGAAGCGACTCTTGCCCATCTCCGCGTCGAGCGAGCTCCAGCGGCTCAGCATCTGCAGCTTGAGCAGATAGGCGAGCATAGTATCTATGGAGAATGTGTCAGCAAAGGTGAGACTGTCTAAGTAATCCCACTTGAGCTGATCTATCCGATGCTCCCTCACAGAGAGATCCTGCTCCTCTGATATCTGCAGCACTTGCTGCACCACCTCTCCCTCCTCGAGGAAAGTGATATCGTGCCAGTTGCCACTCCTCAGGAGACGCACCAGGTCACTATCCCCGACGATCAGCCTACGAGCGTCTAGGTCGTGACGCTTGATCGTGATGGCTGCCAGCACAAGGCGAATGGATCGATCGAAGCGAACCCAAGTGCGGACAAACTTATCCCCCCGCTCCATAACGTAGCGGAAGTAATAATTATCTAAGATATCCTCATAGAAGTGCTCTGCCGGGCGGTCGATCTCCTGATCGTGGCGATACTCGTACATAAAGTCCACCAGGTAGGAGGGATAGGTCTTCGGATCGAAGTGCAGCTCCTCGCCCACCATCTCAGAGGTAACCATACCCCCCTCTGCAGCGGTGACTAGCCTGCGCAGCTCATCCGGTCCCACCACGTATGGAGTCTGTGGGTCGGGGATCGGTCGATCGTAGAGCAGTGCTACCAGTGCCCTATTGTCCTCACTAAGGAGCAGAAGATCCAGGAGCTGGTTGTCTCGGCGGCTAAGCTGCCCGCGCAGAGTCTCCACATACTCCCAGGGAGTAAGCGGAGGATTCTTCCCTATCTCCGGTCTCAGTGTCGGCAGACCTGCTCCTAAGGCATAATACTCAGCCATAGAGGATCACTCCTTGTCAGGTGTCGTAAAGAGAGCCTCCCGAAGCTGAGGACGCATAAAGTCCTTGAAGTACTCCGTCAGAGCCTCCTTGCTTACCATGACCTCGTAGCCCTTATCGGCGGGGGCGATGGCAAAAGAGGCTGCCCTACCCTGGACACTCTTGATCTCAAGTCCCTTCTCAAGGATCCCGGCGGCATGGTTCATAAAGTACTTACGGAGAGCCTCACCATCCTCAGTAGATACGGTGACGCTATTGCTTTCCTCGTCGAAAAGCTTCTGACATAGTCTCAGCACTACATCGTAGAGTCTCTCAGGATCGGCAAATGCCTGGTCAATCCCCTTGCTGACGGCACGGTCATTGATCATATCACCGATCTCCGTCCTCAGCGCATCTGCGGCACGATCAGCCGAGAGCTGAAGCTCCCTAAGGGAGCGCTCACGGAGGCCGGTCACCTCGCTCTCTGCTCGGGATAAAATCTCCTTAGCCTTGGCCTCTGCCTCAGCAAGGATCTTGTCTCTCTTCTCCTCTGCTGCTGCTACGATCTCCTCTGCGCGAGAGTCAGCCTTGGCGATGCCATCCTTATAGATCTTACTCGCCAGCTCTTGTACTTTGTCGTCCATACAAACTCACTCGATATAGTTGCTTAACTGATTTTTCATACTCTACGTGGACAACTCCACGCATAATGTCAGCAAACTTACAAATATTTCCCATTAAGAGAAGCCTAATCCCAATACAAAAGCTCAATTATCCAAGATATTATCCCGGCCGAGCTAAGAAAAATGAGAGACAACGGTAACTTACCGCTGTCTCTCTATACTTTACACCTCCTCAGTGCTATATTATATTCTACATGGTCTACTCACCTCGTGTGATAGGCAAGTATCACTCCATCATCTCTCTACGCATATTCTCCACGTAGCGAGCCTTCTCCATCTTACGACGGCGAACGTCGGATGGCTTGCGGAAGTTGCGATTCTCGCGCAGACGGCGCATGGTGCCTGTGCGGTCAAACTTCCTCTTGAATCTCTTCAGGGCGCGCTCGATATTCTCGCCCTGGCTTACTGGTACAATGATCATATAGATATATTTCAATGTCCACGGGGATCCATACGTCCCCGTTTCGCCTGCAAAGGTAACCTATTTAATCGGGTTTCCCAATACTATTCCCCTGATTTGACACACTCTGCCATCGGGAGTCACAAAGAGGCTCCAAACTAATATCGGTATTAGAGAAATCTATTACCGGTAATAGCGAACACTAATACCGACATTAGTCGCAACTAATACCGGTAATAGAATCGACGCAGATGGACAGGATCTCTCCGATCAGAAACCCTTACTCTTTACTACAGAATGTTTGTCCTCCGAGTAAAGTCAATAATCTCCGGTATATAGCCAAAGGCGAGACCCGTGACGGAGTCGGCACATCCGTAGTAGACGGCTATCCGTCCGCTATCCGGATCATGAAGAGCTGCACAGGGGAAGCAGACATTGGGGACATCCCCGACACACTCATAGAACTCCTGCGGAGAGATGAGGTACGCCCCACTGCGAGCAGTCACTATCCAGGGCTTATCTCTATTGAGGAGAGCTGAGCCGAAAGCGTATACATACCCATTGGCACTCCGGAGCACTCCGTGGTAGATGAGCAGCCAGCCCTCCGAGGTCTCGATGGGGATGGGTCCTGCACCGATCTTGAGACACTGCCAGGCACTTACCTCGAAGTCCGCCGGTGCCATCACGTGTCGGTGATGTCCCCAGAACTCGAGATCCGGCGACTCGCTGTAAAATATGTCTCCAAAGGCAGTATGACCGTTGTCACTCGGACGACTCAGCATAGCGTAGCGACCATTGATCTTACGAGGGAAGAAGACGCCATTGCGATTAAACGGCAGAAATGCATTCTCCAGCTGGTGAAATGTCTCGAAGTCCTCCGTCCACGCCACTCCGATGGTAGGTCCATGGTAGCCATTGCACCACGAGACATAGTAGCGACCATCGATCTCTGTCACTCGAGGGTCGTAGCCATAGACCCACTCCCCCACCTCGGGGATGTCGCACCGGAAGTCGATCTTATCCGGAGAGATGTCCCAGGAGAGCCCATCCCGGCTAAACCCCACGTGGAGACGCATCCTTCGATTGGTGTCATCGCACCGGAAGACACCGGCAAACCCATCCTTAAACGGGACGACGGCACTATTGAATATACTGTTGCTTGTCGGGGTCTCGTGCCGACCAATTATGGGATTCTTGCTGTATCTCCAGAGCGGGGCATTGCATCCCTGAGGACGATCCTCCCACGGCATATTGGGGAGAGGTCTCCCGGCGATTCTGATTGATTCCATATTCATTTAGTTAGTAAGTTTGTTTCCATTCCCATCGTAGGAGAATGGTACCACTTTTGCACATATCAGCCCCGGGATCGACACAAGGACAGCGATAAGGAAGAAGGTGCTATACCCCACCGCATCGCTGATCGTGCCACTGACCAGTCCGGGAATCATATAGCTAAGGTTCATCAGGCTATTAGCGATGGCATAGTGCGCCATGCGATGAGGTCCGGGTGCCACCTGCTGCATCATGAAAAGCGTCAGTCCGACGAATCCGAAGCCGTAGCCAAACTGCTCCACCACGATCCCAACCGCCGGCCACACCAGACTGGTGGAGCGGAAGAATGCGAGGAGGAAAAAGATGATGAAGGGGAGATTGAAGATCAAGGCGAGGGTGAAGAGGACCTTCCGAAGTCCATAGTGACCAATATAGTAGCCGGCTAAGATGCTTCCTCCGATGAAGGCTATCGTCCCGAGCGTCCCATAGATGAGACCAAAGTCCGAATTTGTCATACCCAGTCCGCCGAGGTCAGAGCCAGCCTTCAGAAAGAGAGGTGCGACCTTGATAGCCAAGCCCTCAGTGAAGCGGTAGAGGAATATAAAGAGCAGGTAAAGCCAGATGTGCTTTTTCTCAAAGAAACTGACAAAGATCTCCCACACCCCCTGTAGAGTCTCTCTGGCAGATCGCTTCTCATCCACCACAGGAGTCTGACTGCGGGGTAGCACGGCCATGTGCCACAGACCGAGCAGTAGCATCAGCGCACCAGCCACCACTATCATACTCTGCCAGGAGCGGACAAGACCGATGGAGCTCGTGAGGTAGCCCACGAGGTAGACCAGTCCGCCCTTGGCCAGCACCTTAGCAATGTTGTAGAAGGCACCCTGCCACCCGACAAACTTACTCTGAAGCGTCGGCGTGAGTGCCTCCATGTAGATCCCGTCCCCGGCTATATCGTGCACCGATCCTGACAGAGCCATCACTGCCATTAGGAGGAGCAGGAGGGGGAAGGACTCCTCCAAGCCAAGTGAGGCAGCAATCAGACCCAGCATTAGCGCCGAGATGATCTCAGAGATAAAGACGTACTGCCGCTTGCTCCCGAAGAGCTCCATCACCGGACTGAAGAAGGGTTTCAGGCTCCATGGCAGGATCAAGAGGGAGGCCCAAAAGGTGATCTCCTTGTCGGGGATGCCCAGATCCTTGAAGAGCAGTAGCGAGACATCCGAGAGCATGACCATAGGGAGTCCCATGGCGAAGTAGACTGTGGAGACCCAGGAGATAGGATTGAGATTGGTGGCGTTACTCTTCATATCTTATCGCAGCGTGGAGACGGGCATACGTGAATACCGATCACCGGGACGAGACCGATCACCATACCTACATTTACCAAAAGGTGGAAGAAGAGTATGGAGGCAACCGAATAGCCGTAGACTCTGGCAAAGGTGTCCGGCTGACGCTCAGCAATGTAGATAAGGCGGCAGATCAGAGCAAGGAAGAGCAGTAAGACGACTAAGCAACCAATAAAGCCCTCCTCCTCTCCAATGGTACAGAAGATAAAGTCCGTAGTCTGCTCAGGAACATAGGAGAGCTTGGTCTGTGTCCCCTGCAGGAAGCCCTTGCCGGTAAGACCACCGGAACCGATTGCAATAAGGCTCTGGTGAACGTTGTACCCTGCCCCGGCCGGATCATCCTTTAGCCCCAGAGAGACAAGGATTCGGGTCTGCTGATGAGGCTGGAGGATGTTGTCAAAGAAGTAATCCACGCCGGCATACATCACGATGCTGACCACCACAAAGGCGATCAGACGACCTATATGCCTGCCACGATGATTGTACACCTGCAGTACCACCCAGGCAAGGAGGAGCAGCAGAGATATGACGGCAAAGATGGAGTAGTCCACTGGGTGCCAGAGGGAGATAGTGGCGGCTACAAGCATAAGACCGGGAGCAATCACCAGACCGGGCAGCCAGGCTCGTCTCAGATCGCAGTATGCCTGGGCTGATAGTACCACTGCAATATAGATCATCAGCATCACGATGAGCCGTCCGGCAGACGTGGCTCCCCACATCACGTCAGAAAACCTTAGCTCGAGGATAAAAAGGAGAGCACAGAAGACGCCGAAGAGGGGTACTGCGCTGCTGAGACCCTCCCGATAAAGGATGATGATGAATGAAGCGTAGACGAGTGCAGAGCCGGTCTCTGACTGCATGATGATGACCAGCATCGGTGCAATGATAATCGCACAAGCCACAGCCAAGTCCCTCGTCCGCTCCAGGCTGAAGTTGTACTTCGACATCCACCATGCCAGCATTAGGGCGGTGGTGAGCTTGGAGAACTCTGCCGGCTGCAGTCTCACCGACTCGGTAACCACTATCCACGAACGGGATCCCTTGATGTCCGGTGCGATAAAGATCGTCAGGATCAGCAGACCGATCATCATGAAGTAGAGGACCGGAGCGGACTGCTTTAGGAAAAAGGTGTCGATGAGAAGTATCGCGATGGCGGCAGATAGGGAGATTCCGATCCAGACCAATTGAGAGAGTGCCCTTCCCTCGATGCTGAAGGAAGTGTCAGTAATCGTATAGGTCCCATCGGCAGCGTATATAGCCAGCCAGCCGATCGCTACCAGTATCAGGTAGAGAAGGATTGTCAACCAATCCGCTCGGTGTCGCAGCCCCATGGTGCCTCCGGATGAGTATCTTGCGGACATATCGTTATCGGATTACAGTGGATAGCATCGCCTTCTCGTAACTGGTAGACGATGGAGTGATAGAGTCACCATGGAGATAGTAGTCCAGCATGAGACGACCTATCGGGACGGCGTAGGTGGCACCGAAGCCCCCATTCTCCACCATGACGGCAATGGAGACCTTGGGCGACTCCATAGGTCCAAATCCGAGGAAAAGAGAGTGATCCTTCCCATGAGGATTCTCAGCTGTCCCTGTCTTGCCACAGATAGCATAATCGGAGAGGTTTGCCTTGCGACAAGTTCCCCCTGTCACCGCCATACGCATGCCCTCAGCAATCACTTGGAAATACTCAGATCTGATCCCTGTCTCAATACGTTCGACGTAGAGAGAGTCCTGCGGCACACCATTGATCTCATTCACCAAGTGTGGGGTATAGTAATGCCCCCTGTTGGCAACGATAGCTCCAAAGTTGGCAATCTGCATGGGTGTGGCAAGGATCTCACCCTGTCCTATCGAGATGGAGACTATAGAGCTGGAGGTCCAGCGACCATTGTGGATCTTGTCATAGACCTCAGAGTTTGGGATATAGCCACGGCTTTCTCCGGGGAGATCGACTCCGGTCTTATGTCCAAAGCCCATCTTGACAATATAGTCTCGCCAGTGATCAAAAGCTTCTTCCACGGTGGCATAGCGCGACCGGTCGTCGAGGAATGCACGCAAGCCCCAGCAGAAATAGGCGTTACAGGAGGTGGCGATAGCGTGTCTGAGATCCAGCGGCGATCCGTGTCCGTGGCAGCGAGGACGTCCTCTCAAGAGCGGGTATCCACGATAGCAAGAGTACATCGTCCCCGGAGTGATACACCCCTCCTGTAGATAAGCTGCCGCTTGTACTGTCTTGAATGTCGATCCCGGAGGATAAGCCGCCTGCGTCGCACGATTGTATAGCGGCTTACTTGGATCGGTGGCGAGCTGCTGATAGTTTCGGCCTCGCTCCTTACCAACAAGGCGTGCAGGGTCAAACGATGGAGAGGAGACCAGAGCAAGCACTTCCCCAGTGCTTGGCTCGATCATGACGATCGCCCCACTCTTTCCTTGCATCAGCTTCTCGCCATAAGCCTGTAGCTTGATATCAATGCTGAGCTTCAGATCATGCCCGGAGGTGAGCTCTTGATCATACTTTCCCTCCTCGTACTGTCCTTGCACCCGTCCGTGTACATCCCTCAGGAGGATTGACGTCCCTTTATTTCCTCTCAGGAAGCGCTCATAGCTCTTTTCCAGACCGGTTGTGCCGGCATAGTCACCGGGTGTGTAGTAGGGGTCTCGCTTGATATCACCCGGACCAACTTCGCCGATATTCCCCAGCAGGAGTGCCCCTGCCGTGTATCGATAGGCCCGTGAGGTGTGATGCTCAATGAGGAGACCGGGAAACTTGTAGAGCTGCTCCTCCAGCAGACCCGCCTCGACTGAGGTAATCTGAGAGAAGAGAGTCTGCGGGACAAAGGGCGAATAGCCTCTATTGGACTCCCGATCCTTTACCTGCTCCAGCCGATCACGAAAGTCCTGGAGATCGATGTCCAGTATATGACAAAAGGCAAGACTATCGAAGTCCTCCATCTGACGCATGATGATCTTCGCATCTGCTGTAGCGGTATTATAGACGACAAGACTATCGTTACGATCTCGCATCAGTCCTCGTGATGGGTACAGGGTCCGGTGATAGAAGGCAATATTCTCCGCTGCGAGCTTATACTCCGGCGAGAGAACCTGGACATAGAAGAGTCTCGCCACGTAGACGACCACCACCAGCGTCACCACCCCAATGATGATATAGCTGCGCTCACTATACCGACTCCGCGACCTACTCATCCCCTCTTACGCGGCATAAAGAGTGCATCAAAGATCATAAAGAGCAGCACTGTTATCACAACGGATCCGCCTATGTACGGTAATGTGTGAACCAATAGTCCTGCGGAAAAGAACTCAAGGAGGAATATTGTACTGATCTGTACCAACGTGAGCGTTAGGATGAAGAGAAGATAAGCACCGGCACCCATCAAGCGAGGAGTGATAAGCGGATTCTCTTCGTCCGCATTATCTAGATCATCCTTGTCCACTAACCCTCCAAGAAGCTTCGGACGCAGGTAAAGCGTCAGAGCAGAAGAGGCCATGTTGAGTCCCGGAGTATTCATCATCAGGTCGATAAAGAGTCCAATGCAGGCAGCGACAAGAGTCAGCACCCACGGTTCCGTGCGATATGGCATCTTGAAGAGCGGGTAAAGATAAAGGATCGGCAGGAAGTACTGGAAGAGCAGGAGATGATTGAAGAGCACCACCTGCAGGAGCAACAGCACGAGGGTTAGGATCCCAAGCCTCAGAGTGTACTTACTCATACGGATCTTCTATCGGTGACAGGTTCTTCGACGGCAGTTCGCTCCTGACGATTTTCATACTGCAGGACGTACACATACTTGAGATCGGCAAAGCGAGTAGATAGCTTCACCCGATAAGCAAAGAAGCTGTCATCAGGCGACTTCCCGGGACCGACTATGGTCCCGATGGACAGACCGGAGGGGAAAGAGGCCGAGTACCCGCTCGTAAAGACAGATCGCCCCGGCTCCAGAGACTGATGCTTGGGGATATTAGTCAGCAGCGAGTGATCAATGTCCTGACCGTCCCACTTCAGCACGCTGACGAAGTCAGAATCCTCCACCTTACAACTCACCCCGAAAGTACTATTGATGACTGGCACAACTCTCGAGTAGTGGTCGCTCACCGCCTGCACAATACCGACCACCCCATCTGTACTAACGACTCCCATGTCCACCGCAACGCCATCAAGCTTGCCGATATCGAGTGTCAAGTAATTACTCTTGTCGAAGAGAACCATCCCCACGACCCTACCCACTATGTAGTGGTAGGGAAAGGATCTCTCCAGGGTGTCACGTCCCAGACGCTGCCATGAGAGAGAGTCGACCGAGAGTCGCTCCAGCTGATTGTGTAGCCGTAGCACCTCCCGCTCCAGCTGAGCATTCCTATGGAGCAGCTCCACATTAGCCTCCTCCAGGCCGGTGTACGCACGTATGGTCTGTGCCGTCTCCATCACCCTGCCGGTGAGGTCGTTGGCAGAGCTCAGTATGACACTGGATCGGTACCTACTACCACTGAAGAGAAGCGCAAGAGCGATCACCTCCAGGAGTAGGAAGATCAGAAGATGTCTCTTGGACCGGAGAAATTCGATGAGGCGATCCATTAAGACGTACGACTTGAGAAGGACTCCGCCCTGCCAAACTTGACAGCCAGAGGGATCCTGTATGAGTTACTTAAAGAGGAGTGTGTACTTATCTGAGTTCTGGAGGGCAATGTATGTACCGTTGGCAACGGAGTATAAGGGATCCTCAGCAATCTTAAAGGGGATCTGGAACTTGGACTGAAGTCTCTTATCCAACCCCTTCAGCTGAGCACCACCACCAGCCAGATAGATCCCGTTATTGAAGATATCGGCATACAGCTCAGGAGCAGTATCGTCCAGAGCGTTACCGATAGCGGTCTCGATCTTGGTGATCGACTTATCGAGGCAGGTCGAGATCTCGTGGTAATTGACATCCACTGTCTTCGGCAGGATGCTGGCAAGATCCTGTCCCACTACCGTGTAGGGATCGGGCTCATCGTCCAGTTGCTCCAGTGCCGAGCCGACATTCTTCTTGATCTCCTCAGCAGTACGCTCACCGATACGGATACCGTGCTGGACCTTCATGTAGTCCACGATATCGTTGGTGAATTCATCACCAGCCACCTTGATCGACTTATTATTCACGATGCCACCCAGCGAGATCACTGCGATCTCCGTCGTGCCACCGCCGATATCTACGATCACGTTACCGGTAGGCTCCATCACATCGATGCCTATACCGATAGCTGCAGCCATTGGCTCGTGTATAAGGTACACCTCATTAGCCCCGGCCTTCTCTGCCGCATCGCGCACAGCTCGTATCTCTACATCCGTGCTGCCTGAGGGGACACAGACGACCACCTTAAGCGAAGTAGGAAAGAAGTGTTTCTTGGTCGTCGCCATACGGATCATCCCACGGATCATATACTCGCAGGCATCCAGATCAGCGACTACGCCGTCCTTAAGCGGTCGTACTGTGGAGAGATCGTTATTCTCCTTCTCGAAGCGACGATACGCCTCGGCGCCGACCCACTCGACCTTATCCGTCTTCTTATTGAGAGTCACATAGCTCGGCTGGTCGATGATGATCTTACCATCCTCTATGATGACCGTGTTAGCAGTACCTAAGTCTACGGCTAATTTCCTTGTGAGTGAGAAAAAGCCCATCCTATATCTTAGTAAAAAAATTAGTGTCTAAAGTGGCGATGACCGGTAGTCACCATGGACATTCCGTGCTCATCGCAATAGCTTATGCTCTCCTGATCGCGTATCGACCCGCCCGGCTGGATGACGGACACCACGCCCGCCTCATGAGCTATCTCAACGCAGTCGGGGAAGGGGAAGAATGCATCAGAAGCCATGACAGATCCCTCGAGAGAGAAGCCCATCGCTGCTGCCTTGCTGATCGCCTGTCTCAGCGCCTCCACTCGAGAGGTCTGACCATAGCCGGCGCCCAAGATCTGGCGATCCTTGGCGAGGACTATAGCATTGCTCTTGCAGTACTTTACCGCCTGCATAGCAAAGAGCAGGTCACTCGTCTCGCTCTCCGAGGGAGTCGTGCGAGTCACCACGGTGAGATCCTTTGCCTGATCGACAAGCGTATCACGCTCCTGTACCAGGACACCGCCGAGGGCAGATCGGAACTGGAGGGGATACCTGTCCCTCCCGATCTTGTCTCTCAGGATGATCCTATTCTTCTTCTGCGTCAGTAACGCCAGCGCTTCCTTGCTATAGTTGGGAGCGATGAGCACTTCGATGAAGAGCTTATGGAGCTCCTCAGCAGTAGCCAGATCCACCGGTCTATTGAGCACCACGATGCCGCCAAAAGCCGACTCCGTGTCACACGAAAGGGCAGCCAAGTAGGCGTCGCGTATAGTCTCACGGACCGCAAGACCGCAGGGAGTATTATGCTTGACGATACCACAAGCAGGCTCGTCCATCTCCTCGATCATGTGGACAGCAGCATCCACGTCCAGGAGGTTATTGTAGCTGATCTGCTTCCCGTGGAGGTAGTCGAAGCGCTCCTCGAAGCCCCTGCCATAGTAAGCTGCACGCTGATGGGGATTCTCTCCATACCTCATCGACTGGCACCCCTCCATCAAGAGGGCAAAACAATCCTGCGGGAGGAGATCATCCGACTCCTCTGCCGGACCATCCAGAGAGAGGAAGTAATCATGGATCGCCGTATCGTAGGACGAGGAGACCTCGAAGGCAGCTCGTGCGAAGTGTCTCCTCTGCTCCAGCGTCGTCTCACCATCCTGCTCTGCGAGCAGGGCAGTAAGCTCATCGTAATACTTAGCCGATGGGATGATCACCACGTCGGAGTAATTCTTTGCCGCTGCACGGATCAGTGAGATGCCGCCGATATCGATCTTCTCAATGATGTCCTCATGCGAAGCGCCGGATGCTACAGTGTCCTCAAAGGGGTAGAGATCCACGATCACCAGGTCTATCGGATCGATGTCGAAGCGGCGGCAGTCCTTGTCGTCCTGCTCATTACCACGACGAGCCAGGATACCACCAAAGACGACCGGATGGAGCGTCTTTACCCTTCCCCCCAGGATGGATGGAAGACCGGTTCGATCCTCCACCTTGGTACACGGGAGATCCAAGCTGGTGACATAGTCATAGGTGCCACCGGTGGAGAGGATCTCCACACCGCTCTGTCCGAGTTGTCTCAGGAGTTTCTCCAGCCCCTCTTTGTGATATACCGATACAAGCGCTCTGCGGATAGGCTTGCGACTCTCTGCTGATCTTGTCATTATGTGGATCGTGATTTTATTCTCTATTCAGAAGCAGACAAACTTACATAAAAAAGGACAACTTAGGGCCCTCCTCCGACTGCTCTGCCGCCTCTCTATTGTATGATATCTCCCCACCGAGTCGAGCGATGGGGTTTCTGTAGCTGGTCGCCAGACCGCCGGTAGAGGTCTCCTTATACAGGCTCGGGAGGTCGTGTCCTGTCTGACGCATCACCTCGACCACTTGGTCGAAGGAGACCCGGTGAAAGCCATTGGAGAAGGAAGCGTAGACATTTGCATCCAGTGCTCTTGCTGCCGCAAAGGCGTTTCGCTCGATACAAGGGATCTGGACAAGACCACAGATGGGGTCACAGGTTAGCCCCAAGTGATGCTCAAGACCCATCTCGGCGGCGTACTCCACCTGATTCAGACTACCCCCGAAGAGCTGATTGGCAGCAGCAGCAGCCATCGAGCAGGCAACACCCACCTCGCCCTGGCAGCCCACCTCAGCTCCGGAGATGGAGGCATTTGTACGACAGATCGCACCGAAGAGTCCCGCTGTCGCCATAGCTCTCAGGATCATCTTGTCCGGGATCTCCTTGGAGACCTTGAGGTGATAGAGGACTCCCGGCATCACTCCGGACGAGCCGCAGGTAGGACCGGTGCAGACCTGACCGCCGCCTGCATTCTCCTCACTTGCTGCGAGGGCGTAGGCATATACAAGGCCGCGTGACTTGGTGGAGTAGCTGTAGTTATTGGCCTGGACGTAGTACTCTCCGGCCTTGCGGCGGAGATTGAGTCCTCCGGGGAGGATGCTATCATTGTCGAGACCACGCTCCACTGCGGATCGCATCACCTGCCACGCCTCTCCCAGGTGATCCCAGATGGAGGCGTCCTCAAATCTCTCCACATACTCCCAGAGCGATAGATGCTCATCGAAGCAGTAGGCCAGGATATCCGTCATCCGACTATGGGGGTAGACCTCAGTCGCTCTACTCTCATCAAACTCTTCGTTGGCAAGATCACCACCGCCGACACTGTAGACTGTCCATGAGTCGATGAGCTTGTCATCCTTGTCCAGTGCCTCGTAGTACATGCCATTGGTGTGGAAGCGCTTGACCGTCTGTGGCTCCCACACTATCTCGGTAGGAGCTACCGGCTCAAGCACCTCTATAATGGCGACATCAGTCATGTGCCCCTTACCTGTAGCGGCAAGAGAGCCATAGAGTGTCACCCTAAATCTCGCCGGCGTACCACCACTCAAGCGATCAAGGAACATCAGCGCCGCCCGCCTCGGACCCATAGTATGGCTGCTCGAGGGACCTTTACCTATCTTGTATATTGATTTAATTGTCTCCATGAGTGATAGTTGCTTGTGAGAAAGGGAGTACACCCTCTATGACCTTACAAAGATAGCCCAATTAAACGACTTAACGGACTAGCCATGAAGCAAAACGGGCACAAAGAATATTAGGTCTCAACCCCGCAATTCACAGTCAATAATGGTACGTCTCTGGAATGGTGATAAAACAGCGAGGAACAGCTGAATATCAAGGAAATAGGCCCTGGCCCGAGACCAGCCCCAACACGCTGATCCTCACCACTCTATCTAATACCGATATTAGTGAAGTCTATTACCGGTATTAGTTGCGACTATTACCGGTAATAGATTTCACCCTGATCGGGAAGAGATAAAAAAGGATCGAGAAAGTGTGCGAACACACTCTCTCGATCTGGGATCTGTCGGGATGAACAGACTCGAACTGTCGACCTCCACGTCCCGAACGTGGCGCGCTACCAACTGTGCTACATCCCGTACTCTTAAGTGGTGGCAAAGGTACACTTTTTTCCTCACACTTCAAGCCCCAAAGCGACTGTTTTGTCCGGTCTGACGGGATTTTGCATAATCCACCACCGTCGTCCCCTTTCGAGCAATCGTCTCGATCTGAGATCGTGGCAACACCTGTGTAAAAAAGAAGAGATCTCGGCACCGATAATCGGTGCCGGGATCTCTTAGTACTTAGGCGAGAGGCGCTTTTATGCGGCGTCTCAAGCTACTGCTGTAAGCTGCTTAGAGCTGGGGACCGGCAGGTACGAGGGACTTACCGTGGTCGTTGGTCTCAAACTTCTTGAAGTTCTTGATGAAGCGACCGGCGAGGTCCTTAGCCTTCTCCTCCCATGCAGCCTCACTTTCGTAGGTGCTGCGCGGATCGAGGATATTAGAGTCTACGTTGGGCAGCTCTGTGGGGATCGTGAGATTGAAGTAAGGGATCTTCTTCGTGGGTGCATTCTCGATAGAACCATCGAGGATAGCGTCTACCATAGCACGGGTCTGCTTCAGAGAGATACGCTTACCGGTACCATTCCATCCCGTATTGACGAGATAGGCCTTGGTATTGTGAGCCTTCATCTTCTTGACCAGCTCCTGAGCGTACTTGGTGGGGTGCAGAGTCAGGAAGGCTGCGCCGAAGCATGCTGAGAAGGTGGGGGTAGGCTCGGTGATGCCACGCTCTGTACCAGCCAGCTTAGCGGTAAATCCGCTGAGGAAGTAGTACTGAGTCTGAGCGTCATCAAGGAGAGAGACGGGAGGCAGTACACCGAAGGCATCAGCGGTCAGGAAGATGACGCGCTCTGCGTGACCGGCCTTGGAGACCGGCTTCACGATGTTGTCGATGTGGTAGATCGGGTAAGAGACACGAGTGTTCTCGGTGACAGACTTGTCTGCGAAGTCGATCTTACCCTCCTCGTCAAGAGCAACGTTCTCGAGGAGTGCATCACGACGGATGGCACCATAGATGGCAGGCTCACCTTCCTTGCTCAGGTTGATCACCTTAGCGTAGCAGCCGCCCTCGTAATTAAAGACACCATCGTCATCCCATCCGTGCTCATCGTCACCGATCAGGAGACGCTTGGGGTCAGCGGAGAGGGTAGTCTTACCAGTACCGGAGAGACCGAAGAAGATGGCGGTGTGCTCGCCATTCATATCGGTATTGGCAGAGGAGTGCATCGAGGCCATACCACGACGGGGGTTGAGGTAGTTCATGTAGCTGAACATACCCTTCTTCATCTCACCACCATACCAGGTGTTGAGGATGACCTGCTCGCGGCTGGTGAGGTTGAAGACAACAGCGGTCTCGGAGTGCAGACCGAGCTCCTTCCAGTTCTCCACCTTAGCCTTGGATGCATTATAGACTACGAAGTCCGGCTCACCAAAGTTCTCCAGCTCCTCCTTGGAGGGACGGATGAACATGTTGGTGACAAAGTGTGCCTGCCAAGCCACCTCGACGATGAAGCGGATCTTGACGCGAGTGTCCTCATTGGCACCACAGAAAGCGTCCACGACGTAGAGCTTCTTGTCAGAGAGCTCGTCGGTGGCAAGCTTACGCACTACATCCCAGGTCTCCTTGGAGCAGGGGTGGTTGTCATTGTGATACTCCTCGCTGTCCCACCAGATGGTATCCTTGGAGGTCTCGTCTACGACGAAGAACTTATCCTTAGGAGAGCGACCGGTGTAGATGCCTGTCATAACGTTGACAGCGCCCAGCTCGCTCACCTGACCCTTCTCGTAACCCTCGAGAGACGGATCGGTCTCATCCTTGAAGAGACGGTCATAAGACGGGTTGTGGATGATCTCCTTGACACCCTTGATGCCGTACTTGCTTAAGTCGATGTTTGCCATAATTTAATGTTGTGTTCGTATAAAGTTTATCTTCTTTCTTACACTCTACTGATAGCCGCAAAGGGGAGTAATTGATCTCCACTCACATCCCCTTATTGCACGACAAAGGTAATCTAAAATAGTAGCTTAACCAAGGATTTAGCGAATTATTTCATCAATACAACCCCGTTGCATTTAATTTACTCTTTTATCACCTCTGTCTCCATACGCAGCAAAGGGCACTAATCGTTGATTAGTTGCCCTTTGCAAGTGCTATTCCGGACCTTGAGTTACTTGAATTCGTCCCAGCTCATGATCTCAATGTCATCCACATCCTTGGCACAGAATGCCTCGATGAAGGAAGCAGCGAGACGAGCATTGGTCACCAAGGAAATATTGTGATCAATGGCTGCACGACGCAGCTTGTAGCCGTTGGTCAGCTCTCTCGGGGTGAGGTTTTTATTTATATTCACCACGAGATCGACCGTGTGATCCCGCACCAGGTCCAGCGCCTGAGGCTCCTTACCCTCGTCGCTTGGCCAGTGGCAGAGCTCAGCAGGGACGCCATTTTCATTGAGGAAGCGGCAGGTGCCCTCGGTAGCATAGATCTTGAGGCCGCGCTTGATCAGCAGGCGGGCAGGCTCAAGGAGATCCACTTTTTGCTTAGCTCCACCTGTGGACATCAGCACGCCTCTCTCAGGGATCTTTTGCCCTACGGCAAGCATCGACTCGAGGAGTGCCTCGGAGGGACTGTAGGAGATACAGCCCACCTCTCCGGTGGACATCATATCCACTCCCAGGACAGGATCGGCTCGCTGGAGACGAGAGAAGGAGAACTGTGACGCCTTCACACCGACATAGTCGAGGTCAAAGACACTCTTCTCCGGCTTGTCGTACGGCTTGCCAAGCATGATCTTCGTCGCCAGAGTGATGAGGTTCATCTTGAGCACCTTGGAGACGAAGGGGAAGGAGCGTGAGGCTCGGAGGTTACACTCTATCACCTTGATCTCATTTCCGCGAGCGAGGTACTGCACGTTGAAAGGTCCGGAGATATTGAGCGCCTTGGCGATCTGGCGGGTGATGCGCTTGATACGGCGAACCGTCTCGATGTAGATCTTCTGTCCGGGGAATTGGATGGTGGCGTCGCCGGAGTGTACGCCAGCGAACTCGATATGCTCACTGATCGCATAGGCAACCAGCTCGCCCTTGTCAGCAACGGCATCCATCTCGATCTCCTTCGTATTCTCCATAAAGTCGGAGATCACCACCGGGTGCTCCTGCGAGACATCCGAGGCAAGACGGAGGAAGCGCTGAAGCTCCTCCTCATTGGAGCAGACATTCATCGCTGCACCACTGAGGACATAGGAGGGACGTACCAGCACCGGATAACCGACCTTATCGACAAACTCCTTGACATCGTCAAATGAGGTCAGCTCGCTCCATGCAGGCTGATCAATGCCCAAGCTGTCGCACATCTCGGAGAACTTGTATCTGTCCTCCGCATGGTCGATATCCTCAGGCTGAGTGCCAAGGACCTTGCAACCACAGCGGTGGAGCCTCATAGCAAGGTTATTGGGGATCTGACCACCTGTCGACAGGATCGTACCGTGAGGCTGCTCCAGGTCAATGATATCCAGCACCCGCTCCAGCGTCAGCTCATCAAAGTAGAGCCGATCCGACATATCGTAGTCGGTGCTGACCGTCTCGGGGTTGTAATTGATCATGATGGAGTGGTAGCCCTCCTCCTTGATCGCCTTGAGAGCAGAGACACCACACCAGTCAAACTCGACCGAGCTACCGATGTGGTATGCACCGGAGCCGAGTACGATCACACTCTTGTCCCCATCCTCAAAGGAGACATCGTGACGATGCCCATCGTAGGTCAGATAGAGGTAATTGGTCTTGGCGGGATACTCCGCTGCGAGCGTATCGATCTGGCGCACCACCGGGGTGACACCCATACTCTTGCGCAGCTCTCGGACCTCCAGCTGAGCGGCATCCATATCCTTGATCGTGTGCTTGAGCACCGCACGTGCGATCTGGAAGTCGGAGAAGCCCTGCACCTTTGCTCTCCTCATCAGCTCTGGCGAGATATCGCTGATCTGTGACAGAGCCTCTAGCTCCTCAGCGGTATCGATGATATTGCGAAGCTTGTGGAGGAAGAACTTGTCGATCTTCGTCAGATCGTGGATCTGATCGATCGTATACCCTGCTCGGAACGCCTTACTGATGACAAAAATGCGGTTGTCGGTAGGCTCCCGTAGGGACTTGTCTATATCCGGGATGACCAGCTCCTTATTCTCGACAAAGCCGTGCATGCCCTGACCGATCATCCGGAGTCCTTTCTGGATCGCTTCCTCAATGGTGCGACCGATCGCCATAATCTCGCCTACAGACTTCATACTGGAGCCGATCTCACGCGACACGCCGGCAAACTTGCTGAGATCCCATCTGGGGATCTTGCAGACGACGTAGTCGAGTGCCGGCTCAAAGAAGGCAGAAGTGGTCTGCGTGACACTATTCTTCAGCTCATGGAGTCCGTATCCCATACCGAGCTTGGCAGCCACAAAGGCGAGCGGATAGCCGGTGGCCTTAGAGGCGAGTGCCGAGGACCGACTCAGGCGAGCATTGACCTCGATGACACGATAGTCCTCGCTCTGGGTGTCCAAAGCGTACTGGACATTACACTCCCCCACTATGCCTATATGGCGAACGATTCGGATGGCGATGTCGCGGAGCTTCTGAAACTCCGAGTTGGTCAAGGTCTGAGAGGGAGCCACGACGATACTCTCACCGGTATGGATGCCGAGGGGATCGAAGTTCTCCATATTGCAGACCGTGATACAGTTGTCATACTTATCACGCACCACTTCGTACTCGATCTCTTTCCAACCCTTGAGACTCTTCTCCACTAGTACCTGGGGAGAGAAGGAGAAAGCGCGCTCGCAGAGAGCATTTAGCTCCTCCTCGTTGTCGCAAAAGCCACTCCCCATACCACCGAGGGCGTAGGCCGCACGGATGATGACGGGATAGCCGAGCTTCTTAGCAGCCTCGCGGGCATGCTCGATGTCCTCACATGCCTCGCTGGATATGGTGTGGACACCTATCTCATGCATACGCTCGCTAAAGAGCTCCCTGTCCTCCGTGTCCATGATTGCCTGGACAGGAGTCCCGAGGACCTCTATATCATAGTCCCGGAGGATCCCTTTCTCGTAGAGGGCTACGCCACAATTTAGGGCAGTCTGTCCGCCGAATGAGAGCATAATGCCATCGGGACGCTCCTTCTTGATCACTCTCTCAATGAAGTACGGAGTGACGGGGAGGAAGTAGATCGTATCAGCGATCCCCTCCGACGTCTGCACCGTGGCGATGTTGGGATTGACGAGGACGGTATGGATTCCCTCTTCCTTGAGAGCCTTCAGGGCTTGAGATCCTGAGTAATCAAACTCACCCGCCTCGCCGATCTTGAGGGCACCGGACCCGAGGAGGAGGATCTTCTTGTATTTCTTTACGTTCACGAGTTTAGGAGCTTAATAAAGTCATCAAAAAAGAATTCGGTATCCATCGGGCCTCCATGGCACTCGGGATGGAACTGGACTGCAAAGTACCTCCCGGACTCATGGATGATACCTTCGTTGGAGCCATCGTTGAGGTTCTCAAAGTAGGGACGCCAGCCGGCGGGCAGTGTGTTGCTGTCTACGGCGAAACCGTGATTTTGGCTGGTGATAAAGCACTTATCAGTACCACAAAGACGTACAGGCTGATTGGCTGAGCGGTGACCAAACTTCATCTTCTTCACCTTGGCACCGATGGCAAGCGCCATGATCTGATTGCCCATGCAGATCCCCGCTATAGGCTTTTCACCGCTCTCAATGACCTGTCTTACATGGTCAATGAGGGCGGTGCACTGCATCGGGTTACCCGGTCCGTTACTAATAAAGAGTCCATCACAGTCCATCTCTGTGAAGTCATAGTCCCAAGGAACGATCGTAAGATCGACATCCCGGTCGAGGAGCATCCGGACGATATTCTCCTTAGCGCCACAGTCCACGAGGACCACTCGCTTGGCACCACTCTTGGATAAATGTATCACCTCGGGAGTGGAGACCTCAGCGACAAGATTGACTTCGTCGGTCTGGAAGAAGTCTATATCCTGATCATCCACCACCAGCTTACCGATGAGCGGACCATGGTCACGGATCTCCTTGGTGAGCTCCCGCGTGTCGACACCGGAGAGACCGACCACGCCATGGCGCTCGAGAGCATCTGAGAGAGACTCTGCGGCATTCCAGTGCGAGTAGTCATCAGTGTAGTCGTGGACGATGAGAGCCAGCGGGTGTAGCTCACTACTCTCGAGGTAGAGAGCCAGATTGGTGGCAGGATCTACATCCTCCGGAGGGAATCCGTAATTGCCGATGATCGGGTATGTGCAGACAAGCATCTGACCCATGTAGGAGGGGTCGGTGAGTGCCTCGGGATAGCCGGTCATGCTGGTATTGAAGACAACCTCTCCGCTGACACTCTTATCAGTGGCACCGAAGAGAGTCCCCTCGTAGCAGGTCCCGTCCTGTAAGATGAGCTTACCTTTCTTTTTCATGGTCGCTATATGGTTTCGTGTATCTCTTATCTTCTGTAGTCCTCTTCGTAATAGTCGATGAAGGCTTGATTAACTAAGCGCATACCACCCGGCGTCGGGTAGTCTCCGGTAAAGTACCAGTCCCCTGGATTGTCCGGGATCGCCTTGTGGAGACCCTCGATACTCTGGAAGACAATGTCTATCGGACAAGTGACCTCAGCAGGTCGCATCAGCTTGATCATCTGCTGATTGAGCTCCTCGACAGTGAAGGGCTCGTAGATCTCCTTGACAAAGTTGGTTCGTCGCACCTCCTCGCTCCCCATGAGGGACTTGATCCTCTCATAGAGCTCGCTGATTCGATCCTCCATCCCACGCTCCTCATGGAGTGCAATAGCCGCACGGAAGGCGACAAACTCCTCCATCCGGCTCATGGCGATACCATACCAGTCCGGGTAGCGTATCTGTGGAGCGGAGCTGACGATCACCATCTTGCGGGGGCCAAGTCTATTGAGGATGCGGATGACACTCTCCTTGAGGGTCGTCCCGCGGACGATGCTGTCATCGATCACAACGAGATTGTCCTCGCCACGACGGATAGAGCCGTAGGTAACATCGTACACGTGGGCAGCCAGCTCATTGCGTGATGCCCCCTCGGTGATGAAGGTCCGCATCTTGATATCCTTGATCGCCACCTTCTCCGAGCGGATGCGCTTCCGGAGGATATCGCGGATCCTCTCCGAGTTCCTATTCTCCGGCATCTCCAGCAGCTCCTGTTTACGTCGGTCGAGGTAGTCCTCAAGTCCCTGAAGCATCCCTTGGTAAGCCACCTCGGCTGTATTGGGGATAAAGGAGAAGACCGTATTATCCAGATCATAGTCCACCTTCTCAAGGATCTCCGGCACAACAAAACTCCCGAGAGCCTTCCGCTCATGGTAGATATCGATGTCACTACCACGCGAGAAGTAGATTCGCTCAAAGGAGCACGCCTTATTCTCCTGCGGTTCGATCACCTGCTCCAGATGGACATTCTCTCCACTACGATCGATCGCAATGGCCTGTCCTCTCTCGAGCTGATGCACCTTGTCGAAGGTGAGATTGAGCGTTGTCTGGATCACAGGCCGCTCGGAGGCGACTACGAAGATCTCATCGTCATAGTAGTAATAGGCGGGACGGATGCCCCAGGGGTCGCGCACCGCATACATCTCGCCACTACCGGTCATGCCGCAGAGGACATAGCCTCCGTCAAACATAGGCCCGCACTCTCTGAGAGGCTGCAGAGCATCGATATGATCCTCTATATCCTCCGTGATGTCCATCCCCTCAAGTCCTTTGGACTTGCTATCCGCATAGCGGCGCTCCACCTCACGGTCGAGTCTATGACCGAGGAGTTCCATGAGCACGCGAGTGTCGGAGGTATCTCGAGGATGCTGTCCGCGAGCGGTGATGTACTTGAATATATCCTTGACCGTGGTGAGGTTAAAGTTCCCGCACATAGCGAGCGTCTTAGCCCGCCAGTTATTACGTCTCAGCGCCGGCTGGAGGTACTGTAACCCTGACTTCCCGGTCGTGGAGTAGCGGAGATGACCCATGTAGCACTCACCGATATAGGGAGCCGACTCGGCGTAGAAGCAGTCGTCCGCCTCTTCGTCAGCTATAGCCTCATCAATGGAGTGGTGGATGGTATTGAAGATCTCAGAGATAGCTCCCGATCCGAGAGCTCGCTCCCTGTAGAGGTACTCCGTACCCACAGGAGCCTGAAGCTTGACGCAGGCGACACCTGCCCCATCCTGTCCACGATTGTGCTGCTTCTCCATCATCAGGTAGAGCTTATTGAGACCATAGCGTCTGGTGCCGTATTTCTCCCAATAATACTCGAGAGGCTTCCGGAGTCGGATAAGTACCACTCCACACTCGTGCTTAAGTTGCTCCATACCTGTATATGTGAGGCGCTTTATTGTTTTAGACTACTTATTATGCTGCAAAGGTAGAGAAAATAATGCCACTTTACTCTCCTTTCCCAAGCTCTTCCAGAGCAAATCCACCCTGCCCACGGATCCCCTCAGACTAATATCGGTAGTAGTGATTATTATAGTCGGTATTAGTCGACACTAATACCGACTATAGTTAGCTCTAATATCGGCAATAGAAATATCGGACCAGTACCTACTGAGAGTCAGACTCATACAAAACATCTCCCAGAGACTCCCATATCTGGGGCATTTGTCCGACAGACTGCGACGGTAAGTGGGAATGTATGCGCCCAGAATACCTGTCCTATGATTTCTGCCCGAGGGATGAGAAGCACCAAACCCAATATATCGGATGAAGATTAAAAAATAGGTAATTTTGTGCCGATATGAGACTACGTACCTATATAATAGCCGGAGTTGCCCTCCTCGTCTCTGCAGTCTGCTCTGCGCAAATTGCCACACCGGGCTCAAGCCCTATAGGGCTGGGGGGTGAGGTAAAGATGCGGAGTATGCTCCACCTGCCTGTTTCTCGACTCGGCACATTTGACAGAGACTCTGCCCTGCTTGCGATGGAGGCAGCGGACAAGGAGTCTCTCAGGCTCTACCTCTTTGCACACAAGCAAGAGACGGATATCGACCTGATCCGATCGGGACATCACTCCACACTGAACGATGGACGACAGGTGTGGCAGTATAGGGTCACATCGCCCGGTGCGCTGAGTCTGAGCTTCTTCTTCGATCGTGTGAGTCTGCCAGAGGGATCTCTGCTCTTCATCTACACAGACGATGGCAGTAAGGTCCTCGGAGGATATGGTACTCAGAATATCAGTCGCTCCGGGACCATCGCCACGCAGCCGATAGAGTCGGACGACGTGGTGATCGAGGTCCAGGCTCCTGCGGGCAGCAGTCCGTCGCTACGACTTAGGGAGGTCAATCACGGCATCCGACCTCTCAACCTGCGCGCCACCTTTGGCTCCAACTTTGGTCGCGCAAGCAGTGCTCTCACCTGTACCCCTGAGGTAGTCTGTATGCCGGGACTGGATGAGATGAAGCGAGCCGTAGTCGTCGTGGTCATCAATGGCGAAGGGGTCGGCAGTGGCACCATGGTCAGTAATACCGAGGGGGGAAATACGCCCTACCTCCTCACTGCCGCACACGTGCTGTCCGTCAACTTCAAGCATATGAATATAGAGCAACAGGCGGAGCGCACGGTCGCAATATTCAATTATGAGTCCCCATCCTGCAGCGGAGAGGTGATGCCTGACCTTACGCAGTCAGTGAGCGGGGCCACTGTGGTGGGCTTCGACAAACCAACCGATGCCTGCCTCATCCGGTTGAATAACGTACCACCCGAGAGCTATCGTCCCTACTATATGGGATGGACGGCGGAGAAGCATCCGGGAGGCAATTACATCAATCTCCACCACCCTTATGCGATGACCAAGAGGGTCAATTACTACAATGGAAATGTGAAGGTCAACGTCACCTGTGAGACTGACCAACACTACTTCGATGACCATATGCACTACGAAGTGCCGGCGTGGGACGTGGGTACCACTGCCCCCGGATCCTCGGGATCACCGCTCATCGACAGAGCTCAGAGAGTCATGGGCGGACTGTCAGCCGGGAAATCCTACTGTAGCGTCAAGTCAGCCGACTACTTCTTCTCTCTAGCCAACGTCTGGGAGCAGAAAAGAGAAGCGACCGAGAACATTGTCCGTGCGCTATCCCCAAGAGGGTCAGGCACGCTTACCTGCGACGGACGAGACCCCTATGGCTCTCTGAGGAGTCGCGCACGTCGTATCACTCATGTCTCCTCTGCCCTGTCCGGAGACTCACTCTCCAGTCAGGGAGCACAGCTGAGCTCAGAGGTGATCCTCGGTGGTGCAGACGCCGTCGGTGAGCACTACCTCCTGAAGCCACACACTCAGCTCTACGGAGCTTATGTCATGCTGGATATGTCTCAAGTAAAGCCTAATGAGCTAGGGAGCGAAGACGTATCCATGACCTTGGAGGTCTATACTGGAGGCGAGAGCCCCGCTGCGACTATCCCGGTGGATCTTAGCAAGATCATTCAGGGGACACTGAGTTCGCGGCAGGATAATCTCAAGTATCGAGAGGTCTTCGTCTCCTTCCCGCAGCCGATCGAGCTGTCCGAGCGGGGAGAGCTAATCCTGGCTATCCCGACACAGTCACTGCCCAAGGGTGTCTCCATCCTCCATCAGCAGTACAGTGGAGCGGGAGGTCAGATGATGATCAAGTCGGACAACAAGTGGACTCCCAGGACACTGACCAAGGGGACAATTGCCCTCTGGATGGATCCCCTGATCGGGGACCCTGAGGAGGATCAGACAGAGCGGTCCTACCCTCTCTTCTCCCTCACAAGCACCTCCCCTGAACAGATCCTCCTGCAGCTCGCCGACAGAGTTAGCGAGACGGCAGAGCTAGGCATCTACACCATCTCAGGGCAGAAAGTCTACACCGCCACCCTACCCTCCAAATCTACCATCCTCGACAGACGGATGCTGGAGGGTCTCGGCGTCGTAGTCATCCATGTCACTGCGGGTAGCGAGCAACTATCCATAAAAGCACTATTCCCTGCCAACTAACACTACAGCATAAAATGAGCAATACGTCTTTTACCTCACTTACCTCGGCCCTCACACTTGGCATCCTGCTACTACTCTCCTCCTGCGGAGGCAACAAGAGTGAGTTTAGGATCCAAGGAACTGTCACCGGCGCCGTCGGCAAGACGCTCTATCTGGAGCATCAGGGTCTCTCCTCGATAGATCCTCTCGACTCGGTCGTCCTGGACGAGCGAGGGAAATATAAGATGAGTGCAGATGCCCCAGAGTACCCGGAGTTTTATCGTCTCAGGCTCGACAAGCAGGTGATCCCCTTCAGCGTCGACTCCATAGAGACGATCACGATCAATAGCGATGCACAGAGCTTTGCCACCGGTTACACTGTGGAGGGCTCTATACCGGCCGAGAAGATCAAGCATGTCTGGCTGGCTCAGCTGGATGCTAATGTCGCCATGTCGCATCTGGTACAGAAGTACGATGCCGGTAGTATCTCCTATGCAGACTTTGCTCAGAACCGAGACAGCATCCTAAGCAGCTACAAGGACATCGCCCAAAAGGTAATCTTTGAGGACCCCAAGTCTCCGGTTGCCTACTTCGCCCTCTTCCAGCAGATCGACGGTAACCTTATCTTCAATATCTACGACAAGAAGGACTCCAGGATCTTTGCAGCTGTCGCCAATGTCTACGACACCTTCTACCCCAATAGTGAGCGCAGAGATCACCTGTACAACCTCGCCCTCCGCTCCATCGCTGTCGTGCGGCAGCAGGAGAGGGCAGCCAGAGAGATCGCCCAAGTGGACTCTCTGCCAAGTAAGGATGTGCGCCACATCGGGTACTTCGATATCACCCTTCCCGGTCTTGACGGTCAGGAGATCAGTCTCTCAGACGTTGCTAAGGGACACGTCACCCTCCTCAGCTTTACCTCTATGGACACAGACTGGAGCACGGCGTACCAGAGCCAGATAGCGAGCCTCTACGAGACTTACTCTCCGCGCGGTCTGAGGGTCTATCAGGTCAGCTTCGACACAGACAGCTATGTGTGGAAGAATAGAGTGGTCAACCAGCCATGGCACAACGTCCGGGACAAGGATGGAGTCTACTCCTCCCTCATCGGCCTGTACAACATTAGCTCTGTCCCCGCACTCTTCCTCATCAATGCCAAGGGAGATATCGTGACAAGAGCAACCTCCTTCGATGAAGTAAGAGGGCTACTCAACAGACTGCTCTAACCTGTCATCCTACAGTAAGAGAGTGTGCCCCTAACAGTCGGTGAGGGGCACACTCTCTTATTTTGACGTCAGAGAAGGTGACAATTATGTTCCCGAGTCGTCTTTCTTGTGGAGTCGCGGCTCCTCGGACGGAGAGTCTCACAGTCTGCATATTTGGCAAGTAAGAGACCGGAGGAGACACTCAGAGACTCCGTGAGACAACCTCTTCCGGTGGAGATGGTATATTTGCACCACTGACACTTCCGTGTACACCCGATCAAACGTGATGAGTTGAATGGTTTCGCAGCACTTTAATGCCTCGACCAAGCAGAAATATCTAAAAATGACGAGGATTTGCTTATTTTTGTCTCGGAAACAAGGCTTACCCACTAATCAATCACGCAGACAACAGTTATATGAGCTACACCTTAGACAATATTGATATCAAAATACTGAGAGAGCTCCAGAAAAGCGGGAAGATAACCACCAAGGAGCTTGCGAGTCGTGTCGGGCTCTCTCAGTCGCCTGTCTTCGAGAGACAGCGCAAGATGGAGCAGGAGGGCTACATCAGCAAGTATGTTGCCATCCTCAATCCAGAGAAGACCGGCAACAACATCCAGGTATGGTGCAACATTAAGCTAAAAAAGCACGCACAGGAGATGGGGCAGGACTTCATGAATAAGATCATCGGCTTCGACGAGGTGGTTGAGTGCTACAACACTTCCGGCGACTATGACTTCATGGTGAAGATCCTGACCCACGATATGTCCGAGTACCAGAATTTTGTACTCAATAAGCTGGGTACGATCGATAGCATCGGCAGTCTCGACAGCGTCTTCGTGCTCGGGGTAGTCAAGCAGACATCTGCCATCCCTCTCCGAGACATCGACTAAGGGCGGAGACTTAGCATCAGCATCACGCCGTAAGAGGACTTACGGTAGGGATATTGGTGTCCGGTGACTAAGGGATTTCTTATCTCCTCTCTCCAGAAGCCTCTGATGGAGAGACTGCTCGAGCAGTGGTAGTCCAGCGTGAGCCTCATGCTGTGTAAGTCTAACCCACGCAGCCTGCTCTGGCTTTCGCTTCGCACACTTGCCTCCTCCAGCGATGTGTGGGTGTAGGAGTAGCTGAGATTGCTCTCTAGTGATGTCTGCGATGATGAGAGTATCGGGATACCCGATCTGATGAGCGGAGGGAGGGCAACCTGATATCTGACAGAGAGATCTCCACGTCGGTCGGTCTGTGTGAGGAGTCTCAGGCTCTCGATCAGGAGGGATCGGGAGTTGCTTAGGATATAGGCGGCCGAGAGCGTGAGCCCCTTACCGACTGTGGCGTCTACGCCGATCAGAGGACCAAAGTGGTCAGAGGTGGTGATCGTCTGTAGATCGTATGGACTCTCGGGAGTGGCATCGCTTCTTAGTCGGTAGTCAGGCAACTCAAGCTGCCCCTGATACTGGTGCTTGACGACCAGGCGCGGTGTCACAGATCGGATCGCGTCGGAAAGGGAGGCGAGGTCCAGCGTGATAAGCCAATTAGGAAGAAGGTTAAGCGACGAGGGGAGCCCCTTTTGCTCCTTGGGACTGACGAGGTAGTGCGATCTAAAGAGTCCAATAGCCCTATCCCTATCGTTATCACTCGCCAAGTCTCTCAGGATCTCCGCAGTAGCATCTTTCCTAAGACCAATGGTAGACATCCTAAGCCGTCCTGTCATATCTGCCCCATCGCCACTGACGCCACTACATATATAGGAGCGACTTCGGACCTGGCTGAGGAATAGATCCACGGTCACGCCACTGAGTGGACGAAGCCGAAGCTCACAGGCGAGGTCATCCTTGACGAAGTAGGAGGGGAGTCGACTAAGAGTGGGATCTTCCTTGATCCACTTGGATCTCATCGCATGATTGATCTCCTCAGCAAAGTCGCTTATCCCCAGCATATACCCGAGCGTGGGAGAGATCGCTCTCTCCAGATGCCCCACCCCGAAGACCTTGCCTGCCTCGGGAAGAAATCCCGGGATCGTACTACCCCCATAGCGACCATACTTCACCTGCAGTTCACCGGGACTCTTACGACTATCTCCCTGAGGAGCCAGTTGACCGAAGTTGTACCTAAGGAGGATATCCATCCGGCCATCGTTTCGGATCGTGTGCCCGCTACTCTCTTCCCCCACGATCACACCTCGTCTCCAGGAGTAATCCCCACTGTAAGTAAGACTTGCATAAGCCGGACGGAGGAGCCGATGACGCATCATGGGGGTGTGGAGAGAGAGGGTATACCTGCCCTGATACCTGTCTGTCGTACCGAGAGTAGCGATGGAGCGTAGTATCTGCTCAGAGAATAGGCGGAAGGAGAGGTCCTTGTCCCGACGCTCAATGCTGGATGGGGTGTCGTTAACGAGTGCGAGAGTGTTGCTGTGGATCGTGACCGAGCCGAAGGTCACAGGTGACCACTTCACCCCGAGAGATCGATCCCAGAGCCAGTTGCGATAGACCTGAGTGGAGTGTTCCATCTCTGCTCCAGGCGTTGGGAGGAGGGAGGAGTCGTACACTCGGCTCCAGCCACTGTGGAGACGCACATAGTCTCCGGTGCCGCTCTCTCTGAGGTAGTCGATGGTGGAGTGCATGCGCCGACTATTCCGATCCAGTGTCTGCGGATCTCGTCTTCGATGATGTGCTAAGTCGTAAGAGAGAGTGAGGTCGGACTTATTGCCTGCGGTACTACTCTCCGGTCTCACTCGCCAGTTACTCAGGCTTAGACGATCGGAGTGCTCATAGTATATCGGATCGCCTCCATTGTATGGCCGATCCGTATCATAGGGATCATAGCGGGGGGTACTTCTATTCTCCTGCAACGTGTATCTGACCGGAGCCTCTACTCCCCACCGCTTAGGCAGCAATTTACCTAACTCAATAATTGACTCAAGATCGAAGTAGGTGTGAGAAAGCGGTCTCTGAAGCCTCACATCACTCCTGATATCTCCATAGCCTGCACTCTGACTGCCTACCTTAAGGCTCGCTGACCCGAGGTCTGAGAGAGTGGCGCTGACATCGGTTAGCCATGCACCGCCCGACATCTGCCCTGCGCCGGATACCGACAGTTCATTGACCCAGACCTCTGCCGATACCCTCCTGCCACTCTTGTTTCTGACGCCTATCAGTATCGCCGTCACGTTACCCAGGGAGGGGTATCCCCGCAGTGAGACTCTCCCTCGGGAGTATACCTGACTTCGATCCTCACCGGCAAACGACTCCCGCTCCTCCTTCAGACTTATTAGTTCGCTGAGGTCTATCTGGAGGACATTGGCGGTGGGCCAGACAATATCCTGCAGCTCCCCATTACTCATCTTGCTATAGTCCCTCCGCGGCGTCACCTGTAGAGGATGGCGGTACTCATAGTAATTGGACGAGAAGTCCGACCCCAACCTTATGAAAAGCTCCAGATCCTGATCCCTCACCTCTCCCTCAGCATGAGTATAGAGGACAAGCTGTCGATAGTGCCGAAGGTCAAGGTCGGTAGCTCTATAGACTGCCGCTGTCTCATCCTTAGCCATATCCGAAATCGAGATCGCCAGCGCCTTCTCATCGTATCTCACTCGTGAGAGCGCCCCAGGGCGTCTGTCTCTTGCCACACCCCTCGGGGAAACGTACGGTATGGGAGAGCGACCCGAGTCCTCCTCCAGGCTGTGGGTCTGGAGGGTGATCTCCGCATTGGTCCGATCGGGATCTATAGTCGAGGTGTAAGGTTGCCAGGGGGAAGAAACGAGCCTAATCGCAGCGCATCTAAGGTGAATCGGCTGATTGAAGCGCCTCAGGGTGAGTCGCACTGCACTGATGTCCTGCATGCTGGGATGTATTCCCATGGTGGCATCGTACTTTGAGAGCGGAATGGTAAGCTTGACCCATCTCGAGGTCTGACTGCCATCCTCCCGGACCACCACTTCGCCAGTGTACCACTTGCCACCGGGCTGAAGCCCCTCTCTGGAGAGCGACAGCTGATAGCGGAAGAAGCTCTCTCTCGAGGTCAGTATCCCATCTCCATCGAGATCCTCAGTGTCCGGAAGGTCGGTCCACGCCGAGGGACGCCCTTGGATAAGTCTTGGGAGTGAGTTTCCTTCCGTACCATTGATGTACTTATACCTCTCCAGTATGCCTGCCTCAGCACGATCCCACCGCTCTCCGAGGTAGAAGTGGTAGTCATCCCCGGAGGGATCCTCCAGCGGAGAGCCGGGGAGAGTCACACCCCCCATAGTCCAAGCGTCAGGGTCAATGACAGTCTGAAGCGAGCTGATATAGTCAGCAAATAGTTCCTGCTCCTCACCGGAAGAAACTCCATCCAGTCCCACATCCTGACTCTCGATACCATCCGAGGAGAAGGAGCGAACCGGCGGGACTGACTCTGCCCGTCGACCATGGGGAGTGGTCACAGTCGGGAGACTGCTCTCAAAGTCCAGTGCACCATCCGGTATGATCTCCTCAGAGAATCGCCCAATATCGATCAGCAGATCCCCCTCCGGCGCACCTTGTTGCGAGTAGTAAGGATCCAGCAGCCATAGTTCGAGGGAAGTGATACGCTCCTTCTCCAGATCCTGTACCTCGAGTGGCGTGGCAATGGCAGCCCAGTTGTCAGTCGCACGACTGAGTCTAGCACCCTCGACCCAGCCCTCGGTACGGTAGTTATAGGGACCTCGCTCATCGGGATAGTAGGACAAGTTAAGCATCTGAATAAACTGCGTGCCCAGCTGATTGAGATCCCGTCTCGGGAAGAGCTCCTCCATCCGATACTCTCTCACCAGAGACTGACGTCTCATATCCTGCCGACGGGCGAGACTGATTGGCTGCCCGGGGGCCCCGTCCCTTACCAAGAGAGGGTCGACATTAAACCATGCCAAATGGGCTCTGTGATCTGCATCGCTCTCACCAGAAGAGGAGAGCTGCCACCTAAGAGACGAGGTAAGATCGACGGCACTTCCCCCGTCCTCAAAGTCGTCAATGACTATCTGACCACGCCCACCGGAAGTATTGTAGTCTGAGATCAGATGAGCGTACGCCATCCGGACCCTGAGCGAGCTGGGGAGATCGGGCGACACCTGACTAATCCCCGCAAGCCTCTTTGAGAGACTCCTGGAGGTGTAATCATAGGTGAGGTGAGCCCCCAGGATGGTATTACGGAGATCCTCCTGCTGGATACTCATCTTCTCCTCCCCGCTATCCTCTACGTAACCGTACAGACTGGTGCCGAGGGTAAGGTGCGAGACCAGTGCAAGCTCAGCCTCTACGCCAAAGAGCGACCTCCGCTTAATCTCCGTCTGCGACTCCAGGGGGATCGAGAGCTCGACCGGCTCCTCCGATGTACTAAGTATGGTAAGCTCCCCCTGATCATAGTCGACCTGATAGTCAGCCCCCTCTATCAGCGTCCGACCGCCCTGCACTGCGGTGATACTCCCCTTAGGGATGCGGTGACCGATCCGGACTGAACCACTTGACCTGGAGGAGACCGCACCAGTTATCCTAAAGAGATCCAGATCCTGCCGTTCCCTGGCCTTTGTCCGACTCTCCACGTACAGGCTCTCGTAGGGCTTGTATCCCCGGGGAAGGGATCTGAATGGCTCTCTCCGAGGGATAAAAACGGTTCCCATCTCCTCGCTCACGGTCACACCCGGGATATAGTCAAACCTCCCATCACTGACTCCACCCACCCCTCTGCTATCCTGCAGATCCCATCCCATCCATCTCATCCAGGACTCACCGGACGGAGTCATCTCTGTCGGAACCCCGGTAGAGGGCTCGACATAGCTCAGCCTCACCTCCAGATCATCCGACCCCGTCAGACCACCTGAGCCACCTATGGAGTAGCCGTTCTTCATCATCAGAGGCCAGAGCTCCGAGGCGGGAGACTTATCGCGGTCTACCAGGAGAGCCGCCGAGATCTTGCCGGATGGATCGGCATCGAAAGACCCGACACGTACGATCCGCCCCTGATACTGATACTCATAGGCGACGGCGAGTCTCTTCGTGTCAGCGATGGGGAACTTCAGGGAGATAAAGCCGAGAAGGCGATTGACCTCATAGCTCTCCTTATCCAGTCGTACGGCATAAGGGATCTCTACCTCATCACCGGAGCCCTGCCCCTCGGGGGGTGTCTCAGCCTCCTTGCTCAGAGAAGTATAAGCAGTCACCTTATGCACCCGACCTCCATTGTCAGAGGTATTATCCGACTCCATCCAGACCGTGACCCGGAGGATCTTGATCTCGCTCGAGACGAGGGGGAGCCTCTTTAGCGCATCATCGTACTTTTGGGCAAAAAACTCAGAGAGGAAGAAGTGCTTATTGACTTCATAGTCCGAGCTCTTCAGCTCGAAGGGGTAGATTTGCTTCCCTCGCCTGACAGTCATCCTCCTGACGTTGTCCCTCTGTATGGAGGTCAGGAAGCGCAACTGTAGCGGACCGATCCAGAGATCCCCCGTGACCCCGAAGAGATTAGATGGCATCGAGATCAGAGGATTGTGGCTCCTGTAGTTGATATTACCCGCCTGCAGTGACTGTAGGAGCTCATACTCCGCTCCTATATAGCCTAGTCGGAGCCTATTCTTGGATGAGCTCAGCCCCCGATCGGTATTATAGTCCAGGTCGAGAGAGAGCCGATCGCCGTAGCGTACACTGGTATGTAAGTTACCCTGATGCTCCAGGAGAGGGACAGATCTCTTGCGGTAGGCCTGAGGGAGGAGAGGATTGTCCTCCCATATCGTAGACTGTCCCACAGAGAGAGTGATCGAGCCACTGGAGGTGACCCTGAGCTGAGGGGGTGTGACCATCGCACTATCTCCCGACAGCTGGGCAGCTGCTGAGATAGGAGCGAGCAGTCCGAGCACAGAGAGCAGGAGTAGGAGACGACCCTTCATCAGCGCCCAGCAGGTTATTTAGATCATCTTCAGCCCCTTGCGGATGATATCATTGACACTCATCTCCGGATCCTCACGGATCAGCTTCTCGATGACCTTATGAGCCATTGCCTTCGTATATCCCAGTGTGACAAAGGCCTGCTCAGCCTCGTCCAAGATCTCTTTGCGGGCAGTAGGCGTAACGGTTCGGCTGACACTCATCTCCTTCGACCCCATATAGTCTGCCATCTCAGTCACCACCTTGTCTTTCAGGTCAAGGATCGCCCGCTTGGCCGTCTTAGATCCGATCCCTTTGACGCTCTGAAGTGATCGGTCGTCTCCGGAGGCAATGATAGAGACCAGATCCCCGGCGGTGAAGGTACTGAGGATAAGTCGCCCCGTCGCAGGACCAATGCCGGAGACACTGGTCAGCAGACGAAATATCTGACGCTCGCTTAAGTCCATAAATCCGTAGAGCTCAAATGCATCCTCCCGGATCACCTCATGGACAAAGAGACGCACCTCGTCGGACTCCATTCGGTCCAGAGCATTGTACGTATTGAGGGTGATATTCAGCATATACCCAATGCCTCCCGCCTCTACGACGACAGCTGTCGGAGTCTTGGAGGACAATTTCCCATAGATATACTCAATCATGGTTGAAAGGTACCAAAAAATATGACTTCCCTTATTCTCGAAAAGAGTAATCGCGATAGAATCAGCCTTCATAGGTCGTCTGTCTCAAGACAAGGGCGTGAGAGATCCACACCTAACTGGCTATCAGCAGATAGGAGTCCGCTGATTCTATTACCGGTATTAGTCGCATCTAATACCGGTAATAGTGTCAGCTAATACCGACTATAGATTTGACTAATAACGGTATTAGTCCGAGGGGTGCTTTGCCATGAGACGACATCGGCACTCAGGTCTTACGACGACAGCTTTTCCGGATGGAAGACCCTCTGAGCCGTCAGGGTTGCGGGAGGACCTCTTTTAGACTAATTTTGTGCCTACATAAGAGACCATACCATATATGAATAGTATGAATATAGAGGAGCTGTACCAAGTCTTCCTGCGTCATCCCTCCATCTGCACCGACTCAAGGCAGGTAGAGCAAGGGGACTTTTTCGTCGCCCTACCCGGCGAGCGGGTGGACGGAAATACGTTTGCCGAGGCGGCGCTAGAGCTCGGTGCTGCCGTGGCTCTGGTCTCAGATCCGGCTCTCGCCGAGAGGGACAAGCGCTGCATCTACACCGAGGATACGCTCCTTGCACTGCAGCAGCTCGCCAAGAGACACCGGGAGAGCTTCAGGATCCCGCTGCTCGCCATCACAGGAAGTAACGGCAAGACCACGACGAAGGAGCTCTGCGCCGTCGTCCTCACTCAGAGGTACAAGGTACTCTATACGGAGGGAAACTTCAATAACCACCTCGGCATGCCGCTCACTCTCCTGCGTCTCACTGACGAGCATGAGATAGCAGTGGTGGAGATAGGAATCAATCACCCGGGCGAGATGGCTCCTCTCGCCGATATTGCCCGTCCGACCCACGCTTTGATCACAGGGATTGGGAAGGCGCACCTCGAGGGTTTTGGTTCACTCGAGGGGACGCTGCGAGAGAAGAGCATACTCGCCGAGAGAGCCTATGAGAGAGGGGGAGTCGTTTTCCTTAATCTCGATGACCCGCTCCTCCGAGAGCGCTGGTCTGACAAGGCTCAGGTGACCTACGGTCTGGCAGATGGCTCCTACGAGAGGGAGCCGGACTTCAGGGCGACGATCCTGAGGGAGCAGCCCTACCTCTCCCTCCGCATCAGCTGTAGCCTGGGAGAGCAGGAGGTGAGGACCCATCTCGTGGGGCGATACAATTACCACAATGTCCTCGCAGCCTTTGCCGTCGGGGTGACCTTTGGGCTCACTATGCCTACGATTGCCAACGCAATCGAGTCCTATACTCCGACCAATGACCGCTCTCAGGTGGTCAGGCTGCCGCGCCATGTCTCGCTGATTATGGATGCGTACAATGCTAACCCCTCCTCGATGCGGGCGGCCATCGAGAATCTCTTTACCGCACCGGAGCCGGCAAAGTTTGCCATCTTCGGCGATATGCTGGAGCTGGGCGACGCATCTGAAGAGGAGCACCGGGAGATCATGAGACTGATGGAGGGGGAGCCGGAGATCACGACACTCTATGTGGGCGAGACCTTCTGCCGACTCGCCTCGCCGGAGACGATGGCCTTCCGAGACATTGAGGGGCTTCGGTCGTTTCTGGAGGTGATCGAGGTACCGGACGAGAGTGTCTGGCTACTCAAGGGGTCTCGTAAGATCGGGCTTGATAGGCTCAGAGACACCCTGGCGATAAAGGCTGAGGAGGGGGCATTAGACTCCCACATGCTTCCCAAATCGAAGTATAGATACTGATCTCCTATGAGCCTAGACCTATACGCTCTTCTGCTGACTCTGGGAGCCGGGATGGCGACACCTCTCGGGGGCGCCCTAGCACTCATCGGTCGGAGAGGATCCCATGAGGATCGGCTCCTCGCGCTGGGTATGGGGCTTGCCGGTGGTGTCCTCCTTTACCTAGCTCTGCAGGGCATGCTACCTGAGGCATGCGAGGAGCTGGTCTCACTCTATGGGGAACGGGGGCATCTCCTTGCTCTCGGGGGCTTCGCCGGCGGCATGGCGGTGATGGCACTACTCGACAGGCTGTTGCCCGGGAGCACTCACCACACGCAGCACGACAACGGAATGAGGATCACGGAGAATGCAGAAGAAAAGCGCTCTCTACTCATCTCCGGACTGGCGGCTGCAGTTGCGATCTCGATCCACAATATCCCTGAGGGGATGATGCTCTATCTGACGGCAGCGGAGTCTCCGATGGAGGGGATCCCGGTGATGCTGGCCGTCGGCATGCATAATATCCCTATCGGACTCTCGATCGCCACACCTATATACTATGCCGGGTATGGGCGCATGAGGGCGCTGTTGGTCTGCCTTCTCTCGGGGGTGATGGAGCTGATCGGAGCGGTGCTCGGAGCTTTGCTGGCCGCACCGATGGAGTCGCCCCTTTTCCTTGGTCTGATGCTTGCACTGATAGCCGGGATTATGGTTTACGTCTCTTTCGATGAGCTGATCCCCGCCGCATACAGCTACGGGAGGCGCCACGCCTCCCTCTATGGGATCCTTTTGGGTCTGCTCTTCATGGGGCTGACGATGGCTCTGATACACCACTGATCTTTATGGAAGGCAATTTTACAATAGCCCTGATGATGACCCTGCTGGCAGGGCTATCGACAGGCATCGGCGCTGTGATCGCCGTACTCTCCAAGCGAACCAATAAGTCACTCCTCTGTGTCGGACTGGGACTCTCCGCCGGGGTGATGATCTATATCTCCTTCGTGGAGCTGCTGTCTCAGGCGCGGGTCTCTCTCGTGGAGACGTGGGGACCGGTGGGAGAGCTGTATGCGGTGCTGGCTTTCTTCGGCGGTATCCTAGCGACACTGCTGATCGACCTGGCAATCCCCGAGACGGAGAACCCCCACGAGATCCACGGCGTGGAGGAGATGGGTACCGGGGAGGATCACTCTATGGAGGGTCTGAGGAGGATCGGGCTGATGAGTTGTCTCATCATCACGCTGCACAACTTCCCAGAGGGCATGGTCACCTTCCTTTCCGCCCTTTCGTCCCCTACCACAGCATTACCAATAATGCTGGCAATCATGATCCACAACATCCCTGAGGGCATCTCCGTCTCCGTCCTGATCTACTACGCGACCGGGAGCCGCTCACGGGCCCTCCTCCTCGGCGTCCTCTCCGGACTGGCTGAGCCGGTCGGGGCACTGGTGGGTTACCTCTTCCTACAGCCCTACCTGACCCCTGCGCTACTCCACACCACCAATGCGGTCATAGCGGGGGTGATGATCTACATCTCGCTCGATGAGCTGCTCCCGGCGGCAGAGCGGTACGGACAACACCATCAGGCGATCCTGGGCGTGATCTCCGGCATGGCGGTGATGGCGGGGACACTCCTTGTATTGTAAAAAAGACTATACTTCTTCCTTTTTCCTAAATCTCCCTTATAATCAGTCTTTGGGAGAGTTTCGAGGGGGCTTTTTGCGTATATTTGTGCCGTGAATGAAGGGCGTACCACACGTCCTCAACTCAAGAACTATGAACAATTTACTAGTGCGTCCTCTCAGGCTACGTGTCCTCATATCGCTCCTCGCTCTGCTGCTGACCTCAACACTGGGAGAGGCACAGGAATCTCTCCGCGAGGAGATGAAGGAGATCTCTATGGAGGGGAAGAAGGTGAAGGGTTTCCTGGTACCGGTGCGGACAGAGTACGGCGAGAGCCTCCCAACCGTGAACCTCGGACCGGTCTCTATCTATCGGGAGATGAAGTATGCTACCCCCGAGGAGCGCAGAGCCTATAACCGCCTGGTGAGAGATGTGAAGATCACCCTCCCTTACGCCAAGATGGTGAATGAGACAATGATGGAGACCTACGAGTATCTCCTGACTCTGCCCAATGACAAGGATCGAGAGGCTCACCTCAAGCGGATGCAGAAGGAGCTCTACGAGCAATACAAGCCAGAGATGAAGAAGCTCACCCTCCGACAGGGCAAGCTCCTCCTAAAGCTGATCACGAGAGAGACCAATAGCACATCATACGAGCTGATCGACTCATTCCTTGGTGGCTTTGCGGCAGGATTCTGGAATATGTTTGCCAAGTTCTTCGGCGCCTCTCTGAAGGCTGACTATGACCCCTATGGAAAGGACGCTATGATAGAGCGGGTCTGTACGGAAGTGGAGTACGGACTGATCTAAAGTCACTTCTTAGGTAAAGGGAAGCGGTAATCGCATCCCTCTGCATACCTAGAGCATCCGAGAGCTGTCCGTCCACGAAGGAGGTGTCCCTTATGACACTTAGGACAGAGACCTCCTTCATGGGGGATATTATCATCAGGTTTATCTGACTTAGAGGAGGAGCGGCGCTGCCGGTTCTTCTTTTTTGCTTTTTCCCTCGAGGGAGAGGACTTCTCCTCCTCAATCAGGGCACTCATGGTGCGAGGATCACGGATCACCTCAGTTACCATCCGGGTGACCTTCTGCGTCAGGTCGGAGATGAACTGGCGAGCATCGTACTCTCCACTCTCGATCTGACGCAGCTTCCGCTCCCACTGACCGGTCAGCTCCACACTCTTGAGCATGTCGTCTCGGATGATATGGATCAGCTCCTTACCAAGTGGGGTCGGGAGCAGAGTCTTCCGCTGCTTACGGATATAGTCTCGACTAAGGAGCGTCTCTATGATAGCGGCGCGAGTTGAGGGGCGCCCGATACCGTTTTGCTTCAGAGCCTCCTTCATCTCCTCACTCTCCACCAGCTTGCCGGCAGTCTCCATAGCCCTGAGGAGCGTCGCCTCAGTGTAGGCTCTCGGAGGGCGGGTCTGCTTCTCTTGCAACTCTGGTTTGTGCGGGCCCTGCTCTCCCTCTACAAAGGCGGGCATAATACCCGTAGGCTGCTCTTCGTCCCCAGACTCCTTGTCCTCGTCAGGCTTTACCACCGTCTGCCACCCCTGATCGGTGATCACTCGTCCGTTGGCTCTGAAGCGTACGACCTCGACTGCTCCCTGGACCGTTGTCTGCTCGTACTGCATATCGGGATAGAAGGCAGCGATGAAACGTCTCGCTATGAGGTCGTAGATCTGCCTTTCCTCATTGGTGGTTAGCACCCCTACCTCGCCGGTCGGTATGATCGCATGGTGGTCGGTCACCTTACTATTATCCACAACGCTCTTAAGCTTCCGAAGTTTCTTATGCCCCAGTGGGGAGATTAGGTCGCTCAGCATCCGGTGATGCTGGTAGAGGTTATTGAGGATCCCAGGACACTTGGCGAAGACATCCTCAGTGATATAGGTTGTATCCACGCGCGGATAGGTGACTAACTTCCGCTCGTAGAGTGCCTGAATCGTTCGGAGGGTCTCATCGGCGGAGAGCCCCAGCTTCTTATTTGCCTCGATCTGGAGGGAGGTAAGGTCAAATAGATGCGGAGGAGCTTCCTTCCCCTTCTTCTTCGTCACCTTTGTGACAGAGAAAGGCTTCCCGGTGATCTTATCCAATATCTTCTGCGCCTTGTCGACTGTACTGTAACGCCCAGTGGTGGTGGCAAAGGTTGTCTCCCGGTAGATCGTCTTGATCTCCCAGTAGGGCTCCGGGACGAAGTGCTCTATCTCCTCCGCCCTCTCGACGATAAGGGCCAGGGTCGGAGTCTGCACACGTCCGACAGAGAGCAGGCGACGGGAGTCCCCCGACCGATACTTAAGGGTATAGAGCCGAGTCGCATTGATCCCAAGGAGCCAGTCTCCGATCGCTCGCGTCATGCCGGCATAGTAGAGCCGCTCATACTCGGCAGAGTCGTGGAGGTGATCGAAGCCCTCCCGGATCGCCTCCTCGGTCATCGACGAGAGCCAGAGACGCCGGATCGGGACCCTACAGTCAGCCAGCTGGAGTACCCAGCGCTGGATCAGCTCTCCCTCCTGACCGGCATCACCACAATTGATCACCTCGTCAGCCTCGGATACCAGTCTGCAGATAACATCAAACTGGTGCTTGATGCCGCTATCCTTCTTCAGCTTGATCCCAAATCGCTCCGGCACAATCGGCAGGTGGACAAGACTCCACCGCCGCCACCTTGTGGCATACTCCGCCGGCTCCTTCAGCTCACAGAGGTGACCAAAGGTCCAGGTAACCCGGTATCCATTGCCCTCCATATAGCCGTCGTGTGTCTCATTGGCACCCAGGACAGCGGCAATGGAGCGCGCCACAGAGGGTTTCTCAGCGATACAGACCTTCATCCGATAGACAAGGGAAGGGATGGGAAAGACAGGTTCACACCGCTCTCCCATCCCTTTGTTTTTTAAATTAAATAGCTCAGATATCGAGCTGCTTGCGGATCGCCTCTACACGCTCGTCGCAGGTACGGCGTGCCTCGGTCAGTTGATCAGAATCCTTCGGAGAAGCATGCACCTCGATGTAAAACTTGATCTTAGGCTCCGTCCCCGACGGGCGGATAGAGAGCTTGGTGCCGCTAGCGGTAAAGAACTGAAGGACGTTGGACGTGGTGGGGAAGTCAAGTGTGTAGGTCTCGCCACTCACCTGATCTCTACCCTCCAGTGTGGAGTAATCCAATACCTCTGTCACCTGCTCGCCTGCAAGCTCTTGGAGGGGGTGATGACGGAAGTTCTTCATCATATCCTCGATCTCCTGAGCACCGGTTACGCCGGGACGCACCACGCTAATGGTCTTCTCGATGGAGTAGCCATACTCGAGATAGATTTTGTCGAGAAGCTGATAAAGGGTCATACCCTGCTCCAGTGCCCAGGCAAAGATCTCTCCCATAATGATACAGGCAGAGACAGAGTCCTTATCGCGGACGAAGTCTTCCCAGAGATAGCCGATACTCTCCTCACCACCACCGAGGTAGCGACGGGTACCCTCGTTTTGACGCATCACGCTGGCAATCCACTTGAAGCCGGTGTAGCAGTCGTAGAGCTCGACGTGACCAGCATCAGCCACATTACGGATCAGGTCGGTGGTCACGATGGTCTTGACGAGATAGTCACTCTCGGACAGATCACCGATCTCCTGATGACGCTTGATCGCATAGTAGGCATAGAGGAGGCAGGTCTGGTTGCCGGTGAGGAGGACATACTCGCCCTCATTATCCTTACACCCCACAGCGAGACGATCCGCATCGGGATCTGAGGCATGAAGCGGTGTGTAGACAATGCAGAGGTCGTGGTGAGCCTTGATCGCCTCGGGAGTCAGCCGAGTCGTCAGCAGAGCATCAATGTACCGCTCATCGAAGCTCTCATCGATGATCGTGATCAGATCCTCTCGTCCCTCAAACTTGATGTCACGTACGGAGCGGATCTTATTCACCTCCCCAATGATATTCTTATCATGAGGTGCGATGATCTGGGCCCCATCCTCCCAGTAGACCTTAAATCCATTGTACTCGCGCGGATTGTGAGAAGCGGTTACCATCCCTCCGCTCTGACAGCCGAAGTGACGAATCGCATAGGAGATCATCGGCGTAGGTCGGAGGCTCTTGAAGAGGTAGACCCGTATGCCATTGGCAGTAAAGACATCAGCCACGATACGAGCAAAGGTCGTACTATTGTGGCGTCCATCGTAGCCAACGACCACCTTAAGGTCTGCGTCCTCGCCAAACTCCTTGATCATATAGTTGGCGAGACCCTGAGTGGCAGCACCGATATTGTATTTATTCATACGATTGGTCCCGGCACCCATGATGCCCCGCATGCCTCCGGTGCCAAACTCCAGATCCCGGTAGAAGGCATCGACCAACTCCGTCGGATCCTCTGCGTCCAGGAGCCGTTGCACCTGACGGCGTGTCTCCTCATCATAGTCCTCAGAGAGCCACTTCTGAGCCCTCTCACGTGCTGAGGCGATTAAGCTTTCCGATACTGCCATAGCAATGTTTCGATTATAGTATGTGATTATTATATTCTTTCGTACTACTGACACCAGTAGTGTCACTCCAGTGGAATCAAAGGGAAGAGCTCCCTCGCTCGGGACCACCACAACCCATCCACACACAAATGTACCTTTTTTTCTCTACCCTCATAATCCGGTACAGACCTGTCGCGCCAAATCCGTATGGTGATGCCATCAAACTAATACCGGTATTAGTCCAAACTATAGTCGGTATTACTCAGCACTAATACCGGTAATAGTGAATGCTAATATCGGTAACAGAATTAGCGGATCACTTTATTCTGGAAACCAGACTATTGAGTTGATCTATATTCACCTCATAGAGACGGTCGGATTTAGATGGTTGGATCTATTGCATTTGCCCTGCCATTCTGCAGCAAAGTCCCATTCATTTCCTATAGACTGGTGGTGTATAGTGAACTAAGGAAGGCAAAAGGTTGCGGGCAATTTTGGGGAGCCGAGCGGAAAAAGTTAGATTTGCTTTGTGAGCGGCACAACAGGTCGCCGCCAAGTCATAGTTATATAAGAAACTCACCTACCATGAAGTCTGATCAGCACTGCACACTGCGTGTCAGGGGTCAAGTCCTGGATCTCACCGAGGAGCCCGTCGTCATGGGCATCCTCAATCATACGCCGGACTCCTTCTATGCCGGGAGCCGTATCCAGGGGGAGGAAGCTGTCGAGGAGCGTATCGACAGGATCATCGCTGAGGGAGCCAAGATCATCGATGTGGGGGGCTACTCCTCCCGACCAGATGCGGATGACGTCTCCCCAGAGGAGGAGTGGCGACGGCTGCGTGAAGTGCTAACCGCTATACGTCGCCACTATCCCGATGTGATTGTCAGTGTGGACACCTTCCGCGGGGAGGTGGCTCGCAGGTGCATTGAGGAGGGCGGTGCCGATATCATTAACGATATATCCGGCGGACTAATTGACCTTGAGATGCTCCCGACGGCAGCACAGCTCGACGTCCCCTATATCCTGATGCATATGAGGGGCACACCCAAGACTATGCAGAAGCAGCTCCACTACGATGGTCGTGTCGCCGACGGAGCTATAGCGGAGCTACTCAGTCAGCTGCAGAAGGCTCGTGAGCTCGGTATGAGGGACGAGAATATCATCGTAGACCCGGGATTTGGATTCTCGAAAAACACGGAACAGAACTGGGAAATGATGGCGGACCTCGACAAATGGGGCGACCTTGGGTACCCACTTCTCGTGGGCATCAGCCGGAAGAGCATGATCTATAAGCTCTTTGGATACACTCCATTTGAGGCGCTGAATGGGACCACCTTCCTCAACACCTACTCGCTCCTCCATGGGGCACACATACTGCGGGTGCATGATGTGCGTGAGTGCGTGGAGTGCGTACGTATGTATCAGGAGCTTCGCCGACTCTCTGACGAGGACGCCAAGCCGATCGACTAAGTAGTATCCTAATATGTATGGAGTGGCTATCCTTTAATTTCGTCGACGTACTCGACATTCTTCTCTTTAGCGTCCTGCTCTACTATCTCTTCAGGGCGCTGCGCAAGGGGGGCAATAGCACGCTCCTCGTCGGCATCATTACCTTCGTGATGATGTGGGTGCTCTTCTCCCGGATCCTCAGCATGCGCCTCATGGGGCGGATCATGGACTACATGATGGGGATGGGGCTGCTGGTGCTGGTGATCCTCTTCCAGGACGACATACGGCGCTTCCTCACCCTGCTGGGCTCGACGAATAAGTGGCTCTCTCCGGAGAAGATCTTCCGACAGCGCAAGCGCGACCAGGCGAAGCAGCAGGAGGCCTCGTACATTGCGATGATGACCTTTGCCTGCCTCCGTATGGCGAAGAAGAAGGTGGGGGCGCTGATCGTCATAGAGAATAACGTCGACCTAACACCGATAGCACACACCGGCGAGCTGCTAAATGCGGACGTCAACTCGCGACTCATCGAGAATATATTCTACGAGGGCTCACCACTCCACGACGGGGCGATGATCATCCGGGATCGGCACATCCTCGCCGCCGCCTGTATCCTGCCTGTCGCCCATAGCAGCTCGCTGCCAAAGGAGATGGGCCTGCGCCATCGCTCCGGACTAGGGGTAAGTCAGCAGTCGGATGCTCGTGTCATCATAGTCAGTGAGGAGCGCGGTGAGATCACCATAGCCTACCGCGGGGAGATCGTTCGCCAGGTCGACTCCGACGGACTGCGCCGCTTCCTCTCCTCAGACTTCTCCGATCTCTCGACTATTGGACCGATACTGGCTTCGGCAGCAGCGTGAGATCTTACATTGGGAAATTTAACTTTTTGACACAAAGAAATGAAAGGATTTATACAGTCTGAGGAGCCGATCCTCACCCGACACTCACAGTACGACCTCAATAACTCCCTTCCTACCGGGATCGAGAAGGTGGAGGAGCTGCTGAGGAATATTCTACTCACTACCCCATCAGCCTTCAATTCTCAGCCGGTCCGTATGGTACTCCTCACCGGGGCTGCGCACCGCCGTCACTGGGATCTGATCAAAAGCCTCCTGATCGAAAAGATCGGTGAAGAGAAGTACGCCGACGGAACTGCAGATAAGATCCGTGGATTTCGTAATGCAGTGGGGACGGTGCTTTTTTTTGACGACGAAGAGGTAACGAGGTCACTTCAGGAGCGCTTCCCGACCTATGCGCACAACTTCCCCCTCTGGGCAGAGCAGGTGCAGGGCTCACACCAGTATGCCGCTTGGCTGGGACTGGTGGGGCTGGGCTTTGGTGCCAATCTCCAGCACTACACCGGTCTCGATGACGATCGGGTGCGAGAGGATGCAGGGGTACCGTCGGAGTATCGATTCATCGCTGAGCTGGTCTTCGGCGGGATGAATAGCGATACCGGGGAGGAGAAGGAGAAATTACCACTCTCGAAGACCCTCCGAGTGGTCTCCGAGTAATCCTTGTACGCTTAGCACATAGTCATCGTGCGGCGGGTATTAGTCTTAGCATTTATGGTGACACTTCTTGTCACCCTCACGCCGGCACTGCTCTCAGCAGAGACAGTGCCGGCGTCTGAGGACTACCCCGCTCAGAGGGACAGTTTCCTCATCACCACGCAGGACTCGGTGCCGCTCTCCTTCACCATACCCAATATTACCGTGGAGATGCCACGGGGGAAGTACAGAAAGGAAGGAAATCCGGCTATCGCTCTGGTGCTTGATGCGATGGAGAGTGAGCGAAACCGCCGAGACAGCATCGACTACAGCTACCACCTTCGTGGGGCTGATCGTCTGACCCTCTCGCTTGCCAACTTTGACCTGAAGGCAAAGTGGCTGAATACCCTCTTCCCCTTTTTCCCTAAGTACGTCACCCGCTCCCGGTTAGATGGGAAGTGGGTCCTACCCCTCTCCATCAGGGATCGGATCTCGGACTACGGGTATAGCACCGAGGATAGTCAGTGGCGGGAGGTGATCCGATACTCTCGCCACACTGGGCTGGACCAGACCCTTGATGACGGGACGATGACCGTAGCGATCGAGGAACTCTTTCCGGAGGTCGATCTCTATGGCAGGGATGTCCGACTGCTCCAGACTCACTTCGCCAGTCCCCTCAGCCCCGACGGGCTCAGTCAGTACAAGTACTACCTCACCGACACGCTCGTTATGCGAGGGCAGGTGGCACAGACGGTTACTTTCTTCCCCTTCGTACCGAGTGATCCCACCTTCCGAGGCCATCTCTACTTCACCGTCACTGATCCGCCACGCTTACTGAGAAGCGAACTCATCGTCCCTCAGTCCACCAACCTCAACTTTGTCGATGCACTCTCCATCACACAGGAGTACGATCCCGCTCAGCCGGATAGGAGACAGGTGAGCGAGGAGACCCTCAGTCTCTCCTTCAGACTCTACTGGCGCCTGCTCTCACTCTACGTAGAGCAGACGAGGCATTACGACAACCACGAGGTGGTCACCCCGGGGACTCCGACAGCCGGGTCAGACACCCTACTCTACAGCGCCCCTCAGGCGATTACCGACCTCTCGTCCGACTCCACCGCAGTGCGATACAGACCGGAGACGGAGCGGATGCTCGCCTCCGACCAGGGACTCAAGGACTTCCTTGCCGAGGTAAAGGCGATCCCGCTCTACCGTTTTCTCTTAGATGCGGCGGACATGATATCGCTCGGATACATAAGGACACAGTACGACCGGTACAAGCTCTTCGGTGGAAGCCACTTCGACATCGGCCCGTTCAGAGACCAGGAGCTGAAGCACTCCCTCTCCGTCATCTGGTCGTTTCTCCCGAAGGGGTACTTCCGGGAAGAGTTTCCGAGGGACGAGCTCCAGCTCTCCTACAGCCACGACCTCTTTACCCCCGGTCAGCTCTATGCGACCGACCCACAGGACAATACCTACTACCACTTCGGCACCACCTATCTCACCAACCGCTCCTACCGGAATATCTGGCAGCTGCAGTACCTCCACGACTACGGCTCCACACTGTCGCTGAGGGTCTACCTGCAACATGTGACCGACACCCCGGCGGAGCACGGCTTCCCGTACCTGAAGGTGCAGCGGGATGGAGACCTGCTGCGCCAGTGGTCGATCACGGACTCCGCCGCCGGAGTGGAGGTTCGCTGGGCGCCTGGAGAGAGGATCCGTCCCGGGTCGATGGAGCGACACTCGCCCTTCAAGGACCTGATCAAGCGGGAGTACCCTGTGCTCTTCCTTAAGCACGAGACCGCCGCCAGAGTACTTGGGGGGGAGTACCTCCGACACCGAACGGAGATCCGGCTGGAGCAGCGGTTGCCATTGGGCATCTGGGGACGCATGGACTACCAAGCAACAGTGGGCAAGCTATGGAATACGGTTCCCTTCCCTCTCCTGTACATTCCGCCGACCAATCGGGGCTTCTCCCTCCACGACAATGGATTTAAGATCCTCTACCCGCTGGAGTATGTGGCAGACGAGTGGGCGACACTCTTCGCACAATGGCATATGAGGGGACTGATACTAAATAGAATCCCTCTGCTGAATAAGCTGAGCTTACGAGGTGTCTGGAGTCTCAACTATCTCTACGGCAACACGTCTAAGCTTAATCAGCAAGCACATGCGACGGACATTTTCATCCTTCCCACGATTGCCACAGAGATGCGCCACCAGAGCTATGTAGAGGTCGGTTTCGGTCTGGAGAATATCCTAAAGCTGGGACGCATCGATGTCTATCGCCGACTGACGGCACCGGGTGCGTACAGTCAGGGATCACCATGGGCGGTCCGCGGCACGCTTCGAGTTGACTTTTAACGTAACATTCAGATGCGCTACCCTCTCCACAGACTCACTGTCGCAGTTCTCCTCTTACCGGTGCTACCACTTGCCGCTATTGCTCAAGAGACGAATCACCTCACTCTCTCTGCATCGGCCGGCGTTGTTGCCCCCCGACTCCACCCGATCGGCGAAGTCAGTCTCACGGGAAGTAATACATTACTTACTCCAAGGCTCAGTATGGAGTACAACCTCTCGTACAAGGATGGCACTCAGACCGATGATGAGATGAGAGCAACCTGGACCGGCGGACTGCCCAATCGTTATATCGGCAACTATCAGCTGAGACACACCAAAAGCCGTCGGATGGGGCTCTTCGCCGGGGGGACTCTGCACTGGATCATCTCCGAGCGGGACCGGGTCAACCTCAATGGCAACCTCGAGCTTCAGGACACCTGGGATCAGCGGTATCACCTCGGGATCAATAATATCGTACCTCTCGAGGTAGAGGGACATACCACGTACTCAGGCGAGCTGGAGCGACGGACTCGAGCCGGCGGGGCTCTACCGGACCGGTACCCCGGATGGAACGGTGCACGACTGAAGCAAAAATGGACCGGCGGGCTTACTCTCTCCGGTGACCACCGTCTGCCAAGCTCCTCGGCACATCTTTCCTGGTCGATCGACCATCAGCGCTATGAGGAAGACTGCCCCAATGAGCGGGTGGTCGCTCACCATCTGCCGGACACTGAGGTAAGGACTGAGATCGGAGCCAGACACCTCCCTCGACTATCGTATGAGGAGGTAAGCGAGCGATCGTACGGTTTCCGCAAGATCAGCGAGAAAACTACTCACCTCGGTGAGATCAGCTACGGTGCTAAGGCAAAGCTAAATGTCGAACTGGCAGAGGGCGTTCTGACCCTCCTCCTCTCCGGTAGGCGTCTACACGCTTCGGAGAACGACACATCTGAGAAAGTCTATCCACTGCTCGGCGCCCACTTCCCTACCTTTGCCTCCATGCCCAAGCGAGATCTCACCGATGCCGCCTACCTCGGCGGAAGAGGGGGACTCTACAGCCTCGGTTCCCTGGTAGACCACAGGTATGTACACGACTTAGACACGTGGGATGAGAAGAGCTTCTCTCGCTCGCCCAATATCCCCAGCTATCTACCTGCCAGCTTCGATGTGGTGACGGAGCAGGCTGAGGGTCTGGTCGAGTGGCGAAGTAACCTGCTTGCCGATAGACTCTCTCTGACGCTCGGTAGCAGTGTCAGAGGCTTTCGACTCAGCTACCTCTGCCACACGGTGGTGGAGAATAGGGCAGACGAGGATGTCTCCGACACCAAGCTGTACTTCGCCCTCCTCCCCTACCTCTCTCTTGACCACACCTCCGACAGCGGATGGCTCTCCTCTCTCTCCCTATCTACCGACCAAGTATTACCGCCCTACAGAGGGATGATCCCCTACAACAAACACTCGAGTACCGACCACACCGTGGAAGTGGGACAAAAGGGACTACGACCCGAATATCGGCTGTCAGCCAGCGCCGAGGTCCGTAAGGAGTGGGAGGAAAACCGTCTCTCTGCTTCGCTTGACTGGATCGGATCGCAGGACTACCTCTACAGATATGTGGATCCGGACCTCACTCGAGAAGACTTCGGCAAGGTGATTCCTCGACAGAAGAGTGCAGTCCCCACGGATGGGCACTGGTCGCTGGAGACTATTTGTAATGCACCCTTTGCCCACTCTCTCGGACTGACCCTGGAGGCGCGCTACAAGCTGAGCCACCTACCCTCTCCCCTACTGAGACCTATCGGAGTGAGGCTGAAGTACCGACTTATAGGATCGGACACTTCGCCCGTAGAGACCCTACATTATGCCCGAAGAGAGCGAATCTCCCTACCTGGTATTGCGGGCCATAGCCTCATCAGCTCCATAGACTACACGACTGAACTGTGGGGCGTGACGGTCACAGGCAACTACGCCTCAGACCGGTGTGTCAGTGTGGGAGAGAGTGCCAGTGATGATCTCTACGAGAACTCATCCCTACGCCTCTCCACAGAAGCACACGCCAGATTCTCAGATCGTATCCTACTTGTCTTCCGTGGAGACAACCTACTTAATACCCCCACAAAGCTCTACCAGGGGTCAGGCAATTACCTCTATCATCTTGCCTACGACGGACCAAGGCTGATGATAGGCTTTAGCTACACACTTCCAGACTGATCCTATGACTAATCACACACTAAGCCTGCTGGTGTCAGCAGTTCTTATCCTCCTCACGGGCTGCAAAATGGAACCCGACTACACCCTGCCTGGTGGCGAGAGTGGCGAGGCGATCCTCCTCGGCGACATCACCGAGGACTTTGTGCTCAGTACTGGGAGATACCACCTCGAGGGGACGGTTCGGGTCCGAAGGGGCGCTACACTGACGATAGAGCGAGGGACGGTGATCGGCTCGATGCCAGGCTTCGATAAGTACATCCTAGTGGAACAAGGGGCAAAGATTCGGATCCTCGGAACAGCTGAAGAGCCAGTAGTCCTATGCGCGGACAAGGGGTACGATCTCCCCGGCTACTGGGGGGGACTGATCATCAATGGGAATGCCCCCATCTGCGGTGCCACTCACCGGGTGGCGGAGGTGGATGAGGCGGAGCGCGACCAATACTATGGCGGGGACGACCCTTATGATGACTCCGGGGAGATACACTACCTGATCATCGACAGCCCCGGTGCAAGCCTGACGGCGGACGTGGAGCACAATGGACTCACACTCAATGGCGTCGGCTACGGGACTAAAATCGACCACGTAGCGATCCTTAGCTCAGGGGATGACGGGCTGGAGTGCTTCGGAGGGACAGTGTCACCCCATACGATCCTTGTGAGAGGGGCGGAAGATGACTTGGTTGACCTGACGGACGGCTACCGCGGCTCCATCAGTCGTCTCTATGGCATCTATAGCTCGGAGAGCAGGGAGAGAGGGGAGGAGAACCTCTGTCTGATAGAGGTAGACGGCAATCTGGATGGGCGCTATCCCGATGCGGCAGGGATGACCTCAGCAACAATCACAGACTGCACTCTGGAGGTGAGGGGGAAGGGTCCTGACTATGGGGTATTCGTGGGTCGCGGAGGCGCCATCGACCTGAGCAGGTGTGAGTTCCTTGGGTCCGGCAGGGTAGGACAACTCCTCCGATGCGAGAGTGAGGAGGGGCGATCCACGATCACCGGTACCTACTCCAGCCGCCTGACTGCCTCCCACCCCGGCTCCATGGTAGGCATCACGGCTCAGGAGTCCGAGCAGATCACCGGCTGCGACCTCAGCTTATTTGACTGGGTAGAGCGTTACTATCAGCGTGCAGAAGCGGCCGATCAGAGGTAAGCGACCCTGCAGGCTCAGGGATTTTTCTTTTACCGATATTAGATGACACTAATACCGGTAAAAGATTCACCTAATATCGGTATTAGATTTATCCCACATTTTCATCTGCTCGGCACGCTGAAGCAAGCGCCAGGAGGAAAGAGCGTATGCCGAAAATTGGGTAACTTTAGCCCCGGAAATAAAGGCTTGACACATGACCTCTAAGCACCCTATATATATCTACGTAGCCATCATCCTCGGTGGGGTCGTCGCCCTACTCTCCGGCTGTCATCCATTTGGGACAATCGGACCTCTGGAGAGCAATAAAACGGACTTCCAAAACGTTGCCGCCGAGGGCGATACGCTGAAGGTGATCATCTCCTCCGACCGAAAGTTCGTCCCCGTAACGGAGACTGACTGGCTATCGGCCAACCTCCCCGCCGGCAGGAGCCGGAATAAGGTTACCATCAATGTACGTCCCAATCTCTCCGATAAGGAGCGGGTCGGTGAGATAGCCTTTGTCATAGCCGAGGACGAGGAGGGGGAAAAGGACAAAGTGAGCATCACGGTCCATCAGCTAGGTCGCGATCAGAGCTTCGCCATCGACAGTGTGATGTACGAGATCCCGCTGATCTTCCACGTCATCACCAATCCTGAGGACATTGCCAAGAAGGATGCTCAGAATAACGACAACGATCCGAATAATGACTATACGAAGGTAACCGGTTCGTCGCTACAAAAACTGGTCGAGCAGGTGAATCAGCTCTACTCCGGCAATCCTCCCTATCCTAAGGCTATGATGAAGGGGAAGGAGTATAACAGAGCCGGTCTAACGAACTCAAGGATCCGTTTTGTTCTCGCCACCAAAGATCCCGACGGCAAGCGACTGTCACCCTCAGGAATCACCTCACATGATATGACTGAGCGGTCTCTCGATCCTGCCGCAGTGATGCAGGATAAGAAGGGCGGCGCCTACCACTCGATGAGCTACCCGATCAGCAGGTACATCAACGTCTATGTCTTCCCATTTAAGCCCGGTAAAGATGTGGGGCAGATCACTCTGGGGATCTCCCATTTGCCCTATCTCGTCACGGAGCACAAGCTGGAAGGACTCGGTACCTGGGACAGGGTGATCAAGGGATTCGACAACTATAATCACTGCATTGTGCTGAATTATCAGCAGTTTGAGAACCGCGTCAAGGAGACTCAGTCGATCAGTAGGATCCACGAGTCACTCACACCTGAGGCGGTGACACTTGCCCACGAACTGGGGCACTACCTCGGACTGGGCCATGTCTTTGCGGAGAAAAAGTCGGAGGGAGAGACAAGCGCCCTACAGCTGACTGAAGAGTGTATCGACAGTGACTATGTGGATGACACGCCGTCATATAATCGGATCGCCTACAATCGGGTCATGAGTGAGCAGATTGCGGCTCTAGAGTCAAGCCAGGGATCGACCGCCCAGTCTGTCCTCACCTCTCTACTAGCCCGCGACCTATGCGACGGGAGGTTCAATCAGACCTCCTTTAACCTCATGGACTACGAGGTCTCCTATAACGACCGCTTTACCCCGGGTCAGATATCCCGGATGAGACAGGTGCTCTACTACAGCCTCACGGTGCCGGGAGACAAGCTGGTCAGCCCGACGAGATCGACTCTCAGGGCGCATGAGGAGAGTGCCATCGGTCGTCCGGTGGCGGTTGAGTGCAAGACACATATCCTTACTAAGCCAATACCATGAGACGAAGACGATCACGCGTTGTAGCACTACTCCACGGGAGGCGGGACCTACTCGTGTACCTCTTGGTGATGCTCCTCCTGGGATTCTTCAGCCTCTACGGTCTGGAAAATGCGACTCCGAAGGAGAAAGCGACAGCCGGTCTGGTGGAGCAACTGTGTCGACTGGATAAGGCTGAAGAGCTCACGACCACCGATCTCCTTACCCGAGGCACCTCACCGATCTACGAGGGCTCCGTACTCCTGATGCATCAGATGATAGATAATGGCGATGATCCGATATCGCTCGCAGCGCTACGGATGCCGACTCTGCTTGCTGCGATTCTTCTCGGGGTCTTTTTCTTCATCTTCATCTGCCGAGAGCGCAGCCGATCTATTGCTCGAGTGTCGCTATTTTTCCTCATAGCCACGCCCCTTTTTCACTACTTCATCATCACTGGCGGTCCGGCTATGCTGGGTGCTCTCTTCGGGACCCTCGCCCTGCTGGTCTGCCACGACGTGGTGGCAAGTAAGAGTAAGCATCCGGTGGGACCCATACTGCTCTGCGGCATTCTCCTCGCTCTCGCCGGGCTGTCGGTGGGATCCGGGGGAGTGGTCATACCGGCACTTGCTGTGCTCATATGGGGCCTACTCGGGAGCGAAGGGGCTAAGGGGCGACTCTGGATACCTATTACATCCATTGTCTTGGCCATACTGCTCGTAGCACTTGCCGCAATCTTACCAGGTGAGTGCCACTGGCTAACGAATGAGTCTGGACGGTGGTCCAGCCGTGGTCTCTGGGGATGCCTTCTGACACTGTTGCCCTGGGGAGTCGTGGTCCTGATGAATGAGAAGAAGCACAGTCTGCGGCACCTGTCTGCGGAGGGACTGGCTCTTCTGACGATTATCTCTGCTCTTGTCTACAACCTCGTCTCCGGGACAAGCGATCCGACGCCCTCCCTTGTCGTAGCTCCATTCATCTGTCTGATTGCCGGTGAGTCCTTCCGCTCACTTCTGAGTAGCAGAGCTAAGCGACTCAACACCTTCTCTCTCGTGATCAATGTCCTGGGACTGGTGGTGCTGGGGGTACTGATCTTTGTCCTCACTGGTCCGAGTGAGTCGGTCAACACCTTCATCTCCACCCTCAGCGGATCCCAGGGTGCTATCGGTGTCGCTGCTATGCGTGAGGCAGTCAGAGCGCACATGGCTCTCTGCCTACTCCTCATGGTAGGACCTGGTGTGGCCGCGCTAACTATGGTCTACCAGCGTGTCCGGGGGAGTGAGACAAAGCAGGCATACAGCAGTATCCTGATGGTGATCCTGATCACTCTGGCGACTGACCTGCCCCTGTTAGCTCTCGTGGGGTCGCTATAGGTCCATGACCAGGTCCAGAGGTAAGATACTCTTCTCGTCTCTTCTCATCTGTGCGATACTCATCGTCACAGGAGGAGGCTGTCAGTCACACCGTCCTCCTCTCGGTGAGATAGTGATAGACACGGATCTACCGGTCATCTCTGAGGAACCTCTTGCTCTGGGGATCACTCTTGACATCGGGTGTGGAGGTAGAGACCTCCTGTCACCAAACTTGATCCCTAATGCTGCCTTTGAATTGGCTCCTCCGCTGACTCATTGTGGCTACGACCCGAAGACATCCACTCTGATCACGCCAAATGGATACAAAACCTTTTACCCCACTCCTAGCTCCCTCTATGGCTGGGGGGCTATCAGTGGTGAAGTATCTGTAGGGGAAGGTAGGACATTCTACAAGGAGTCGTCACACTACCTTACCCTTAGGCCGAAAGACACAGACTCTATACCTTGCAGGATAGTGAGCACGCTTGATCCGTTAGAGGTAAAGCATGGAGAGCGCTACCGACTCAGCTGTTTCCTCAGTAGTGACCTGGCGGAGCTAAGAGCGACTTTTGTCAGGGACACGACATCCATGAAACCTGTCTCATCAGTCGCTACCATCAGGGGAAATGTCTATTGGAGCCGTCAGGAAGTAGAGCTGGAGGTGACTTCCGACGCTGATACAGCATACCTGATGCTTGAGTCCAAGCCGCTGATGCGATCAGCGGAAGAGTCCGGATTTCCCCAGCCACGAGGTTATGTCTCTATTGATGAGCTTTGGCTCACAAGCATAGCAGACCACTCGGATCCTGAGGCTCCTTTACCCAATCATCTGACAAAGCTTCTCAAGGGACTAACGCCTGCGTTTGTCCGATTTCCAGGTGGCCGGACAGCTAATGGATACTACCCCGGTAGCTATCCGATACCCCACTACGGGCGACAGGACACCTTGTCGCTTTGGACCATAAACGGCACAGAGTACACGGGAAACTTTGGTCTCTCTAAGCTTATCAAGGTCTCCGACCTGCTCAATGCAAGACCGATGGTAGTAGCCAATGCAGGTATTACCGATCCAACTGCATTCCCGAGGTACGAAGACCCTGCAGAGATCGAGAAACGAGCACAATACCTGTCACGATTAGCCATAAACCCTAAACTGCTCATCCAAATCGGCTACGGACTCTCATCGGCAGAGTACAGGAGACGGTTCCGACTCTATGCCACGACCATTGCTCAGGACAATCTTGTAGCAGCAGGTCCTCTGACGGACCCGGCCACTCACTTCAGCGACTTTGCCTTCGACCTCGATCTCTCAGACATCAGCACGCCACGCCTCCTCCCCTTGCTTCCCGACGCCAATAGGAGGCTACAGACCAGGAAGCAGAAGATGATGATTGGAGAAGCCACCTTTGCTGATCCGCAGTTACTTCCCGTCTTCCTTCCCCCTCTGGTTCAGAGGGCTGCATTCCTCATAGAGTCGGAACGCAATACTCCACTCCTGGAGGGCGTCGGCATCGCTCCTCTTCTTTCTACTAACCCCCTCGACTATCCACTCATAGTAGTGAGAGGCGCTCAGTATCATCCCACCACCATCTACGACTTTGTGTCCCTTTTCCAAGCGACCAGAGGGGACCAAGTGCACGAGATAGAAGGTCACGATGACATCTGCCTCTCACTCACCTCTGACCGAGATAGGAAGCACTACTATCTCCGAGGTGTTAATCTAACGAGACACCCACTCACATACAGGGTGAGAGTAACAGGAAAGAGACAGAAGGTCAGTAAGGTACGGATCACACGCTTTGCTCCCAGCGCCTCGACTACAACTTCTGATCTATCAAAGTACAACAACTATGTGCACACCAGTGAGGAGCTCAGCCTGCCGCTCAAGAAGGGGTTTGATCTCACGCTGGGTCCATACGAAGTCGTGTTACTGGATTTATCAGAGTAGTCCATAGAAGATGCGATAATTCACGGAGCAGAGATTGGCTATGTCAAAACTACTTTCTATATTTGTCCGAGTGTATTACCACTAGTTATAATCATCGTATATGAAAACTATCATTGTTTACGGTTCCTCTACCGGAACCACCAAAGACATCGCTGACCGCATCGCCGAAAAGTTTGGCGTAGCTGCTGATGACGTACGTGACGCTGCTGACTTCGATGCAGAGGATGTAGCTAACTACGACCTTCTGATCTTCGGAAGCAGCACCTGGGATGATGGCGAGCTGCAGGACGACTGGTCCGACCTCGTAGAAGACATTGCTGACCAGGATCTCTCCGGCAAGAAGGTTGCCCTCTTCGGATGCGGCGACAGCGAGGGCTACGGAGATACCTTCTGCGATGCTGTGGGTATCCTCAAGGAGGAGCTCAGCAATAGCGGCTGCACCTTCGTAGGTGCTATCAGCAAGGATGGCTACGAGTATGAGGCAAGCCGTGCCGAGGAGGGTGGCAAGCTGGTAGGCTGCTGCCTCGACGAGGACAACCAAGATGACCTCACCGACGAGCGTATCGACCGCTGGGTAGAGGCTGTCAAGAGTGCCCTTTGATAGCTGATCCGTAGATCAATCCTCTATATATAGCAAAGAGGCTGCGTGCTTAATAGCTGCAGCCTCTTTGTTTTCGTCTAATCCGAGGGATTACTTCTTCTTCAGCTCATCACGGATCTCGCGGAGCAGCTGGATATCCTCAGGCGTAGGTGCCGGTTCAGCAGGCTTCTCCTCCTCCTTGCGCTTGAAGCTATTGACCGCCTTGACCATCAGGAAGATCGCCCAAGCGATGATCAGGAAGTCTACCACGGTCTGGATAAACTGACCATACATAATGGCAGCCTCAGGCTTGACGATCTCTCCATCAGCCCCAATAACAGCAGGGCTGAGGACAGCCTTCAGGTCCGAGAAGTTCACATTCCCAAGGAGCATCCCGATGGGAGGCATCAGCACGTCATCCACAAAGGAGGAGACGATCTTACCGAAGGCGCCACCGATGATAACACCGACAGCCATATCAAGGACGTTACCACGCATGGCAAACTCCTTGAATTCTTTCATCATACTCATATCGTAATCTAAGTTTTGAATTAAAAAATCTTGAATCTTAGTATTATTACCCATTCCAATCAGTCATTACATCGTAAACCCTCCCTGATCGTCAGAGAAACCTCCTCCAGAGAGCGGGTCGTCGACAGACGGACCGTTTATACTTGAGGAGAAGGTAGACTGGTAGTCGTCATTGATATTGCTATCCAGTGCGGAGGAGAAGCGGATGAGATCACCCTCAAAGCGAAGGTAGACATCCCCCACCCGACCATTACGGTGCTTGGCGATGATGATCTGAGCCAGGCCTCTCATATCGCGATTGTTCTCATCCGTAAGTATGCCGTAGTACTCAGGTCGGTGGATGAAGATGACCATATCCGCATCCTGCTCGATCGCCCCCGACTCACGCAGGTCTGAGAGCTGAGGGCGTCGTCCCTCCTTATTCCTCTTCTCCAGCTCACGATTGAGCTGAGAGAGAGCAATGACAGTAATGCCGAGCTCCTTGGCAAGCTGCTTCAGCGAGCGAGAGATGGTACTCACCTCCTGCTCACGATTGGCATTATTCTTCAGCCCACTGGCTGTCATCAGCTGCAGGTAGTCGATGAAGATCACCCGCACGCCATACTTCCGCACCAGCCGGCGGACTCTGGATCGGAGGTCAAAGATCGAGATGCTTGCCGTGTCATCGATAATGATAGGCGCCTCCTCCATCGGACCGAGTCCATAGAAGAGCGTATGCATCTGCTCATCCGTGAGGGTCCCTCTCTTGATGTCCTCATTGGGGATAGAGGTATGCATCGAGATAAGACGCTTCGTCAGCTGGTCCTCTCCCATCTCGAGTGAGAAGAAGGCGACCGGCACCTTGTAGTCCATCGCCATATTGAGCGCCATGGAGAGGGCAAAAGCGGTCTTACCCATCGCCGGACGGGCGGCGAGGATCACCAGATCGGTAGGCTGCCAGCCAAAGGTGATTTCATCCAAGTCCCGGAATCCGGTATTCACACCGCTCATACCATCCTTCCTCTCGGCAGCATTGCGGATCTCCTGCAGGGTATTAGGCAACAGCTCCTTGATGGTCTTCATCTCGTTGCTATTGATCCCCTGAGAGATATTGAAGAGCTCCTGCTCCGAGTCCTGCAAGAGATCCCCTACCCCAATCTCCTCGTCATAGGAGTTTTGGATCACCCGGTTCCCGAAGGAGATAAGGTTACGCTGCACCATCTTATCGTAAAGAATGCGTGCGTGATAAGGCAGATCAGCGGTGCTATTGACGATCGAGGCGAGCGTCGCGATATAGCCCATCCCCCCGACAGCGCGGAGCGTGCCATTGAGTTTTAGCTTCTCCACCACCGTCTGCGTGTCCACCGGGCTGTCCTCGAGCGTGAGCTGCTGGATCGCCTCGAAGATCATCGCATTCTTGGGATCGTAAAAGCAGTCCTTCACCAAGACCTCATCGATCTGGGCAAAAGCCGACCGCTCGAGGATCAGCGCGCCAAGTACGGTACGCTCCAGCTCAAGGTTGTGAGGCGGCACACGACTGGCGAGGATGCGCGAGAGTCCCTCTCTCACGAAGGTCGAGTCCTGCGGTGTCGCCTCCCCTTGGGGCGGGACCGGTGCCGACGGAGTGGCTGTGGTATCTTGATCAGACATATATTATATCTCTCTTATCTATCAGTCCTCGTCCAGCTTAAGCACGGTAAGGAAGGCCTTCTGTGGCACCTCCACCTTACCGATACGCTTCATCCGCTTCTTTCCCTCCTTCTGCTTCTCGAGGAGCTTACGCTTACGGCTCACGTCACCACCGTAGCACTTTGCGGTCACATCCTTGCGCAGCGCCTTGATCGTCTCTCGGGCAACCACCTTAGCACCGATGGCAGCCTGCACGGCGATATCGAATTGCTGCCTCGGGATCAGCGTCTTGAGTTTCTCACAGAACTTCCGTCCCATCGTCTGAGCATTGCCGCGGAAGGTCAGCATACTGAGGGCATCGACCGGCTCACCATTGAGGAGAATATCCACTCGCACGAGGTCTGAGGTGCGAAGGTCGGTGACGTGGTAGTCAAAGGAGGCATACCCACTGGAGACGCTCTTGAGCCGGTCGTAGAAGTCGATCACGATCTCCCCGAGCGGCATATCGAAGAGGAGCTCCATCCGATTGCCATAGAGGTAATTTTGCTTGATGAGGATCCCCCGCTTAGCGAGGCAGAGTTCGATGATCGGACCAATGTAGTCCATCGTCGTGATGATCGATGCGCGGATATAGGGCTCCTCGATGTGGTCGATCTCTGCGGGATCGGGGAGACCGGATGGATTGTGCACCTCCATCACATCTCCCTTACGGGTGTAGACCATATAGGAGACGTTGGGGACCGTAGTGATGACGGACATATTGTACTCGCGGTCAAGGCGCTCCTGGACGATCTCCATATGGAGCAGCCCGAGGAAACCGCATCGGAAGCCAAAGCCAAGGGCAGCGGAGCTTTCGGGCGAGAAGGTCAGCGAGGCATCGTTGAGCCTCAGCTTATCGAGTGAGGTCCTGAGGTTTTCATAGTCCTCCGGGGCGACCGGATATACACCGGCAAAGACCATCGGCTTCACCTCCTCAAAGCCCTTGATCGGTGCCTGAGCAGGACTTTCCACAGAGGTGATGGTGTCGCCCACCTTCACCTCCCCTGAGTCCTTGATCCCCGAGATGATGTAGCCCACGTCTCCACACTTCACCTCCTCTTTCGGGACCATATCCAGCTCCAGAGTACCCACCTCATCGGCATCGTACTCGGTATCGGTCTGCATAAATTTCACCCGCTCACCGGAGTGGACCGATCCATTCACCACCTTATAGTAGGCAATGATCCCTCGGTAGGCATTGAATACGGAGTCAAAGATGAGCGCCTGCAGCGGAGCCTCCGGATCACCCACAGGAGCGGGGACCTTCTCCACGATGGTATCAAGGATCTCCTTTACACCCACTCCGGAGCGACCACTGGCGAGCAGGATATCCTCCCGGTCACAGCCCAGGAGATCTATCACCTCATCCCCGGCGAGGTCGACATTGGCACTATCGAGGTCAATCTTATTGAGCACCGGGATGATCGTCAGGTCGTGCTCGATCGCCATGTAGAGATTGGAGATCGTCTGCGCCTGTACCCCCTGTGAGGCATCGACCACAAGGAGCGCTCCCTCACAGGCCGCAATGGAGCGCGAGACCTCGTACGAGAAGTCGACGTGTCCGGGGGTGTCGATGAGATTGAGTATATACTCCTCACCCTGATACTCATACCGCATCTGTATCGCGTGGCTCTTGATCGTGATGCCACGCTCACGCTCCAGATCCATATTGTCCAGCACTTGATCCTCAGAGCGATTGGCGACCGTATTGGTGTAGTCCAGCAGACGGTCGGCAAGCGTACTCTTACCGTGATCGATGTGAGCAATGATGCAGAAGTTTCGTATATGTTTCATGTAAGGGTCTAATGTATATCAGCTACAAAGTTACCTAATTTCCGACTGGCCGCAGATCGACTGAGACAGGGCAATTGAGGAGAGTAAGGCGACAAACAAATCGTCACTCAAGAGTTTGGTTTTCATTAAAATGCTATCCGTCCCTTATATTACCGATATTAGTCTTGTCTATTACCGGCATTAGTGTTCACTATTATCGGTAATAGTTTTACCTAATACCGACATTAGTCTGAGGTCACCAATATGTGATTCGAATCCTCTTGTTCTGTGTGCGGAGAGTGGCGTACCCATTAGAAACAATTTAGCGAACTTTGTCTCTGAGTAAAAACCAATCCACAAACCAAGTAACGATGAGAAAGAGAATAACCGCTCTCCTGGCAGGACTGCTGTCCCTAACGACCGCATATGGTCAGTATCCCGTGGAGAGCTATCAGGAGCTACCCAATCCCACACCGACAGACCGGTCCCTCTGGCAGTCGCTTAGCGATCCCGTCATCGGCTGGGGAAGCATCGACATCCGTTACCCCAAGGAGCGACCGGCCGAGGGGCTGACTGCCGGGGAGCTTCAGCTCAGAGGATGGCGTGGCGAGCGTGTCTATGCCCAAGCGGTAGTGAGTAGCTCCTCTCCTCTCACCGCACTCACGTACGAGATCTCCGACCTGAGGAGCAACGACGGTGCACTCATTCCCTCACCTCAGGGCAAGTCGGGTACCGGCTTTGTCCGCTATGTGCTGACGGATGAGCTCAATAAGGACGGCCTCGGAGGCTGTGGTGAGCGACCGGATCATTCCCTTTTTGACTCCACCCTGGTAGCTGACGGGATCGACCACCTCGCTCGCTCACTGGATCTCACGCCCTGCACGACGCGTCCTATCTGGTTCTCAATAGACATCCCGAGGGATGCGAGAGCGGGAAGCTACCGAGCGACGGTGACCGTACGCAGCGGTGATCAGACACTGGCAACACTGCCTCTGTCGGTGGTGGTGGACGAGAGAGCGCTGCCTGAGAGGAGTGACTTCTTCCTCGATCTGTGGCAAAATCCCTACGCCATAGCAAGGTACTACGGGGTGACTCCTTGGTCCGAGGAGCACTTCAGCATCATGCGTCCCTATATGGAGATGTACCGGGACGCAGGGGGCAAGGCGATCACCGCCTCGATCATATACAAGCCCTGGAATGGTCAGACACACGACCCCTTTGACTCCATGATCGACTGGAAGCTCGGGAGGGATGGCAAGTGGCACTTCGACTACACCCACTTCGACGAGTGGGTCAGCTTCATGATGGATCTCGGGATCGACAAGGCGATCACTTGCTTCTCTATGGTCCCATGGGAGCTCTCTTTCCGCTACTTTGATGAAGTGAGTGGCGAGTACAAGTTCCTCAAGGCTGAGCCGGGAAGTGAGCCCTACACGGAGCTCTGGTCTGCCATGCTTCGCTCCTTTGCGCAGCACCTGCGGGCAAAGGGGTGGATCGACCGGACCTACATAGCTATGGATGAGCGGTCTCCCGAGGTGATGGAGGAGTGCTTCCGTCTGATCCAAGAGGCGGACCCGGAGCTGAAAGTACACATGACCGGGGCGCTGCATGAGGAGCTGTCGGACCACCTCGATTACTACTGCGTGGGGCTGGCTGCCAAGTACTCGGAGGAGCTCAAGGCGAAGCGACGCAGCGAGGGGAAGATCACCACATTCTATACCTGCTGTGCCGAGCCACGACCCAATACTTTTACCTTCAGCGCCGCTGCTGACGGAGAGTGGTATGGATGGTATGCGGCTCGCGCGAGGCTGGACGGCTACCTACGTTGGGCATACAATAGCTGGGTGGAGCAGCCCCTTCTCGACAGCCGATACAGCAACTGGGCTGCCGGTGACACCTACTTAGTCTACCCCGGTGTACGCTCCTCGATCCGCTTCGAGCGGCTGCGGAAGGGGATCCAGGCTTTTGATAAGATCAAGGCCCTGAGGAGTCAGTACGCGGGAGACCGACAGGCGCTCGCCAAGATCGATGAGGCGCTCTCGCTCTTCGATGAGAGTAGGCTCAGCCCCTCCTGTACCTCCGACCGGATCATCAATGAGGCTCGAGAGATCATAGAGACACTCTGAGCCCCCCTTCTGAGCATAAAAAAACCTCCGAGCCGTATGGTTCGGAGGTTTTTACTTATCAGTAATTAGAAGTTCGCATTCTTAGGTGTACGGGGGAAGGGGATGACGTCCCTGATATTGGACATCCCCGTGACGAAGAGCACCAGACGCTCAAAGCCCAGCCCAAAGCCACTGTGGGGGCAGGCTCCGAAGCGGCGCGTATCGAGGTACCAATTCATCGCCTCCAGCGGGATGCCGACCTCCTCACAGCGCTTGGTCAGCTTGTCTAGGTCTGCCTCACGCTCGGATCCGCCCATGATCTCGCCGATGCGAGGGAAGAGCACATCCATACCGCGGACGGTCTTGCCATCCTCATTTTGCTTCATGTAGAAGGCCTTGATCTCTTTCGGGTAGTCGGTGACCATCACAGGCTTTTTGTAGTGCTTCTCTACGAGATAGCGCTCATGCTCGGCTGCTAAGTCACAGCCCCAATAGACAGGGAACTCAAATTTCACCCCGTCCTTGATCGCCTGCTCCAGAACCTCCACACCCTCGGTGTAAGTGATGCGGGCAAAGCGCTGATTGTCGACAAACTGGAGCCGCTCGATGAGGGTGTCATCGTAGGTGTCGTTGAGGAATTGCACATCGTCAGCGCACTCGGTCAGAGCCCAGTGGATGAGGTACTTGACAAAGTCCTCCGCCAAGTCCATATTGTCGTTATTGTCGTAGAAGGCCATCTCCGGCTCGATCATCCAAAACTCTGCCAGGTGGCGAGGAGTATTAGAGTCCTCTGCGCGGAACGTCGGACCAAAGGTGTAGATCTCGCCCAGACCCATAGCAGCAAGCTCGCCCTCCAGCTGGCCGGAGACGGTGAGATTGGTCTCCTGACCGAAGAAGTCCTGGCTGTAGTCTACGGCACCCTCCTCGGTGCGGGGAGGATTGGCTACATCCAGAGTCGTCACCTGGAACATCTGCCCGGCTCCCTCAGCATCGGAGGCTGTGATCAGCGGAGTATGGAAGTAGACGAATCCCTTGTCGTGGAAGTACTTGTGGATCGCATAAGCCATATTGTGGCGGATGCGGAAGACTGCACCAAAGGTATTGGTCCTCGGACGGAGGTGAGCCACCTCCCGCAGGAACTCAAAGGTGTGCTCCTTCTTCTGCAAGGGATACGTATCGGGATCTGCCGTACCGTAGATCTCGATGGCATCAGCTTGTACCTCAACGGTCTGCCCCTTGCCCTGACTCTCGACCAGCTTGCCATCTATGGAGAGACAAGCACCGGTGGTGATCTTCTTGAGCAGCTCCTCATCGATCTTGCTCTTGTCGGCAACGATCTGGAGGTTATGCACCGAGGAACCGTCATTCATCGCGATGAAAGCGACATACTTACTGCCTCTCTTTGTGCGGACCCATCCCTTGACATTGACCTCCTGACCGATGTACTTAGGATCCTTGACGAGGTCGACTATCTTTACTCTTTTCATAAGGTTTTCTTATCTGCTTACTCAAATGCTCCCATCTTGAGGTTATCCACCTCCTCCTGTGTCAGGTAGCGCCACTTGCCGCGACCGAGATTCTTCTTAGTCAGACCGGCGAAGTAGACCCGATCGAGCTTCACTACTCGGTAGCCCAGTGCCTCAAAGAGTCGGCGAACGATGCGGTTGCGACCTGAGTGGATCTCTATACCCACCTGAGTGTGATCGTCATCGGTGACGTAGCTGATCGCATCAGCATGCATCTCGCCGTCCTCGAGCTCGATCCCATCTGCCAGCTTCTGCATATCCTCGGGAGAGACCTCCTTGTCGAGCCATGCGTGGTAGATCTTCTTTTTCTCAAAGGAAGGGTGGACCAGCTTCGCTGCCAGCTCTCCATCATTGGTGAGCAGAAGGACTCCGGTCGTATTGCGGTCGAGTCGCCCCACGGGATAAATACGCTCCTTGGCAGCTGAGCGGACAAGATTGACTACTGTCATACGCTCCTGTGGATCATCTGACGTGGTGACACAGTTGCGTGGCTTATTGAGCAAGACATAGACCTTGCTCTCCGGCTTCACCTCCTGGCGATTGACTTCGACGCGGTCATTGATCGTCACCTTGGTACCAAGAGTGGTTACAGGAGAGCCATTAACCAGGACGGCACCGGCCGCAATGAGATCATCTGCTTCACGTCGGGAGCAGACACCGGAGTTAGCGATATACTTATTGAGTCGGATCGGCTCATCTGCACTTATCTCAGGCTGATCGTATGTAGGCTGTACAGGCTTTCTCCTTGGACCCTTAGACTGGCGAGAGGAGTTAGCACCCTTGGGAGACCGATTATTCTTGGACCCAAAGTTGCGTTTTGTATCACGGCGACCGCCACCGTCCTGATCATCAAACGATCTGCGAGATCTCTGAGCATAAGAGGGACGATCATCTTGGTCGCGACGATAGGAACGTCCGACCGACTGGCGACGCTGGCTCTGATCGTTATCATAAGAGCGGTAACCGGACCTGCCTCTACCCGAGTGATCCTCCTCACGAGTATCTGAGGTGCGACGATAACGAGCACTCTCTCTGACGCCATCATCTGAGTCATTGTAGTGCCTGCGATTGTTCTCAAATCGTTGCCTATATCTCGCCCGATAGTCGGTCTCCGACTCTTCCCGACGATAGTCTGCGACGCTCGAGGAGCCACCATCACGCCGCTCATAGCGGTCATAAGAGCGGGATCCACGATATGAGTCAAAGTCGTCCGTGGAGTCATTCCTATCACTTCGGAAGTCCTGAGGTGCAGATGGAACCTCCTCAGGACGCATCTCTCTGATACGACGGCGACGCCTCATACCTGTCTGCTGATCGTCATCGGTAGAGTGATGTCTGCCGCGAAAATCCGATCGTGTACGGTCAGCATAGCCCCTGCGCGAAGCAGGGTAACGCTCATCGAAGCGATCTGAAGGGTCTGTATCTTGCGCTGACCCTCTATCCATGTAGTCGTCTTTAATCATTCTGGACTTTTCTATCTCCCTCACGGGAGGGTGACGCAGCCTCACGGCTGCATGTACTGTAAATATCTAATATTTAACGGTGTAAAGGTACGAAGAATCGGTCACTTACTATACACACCGGTGTAGTTTCGCGGAGTAATCTTCTTCATCTCCTCCTTCACCTCCGGGCTCACATCGAGATGATCGATGAAGTCCTCCAGATGCTCTCGGGTAAGTTTTTCATTGGTGCGAGTCAGCTTCTTCAGCGCCTCATAGGGCTTTGGATAGCCCTCTCGACGGAGTATTGTCTGCAGCGCCTCCGCTACGACCGGTAGTGCATCGTCTAAGTCTGCAAGTATGGTCTCCTCGTGGAGGATCAGCTTATCGAGCCCCTTAAGAATGGAAGAGAAAGCGATCATCATATGAGCCACCGGCATACCGAGGTTACGCATCACGGTAGAGTCGGTAAGATCCCTCTGCAAGCGGGAGATCGGGAGCTTGTGCGCCAAGTGCTCTAAGTAAGCCACCGCAATGCCGAGGTTGCCCTCAGCATTCTCGAAGTCAATGGGATTGACCTTATGAGGCATGGCTGAGGAGCCCACCTCGCCCTCCTTGATCTTCTGCTTGAAGTACTCCATCGAGACATACATCCAGATGTCCCGGCAGAAGTCTATCAGGATCGTCGAGATCCGCTTGGCCCCATCCCGAGGTGGTGTGCAAAGTGATTGGCAAAGTTACGCCAGTCGATCTCGGGGTAAGCGACATGATGGGCATTCATATTACCCGTAGCGCCTCCAAACTTTATCGTCTGCGGGACGAGGTCAAGCAGCGCCAGCTGTCTCTCAAGACGGTAACCATAGACCCTCATCTCCTTGCCAAGCGTGGTTGGTGAGGCCGGCTGACCATGGGTCCGTGCCAGCATGGGTATGTCTGCCCACTCCTCAGCACGCTGATTGATCTCATGCACCACCTTGTCCAGTCGAGGGCGCCACTGGTCGTGGAGCGCCTCCTTGAGAGCCAGCGGTTGTGCGCTATTATTGATATCCTGCGAGGTGAGGCCGAAGTGGACGAACTCGAGCACAGGGCCAAACTCATCATCGCTAATCTGCTCCTTGATGAAGTACTCAATGGCCTTAACATCATGGTTGGTCGTCCTCTCGATCTCCTTTACTCGCTCGGCGTCTTGGAGCGAAAAGTCCTCGTACAGAGCTCTCAGTCGACGACGATCCTCGTCATTACGGATCTTCTCCAGCTGAGGAAGGACATCGGAGAGACAGATAAGATACTCGACCTCGATGCGAATGCGATATCGGATCAGAGCTGCCTCGGAGAAGTAATCACTCAGTTCCTCTACTTTGTTGCGATAGCGACCATCAATAGGAGAGATGGCTGTCAGTGGATTCAGCGTCATATGATTGTTATTGGTTTAGTTGCCCAAATGTACCCATTCTTGCTCATTTTTCCATCACGATCCGTGTGCTAAGCCATCCGAGGAAGCACCATCGGGCGACCGGATATGGGATGAGGCGTAATGCTCACCGGCATCCTATAGACCTCTCCGATATGCTCCTCTGTCAGCACCTCCTCAGGACTCCCTTGGGCGTAGACCTGCCCTTTCCTCATCAGGACGAGATAGTCACAGTACTCTGAGGCCATGGTGAGATCATGGAGGACGGCGATGATCGTCAGGGGACGCACCTTGTCCTGCGCAAGGGACCGGACAAGACTGAGCACACGCACAGTGTGAGTGATATCAAGGTGAGCCGTAGCCTCATCGAGTAGCAGCAGCCGAGGCTCTACGCAGAGCGCTTGTGCTATAGCTCCCATCTGCTGCTCACCACCCGACAGCTCCGTCATATACCGATCAGCCAAGGACTCTAAGCCAACCAGGCGAATGGAACGCTCCACCACCTCCTGATCCGCCAAGCTCTCGAAGTAATAGAGAGGCGGATGATGTGGAAGACGTCCCATAGCCACATAATCCCTGAGCGTGATGGCGATCGGATCGATCATCTGAGACACAACAGAGATGGCACAGGCACGCTCCCGCCGGCTTAGTTGCTTAAGGTCCTTCTCGCCGAGAGAGATGGAGCCACTCATCGGGGAGAGATCTCCCATAACCGTCGAGAGGAGAGTAGACTTTCCCGAGCCATTGGGACCAATAATGCCGACAACGGTGCCCGGCTTCACCTCGAGACAAACGTCTCTTATCGTAAAGCCTCCGGCGTATCCCGAGGACAGGTGACTGATCGAGAGGAGACTCATAGCAGAGGCTTACGACTGCGAGGGCGTGTCAGTAGGATTATGAAGAGGAGTCCTCCGACGATCCCGGTGATGACCCCGATGGGGAGTTCATTCGGAGCAATGATCGTCCGCGCAACCAGGTCGCAGAGAAGGAGGAAGAGTCCGCCGAGGAGGAAGGAGGCAGGGATCACAACCCTATAATCATTGCCGATGGTAATCCGGACCACATGAGGAATCACAAGACCGACGAAGCCTATCACCCCAGCGACAGCGATCGAACACCCGGTGGCCAAGGATGAGATGACAAAGAGCCATCGGACTGTCAGGCGAGTGTCCAGTCCTAAGTGCCCAGCGCCTCTCAGCCCCAGCCGCATGGCATTCATCGGTGTGGCAAAGAGGCAAGAGATCAGCAGGAGCAGAAGAGAGAGGACTGCCATCCCGATCACCATGCCATTGTCGGACTGTGTCAGCGAGCCCATCGACCAGAGGATGATCTTCTGGAGATCCTCCGGGTGCGCTATTGCCTCTATGAAAAGGACTGCGGACGAGGTGACAAAGCTGATCATCACGCCAATCAGGAGCATCCGCTGCACCTCGACCGACCGGCGCCTCAGACTGAGGGCATAGATCACGCCCATAACAGCCAGCGAACCGATAAAACCGCTCAACGGAAGCCAGATATACTGTAGCGAAGAGACTCCAAAAACGATGCAGATCGCGACACCGAGGGAAGCCCCTCCCGACAGACCCATCGTATATGGCTCCACGAGTGGATTACGGAAGACTCCCTGCAGGAGGCACCCGGCCAAACTTAGGGATCCTCCCACAGAGAGGGCAAGGATCATACGCGGGAGCCTTATGTAGCGAAGCACACGGTACTCGATGGAGTCACCCCGCATTATGGTGGGCAGATCTCCAAGACGGATGGGCATCTCCCCCACAGTGAGGGAGAAGACTGCGGTGATGAGAGACAGGACCAGAAGTCCGAGGAGCAGAGCAGTCCACTTGGTCCACCTATTCATCCTCATCTACTCCTTTAGACCCAGGTCGTGAGCCATCTTCCTCAGAGCAAGGACATAGGTGATCGGCGTAGGCTGTGAGACCTCATTAGCCTCCAGCTCATAGAGATGATCGAGCCTAACCGCCTTGAGGTCGGGGAAGGACTGCCACCTCTTGATCATCGGCTGCCGATCCTCACCCATTCCTATAACAAAGATATAGTCAGGATCGCTCCGCAGCACATACTCCCTGCTGAGGGTCCCCTGACCAAGATCCTCACAGATATTGATACACCCGAGCCGTGTGATCATCTCGCCCATATAGTTTCCTCCCGTCACACCATATAGGGGGTCATCCCCGAGCTGCATCAGTATAGTCCGACCGGTGAGCCCCTGTGCACTCATACGCCGAGTGAGGTCCTCAGCCACCACCTTGGAAGCCTCGACTAACCTAATCGCCTCAGACTCCTTACCAATCCTCTTACCGAGGTCGACAAATTGGTCACAGATCTCATCCAGAGTGGTTCCGGATCGATAGGTGACCACCTCGAGTCCAAGCTTTCTCAGGGTCTCCAAGTCACTCTGACGAGTCAGCGTGGTGGCGATGATCAGGTCAGGCTTTAGTGCCACGATGGCCTCGGGGCTTGTCTTGACTGCACTAGCTATCACCGTTACCCCCTTGCGCCCTGCCGCCATACAGTAACTGGTGCATCCGACGATCTCATCAGCCGCATCGAGGTAGTAGAGAGACCGCGTGAGGGAGGGAGCGAGGGAAACAATCCTCCTCGGAGTGGATGCCATCAGAGAGTAGCACCCGACGAAGAGGCAGACTAAAAGAGAGAGGATTCGTCTCATAGCTATGATTATTTAGAAGCGGTAGAGTACGTAGGTACGCACATCGATCACCTGCTCGGAGGAGGTTCCAAAGAGCGAAGTCCTACTGTTGTCAAAGAGCTCCCCCAGATTATAGAGATAGCTTCCTCTCAGTCCGACCACGAGATGACGCATATGGTACTCCGCTCCGACACCACCACCGACACCCCACCAGAAGTTATGATCCAGCTCATGTCCGTGATGCTCCCGATAGACACGACGCATGGTAGAGGGGTCAAAGTTCTCCTCGATCCGCTCATCCTCACGTTCGTCCAGCTTGTACCCGAAGTGGGAGCCAGCATCGATGGTTATCTTGAAGGGGCTTCGGGCTCCACCGATCATGAAGTGTGTCATGATCGGCACATGCACGTAGGAGAGGTGGCGCTTATAGGTGTACTGCGGGTAGTCCTCAGGTGCCTCGACCCAGCCGCGTTTCCAGTAATTCAGCTCCACCAGCACCCCGGCATAGCTCTCCACGTCATACCTCAGTGCCACCCCACCGCTGTAGCCGAGGTAGGGTTTCTGCTGAATGATGGGGCGAAAGGTGACCGTGGAGAAACTGACCCCACCGGTCGGTCCGATGAGCAGCTTTCCCCATTCCTCCGCTCCCAGTCTCAGAGGAGACAGGCTTAGGAGGGTCAGCAGTAAGGTGAGAGCAAGCCTTTTCATCAGAAGCGCGACACACTATTATCCTTATTATACCGGACGAAGAAGACCCCCTGGTTGCTCTTGACGCCCCTCGACATCGTACCGCTTGCGCTACCGCCGAAGTCCAGCAGCGACTGCACGCCCTTGTAGGCGGAGTCAGACCCCTTATCATTCCGCAGGAAATAGCTGCCAGTATCGTACCCAAGAGCCGAGTAACGGGGGAAGGTATTACCCGTGCCGTGACCAAACCACTTCATATAGTCCGCAGAGAAGCGCTGGTAGGCACTGTCTCTCGGATAGATGAAGAAGGTGGTAAAGAATGTAGCCTCTGCACGATACATCTGTCTCCCAAGCGAGGATGCATAGGTCTGCCACTCAGGATAGCCAAAGGCAGTGACCACAGAGCTCTCCGTAAGGTCCTCCTGCGCACTGTCGATAGCACTCAGCACCTGACGAGCTGCCTGTAAGGACGAAGAGGACGGTACGACCACCACCCTCAGATGACCCAAGCTCTGTCGCGACACATCCTCGCCGCTCATAAAGTCTGACGAGGCGCACTCCGAGTAGGAGCTGCCGGCGAGGCGTAACCTATTCTTGAGTGCCATAACGAAAGGACTCTCCTCCTCTCCCGGCATAGGATTGACAAAGAGTACATGGTACGAACCATAGGTCTGGATAAAGCGCTCCGCTGCCTGATCATAGAGCAGGGCAGCGGGGGTATTGATCTGATAGACACGCCCAGAGAGCGACGAAGCCACCTCCTTAGAGGAGAAGGGGATCACATAGGTGGCTTGCTTGTACCTGGCGAGCTCGCTCAGCTGACGGATCGTGGAGACCGAGACACCACCGATGATCAGGTCGACATCAGGAAGGTTACTGATCGCCACCTTGGTGGACGGCATCTCTACATCGTCACAGCTAAAGACATAGAGATTAATATCTCGCCCCTCCCGCTTCGCATCGAGCACGCTCATCAGGAATCCCTCGTAGTAGTCAGCAAAGCGCCTCTCCCTGTCGAGCCTGAAGGGGAGAGCCAGCACCACATCCAGGGTACCGGAGCCTGTGGAGGGACGGGTGGCGACAACGCTCCGAGCAGCGAGGTTATTAGGGATGCTGCCATCGGGGAGGAAGACAGACTCCCCTGCTCTCAGTCCCCGCTCCAGCACCTGAGGATTGTACCGGTAGAAGTCCTCCTCGCTCCAGGCAGTACCCTTGACGAGAGAGTAGACGGTGGCACCACCGGAGACTGTCTCCAGTCGGATACCATTGAGGCTGTCCGCAGCAGCAGGCTCCACACGCTTGGCTTCGGGCGACGAGGAGACCCCCGAGGAGTAGCCGGGTAGCTTGATGATCATACCTGCCGCAATGTCATCGGGAGACTTGAGGAAGGAATTAAGAGCCATCAGCTCCTTGACCGTCGTGCCGGCTCGTCGCGCAATACTGTAGAGGGTATCCCCTTTCTTGACCGCATAAAACTCCTGATCCGAGGAAGTGCCTGAGCCGGCGCCGGCCGGCAGCACCAGACGCTCACCGACACGTATGCCCTGACGGGCAGAGGGATTGAGCCGGTAGAGGTCTGCCACGGTGACACCGTGCTGCTTACCTATCCGATACAGGGTCTCTCCGGACTGGACCACATGGACACGATTGTTTGTCTGAGCCTGCGCCGATCCACCGACGGAGAAGAATAGTGCCAGACACATCCACAGGATGATATGTCTCACTCGTTTTCCCCCATTATTCCGCTTCATCTTAGATACTATACTAATGAGATAGGTACACGGCGCAAGAGCGCCACTCTTCGGTAATGGCACAAAGGTAATGAATTGCCCCCTTTCCGCCACAATTCTATTACCGGTATTAGTGACAACTATTACCGGTAATAGTAAATACTGATACCGGTAATAGCAATTTCTATTACCGGTATTAGATCGAAACGAGAAGACACAGGCGAATATTGGTACCTTTGTGTAGGGATCCACAGGAGTTCTTTTACTTCGATACCAATTCAACTAAATAGACAAACCATGGGACGTTCTTCACGACTGATCTTAGCTACTCTCGCCCTCATCCTGAGCCTTTCCACCCAGGCTCAGACGGTCACACGATGCGAGCCAACAGGTCCATCCACGATCACCATCACGATGGATAACGGGCAGACGAGAGTACTCGACTTCTACAGCGATCATATCGTCAGGATCTATCAGGACCCCAAGGGCAGACCCCTGCAGGAGCCTGTCTCGGAGCCTCCGGCAGTGATCTTAGCCAGTCGTCCGAGGAGCGCCACTCCATTTAGGATCTCCACGGCGGCAGACCGGTCGGGTAATCCTGTGATCTACACCGATGCGATCTCCATAACCACCGAGCTGAGTACAGGTCTCATGAGTGTGACCGACCTTCGGAGTGGCAAGAGCGTTGTGAGGGAGATGAGAGCACCGGTATTTAAGGAAGCATCTAGCACAATCTTCCTCTCCATAGGAGAGAACGAATATTTCTATGGCGGTGGGGTACAGAATGGTCGTTTCTCTCACCGAGGTCAGTCTATAGCCATCGAAAATACCAATAACTGGGTCGACGGAGGTGTTGCCTCCCCTACCCCATTCTACTGGAGTACAGCCGGCTATGGGATCCTTGCCTACACCTTCCGCCCCGGGAGATATGACTTTGGCGAAGAAACCAAGGATCAGGTCGTCCTGCAGCATAGTCAGGACTACCTGGACCTCTTCCTGATGGTGAGCGACACGCCGGATAAGCTTATCTCTGACTACTACACCCTGACAGGGAGACCAGCACTGATACCGAAGTTTGGCTACCTCGAGGGTCATCTCAATGCCTACAACCGCGACTACTGGCTCGAGACCACTGAACCGGGTAAGGGGATCCCTATGGAGGATGGGAAGCGCTACGTGGAGAGTCAGAAGGACAATGGCGGCATCAAGGAGTCGCTCAATGGCGAACGGGATAATTACCCCTTCTCCGCCCGCGCCGTGATCGACCGCTATGCCAGGCACGACATGCCGCTCGGCTGGGTGCTGCCCAATGACGGCTACGGAGCCGGCTACGGGCAGGAGGACTCGCTGGACGGTAACATAGAGAATCTGAGACAGTATGGCGCTTATGCGCACAAGCATGGTGTAGAGATCGGTCTCTGGACTCAGAGCGACCTCCATCCGGTCGAGGGCATCGAGCCTCTTCTACAGCGTGATCTCAATAAAGAGGTAGGCACCGCAGGCGTGAGGGTACTCAAGACCGACGTGGCGTGGGTCGGTGCAGGATACTCTTTTGGTCTCAATGGGATCGCAGATGCCGCCGAGATCATGATCCGTGAGGGCGGAGGAGCTCGCCCATTCATCATCACCCTGGACGGATGGGCCGGCACTCAGCGCTACGGCACGGTCTGGTCGGGTGATCAGACCGGTGGTGACTGGGAGTACATCCGCTTCCATATCCCTACCTATATCGGCAGCGGCCTCTCTGGCATGCCCTTCATCAGCTCCGATATGGACGGGATCTTTGGCGGGGGTAATCTCCCGGTAAATGTCCGTGACTTCCAGTGGAAGGCTTTCACGCCCATTCAGCTCAATATGGACGGCTGGGGGACCAACCCCAAGTACCCCATGGCACTGGGAGAGCCGGCTACATCGATCAATAGGTCCTACCTGAAGCTCAAGTCTGCCCTCCTGCCATACATGTACAGCTGTGCCTATGAGACGCTGGAGGGTACACCACTTATGCGTCCGATGTTTTACGAGGAGGCATCACCCTATACCCTTGGGAGTGCAACGAAATACCAGTTCCTCCTCGGACCGAGCCTCCTCATTGCACCTATATATGGGGAGACAGCTCCCGACAAGGAAGGGAATGACCTCCGCCACGGCATCTATCTGCCGATCGGTCTCTGGTACGACCTCTTCACAGGCGAGCCCTATGAGGGCGGACGGGTCATTAATTGCTTCGACGCTCCTCTCTGGAAGCTCCCGGTCTTCGTCAAGGCCGGTGCAATACTTCCATACGCTCATCCCTTCAATCAGATAAGTGAGATCCCTAAGGACTTCCGAGGCTATGCGCTCTATGGAGGAGCAGACGGCTCTTTCGTAGAGTACGATGACGATGGTCGCACAATAGCCTATATGGAGGGAGCCTCTGTCCGCACGCCATTGTCACTTAAGATAAGTGGGGAGCGACTTACCTTCGATATTGGTTGCACAGAGGGGAATTATGACGGCTTCGAACCCTACAAAGCGACTGAGATCAGCCTGAATGCCTCACAGAAGCCCTCTGCCATATCCGTCTCTGTGAGTGGTCGACAGATCACTCTGCGGGAGGTGACCGATCGTGAGGATTACGAGGAAGCCAAGGGAGGGGTATTCCTCTACGAAGAGTCTCCGGAGCTCAATCGCTACAGCACCGAAGGGACCGAAGCCTCGCAGATTAGCATCAAGGGGAATCCGATCCTGCTGGTCAAGCTGGATAAGGTTGACACCTCCTCTGAGCCGATCCGGATGACGGTCGATGGCTACGCACTCTCGCAGTCGAACCACCTATATCGCCATACCGGTCTGCTGCAGGCACCCACACCCTCTCCAAACGAGAGCGAGGTAGAGGCATATGCCCTTACCCCTCACTGGAGCGCAGTGGATGGAGCAGACTTCTACGAGATAGAGCTGGGGTCGATGCTTTACTCCACGATCCTTGGGGAGCACTTCACTCTCGAGGAGCTGGAGCCGGAGACAGAGTACACCTTGCGACTGAGGGCTGTCAATAGCGACGGTGCATCAGACTGGTCACTGCTGACACTCCGCACAGCCAAGGATCCGTATGAGAATGCGATCAAGAACATCACCGCCACCACTTCCGCCCCCAATCAGTCCGGACAGTCTATCTCCAAGCTCTTCGACGGAGACAAGACCACTACCTGGCATACAGAGTGGGGCAAGGAGGCGACACCATTTGACCTTATCATAGACCTCAGAGGCGTTGCACGTCTCGACTCTCTGGAGTACTACCCGAGACCCGATGCCGGCAATGGCACACTCCTCAAGGGAACCATTGCCTACTCTGAGGATCGGAAGAGCTGGTCGAAGGAGCAGCCCTTCAGCTGGACCCGCGATGGGTCGATGAAGACCTTCACCTTCGCTGATAAGCCACAGGCTCGCTACCTCCGTCTCCACATCACAGAGGGGGTGGGCAAGTATGGATCCGGTCAGGAAATGTACATCTACAAGGTGCCGGGAAGCACACTGCAGCTACAGGGCGACATCAATCGCGATGGAAGGATCGACGAGAACGACTTCACTTCCTATATGAATTATGTGGGTCTGAGAGCCAAGGATGCCGACTTTGGGTACATCTCCATGTGTCTACCCGTCAAGTAAGGTGGTGAGCGGCCGACTGACACTCTCGACCAATAAGACCTCCTTTACCGAGGGGGAGGAGATCAAGATCCTCGTCTCCGGTAGCGATCTTAAGCAGGTCAATGCACTTAGCCTGGCCCTACCCTATGATGCAACACTTGTCCGCTATGTCGGCATGCGACTCATAGGGATGAAGGATCTGGTCAATCTCTCTTACGACCGACTCCACAGCGATGGGTCTAAGGAGTTCCTCCCCACCTTTGTCAATAGAGGGAATAACTTCCTCCTCGAGGATGGCGAACTCTTTGAGATCACCTTCCGCGCCCTTAAGGCCTGTAACTGGACACCAAAGGCAGTGGATGGAATGCTCGTGGATCGGAATCTCAATAGCATTGATGCGCTATCTGAAGCGGAGTGACAGAGAAGATACTGCAATACTGCTGGAGCAATCGTCTCTTCGATGACCTCACCGTCCGAGGGCAGAGGGTCGACGTAGAGAGTGTCGGAGTGCAAAACAGCTCCGATGGTCCCGACTTTTCTATGGCACGCATACGTCTGGGCGACATCCTCTGGGTGGGAAGTGTGGAGCTGCACCTACGTGCCTCCGACTGGTACGCGCACGGTCACGACACAGACCCTCGCTATACCGACCTCATACTCCACGTCGTGCTGGAGGATGACCGAGAGGTGCACGACCTGAGAGGTGATACAGTGCCCTGCGGGGTGCTGCGACTCAGTAAGGAGGCGGTGGAGCGAGTAACCGACCTGGAGGTGAGTCGGCGATCCCTCAGATGCACACCGGAGATCACCGAGATAAGCATAGATGAGATCAGGAGCTGCTTCCGCCCGCTCATCCATGAGCGGATGCACAATAGAGTAGAGCGAATGGCGGCAGGACCGGTCGACGAAGGCGGAGTCAATGCCTTCCTCTTCCGCTCCATCATGCGCTATCTTGGCTGCCACCGCAACAAAGTACGAGGCACAGCTGACGGAGGAGTATCTCTTCTACCGCTCTGCCTTTGACCTCACACCGATCGGGGAGGGGAAGTTTCGCAAGCTAAGGCTGCGACCTGCCGCCTACCCGACCCGGATGCTCTCCGTGGCTGCACAGATCTTCCACCACGAGGACGAGCTAATGGGTGCCATCACTACGAGGGACTGGGAGAGGCTGGATCAGCTGCTGCGGGTAGAGCCATCCCCTTACTGGCAGACCCACCTCGACTTTGGGCAGGCGTCGAGCCGAAGGCTGAGAGCGATAGGTGACAGCCTGATCCAGATCCTGATGATTAATGCCGTTATCCCCACCGTCTATTACTATGCGGAGTGGAGCGGCTCGCATGCGGGGAAGGAGGCGGCACTGGATCGTCTGCGAGAGCTCCCTCCCGAGCGAAACAGCTATATCGACCTCTTCCGTCAGTACGGGATCACAGCCACCAACGCCCTCGATACTCAGTGTATGCTTGAGCTCTACACCAACCACTGCATCCCCTACCACTGTCTTAGCTGTCCGATGGCGGTCCGGCTCTTCGAGCTACTTCGCAACTTACCCCAGAGCAACTGATCGGCATAGTTTAAAATGAAAAAAGCGACCCCACCGCATCTGCAGTGGGGTCGCTTCGTCAGTTGTCCTATAAGGACTCGAACCTTAAATTCAAGAGCCAGAATCTTGCGTGTTGCCAATTACACCATAGGACATTGTGTCTCTCTTTGACGTTGCAAAGGTAAGACTATTTACCGACTTCGCCAATAGCTGCAAGCAAATATTTTCTGAATGTTTGCACTTGCCCTTAGGCAGGGGTGACGCATCTGAGTGGTGCGAAGGACCATTCAGATCATTGTGCAGAACGTGTATAAAGCACCCGTTAGAGCCCGACTTATCCGGAAGCTTTAGTGGTGCAAAAATACCACCTTCGTACGGAGCAATTGTCTCACAGAGTCTCTTTATGTCTCTTACCGCCTCTTTCTGTTGAAAGATAGGGATACAAATACTCTCCATCTGTTGAGACTTGAGTCTGCAAGTAAGACGACCCATGGACGATTGTTGTTTCTCCCCTAAGAGATCGGTAGGAGGAAGCACCAAGTGAGGGTTATCACTTCTATTGCTGTTATGCTCAAATGCGTCACCCCTGGCCCTTAGGAGAAGGTGAAAGACAGAGTTAGCGAAAAGTGGTAAATTTGGCACACTAAATAGGGATCTCCATGTGGGATCCTACGAATTAGAATGGACTTATCCGGATCATCTTCGCTGCCGGAGTCGTTGCTGTGATACTCCTCTTCTTCCTCATCTCCAAAGGGGTCATCGGCTATATGCCCCCGATCGAGGATCTGCAAAATCCGATCGACCGCTACGCCTCCCAGGTGATCAGTCAGGATGGTCAGGTGCTGGGGACCTTTGCCATGCAGGACAATAACCGCATCCATACCGACTATAACGACCTCGCCCCCTCGCTCGTTCACGCGCTGATCGCCACGGAGGACAAGCGATTTACCGACCACAGTGGCATCGATATGATGGGCGTACTGAGAGCTTTCTTCCGCACCATCATCATGGGCGACAAGGACTCCGGCGGTGGTAGTACGATCACCCAGCAGCTCGCTAAGCAGCTCTACTCCCCTCATGCAGACAATATTATGGAGCGAGCACTGCAGAAGCCTATCGAGTGGGTCATAGCGGTGGAGCTGGAGCGGCGCTACTCCAAGGAGGAGATCATCAGCCTGTACCTCAATCAATTTGACTTCCTCTATAATGCCATCGGGATCGAGCAGGCCTCCCTCACCTACTTCAGCAAGCTACCCAAGGATCTGGAGGTGGAGGAGTCGGCCCTCCTCGTGGCTATGGTCAAGAACCCCTCCTACTACAACCCCCGTCGCCATGAGGATCGCGCTCTCAGCCGGCGCAACCTGGTAATGGACCGAATGGTAGACAAAGGCTTCCTCACAAAGGAGGAGGCTGCCAAGCATAAGGAGACACCGATCAAGCTGGTCTTCAATCGCCGCACCCACAATAACGGAGCAGCGCCCTACTTCAGAGAGTACATCCGTAAGATCATGACAGCCAAGGAGCCCCATCGGAGCGATTATCCGGACTGGCAGAGGGATCAGTACAGCCGCGACTCCATTGCTTGGATCAATAATCCGCTCTATGGCTGGTGTGCTAAGAATAAGAAGGAGGACGGATCCAACTACGACATCTACACGGACGGGCTCAAGATCTACACCGGGATCAATACCCGAATGCAGGAGCACGCCGAGGCAGCCATGATCGAGCACTTGGCCTCCACCCTTCAGCCCGCCTTCGATCGGGAAAAATCAGGTCGTGCCAATGCGCCCTTCTCCAATAGCATCACGCCCCAGGAGCGAGACAAGATCATCGACAGGTCAATCCGTCAGAGTGGACGCTACTTCACTATGCGAGCAGCCGGGGTACCCGAGGAGGAGATCATCGCCTCCTTTGACAAGCCCACCGACATGCAGGTATTTGCTTACGAGCGGAGCGGAGACAGCTACATCACCACCCTCGGCTTCATGGCAATGGACAGCGAGACGGGCGAGGTACGCGCCTATGTCGGCGGACCGGACTTCCTCACCTTTAAGTACGACATGGTCACTCAAGGGCGCCGTCAGGTGGGGTCGACGATCAAGCCTTATCTCTACTCCATGGCGATGAACGAGGGCTTCACACCATGCGACCAATTGCTTCACGTACAGCCGGCACTCCGCAATCCTGACGGCTCCATCTGGACACCGCGAAACGCCGGCTCCTCCATGATCGGCGAGATGGTCTCTATCGGGTGGGGACTGAAGCACTCGGATAACTGGGTCACCGCCTGGCTCATGGGTCAGCTGTCAAGTGATGGTTACTCAAATAGCTTCGTCAATTACCTCCACAGTATGGGCGTCACCGGCACGATAGAGCCGACCCTCGCCCTCTGTCTCGGCTCTTGCGACATATCTGTGGAGGAGATGGTGGGAGCCTTCACCACTTTTAGCCAAAAGGGGATGCGACAGGAGCCCCTCTACGTCACCAAGATTGTAGATAAGTATGGCAATGTAGTGGCTAACTTTACCTCCAAGGTCCACGAAGTACTCCCGGAGGATGCCGCCTACAAGACTCTCTACATGATGCGCGAAGTAATGAATGGTGGTACCGGCAGCAGGGTGCGCTTCCGTTACGGCATCGATGCCGATATGGGAGGAAAGACTGGCACGACACAGAATCATTCGGACGGATGGTTTATGTGCTTTACTCCTAAGCTCAGCACCGGCTGCTGGGTAGGCGGTGAGGACCGATCGATCCACTTCGATGGCATGCGCATGGGTCAGGGTGCGAGCCTGGCACTGCCGGTGGTGGCGAGGTTTTTCCAGAAGATCTACGGAGACAAGGAGCTGCAGAAGGACACCTCCCTCGGCATTGATCCCGGGCTGAGATTCACCTTCCCCGAGGGCTTTGAGCCGTGTCGCCGAGACGATGCTGCCGGGGTGGCGTACGACAGAGAGGATGTCACGGAGCCACACAGTCAGCAAGCCCCAAAGGAGATCGACGACCTCTTCTCCTAATCCGAGCTCCTCTATCAAGGTCTTCCTCGGGTTGGCGGGCAGTCCCTCTATCTGCCTGGTATTGAGGACGAGGTCTTTCAGCTCGATTTCCGTGTGGATTGGTTGCATTGTCTATAATATTTGATATTAGTTGTTATCTTTGTCTCAGCTTGAAAGAGTTAGTTCGTCTCCACTCTGTTTGGTGCAGTCGGACACCCCTCCCCCGCTTGTTCCGTGAGTTAGGAACAGGCGGGGGTTGACTTTATAGGACAATAGCCTCATCCTCGGAATCTAATAGGTCAGTCATAGTTTTATATACGACCCGCCTAACCACGTTGACATCTGCCAAAAGGTCGTCAACTCTGTACATTGCCCAGTCCCAGTCTCCTGCCTGCTGGTTGTCGAGGACGGTGTAGGTCTTGAGCTTCTCTACCGGGGTACCCTGGGGTATGATAATGCAGGGGGCTTTGTCAAACGTCCCCAGCTCCCGCATGGCTCGCAGGCGCATATTACCACCGATGACTACGTACTTACCACCCTCGGTCTCGTAGACGATAAGCCCCCTGAGGGCGAGCATTTCGGGGTTATTGGTGATGTTCTCCTTGAGCGTGGAGAAAGCGTTAACGTCTATCTTCCTCGGATTGGCAGGTAGTCCCTCTATCTGCCTGCCGGTATTGAGGACGAGCTTTTTCAGCTCGATTTCTGTGTGGATTGGTTCCATTATCTTTATCTTTGTAGGTGAGTAACTACTATACTTTGAGCAAAATCATATTGTGAATAATCTGGATGCTATCTACAAAGGGTTATCCGTTGGGCGTAACGTGTACATCATTGATGAATACGAGGGTTATGCACTCAAATACTACCCGGATGATGATGACTCTGTTTTGCTGAAAACAAAAGGTGGTACACCGAAGAAGTTTCCATCCTCCGATGAAGATGTCTTTGAGAGCACACTTGCCGGGAAAGTCGTCTCGGAGGAAGAGTTCAATAGCTTCTAATCTTGAAAGTGTTTGTAATACTCTTCTGACTGTCTCTTTAGTATAGCACGCCTTGGATCTCCCTTTTTCAATACTCTAATCTCCTCATACATCTTGTGTCCAAGTCCACCCTCAAGCCCCGTCTCTCGCCTTATCTCCAGCCACTTCTCTTTGCCTATCAGCTGCTCAGCAATCTCCCTTGGCTCCTTGGCGTATATCATCTTAGGGGTATTCACTTGTATCTCGGCAAGTAAGCCGTTGGGCATTTTGAGATTGACAATCGTCCCGGTATAGCCCATATACCTATCTGCCGTCTGTCTCTTCACGGCACTTATTCCCATATCTCTCTGAAAGAGCTTTACAGCAGGCTCCTTTGCGAGGTCTTCCGCAACACTCTCTATCCTTTCCCTCCCGGCTATGATAGTGGTGCGTGCTGTGTCTTTCAGATCCGAGACACCAAAGGATGGCTTCTTTTCTCTTGTAGTCAGCACCTTGCGGATAATAGACTGCTCGCTCTTGTAATTTATCGGAGTGCAGTTGGCATCATAGCGTCCTGCTATACTCTCAGCGATACTTTGCACCTCATCACCAACCTCTCTTGCCCGGCGCATTATGTCTTTCGTCTCGCGCATTAGTCTCTCCTCGTCCGGGTCGGTTGGTGCAGTGGTTGTGGTAACCGGTGGCTTCGGGGGCTTGCGCCCTCCGCCTACTGTGCGGGGCGTGGCGGGCTTCCTGCTGGCACCGGTGAGCTTGCCCTGCTTGGAGAAATTATCCCGCACCCAGTAGGGGGCTGTGCCTTTCTTGATCGACCTGTCCAGGCGGGGCTGGTTGTCGGTGACCCACTGTTTGAAGTTGGGTGGCACGTCCCGCACCTCTCCAGCTCCGGGGTCGTCGTCAAAGATCGCAAGACAAACACAGCGGCATTGAGGGTGCCACTTGGTGAACTGGAACCACTTCGGGTACTTCCCCGCCAGCTCGTCGCATATGTCGGTAAAGGGGTGACCGTTGCAGGTGTGGTTGTTAGACAGTCTGACCTCGTAACCGATGACAAAGTCCAGCCGCTGCCACCGCTCGAAGTCCGCTTCCGCATAAGGCAGGCAGTTCCTCTATCTGTCCGGTATTGAGGACGAGCTTTTTCAGCTTGATTTCTGTGTGGATTGGTTCCATTATCTTTATCTTTGTAGGTGTTATATAATCACGTAATCCAGTGGATATGAAGGCAAAGTGTACGAAAGAAGAAAAGGAAATTGCTGACGCTTATGCAAAAAAATGGCTTTGGGATTTCGCGGTCTGCGTTGGCAGGTACCGCGGATGCCCCGTTTTTTACGCCAGTTTGCTCGTTCCTGCTTCACTCGTCCCTGCTTGCGTCGGTCTCCCGCTGTACTTTTATATCACCGCTGACGGTGAGGTGGTGGAATTACCCCCGCAGGTCTGGTCTAAACTCTAACGCTTATCCCTGGCGGTGTGATAAAGTACCCTTTTGGCGACCTTTGGGTCAATTATCAGGTCATCTACTCGGAGGATGTTTAGTCCGTAAGTAGGGCTAACGTACCGCATTAAGTACGCCCTTACCGCTCTTGTCCCCTCTATCCTCTTATTAATTTGCGGGTCGTAAATGCTGAGGGATCCCTTGTCGTCTCGCGTTAGTGTTACAATGTGCGCCCCGTCCTCCCTCGTCTGTGTCATTTGACATTATGTTGTTACCTTTGGCGTAGCTTGAAAGAGTCAGGGACGTGTTACGCTTCGGGCGGCTCGTACCGTTCCCCCCGTCTTGGTTCCAGTCGAGGCGGGGGCGTTTTTTCTAAAAGCTTCTTATATCGTCTTCTGCGGTCGGCAGGGCTTATGACAAAAAGTCGGATCCCGCACCTAATCAAGTGCGAGATCCGACTTTTTTCGGATCAGTAGGGTCGCCTATTACTTAAGGCTTCCCACCATATCCTCCGGGCGGACCCACTCGTCAAACTCCTCTGCAGTGAGGAAGCCGGACTTTACAGCCTCCTCGCGGAGAGTGGTCCCGTTGTGGAATGCAGCCTTGGAGATCTTGGCCGCCTTCTCATACCCGATGTGGGTATTGAGTGCAGTGACCAACATCAGAGAGTTATTGAGCAGGGTATCGATGCGCTCCCTATTGGGCTCAATGCCGGCAACGCAGTGCTCCTCCAGCGAGAGGCAGGCATCGCCGAGCAACTGAGCAGACTGAAGGAAGTTGGCCGCCATGACCGGCTTAAAGACATTCAGCTCGTAGTTACCACTTGCTCCGGCCATCGTGATCGTGGTCTGATTGCCAAAGACCTGCACGCAGACCATTGTCATCGCCTCACACTGGGTAGGATTGACCTTACCGGGCATGATCGAGGAGCCCGGCTCATTCTCCGGCAGGTGGATCTCACCGATACCGCAGCGGGGACCGGAGCCGAGGAGACGGATATCGTTGGCGATCTTGAAAAGAGCAGCCGCAAGGCCATTGAGTGCCCCATGAGCCGCCACCACGGCGTCATGAGCGGCAAGTGACTCAAACTTATTGGGTGCCGTCACAAAGGGCTCCCCGGTAAAGTCTGCGATGTACTTGGCCACCAGCTCGGCGTAGCCCTTCGGCGTATTGAGACCGGTGCCGACGGCCGTCCCGCCAAGCGCCAGCTCTGCGAGGTGCGGCAGGGTCGCCTCGATCGCCTTGATTGCATAGCCCAGCTGTGCAGCGTAGCCGGAGAACTCCTGACCGAGCGTCAGAGGGGTGGCATCCTGCAGGTGGGTCCTGCCGATCTTGACGATGTCCTTGAAGTCCTCAGCCTTCTTCTCGAGGCTCTTCTGGAGCTTCTTCACCGCCGGGAGAGTATGCTGCACCACCTTGGTGTATGCAGCGATGCTCATCGCAGTAGGGAAGGTGTCGTTGCTGGACTGCGACTTATTGACATCATCATTGGGGTGGATCAGACTCGGCTCGCCCAGCTTGCCACCATTGAGGACGTGGCAGCGATTGGCAACCACCTCATTGACATTCATATTGGACTGCGTGCCACTGCCGGTCTGCCAGATGACGAGAGGGAACTGATCATCCAGCTTACCCTCGATGATCTCGTCGCACGCCTGAGCGATGAGGTCACGCTTCTCCTGAGGGAGGACCCCCAGCTCGCAATTGGCATAAGCGGCCGCCTTCTTCAGATACCCAAAGGCGGTGACAATCTCGTGCGGCATAGAGGCTACGGGACCGATCCGGAAGTTATTGCGGCTGCGCTCTGTCTGGGCAGCCCAGTACTTATCAGCGGGGACCTTCACCTCGCCCATGGTATCATGCTCGATACGATACTCCATAATTGGCTTGACTATTTACTATTAGTGTTTCACTTACCTAACTTTCTTCCAAAGTTACCCAAAATCGAGTCTTTCGCAAAGACATCTCGCTCTGCGTACAGGACTAGGAAGTGACACCCCCATACTATTACCGGTATTAGTCGAAACTATAGTCGGTATTAGTGCGCACTAATACCGGTAATAGTGACATCTAATATCGGATATATAATCAGCCAACCGCTTTACATTGATAATCAGTCTACTGCAGATCTATCTATTTAGCACCAAGATCAAGGTCGTAAGTCCTCCGACTTATCCGGGTAGACTCTAATGCGTTTGACCGTTAGTCAGTTGTAGATATAATGCTTCCAAGCACAAAATTTCCTACCTTTGTCGAAAGGATAAAATCACTCAATAAGTAACTACATTGTATGAAAAAAGGTATTGTACCATCCGCCGTGGCGATGGCCCTGCTGGCTGTCAGTGCCATTGGCTGCGACGGGAACAAGAAGACCGAGGACACTGCGGCAGCTGACCAAGTACCGGCGATCGACACGCTCGCCATGGACCGCACGGTCTCTCCGCGAGAGAATTTCTTCCTCTACGCCAATGGCGGCTGGATGAAGGCTCATCCGCTCACGCCCGAGTACTCTCGATTTGGTGCTTTCGACGAGCTATCCCTCAAGTCTGAGGTGGCTGCACACGAGATCATCGAGAGCCTGAAGGACGCTGCAGAGGGCACGGATGAGGCCAAGGCGTACCTCCTCTACGCACTCAGCACCGACTCCGCTAAGCTGGAGTCCGATGGAGCCAAGCCGATCCTGGCTGACCTCGCAGAGATCGATGCCCTTGCCGACAAGGATGCGCTCGTCGACTACATAGCTAAGTCCGACAACCAGGGCGGTGGATCTTTCTTCAACACCTTTGTCGCAGCCGACGAGAAGAGCAGCGACGTCAATATCCTCAACCTCTATCAGGCGGGGCTCGTGATGGGCGTCCCGGACTACTACTCCGATGAGGCCGCCTATAAGGGCAATCAGGAGGCCTACCGCACCTACTTTACCCGTGTCTTTGACCTCGTCGGGATGGAGGAGGCTTCGGCGCAGGCTGACCGACTCTTTGGCTTAGAGAAAGATCTCTCCAAGATCCTCTACACGATGGTCGAGCTGAGAGACAGCCAGCGGAATTACAATAAAATGTCTCTCGAGGACTTCTATGCTCAGCACACTTTCCCCTGGAAGCGCTACATCGATGGTCGCGAGGGTTACGAGTCCGTGAAGGAGCTGAATGTCGCACAGAAGGACTACTTCGATCGCTTCGACAAGTGGTTTGCTGCCACCTCACTAGAGGATCTGAAGCTTTTCCTCAAGGGACAGCTCATTGATGGTGCCAGCGATCTCCTCAGCAACGACTTCCGCGAGGCAGCTTTTGCACTCCACGGCAAGTCTATCGCCGGCAAGGAGGAGATGAAGCCGCTCTGGAAGCTGGGCGTCAACCGCGTGGACAACTGCCTCGGTGACGTGATTGGCAAGCAGTATGTCGCCAAGTACTTCCCCCCGGAGGCGAAGGAGCGTATGACAGAGCTGGTAAATAATCTTGTCTCGGCTCTCAGCTCCCGCATCGACAACCTCTCCTGGATGACCGCCACAACTAAGGAAAAGGCTCAGGAGAAGCTGGGTGCCTTCACGGTCAAGATCGGCTATCCGGATAAGTGGCTCACCTTTGAGAAGCTGAATACCAACAATGAGTCACTCTATGCTTACAGCAAGGAAGTAGGCACCTTCCTCACCCGTCGCAACACTGCTGACCTCGAGAAGCCTGTTGATCGCGATCGCTGGCTGATGAATGCTCATCAGGTGAATGCTTACTACAATCCGACAACCAACGAGATCTGCTTCCCCGCAGGGATCCTGCAGCCACCTTTCTTCAATCTCAACGCAGACGATGCGGTCAATTATGGCGCCATCGGCGTCGTGATCGGTCACGAGATGACCCACGGATTTGACGACCAGGGCTGCAACTACGATGCTAAGGGCAATATGGAGAATTGGTGGACGGAAGAGGATCGGAAGACCTTCGACGCTGCCACGCAGAAGCTCGCCGCTCAGTTTGATCAAGTAGAGGTAGCTCCCGGTCTGAAGGCCAATGGTCAGATGACTCTCGGCGAGAACATCGCAGACCAGGGCGGGCTCCTCGTCGCCTACGACGCTATGGTCAAGGCCACCGAGGGCAAGGAATACCCGGAGATCGACGGACTCAGCCGTGACCAGAGATTCTACCTCGGCTATGCCCGCGTATGGGGACAGAATATACGTCCTGAGGAGATCATCCGCCGCACGAAGACGGATGTCCACAGTCTCGGGAAATTCCGCGTCAATCAGACTCTGAAGAACATCGACACCTTCTACACCGCATTTGGTATTCAGGAGGGAGACTCTATGTACATTGCCCCTGAGGAGCGAGTGGAGATCTGGTAAGCCGCACATCCTATAACGTAAGATCAAGAGAGGGTGTCACGCTGATGAGCGTGGCACCCTCTCGATCACTTATGCCTGACTCATTCACCAGCCCTTGTATCCACATCCGGGCAATCAAGACCATAAGAATAAAGCCGATAAACCCTGCAAATGAAATATGAGTAAGAAAATCCTTGCACGTATGAAATGTAGTGGTAGATTTACCAAGCAACCTTTAGTAAATCATAAATGGAAGCACATTTAGCTCATATCCGGGAAGAGGGAAAGGGATGCTTTGCAGAGCAAAGCATTGAGGAGCATTGCCTTAACGTGGCAAGGCTGGCACGAGAGCTGATCTACGAGGACGAGGACGCCTGTGGGCTGAAAGACTTAGCCTACAATGCCGGTCTACTTCACGACTTCGGGAAGTACAGACCGGACTTCCAGAGATACATCCTCGCCGCCTCTGGAGCTAACCCGTCCGGCAAGGTGCCCCCCAAGGCACCGCACGCCATCGTGGGTGCCATAGAGGCACGGCGACTATTTGACGACCCCATGATTGCAGACACTCTTGCCTACTGCGTCAGCGGTCATCATCGTGGACTCTACGACCATAATGAAATGGAGAGACGGCTGCGCCAAGGAGAGCATAAGAGGTGGTGTGACGCGTGTGAGAAGCTCACAAGCGTTGAGGATCTCGGGACGACCGATTGCGATGATGTAGGCGAGCCCTACGATCTCCAGATGGCGATCCGCATGCTCTTCTCCGCCCTTGTGGACGCCGACCGACTGGACACCGAGCAATTTATGACTCCGGATCTCAGTGCGGAGAGATTGCGGATAAAGGGCAACTACGCTTCACTCTGTACCCTTCGAGAGCGACTGAGAGCGAAGACAGAGAGCTTCAGATCTGCCCCCGATACGCCTGTCAATCGGGCGAGAGCATACTTCTTAGAGAGCTGTCGGGACCACGGTGCAGAGAGTGATCCCGGCATCTACACCCTCTCGCTCCCTACCGGGGCGGGTAAGACCATCTCATCCATGGCGTGGGCACTTGAGATGGCGATCCGTAACCACCACGACCGGATCATCTACGTCATCCCCTACACCTCTATTATCACCCAGACAGCGATGGTCTTCAGAGAAATCTTTGGCAAAGAGAATATACTGGAGCACCACTCAGAGGTCGTGGTGGAGCAGCAGACCGAGGATGATAAAAGCGATGAGCAGATGTCCCGACTGAAGTTCCTTACAGAGAATTGGGATGCTCCCATCATCTTGACGACAAATGTCCAGTTCTTCGAGAGTCTATTTGCCTCCAAGCCGGCCAAGTGTCGTAAGGTCCACAGCATCGCCAACTCTGTCATCGTCATGGATGAGGTGCAGGCTCTTCCGGAGGGCTTCCTGAGTCCCATTCTCTCCGCCATAAGTACGCTCTCTGGGGCATTTCACTGCTCCATACTCTGCTGCAGTGCAACTCAGCCGGTATATGACGAGGACCTAAACTCGCCTGATGACGGGTCTGACTACTACACTCCCCTTGACACCAGGGGCGATCTGGTGGCGAGAGAAGCGAAGTACTTTGTCCCATTTGACCGTGTCGACTACCACTTGGAGCCACAGACGGTGACCTCACAGGAGCTGGTCGATAGACTCGCTGCAGAGCACTCCGTCCTCTGCGTCGTCAATAGCCGGAAGGACGCCGGTCAAGTGTACCGCGCCCTTAGAGATCTACCTAAGGTCAAGGCAGACGAGGTGATCCACCTCTCGCGGTCGATGTGCTCGGCACACCTACGAAGGGCGATCGAGGCGATCAAGGAGCGGATGAGAGAGGGGAAGCCGACTAAGGTCATCTCTACGCAACTCATCGAGGCAGGGGTTGACCTCGACTTCCCCTGCGTCTGGAGAGCCCACTCCGGACTCGGCTCGATCATACAGGCGGGTGGGCGGTGCAATCGTGAGGGAAAGATGGAGCGGAGAGGTCAGGTCTTTGTCTTCAGTCTCGCTGATGGCAGTAGACCCTTCGGCAACATAGCCAGAGGCTGCAATGCCACAAGGATGCTGCTTCACAAGCTATCCAATAAAATAACCGACCCGACCGATCCTGAGGTAATCGCCAAGTATTACCGCCTGTACTTTAAGGATATCCCAGACTTCGACACAGAGGGGATTGCTCAAGATCTGACAGAGGATCCTGAGGACATTAACTTTGAGTCCGCAGCCGAGCGATTTAAGCTTATTGATGATGAGGGGACTTTCCCAGTCATCGTTCCCTATATGGAGGAGGGTAAGGCGCTTGTCGGAAAGATCCGCAACCATGAGATCCTCACGAGGGAGGACTACCACCGGATGCAGGAGTACAGCGTCTCCCTCCGTCAGGGCGACTACAGCACCCTACTCAGTCACGGCAATATTGAGCAGATCCCGTGGGGTGAGGACTTCATCTCGGTCTTGGTGGACGACGAGTGCTACGATAGTGTAGCCGGAGTAGTCATCTCCAACCACTGGGTTGAGGAGACACAGACCGCGTAAGAGCATAACTACTAATCACAATATTACTACCTATGACAGAAAAACCAATGTCCAAGGAGTATTGCCTCGAGCTGAGTGGGGACTTCGCCTGCTTCACCCGGCCGGAGCTTAAGGTGGAGCGCGTCAGCTATGACGTGATCACCCCCTCGGCAGCACGCAATATCTTCCAAGCCATACTTTGGAAACCGGCCATACGCTGGGAGGTGAGCCGCATCGAAGTGCGTAAGCCGATCAGACACATCTCTGTCAAGCGCAACGAGGTGGAAGCACTGGCACGCCCCGGTGGCAAGGAGATACTTATCGAGGAAGCCCGTCAGCAGAGGACCTCCTACATCCTCAGGGACGTAGAGTACAGGATCTTTGCGCGGCAGGTCTTCATCCCCGTCTCCGATCGCTCCGAGGAGGAGAGGCGAGACTTTGAGTCACGGAGCGAGGCCGAGAAGCAGTCCGAGTGCCCCGGCAAGTACCAGGGGATGTTTGAGCGACGTGCCTCTAAGGGACAGTGCTTCTCGACGCCCTACTTAGGGTGCCGAGAGTTCAGCTGCTACTTTCGCTACATACCTGACGCCCCTCATAGCGAGGGCATCGATGAGACCAGGGATCTCGGGCTGATGCTGTATGATATGGACTTTGAGAGCAATCCGAAGAGCCCCGAAGCGATGTTTTTTCGTGCCAGGATGGATCACGGTGTGATCAAGGTCCCTAAGCCCAATAGCGAAGAGATACTGCGATGATACTACAGTCACTATACGAGCGGGACAAAGCACTGGGGGAGAAGCTTCCGGATGGCTTTGTCTGGAAGGAGATCCCCCTCATCATCGTGATCGATCTAGCTGGCAACTTCGTGTCAATGGAAGGGCTCGATAGAGAGCCTAAGGATAAGGGTAAGCCTTATATGATCCCCACACCCGTTACCAGGACCTCCAGGGTGTCTCCCAATCTCTTCTGGGATCACTATGGTTATGTGCTGGGTCTCGCCAAGAAAGACACCGATAAAGAGCGTGCCAAGTCAAGGAGACAGATGGATGCCTTTGTGGAGCAAATCAGGCAGTTTGCCGAGAAGTTTCCATCCAACTCGGTCTTCCAGGCGGTGAAAGCCTTCTACGACAAAGAGGAGTACCTCAGGATCACACAGGACGAAGAGCAGGTAGCCGCCATCACCAAGAAGCCGGGAGCAAATATGACCTTCCTCGTCACCTTCCCCGGCGACAGTGACAGACTCGTCACCAGTGAACAGGATCTCAAGGACTACCAGAGCGCTCACTACTACGCTGGTCAGACCGATGGTGAGGAGGCTGTCTGCTTAATCACGGGACGCAAGGGTCCCATCTCCAGGCTTCACCCGGGGATCAAGCTGAGCGGGATGCCACTCTCGCTCGTCAATTTTCAGGTCAATAGCGGATACGACTCCTACGGCAAGTCCCAGGCATACAATGCTCCTGTCTCACCGCAAGCCGCTGAGGGATACGCCAGTGCACTCAATGATCTGCTTGGCAAGGGCAAGGACACCAATTACTTCCTCGCCGGCATCACCTATGTCTTCTGGACCAGCCATGCAGACGAGGACAAGCTGGCAGGCGACTTCAAGTCAGCCACATTTAGCCCCCCTTTAGCACCTAAGGAGGAGAACGGGAAGAAGAGAAAGCCCACTAAGGCCAAGGGGAAAACTCCCTTACAGATTGATCGATCGAAGTGCAAGAAGGTGCTGAGCACCCTTCGAGCCATTAGAGGGGATAAGAATGCACTACCACAGCGTGAGTCAGAGGAGCGCTTTTACCTCCTCGCCCTGGAGCCGGGGAGAGGTCGGATATCGGTCAAGCTCTTCGTCGAGGGTACGATACGAGAGATCTTTGCCCATACTCTCCAGCACCTCGAGGACCTCAAGATCTATGGGAGAGAGGTGAAGAGGATGGACGATGACCCTGCCATACCCTCTCTCTACGCACTCGTCGGGGCACTAATGCCGGCTGCCCTCAAGGCGGACAAGTGGCCCAAGCGCCCCATCGAGGCACTCGTGAGAAGCATCACCACCGGAGCGCCCTACCCAGCGGATCTCTACGCCTCCTGCCTACAGCGCATCAAGGCTGAGCGAAACGTCTCCGAGCTGCGTGCTGCCTACATCAAGGGCTATATCAATAGAGACTACCGGTACAAGAATCATACAGAAGAAAATATCATCACTATGTCACTCGACAAAAAACAAACCAACAAGGGATATCTCGCCGGACGGCTCTTCGCCGTACTCGAGTCTCTCCAGCAGATCGCCAATAGTAAGGCGACCATCACCGACAGCTACTTCGGCAATGCCATGACCTCTCCGGCAGCTGTCTTCCCATACCTCATCAGGCTCTCCATACACCACCAGAAGAAGGCGAAGCGTGATAATCCCAAGCTCTACAATAGCTGTGTCAAGCAGCTGGACGAGATCATGGCATTACTGGGCGGTAACGAGTCCCCCTATTCCACCCACTTCACGCTGGAGGAGCAGGGGTTCTTCAGCCTCGGCTACTACCACCAGAAGCAGTACCACTACTCATCCAAGGAAGAAAAAGAAGCAATAGATAATAACTCATCAGAAGACTAATCATTATGTCAACGAAAGAACCAGTAAAAAACAGGTACGACTTCGTCTACCTCTTTGACGTCACGGACGGCAACCCCAATGGTGACCCCGACACCGGCAACCTCCCTCGGATCGACATCGAGACCGGTCACGGGCTGGTCACCGACGTCTGCCTAAAGCGCAAGGTCCGTAACTATGTCCTCCTTGCCTCCGAGGAGCGCGAGGAGCTGAGAGACGGCACGCACGACATCTTTGTGATGGAGAATGCGATCCTCAATGACGCCATCGCAGATGCGGTCAAGCAGGTTACCGAGGACAAGCAGACGAAGAACGCACAGGACCGGCAGAAGTCCCAGGAGATCATGTGCCAGAGATACTACGACATCCGCACTTTCGGTGCAGTCCTCACCACCGGAGCGAATGCCGGTCAGGTCCGTGGAGCGGTACAGATGACCTTCTCCCGGTCCATCGACCCCATCACCTCGAGCGAGCATACCATCACGCGTATGGCAGCTACCGACGCCAAGGAGGCTAAGACAAACGAATCCGCAGATGATGGCGGTGGAAACCGGACCATGGGGCGCAAGGCGACGGTGCCTTACGGGCTTTATCTCTGCCACGGCTTCGTCACCCCCGCTTTTGCACAGAAGACAGGATTTACCGAGGACGACCTGGCACTCTTCTGGGAGGCACTCCACCGGATGTTTGACGTCGATCGCTCCTCCTCTCGCGGACTGATGGGACCGAGAGGTCTCTACATCTTCCGTCACGCCTCGAAGCTGGGCAATGCCTCGGCACAGGAGCTCTTCGACAGGATCAGAGTGGAGAGACAGTCTGACCTCCCGAGGTCCTTCGCCGACTACAGAGTGACCATTGATGACAGCAATATGCCGGAGGGCGTGACTCTGATCCGTGAGATAGATGTCAAGTAAAGCCCTCTTCACTAATTACTGACAACCAACTATGACACCCCCTGCACTCCCATCTCCACTCACTCGAGGAAGGATCGCGCAGGGGGTGTCTAATTTTTCTGTAGGCCCGCTCAGACTAATATTGGTATTAGTGTCGACTATTACCGGTATTAGATATTTCTTTTACCGCTAATAGACTTCACTAATACCGGTAAAAGAATTGCCCCTCAGCCTATGCGATTCCTGAAAAAAGTACACAGTTGATTGAATATTACTGGGACTGTATACCGGTCATTGGATTAAGACCTGAGAGTGTACACACCCGAAACGG